>JACCDS010192727.1_pt1 | contig 17092 bp, 11 predicted proteins | sample 7446441 | NCBI WGS metagenome assembly JACCDS01 (sample SAMN15323445, study PRJNA562643) | freshwater metagenome | isolation source: river surface water | place: USA:Blue River Watershed | collected 2017-08-17
CGTGCTCTTCCTGCACGGGATGGCCAGCGGCGACGGCAGCAGTCTCGCCGATGTCCTCGGTGGCGGCGCGCTCGGGCTGGTCGGTGGCGCGGCGCTCGGCATGGTGATGTACTTCGGGCTTATGCGCATCCCGCTCAAGTGGTTCTTCAGCGTCACCGGCTGGATGCTCGTGCTGCTGGCGGCTGGCCTCGCCGGACAAATGGCCCGCTTCCTGATCCAGGCCGACTGGCTGCCGTCGCTGGTCAGCCCATTGTGGGACACGTCAGCGATCCTGTCGGCCGACTCGCTGACCGGCCGCATCCTGCATGCGCTGGTCGGCTACGAGCCGAGCCCGAGCGCGATGCAGATGCTGTTTTATGTCACCACGCTCGGCGCGATCCTGTACACAGCCGCGCTGGTGCGCCGCCAGCAGTCCAGCGCACGCACGGCCTGATACGGCACGCGCTCTTCGCTTCGGACGCACCGCTCGCGGTGCGTCTTTCTTTTGGGCCTGCGCAGCGGGCTGTGTGCATGCCCTAGAATGCGCAGCGGACCGCTCGCTGCGGCGGCTCAGCGACCCACAGGAAAAACGATGGACGACCTGAAAGACAGCGGCGAAGACGCCGGCTCGCCGGAAAAACAAGCGGCCGCACGGCGCAGCACCTGGGCCAGCGTGGCTGTCAATCTCGCGCTCGCCGCGGCGCAGGGCATCGCCGGCGTGCTCACGCATTCGCAGGGACTGATCGCCGACAGCATGCATTCGCTGTCGGATCTCGCATCCGACTTCGTCGTGCTGCTGGCGCTGCGGCACAGCCGCAAGGCGGCCGACGACGACCATCACTACGGCCACCAGCGCTACGAGAACGCCGCCAGCCTCGTGCTGGGGCTGCTGCTGTTCGTCGTCGGCGCCGGCATGGTCTGGGGCGCGGCCGTGAAAATCGGCCAGCCGCAGGCCACCGATATCGCGCCGGCCGCGCTGTCGGTCGCGCTGGCTTCGTTGCTGATCAAGGAGCTGCTGTTCCGCTACTTGCTGGCGGTCGCGCAGCGGGTGCGCTCGAACCTGCTGGTCGCCAACGCCTGGCATGCACGCTCCGACGCGGCATCGTCACTGGTGGTCGCGATCGGCATCGGCGGCCACCTGCTCGGCTTCCCCCTGCTCGATCCGATCGCCGCCGTGATCGTTGGCTTCATGGTCGCCAGAACCGGCTGGTCCTTCCTGTGGGAAGCGCTGCATGACCTGACCGACCGCGCTGCTACCGCCGAGGAAACCGAGCGCATCCGCCGCGAGATCCTCGACACGCCCGGCATCCTCGGCGTGCATGACCTGCGCACCCGGCGCACCGGCGACTTGCTGCTGGTCGACGCGCATCTCGAAGTCAATGGCGCGCTGACCGTCGAAGACGGTCACCGCATTGCGGTCGATGCGCGGCGACGCGTGATGGCGCGGCATCCGGTGCTGAACATGATGACGCACGTCGACCCGCGCCGGGTCTGACGGCGGAATCAGTTGGCCTGCTTCTCCGGCAGCAGCAGGTCTTTAGCCGGCAGGCCGCGCGGATCGGCCGGAGCGCCGGCGGTGCCGGCGGTGCCCGGCGGGTTGCGCGCGACGATGGCAATGATCGATGCCTCGGCCTTGCGGTAGGTTTCGTAGGGCCGCGGCTGCAACACGAGATTCGGCTTCTCGACCTGCACCGGTACGCCGGCGCCTTGCAGGAATTCGATCAGCCGCGACGACTTCAGTGCAAAGTTGACGTTCTGCGCGATATCGCCGGTCTTCTGCGCCAGTGACAATGCATTCAGCTTGCCGCGCACGACGCCGATCACGACACCATCCGGCGACAGCACCGGTCCGCCGGAATTCCCTCGCTGCACCTCGGCGCTCAGCTGGAACAGCGCCTGTTCGCCGGTTTCGGTACGCTCACCATTGACGATGCCGAGCGTGATCTTCTTCGACAGACCCTGAACGAAGGGCTGCGGATAGCCGATCACGAGCGCCTCCAGCCCGACCGGCACGTCGCTCCACGGCGCAATCGGCAGCGCCGGCCGGTCCAACCGTGCCTGCAGCAGCGCGAGGTCATGGACCTCGTCGGTCTTGAGCACGGTTGCCACGCGCCACGCCTTGCGCTCGGCCGGCCCGATCGGCCCGACCAGCACCTGCGAGCGGCCTCGGATGACATGGAATGCGGTGACGATATGCCCGGCGTTCGACACGAAGAAGCCGGTGCCGACCGCATCCTTGTCCTGCGCGTGGCCGGCGCACGTAAGCAGCAACGAGGACAGCAAGCAAAGCAGCGCGCGTGTCAGCGCGCCTCCACGGCGGTATGTATTCACGATGTCCACCCTGTATCGGATTTGAATTGTTCGCGGGCGTCGCGGCAGTCCGCGCCGTTGCCTGATTATCCTCTTTCTGCCAAAGCGCATGGGCGCACGGTACACTGCGCGGTTTTCCCGAACGAGCAAACCCGGACCACCGTATCGAACCATGGCCATCAAATCCGTCATCTACAAAGTGCAGCTGCAGGTCGCCGACATGGATCGGCACTACTACGCCGACCACGCGCTGAACATCGCCTGCCACCCGTCCGAGACTTTGCAGCGGATGATGACGCGCGTGCTGGTGTTCGCATTGAACGCGCAAGAGCGGCTTGAGTTCGGCAAGGGCATCTCGGACACCGACGAGCCGGACATCTGGCAAAAGGACCTGACCGGCGCAATCGAGCAATGGATCGAGGTCGGCCAGCCGGACGAGCGGCGCATCCTGAAGGCCTGCGGCCGCGCCGGCGAGGTGCAGGTGTATGCGTACGGCAGCAGCGCCGACGTCTGGTGGAAGCAGGTTGCGAACAAGCTCGCGCGGACGAAGAACCTGTCGGTCTGGCGCATCGATCCCGAGGCCGCCGAGCGGCTCGAGGCGCTGTGCGAGCGCACCATGCAGTTGCAGGTGACGATTCAGGACGGCGAGATCTGGATGCGCAATGCCAACGACGCCGTCAACGTCGCGCTCGAACGGCTGATGCCGGGCCGCTGAGCGCAGGCGACGGCGCGCATCCCGTACAATCGCCACCTGCGCGCTGCGACCCCGCGGCGACGACCGGCCCGTGCCTGCGCACGGCCTGCAGCTGCCTTGCGACGATGAACATGACCCGACTGAAAACGCCCGCGCTCTCGATGCTCGACCTCGTGACCAACCGCGAGGGCGTCAGCGTCGGCGGCGGCATCGCGATGGCGCTGCGCACCGCGCGCCATGCCGAGGCGCTGGGATTCCGTCGCTACTGGCTGGCCGAGCATCACAACATGGTCGACGTGGCCAGCTCGGCCACCGCCGTGCTGGTCGGCCACATTGCCGGCGGAACGACGCGCATCCGCGTCGGCTCCGGCGGCATCATGCTGCCCAACCACGCGCCGCTGACCGTGGCCGAGGCCTTCGGCACGCTGGCCGAGATCTATCCCGGCCGGATCGACCTCGGGCTCGGGCGCGCGCCCGGCACCGACGGCTTCACCCTGCGCGCGCTGCGCCGTGACCGCATCGAGACCGATGAGGACTTCCCGCGTGAGGTCGAAGAACTGCAACGCTACCTCGGCCCGGTACAGCCGGGCCAGCGCGTGGTCGCGATGCCCGGCGCCGGCACGAACGTGCCGATCTGGCTGCTGGGCTCAAGCCTGTTTTCGGCACGGCTGGCGGCGGCGCGCGGACTGCCGTATGCGTTTGCGTCGCACTTCGCGCCGCACCAGCTGCTGCAGGCGGTCGCCCTGTACCGCCGCGAATTCCAGCCATCGGATGCGCTGCAGGCACCGTATGTCGCGATCGGCGTGCCACTCATTGGGGCGCCGACCGATGACGAAGCCGACTTCCTCGCCAGCACCGCGCAGCGGCGCGTGCTGGGCATACTCACCGGCCAGCGGCAAGCGCTGCAGCCGCCAGTGGCGGGCTACATGGACGACCTCGATCCGCGCTCGCGCGCCGGCATCGAAGATTTTCTCGGGGCCGCCGTGATCGGGGGACCGGCTTCCGTACGCGCGGGTTTCACGCAACTGGCCGAACTCACCGCAGCGGACGAATTCATCCTCGTGTCCGACATTTATGACCCGGATCTGCGCCTGCGCTCGCTGGATATCGCCAGCGAGGCGGTACGCTCGCTGACGGTCGAACCGCCGGATCCCGTCAGCCAGAGTGGAATGAACGAAGGCAGATTCGGGCCGCCGGCGCTCAGCGCGCAATGACCGTCTCGCCAATGGCGAGCCAGTCGGAGAGGGCCATGCGCGGCTGCCGCAGCAGCGACTCGAAGTCTTCTGCCGACAAGGGTTCGGAGAACAAATAGCCCTGCAGCTCGTCGCAGCCGACGTCGGTCAGCACGCGCAGCTGCTCGATCGTCTCGACGCCCTCGGCCACCACCTCCAGCCCCAGCGCCGACGCCATCCAGACGATCGCCCGGCACAGTGCTTCCGCATCGCTGCCTGACTGCAACGGCATTACCAGCTCGCGATCCAGCTTGATCACGTCGACATCCAGCCGCTGCAGCTGTGCCAGCGACGAATAGCCCGCGCCGAAATCATCGATGGCCAGCCGCACGCCCAGCTCGCGCAACCGTTCCAGCTGCTGCTGCACCGCCTCGCTCTGCTCGACCATCGCCGATTCGGTGATCTCGATCTCGATGCAGTCTGGCGGCACCCGCTGAGCCTCCAGCTCCTTTTCCACGAAGCTCGCCACATCCGATCGCCGCAGCTGCTCCGGCGAGACATTCACGGCCACCCGCAGTCCCGGCAGCCCGGCGCGCCGCCATGTTGCCAGCTGTCGCACGGTACAGTGAATCACCCGCTCGCCGATCGGCACGATCAGCCCGAGATCCTCGGCCAGCGCAATGAACGCGCCCGGCATCACCAGGCCATGCCCCGGACGCTGCCAGCGCACCAGCGCCTCGGCGCCGCTCAAGCGGCCGGAACGCAGCTTTATCTTCGGCTGGAAATACACGAACAACTCGTCGCGTTCCAGCGCGAGCCGCAGCGCCTGCTCGTTATCCAGTCGCTCGGCAATGCGCGACGAGTACTCCGGCAGATAACGGCAATAATGACCGCAGCCACGCGCCTTGGCCTGATACATCGCGATATCGGCATGCTTGAGCAGCTCGTCGGCGCGCTCGCCGTCCTGCGGGAACACGCTGATGCCAATGGATGCGCTGACCTTGCCGATCGGCCCGTCCAGCGCGCGCAGCTGGCCGTCGATGGCGCCAATCAGTTTTTGCGCCAGCGCGTCGATGCTCTCGACCGTGTCGATGTGCTCGATGATCACGAGGAATTCGTCGGCGCCCAGCCTCACTACCTGGTCGCTCGTGCGTACCGTGTCGCGCAGGTAGCGCGCAATGTCGCGCAGCAGCAGGTCGCCGGCCTCGTGGCCAAGGGTGTCATTGACCGTCTTGAAGCGGTCAAGGTCAATGAACAGCACAGCCAGCAGGCGGTGCGAACGCTGCGCGGACTGGATCGCCGCCGGCAGGAAACGATGCAGCCACAGGCGGTTCGGCAAGCCGGTCAGGTTATCGCGATGAGCCAGTTCGAGCAGTTCTTCCTCGTGCGCCTTGGCCTGTGAAATGTCACGCAGCGTCAGCGCCACACCGGCGCCGATGGCGACCGCATGGCGGTGCAGCCATCGCGATGGCAGCCCCAGATCGATCAGCACCCGATGGTCATCCACGATCACCTTGTGCTTGAGCGCGCGACGCACAATGTCGAGCACGTTGGCAAACACTGCCGGCGGCAGAACCCGGCTTGCTGGCTGGCCCTGCAGCTGGCTGCGATGCTGGCCGAGCAAGAGCCCGCCACGCTCATTGACATCTTCGAACTGGACATCGGCCAGCTCGCCGGCTGCGTCCCATAGCGGGCGCAACATGTAAAAGCCTTCGTCAGCCACGTCGGTCGCTGTGCGATATACGTGCCGCACTTCCTCCTCGTTCGCGCGCTGCAGTGTCAGCTTGGCGGCAACGGCGACGCCTGCCGCACAGAACAGTCCCAGCACGGCCGTCATCAGCCAGGCGACGGTGTGGTACACCTGCGCTCCGTGCCGGACCTCAGCCATTGCATGCGCCTCGCTCATGCCGGCGACAGCAACGATCGGCATGAATGCATGTTTACGCCACGCGACGAAGCGGGCAATGCCATCGTCGAACCTCTCTCCCGGCTCCAGCCGCACGCCCTGCTCCGCCGGGTAATTCGGGGCAGTACGGTAGGCGATTGGCTGCGCGCGTCCGGCGGCCGGCCGGGTTCCGAGGGCCGGGCCGGCGATCAGCATGGTACTGACGAAGTCGTCCTGCCCGATGAGGGAGTCATCCGCCAGTGCGGCGAAATAATCCGGCGCGATGCCGAGCACCAGAACACCAGCGAAGCGTCCGTCGGGCTTCGCCAGCGCATGGGTCATCTGCAACACATCGGCGCCAATGATTGCCGAATACTCCACCGGCGTGATCTGCCAGCCCTTGCAGCAGTGCCGACGGTGATGTTCAAAGAATGTGCCGCGGCCATCTTTGCCGGCTTGTACCTGAAAAGAAGCTGATGAGACGCGTCCCTGCTCGTCCAGAACTGCCGCATACAGGGGCTTTGTCCTGAGGTTGAAGCCGACGAGCAGCCTCGGATAATCGATCGATCCGGGATCCCGTGACCATTCGGCCATCAAGACCTGACCGACCTCGTCGAGGCGCACCGTCAGGTCATCGAGGTGGCGCCCGTAGGATTGTGCACGACCCCGCACGCGTGACTCGGCCAGCTTGGCGCCGGAATCTCGCAGGTCGTCTGCCATGCGGATGGCGACCCACCATCCGAACACGGTCACCGCGACGAACAGCAGCACCCACGCCGCCAGCCAGGGCCACATCGCACGCTGCGCCAGCGCTGTCCGCCACGAGCGGGAATCAGCAAATAAGGGATTCAACATGGCCGGGCTTGGACGAGGGCATCGCGGCGCATATGCACCCTCATGGAATCGGTAAGGTCAGGTTCAGTTGACGAGGCAAAAGGAACGGCAATTCGAGCCACCGCACCAGCGTAATCTTACATCGAAATTTTATTGCTAATAGGAAACATATTATATGTTATACCAAAAATGGCGTCATTGACGCCAATGCGCACTGGCTGCGTTCAACTTCTCGGCGCGAAGGTTTTCAGGGTAAAAACATGACGGGTGGAATGCCCGGGTTCCGGCCAGTCAGGCAGGGATAGTTTGACAACGGGTCCCGCCGCTCTAGTCGTCGCGCTGTACCAATGCGCCATTGACCACCTTGACCAGATCGCCGACTTCCCACGTCGGCTCCTGCTCGAACCGGAAGACACGGGTCTTGCCACTCTGCATGCGCACGACGACTTCGAACTGCGTTTCCTTGCGCACGCGCTTCTCGATCTCGTTGCCGGCATAGCCGCCGGCGACCGCGCCGCCCACCGTCGCGAGTGCTCTGCCGGTGCCGCCGCCGACCTTGTTGCCGAGCACGCCACCGACCACCGCACCGACCCCCGCGCCGACGCCGCTGCCCTTGCCGGCGACCTCGACGCTGCGCACCGCGGTCACCTCGCCGCAGGACTTGCACTCGGTTGTCGCCTGCGCAAGCACGATCGGCGCCGGATCAGTGGGTGCCGCGGCCGTGGCATTCAGGCAGGCGACGAAGGCCGGTGCGGCAAGTGCCGTCGCCAGCAACTGCAGCTTGATTAAACGGCTGTCCATGGTTCCCTCCGGTGGATGCGAATTCCCGCCCTTGCGGCGGTGCGGGTCATGCGGGCGTCACGCCGCACCTTTGCCAAGATTGATACAAAAATTAGCACACGCGACCGGGGGATGCCAAGGCCATTCCGTCCGCTCAGGCGTCCGGATCGCCGGCCTTCACTTTCTCGATCCAGTCGCCAATGCCGATCACGCCGAGTTCCTGTGCCTTGCGGGCGTCCTGCGCGGAGATCACGTCCTGCACGAGGTCGGTCTGCTTCCATCCGGCCAGCGGGGTATCGCATTCCGCGCGCGGCACGTAGCGCGACGCGGTCTCCTTGGTATAGCGATGGATGTAGCGCGGGCAGTTCTGCCACAGGTCGGTCAGCTTGACGCGGACGATGAACTCGGCCTCCTTGTAGTCAGCCATCAGCGGATCGTTGCGGCTGACCGTTGCCGTGCCGTGCACGCGAATCCGGTGCGGCTTGTCGAAGGCGATGAACAGCATGCCGACGGCGGAGCCGGCGGCGATGTTCCCCGTCGAGAAGTGCATGCCGTTGCCGTCATAGCTGGGGAAGACCAGCGTGGTCGCATCGACGATGCGCACGAAGCCCGGATCGCCGCCCTTGTAGGACACCGTCGGGCGGCCGGTGTGGTCGACGGTCGAGAGGAAGAACAGGTCGCGCGACTCGATGAAGCCTTTGGCCTCGTCGTCGAATTCGTGCTTGACGATCACGTCTTGCAGGCGGTCTGCGAGGGGGCGGGTGCCGAGCTCGTCCTGCAAGGCCCGGTGGGTGCTGCCGTAGATACTGGTCATGTCGTGTCTCTGTGTGTGGTTGTCGTCGGCCTGCCGACGGCCGTGCGGAATACGGCAGGCCTGGCTCGTGCTGTCGCCGCGGGGGGACGGAAAACCAGCGGCGCGAATCTAGCACGACAGCCTGCAGCGCCGGTTTCAAAAAAATTGCCCGGGTCTTTCGACACCGGGCAAATCAAGTTGCCACGAATACACCAGGCAGGGAGTGGTTAGCGTTATTTGAAAACGACCGGGCGACAAGTCACGGCGGGTCAGTGCCGGTGATGCACCTCCGCCTGTCCGTAGACCGGGGTCGGCAGGCCCTCATAGCGTGCCTTCAGCTGCAGGGACAGGAACTGCGAGTAATGGCGGCTCTGGTGCAGGTTGCCGCCGTGGATCCACAGCTGCGGCTGGCGGGTCGGCTTCCACATGTTGCGCAGCTCACCTTCCCACGGGCCCGGGTCCTTGGTCGTGGCCGAGCCGAGGCCCCAGACCTTGCCAACGCGGTCGGCCACTTCCGGCGATACCAGGTCGGCGAGGAACTGGTTCATCGAACCGTAACCGGTCGCATACACCAGCAGGTCCGCTTCCAGCTCGGTGCCGTCGGAGAGCGTCACCGACTTCGGGTTGATGCGCTCAATGTTCACGCCGCTCTTGAGCCGGACCGATCCGTTCGCCACCAGTTCGCTGGCACCGACATCGATGTAATACCCGGAGCCTCGGCGCAGGTATTTCATGAACAGGCCGGAGCCGTCATCGCCGAAATCGAGCAGGAAGCCGGCCTTCTCGAGCCGTCCGTAGAGGTCGGCGTCGCGCTTCTTCATCTGCTCGTAGACCGGGATGTGGAAGGTGTGCATGATCCGGTACGGCACGCTGGCGAAGATCAGGTCGGCCTTGTGGTGGTCAATGCCGTTCTTCACCGCCTGCTCGCTGTACAGTCCGCTGAGCGCCAGCTCCATCAGCGAATCCGATGTCGCAATGTGGGTGCTTGAGCGTTGCACCATGGTCACATCGGCGCCGTTCTCCCACAATGCCGCGCAGATGTCATGCGCCGAGTTGTTCGAGCCGAGCACGACCGCCTTCTTGCCCCTGTAGCCCTCCGGCCCCGGATGGCGGCTCGAGTGATGCTGCTCGCCGAGGAAGCTCCCGGCGCCGGGAATCTGCGGCACGTTCGGATAGCCCGACACACCGAGCGCGAACACCAGCTGCTTCGGGCGCAGCACGATCTCCTTGCCGCTGCGCTCGACCGTCACCGCCCACTCGCCACGCGACTCGTCGAATTCGGCCTTCTTCGCGACAGTCGAGCCCCAGTAATTGATCTCCATGACCTTGGTATAGGCCTCCAGCCAGTCGGCGATCTTGTCCTTCGGCGAGAACACCGGCCAGTCGTCGGGGAAAGGCAGGTAGGGCAGATGGTCATACCAGACCGGATCGTGCAGGCACAGGCTCTTGTAGCGCTTGCGCCAGCTGTCGCCGGGACGCTCGTTGCGCTCGATCACGATGGTCGGCACGCCGAGCCGGCGCAGCCGAGCCGCCAGCATGATGCCGCCCTGCCCACCGCCAATGATCAGCGTGTACGGCTGCTCCGTGTGGCCGAGCGCGGCCTCTTCTTCCCGTCGGCGCTCCAGCCAGGTGTTGCGACCGGGATGAACGCCATGCTCGGCGCCCTTGGCGCGGTTATCGCCCTTGCGCTCCTCGAAGCCTTTCAGTTCGACCATCGTTGTCAGCAAGGTCCACGCCTGGTCGGCACCGCGCTCGCTGGCCCGCAGCCTCACATGGCCGAGGCCGCGCGCCACCGCCGTCTCGAAATCAAACCACGCATCGACGATGCCGTCGGCCTCGGTCGCCTCGCCGCGGAGCCTGAAATTCGATGGCTTCACATTCGGCACCTGCCAAGCCAGCATGTGGGCGATCGCGTCACGGCCTTCCTGGGTCTTGATGTTCCAAGTGAACGCCACCAGGTCGCGCCAGTAGCAATCGGGCATGAACAACATTTGAGCTGCCGTCATGTCCGTGGCGGACAAGGCGTGTTCGAAACGCGCGAGCCAGTCGCTGGCCCGCTGGCTGGGAGTGTCTTTGCTCATCCGGCGTGTCTCCTCGATATTGTCGTGGGCGGCCTCGTGGCCGGGCCGCCTGACGACAGCTATATCAAGAAGCGTGCCATCTACTGCAAGGCGCGCGACGGGCCGGAGACCGCAGCGCAGCGTGGTGCCAGATAGCAGCGCACGCGTGCACGCGTCACGCTGTCACTGTGACAGGTGTTACACCTGCAGCGCCGAGGCGATAGCGTCGTGAGGTGCGACGATGCCGGCGCGCTTCATGCGCCGGTAGATGGTCATGCGCGCCACGCCAAGCTGTCGCGCGACAGCACTGACGTTCCAGCGATGCGCGCGCAGCAGCGTATACAGCGCGGCGTCGCCTCCGACCGGCGTATCCGTGGACGTGAACTCTCGGCCGTTATCGGCTAGCGGCAGGTCGGCGACGTCGATCGCGCCGTCGGCCGCCATGCTGGCGGCATAATCGAGCGCGTTGCGCAGTTCGCGCAAATTGCCAGGCCAGCGCCAGGTGACCAGCCTCTGCAGCGCGGCCGGGGTGATTTCGCGAACGCCAAGCAGGCGTCGGATCATCTCGCCGAGATCAGCGCGCTCACGCAGCGGCGGCAGCCGGATTTGCGCGCCATTCAGCCGGTAATACAGGTCGTCGCGGAAGCGGCCCGCACGCACCAGCGCCTCGAGCGGGGCATGTGTGGCGGCGATCACGCGCACATTCACCGGAACCGGACGTGCGGCGCCAACCGGATGCACCTCGCGCTCCGACAGCACACGCAGCAGCCGCGCCTGCAGCGCCAACGGCATGTCGCCGATCTCGTCAAGGAACAGCGTACCGCCGTCGGCCTCGAGGATCAGGCCGCGCTTGCCCCGTGGCGACGCACCAGAGAAGCTGCCGGGCAGGTGCCCAAACAATTCGCTCTCGATCAGCGTGTCGGGTATCGCCGCGCAATTCACCGCAATGAAGGGACGCCGGCGCCGCTCTCCGCTTGCATGCATCGCCTTCGCGAAAAATTCCTTGCCGCTGCCGGTCTCGCCCGTCACCAGCAGGCTGATCGGCGAATCGACCAGCCGTGCCGCCCGGGCCAGCTGTGCGTCCAGCAATGGGTCGCCGGCACTCAGCTCGGCCAATGGCGCGGGCAGTACGGCTTCGGCCGGAATGCGTGCGATCGACGGCACCGGCGGCGGCGTGGCCGTCATGAACAGCAGGTCGGAACCGCCAGTTCGGGTGACGGCGCGGTGCGGCGCGCCCTGCCCGGCAATGAACTTCCCGATGTTATCGAACGAGAACTCAAGCAGTTCCGCAATGCTGCGCCCGATCAGCCGCCGACCGTCGCGGGTACGCAGCCCGAGCTGCGCGCCACGACTGTGGCCGATCACTGCGCCACCGGCGTCCAGCGCCACCAGCATCTCCGGATTCACGTCGAGGAACTGCGGCGCCGATGCGAGGCGCAGCACCCAATGCCGGCGAAATCGCTGCAGAAAAGCGGCATCCTCGATCTGCCGCGCGAACAGTTTGACCAATTGCAGCGCCAGCGCCTGACTGTCCTTCGGTTTCGGTGACGACAGCGCGCTGATGTCGAGCACGGCGAAAATCTGTCCCTGCGAATCGTAGATCGGGCTGGAAGTACAAGTCAGCGGAATGTGGGTCGCATCGAAATGTTCCCCAAGGTGCACGGTGAGCGCCTCGCCGGTGCTGAGGCACGTGCCGACGCCGCAGGTGCCGGCGTGCTTTTCGCTCCAGTCAGCGCCAAGGTAGAGGCCGGCCTTGCGCAGGCTGGTATCGAGCCTCAGGTCACCGATGAGATCAACGGTGATGCCCTTGGCGTCCGTCAGCAGCACCGCATAACCGAGACCGGCCACCTGGTGATACAGCGTCTCAAGGCCGTGGCGCGCGATCTGCAGGAAGTCATCCATCTGTTCCTGATGCTCGCGCAGGCGCTGCGCCGGCAGGATCACCGCCTCTTGCATGCGCGACGGGTCGAGGCGATGCTCGCGCACGCAGCGCAGCCACGACTCCCGGATTACCGCCTCGTGGCCGAACATGGCAGGCAAGCCGCTGCTGCGTTCGACGAATTTCATCACTTCATCGATATGGTCACGCTGGTCCGGCTGCATGAAGGCCTCCCGTGGCAGGACTGTCTCAGGTCATTGTTGGTATTTTTGTCTGCCCGTTTCCGCGGGCGTGCCGGGGAAATGGATAGGATCAGCATACCCTAATCAGGCATGGTTTTGAGAACGATCGACTGCACAGGCCGGCTGCCCGGGCGACTCAGGGCCTGCCTCGTCAGGTCGATGGCAAGGCAGCAGCACCGCAGACAGCACCGACGTGCGGCAAGGGCGGTGCGGGGAATTCAGGCAGCATGCTGCCTGCCCGCGCAGCCAGCGGCCTGACGAGGCAGGCTCTCAGTCCTGGCGGGTGTTCCACATACCGATCACGGCCTGCTCGACATGCCGGGCAAAACGTGCGCCATCGAACAGGGGCGATTTGCGCATGCGTTCGCGCAGGCCGGCGCGCAAGTCCGCCAGCGCGCGGAGATCAGAGGCAATCCTCAACGCCCGGGCGACGTAATCGGACGCATCGCGAGAAATGAAGTCTTCCAGTCCCGCATGGGTGGCAATGGTTTCACCATTGCGTGCGAGGAAGCGCCGGCCACGCATGGTGATGCATGGAACGCCCATCCACATGCCCTCGAGCGTGGTCGTTGCGCCCGGGTACGGAAAGGGATCCAGCGCGATATCGACCTGACTGTAGGCGGCAAGATAGCCTTGATAATCTGTGGCCGGCTCCAGGCGCAGCTGCCGCGCCGATACACCGTGGCGTTCAAACCGCCGCAGGGTTTCCCCCCGGGTCGCGGCATCAGCGAGCACGGCGGACTTCAGCAGCAATTTTGATTCCGGCAGGGCGTTCAGGATGCGCGCCCACACGGATACGACGGTATCCGACATTTTGGAGAGCTTGTTGAAGCATCCGAACGTCACCTGCCCGTTGGCCAGCGCCGGCAACGGCGCAACGGGAAGGTCGGTCGACAGCGGCGTGAAGCAGAAGTAGCTCTCAGGAAGCTGCCAGATTTTTTCGACGAACGCGTCCTGATCGGCAAACGGTGTGACGACAGCATCGCCGAGCACAAAATCGATCTCTTCGAGTCCCGTCGAAGCGCAGTATCCGAGCCAGGTGACCTGCACGGGCGCAGGCTTCCAGGCAAACGCCGGCAGTCGGCTCTTGTCGGTATGGCCAGACAGGTCGAACAAGACGTGAATCTTATCATCGTGGATTTTTTTCGCCAGCTGGCGGTCGCTGAGCCCGGTGACGACATGCCATGCGACGCAGCAGGATTTCAATTCCTCGGACAACGCGTCATGTTCGCCATTGTTCACATAGGCATGTATGCGCAGCCGGCTGCCCTTGAGGTGGCGAAGCAGGTTCTGCAGGAAAAAGCCGACCGGGTGCGTATGCAGGTCACCGGAGACGAGCCCGACATTGAATTCCCGGGGCGATGCCTCCGGCCAGGCATGGCTGAATCGCTCGGTGACGCGGCGCGCGACCAATTGCCCGAACAACCGCGCCTGAACAAGATAGTCTTGCGCCCTCGTGCTGTCGTCGAAATTCATCGAGAACAGGTAATTGCCCAGCGAGGCCAGATTCACGTCATCGGGATTGGCCTCCAGAATACGCCTGAAGCATTGCAATGCTTCTTCATGCGAGCCCAGTTCGCGCAAGCCCGCGCCTTTGTAGAACCAGCATTCCCAGAAATCGGGCTTGAGGGCCAGCGCCCGATCAAACAGCGCATCGGCTTGCCGTACGCGACCGAGGTCAGTGAAGATGCGGCCACCATGCATGTAGGCCGTGGCAATCTCCGGGTTGATGTCAATGGCTCTCTGCAGCGAGTCTAGCGCCTCGTCGAGCCGCACCAGGTCCCTCAGTACGTTACCCCGGTTGATCAGCACCTCGGGGACGTTCGGGCGCAGCGCAAGCGCCTGATCGTAGTCCCTCAGTGCGTCGCCGAACCGTCCCATGTTGCGCAGCAGGTTGGCACGGTTGTTCAATGCCTCATGGAATTGCGGTGAGAGTTGCAGTGCAAGGTCAAAGTCGGCCATGGCCTCGCGCATGCGGAACAAGGACGCCAGCAGATTGCCGCGGCTGTTCAGTGCGCGCACATTGTGCGGCTCCAGCGCAAAGCCCTGCGCATAGCGCGCCAATGCGTCATCGAATTTTCGCAGGTCCGCCAGGATTCTTGCCTGATCAAACCAGCTTTCGGCAAAGTCGGGTTCGGCCGCTGACAGCGCCTCGAGCTGGACGAGCGCCACCTCCGGCTTGCCCATCTTGTGCAGGGCGATCGCCTTGTTCAGTTTAACCAGCGGCAGGTCGCCTCCGGCCCCGATCGCTCGCTCGTAGCACTCGACTGCTGCTTCGTAATGGCCAAAATCGCGCAGGGCATTGCCGAGATTGGCGAGTGCACGAAAATGACGCGGATCCTGATTCAGTACATCACGGTAATCGCGAACAGCATCGCGGCCGCGCCCGATGCTGCGAAACAGATTGGCTCTCTCAAAAAGAATGTCCGTACGCTTCGCCTGCAAGGCAAGACATCGTCCGAACAAGTCGAGCGCCTCATTGGGATCGTTTGCCTTGACTAGCAGGGCGAGCGCATACAGCGCGTCAACATCGTCCGGATCCTTCCGAATCCGGGTACGACAGATCCCGGCAGCGCGTTCGACGTCGGCCAGTTTCATGCTGATGCTGTCACTGTGTGCAATGAGCAGACGACTCGCCTTGCAAAATCATCAAAAATCGCCGATTGCTGTGCCACGATGCTCATTCGGGAAATGCCGGTGCGCCAGCGCCTTCAAACGCTCTTCCGGCATGCGTGCTTTGGCAGCGACGACCCAGAGATCGAAAAACGGGCGGGTACGCTGCATCACGATTGCCTGCGCAAAGCCACATTGAATGAAGAGATCCAGCAGCACCTGTTTGGTGAAACCGGAGCGATGCGCCATGTAGAGGTTGCCACGGGCCATGTCCGGTCGGTACCCGTAGAGGATATCGAGCGGCGACACCGGGCCGGCGGCCGACATGTACGCGGGCTCGAGCAGCTTTTCTTGTGCGATCAATTCGCATACCGATTGCAAATCCGGGCAAGTCAGGATGACGAAACCATCGTCCTTCAGGACGCGCAAGAACTGCTTGAGCGCTACCGGTACTTCGTGGGCGTACAGGTGTTCCAGATTGTGGCTGGAAAAGATGGCGTCCATCATGCTGTCGCCGATGGCAGACATGTCCGTCATCGTCCCCGTCACATCAGGTTCGACGTCGGGGTTGATATCGAACCGCAGCTCCCGCCAGTCCTCCCTGTTGAACGCGGCGGTCGTCGCCTCCTTGCGGTTGTGCCCGCACCCGACATGCAGGAAGGTTTTCGCCTCGCTGATGCCGTGTGCGGGAAGGTCCGCTACTGCCGTATCGCTGATTGCCATCGATCAGGCATCCGGATGCACGACGGAGGGCATCTGGGTGACGCCCACCAGTTGAACCAGATGGGTGATGCCCGATCCGTCGGCATCGACGGCAAGATATCCATCCCTGCCGACGGTGCCGAACACGATTTTCACCTTGCCATCCAACAGCTGATCTGCCGCCCTCGCGAAGGACTGTACCGAGTTGTAGTTGCCACGGACTCGCAAACCGGCAGCACCGTCCAGCTGGAACTCCAGCAGGTCTTCCACCGAATAATCGGTGATGATGTCGGTAGCGCGTAGCGAAATCGCGTCGCTATCCGAAATATCGCTGAAGACGAAACGATCCATGCCAAGCCCGCCGGTCAGGGTATCCACGCCCGCAGCGCCGATCAGGGTGTCATTACCGACGCCGCCGGTCAGGCTCTCCGGCAGATGATTGCCTTCCCTCAGCACGGCAAGTGCGACCAGGCCATCGCCATTCAGGTCCAGTCCGGACTGGGACTCCAGCGAGGACAACTGGGTCGCCGTCAAGGTCGGTGCCACGGTACCCGTCATCGTGGCCGTACCAAGGGCGTCGCCCTCGGCGGAGTAGTCCAGCGAGAATTGGAAGGTCCTCAGTGCCGAGGTCGCTGCGGTACCGGCGCGTTCGACGACGGTAAGGGTTTCTCCATCGTCCGAGACGACCACGCCCAGATAGCTGGTGCCGGCCACGGTCGATGGTGCCCAGTTCGTCGCGGCCGCGGTTGCCGCAGCCTTGACCCTCAGCAAAGGCATCTCGCCGGCAGACGAGCCGGCGCCGGCCAGGCCGTCGAGATCGACCGCTACGGCGCCGGAAGACAATCGCACCAGTTGCGCCCCCTTGGCCAGGGCGCCACTGTTGTCTTCGGAGGGCCAGACGTCCGCGGCGGTGATGGTGCCATCGCCCGTGATGTCGAATCGCGCGCCACCCAACACCGAGGCCACCGCGTCGCCGATGGTGGTGTCGCCGTTCAGGTCCACGCCCGACTGTGACTCCAGCTTCAGCACGTCCGACAGGCTCAGCGTCTGCTGCGCCGGCGCGGCCGTGCCCGTCATCGTCAGCGTGCCCTGTGATTGTCCGTTGACCATGTCTTCGACGAACAGGTAGCTCTTGTACGTCGCCGTCGC
>JACCDS010700748.1_pt1 | contig 17084 bp, 18 predicted proteins | sample 7446441 | NCBI WGS metagenome assembly JACCDS01 (sample SAMN15323445, study PRJNA562643) | freshwater metagenome | isolation source: river surface water | place: USA:Blue River Watershed | collected 2017-08-17
AGCGCCCCGGCCGCCAGTGCGCCCGCCACGGCCGTGCCCCGGATCGCCAACGCCGCCAAGGCGGCAGCCCCCAGCGCCACGGCCGCCGTGGCCGGCAAGGCGGCGCCCAGGTAGGGACGGCACACCGGATCAGTCCAGCGCGGCGCGCAAGACCTCGAAGCCGCGCCGGTACTGCTGCACCAGGGCCTGCGCCAGTTGCTGGCGCACCGTGGGCGCCTCGGCCAGCGCCTGCTGCAGCGCGCCGGCCAAGTCGGCCGGCTCCACCACCGCATCCGCTGTTGCGCCTTCCCAGCTGGCGGCCCAGGCCGCCGTCTTGCCCTGCTGCGTGCCGGCCGCCGGCGAGCGCAGGCTGACATGCGGCAGCGCACAAGCCGCGGCCACGATGCGCCCGTGCAGGCTGCTGCCGGCATAGCCGCAGCTCTGCGCAATCAAGGCGCAGATGTCCCACAGGTGCAGTGACTCGAAGAGGCGCGCGCGACCGGGCTCGATGCGATCCGCCAGGCGCTGCAGCGTCGCCAGCGTGTCGTGCCAGGGCGCAGCGCCGGCGCGAAACAGCACCAGGCCCAGACCGCTGTCGCGTGCGACCTCTGTGAGGTGCGCCGCCAGCTGCGTGAGCGTGGCGTCGTCGGCAAAGTCCTCGCTGCACTGCACGGCCAGGTAGCCCTGCGGATAGTGCTGGCGCAGCTGCGCCACTTCGCCCTGCGCGGCGTGCTCACGCAGGCGGTCCGCAAACAGCGCCGTCACCATGACGGCGCAGTCCGGCAGCAGCAGCGCGCTGGAAATGCCGGCCGCCTGCAGCTGGCGCTGCGTCTGCACATCGCGCACGCTCACCGCATCGGCCGCCGCCAGCTTGGCCCGCACCTCGGCCTGCAAGGCGGGTTCGCAATCTGCCAGCGCCACACCGCCCACGCTGCCGTAGAGCACGCGGCGCAGGGCGGGCCAGGCGCGCCGGTCCACCAGATAGGGCGCTTCGTCGTCCGTACCCAGCACGCGCTGCACCCAGGCCGTGCGCTCGGCCGGCCGCGGCTCCAGGTAATGGATGAGGGCCGGTGCCTCCGGCGGCGCCTGCAGGATCAGCGCCGCCTGCCAGGCGGTGCAGGTCAGGATCTCGCCGCCGATGTGCAGCAGGTCCACCGGCTGCGCGCTCAGTGTGGCCCGCACCTCGCCCAGCGCCCGCACCTCATGGCCGCCATACGGGCGCAGATCGCGCGCCGCCAGCCCGGCCACGATGAGCTCGCGCCCGGGCAGCAGCGCCGCGGCAACGTGCGCAAACAGCAGGTCGCCGAAGTTGTGGCGCTCGCAGGGGCCGAAGAGGATCAGCGGGCGGGGCATGGCGGCATCGTATGTCAGGCCTCTGGGGCGGGGTGGGGGAAGGGGGCTGGATTTGACGATAGTCAACTGCAGCCGCCGGCCTGGTGGCATACTTTTTGGCGACAGGATCCGTCAACCGGCGCAAGAACGCTTCTGCAAGAGGAATCGACGCGCGCCCAACCAGGCCTCGACCATGCTGCCTCGCGTCGTCACAGGGTTTTATCTTGCGTATCTGGTGACGCCGATCGCCCTGCTGTTCATCGGCTCCTTCGGCGACCTGTGGCTCAACACCATCCTGCCCACCGGATTCACGGGCCGCTGGTACCTCGAAGTGGCCAACGACCCCAGCTTCCGGCGCGCCTTCCTCTCCAGCCTGCTGGTCGGTGGCGTGACCTGCGTGATGTGCCTGGCCATCGGGCTGCCGCTGGCCTACGCGGTGTTTCGGGCGCGTGATCCGCGCGTGCGGGCGCTGGCCAGTGCGCTGTACCAGCTGCCGGTGGCGCTGCCGCCGCTGGTGCTGGCCTTCGGTTTCATCCTGGTCTTTTCCTCCGACACCCTGCCCTGGCTGGGCAGCGTCTGGCTGCTGGCTGCCGGCCACATCGTGCTCGGCCTGCCCTACTTCCTGCAGGCGGTGATCGCCGACATGCAGCGCCTGGGCCTGCATGTGCTGGAAGAAGCCGCCGAGTCGCTCGGCAGTTCGGGCCTGCAGCGCTTCTTCCACATCGTGCTGCCCGCGCTGCGCCACTCCATCCTCTCCGGCCTGATCGTGGTGGCGGCGCTGTCGATCGGTGAATTCCAGTTCTCCAACCTGGTCGCCGGCTTCCTCAACCGCACCTATCCGGTGGTGCTGCTGCAGGCCTTCTACGGCGCCACCGGCTTTGCCTGCGCGGCCACCGTCATCCTGCTCGTGCTGGCGCTGGCGGCCTCGGTGGCCGGCGCGCTGTCGACGCAGCGCGCCACCCGTTTTTCCATGAGGGTGCGATGAGCGTCGCCGTCGAACTCGACCAGGTGACGTTCCGCTACCCGGGCGGCAAGGCCGGGATTTTCGATCTGTCCATGCAGATCGAGCAAGGCGAGCTGGTGGTCTGCATCGGCCCCTCGGGCTGCGGCAAGACCACGCTGCTCAAGCTGATCGCCGGCTTCTTCCAGCCCGAGGCCGGTATCGTGCGCCTGGGCGGCCAGGACCTGACGCACGCCAGCGTGGCCTCGCGCGGCTGCGGCATCGTCTTCCAGTCGTATGCGCTGTTTCCCCACATGCGGGTCTGGGAGAACATCGCCTACCCGCTGCGGGTGCGCGGCGTGGCGGTCGAGCAGCGCCGGCGCAAAGCCGAGGAGATGCTGGAGATGGTCGGCCTCAGCGGCACGGCCGAGCGGCTGCCGGCCCAGCTCTCCGGCGGGCAGCAGCAGCGGGTGGCGCTGGCCTTCGAGCCGCGCGCCCTGCTGCTGGACGAGCCGCTGTCGGCGCTCGACGCGGCCACGCGCGTGCTCATGCGCGACGAGGTGCGCCGCATCCAGAAGATGCACAACATCGCGGCGCTGCTGATCACCCACGACCAGGACGAGGCGCTGTCGCTGGCCGACCGCATCGCCGTGCTCAAGGACGGGCGGCTGGTGCAGTACGACACGCCGGCCGCCATCTACGACCGCCCGGCCGACGGCTTCGTGGCCGGCTTCGTCGGCCGCGCCAATGTGCTGGCCGGCACGGCCAGCGGTCCCGCGCAGGTGGACCTGCCCTTCGGCCGGCTGCAGACACTGCCGCACGGGTTGCCTGCGGGCGCCGCCCTGAAAGTGCTGATCCGGCCCGAGCGGATCGAGCCGGCCGCCGCGGGCGAGAGCGGCATCAATGTGTTCGAGGTGCGCGTGCTGAAGGATCGTTTTTTCGGCGCCACGCGGCAGCTCGACATGACCATCGGCGAGGCGGTGCTCAAGCTGGAGACCACCTCGCGCGCGGCGCTGACACGGGTGCGGGTACCCGTCGAGGCGATCCAGTTCCTTCCCAACCCGTGACCAGGAGGATTTCATGAGCAAGCTGAAGACGTTTCTGTGCGCCGCTGCCGTCTCGATGGCCTCGGCGCTGTCACTGGCGCAAAACGTGACCAACTCGCCCGAGCTGTACGCGGGCGAGAAGGACCTCTACGAAGCGGCCCGCAAGGAAGGCATGGTGGTGAGCTTCGACACCGGCCCGACCTGGGCCAACTGGGCGGCCCAGTTCCGCGCCTTCAAGAACCGCTACCCCGAGGTGGAGATCGTCTACAACGACCTCGGCTCGGCCGCCACCGTGGTGGCGCTGGACAAGGCGCGCAACCGCCCGCAGGCCGACACCGCCTATTACTTCGCGGCCTCGGCGGTCGATGCCGTCAACAAGGCCGTGGTGGCGCCGTTCAAGCCGGTCAACTTCGACAAGCTGCCCGACGTCTTCAAGGACCCCGAGGGGCGCTGGTTCACCATCCACTCCCTGACGATTGCCTTTGTCGTCAACACCAGGCTGGTGAAGAACGTGCCGCAGTCCTGGGCCGACCTGCTCAAGCCCGAGTACAAGAACACCGTGGTCTATCTGGACCCGCGCTCCACCGGCGTCGGCCAGGTGATGAGCTTTGCCGCCAACTTCGCCGCCGGCGGCGACATGAACAACGTCAAACCCGGGCTGGACTACCTGGGCAGGCTGCACAAGGCCGGCAGCGTGCTGCGCGTGCTGGGTACCACGCCGTATGCGCAGTTCGTCAAGGGCGAGATCCCGATCTGGGTCTCCTACGAGAACGACGGCCTGAAGGCCAAGTACACCGACGGCCTGGGCGATGCGGTGGCGGTCGTGATCCCGAAGGAAGCCTCGGCCGCCGCGCCCTACGGCATCAGCCTGGTGAAGAACAGCCCGAACCCGAACGCCGGCCGGCTGTGGCTGAACTTCATCATGAGCGACTACGGTCAGGGCATCTTCGCCGAAGGTTTCGTGCGCCCGAGCGTGCCGGGCATCCAGCTGCCGGCCAGCGTGGTCGACAAGCTGCCGCAGGCACCGCAGGTGCGTCCGCTGGACGTGCGCGCCGCGGCGGCGAAGAAGGCCGAGATCGACGCCGGCTACGTCACCGCCACCGGCGTGCGCTGAGCCGTCGCGCCGCAGGCTTGCACGATGTCGCGCCGCACCTTCACCCTGCTGGTGGCGCCCGCCGTCCTGCTGCTGGCCTTGTTCTTCGGCCTGCCGCTGCTGGCGGTGGTCGTCGACGCGCTCAGCGACGGCCTGGGCGCGTTCGCGCGCGTCATCGCCATGCCCACCTTCTGGCCCTCGCTGCTCGGCAGCACGGTGCTGACGCTGGCGGCCTCGACGCTCTCGCTGGTGGTGGGCGTCGCCGTGGCCCTGCACCTGGCGCGCATGGAAGAGCGGCGGCGCACCCTGCTGGCCTTCGTCATCGCGCTGCCGCTGACCTTCTCCGGCCTGATCGTCGCCTACGGCTTCATCCTCACCTACGGCCGCGCCGGCCTGGTCACGCAGCTGCTGGCGCTGCTGGGCGCCGACAGCGCCGTGCTGGGCAAGGCGCTGTTCACGCCGGTCGGGCTGGCGTTTGCGTCCTCGTACTACCTGATCCCGCGCGTGGTGATGGGCGTGCTGCCGGTGTTCGTCAACTTCGACCGCGCGCAGCTGGAGGTGGCGCAGTCGCTCGGCGCCACGCCGGCGCAGGCCTTTCGCCAGATCATGCTGCCGCAGCTGGCCGCCCCCATCGCCAGCAGCCTGTGCCTGATTGCCGCCGTGGTCTTCGGCGCCTACGGCACGGCGCTGGCTCTGGTCGGCACGCGGCTGGAGATCCTGCCGCTGCAGCTCTACAGCCTGATCTCCGAGACCGGTTCCGACTTCCCCGCGGCCGCCGCCCTGGCGCTGCTGATCACCGCCGCCTGCTCGTCCATCATGACCGCCGGCGCCTGGTTCGGCAGCCGGCACGAGAAACACCTGTGAACCCATTGCCATGCACGAAGCACTCCCGCTGGACCAACTGATGGCCGAAGTCGCGCGCCGCCAGCGCGCGGCGCCCCTGCGCGTGCCGGTCGGCGTCATCGGGCCGCGGCAGGCGACGCCGGCGCAGTACGCGGCCGCGCAGGCCGTCGGCCGCGGCATCGCGGAGATGGGCCTGGCCCTGATCTGCGGTGGCCGCGGCGGCGTCATGGAAGCGGCTTGCCAAGGCGCGGCCGAAGCCGGCGGCATCGCCATCGGCGTGCTGCCCGACGCCGACCCGGCCAGCGCCAACCCCTATGCCACCGTGGTGCTGGCCAGCGGCATCGGCGAGGCCCGCAACGCGGTGATCGCTCGCGCCGCCCTGTGCCTGCTGGCCATCGGCGACAACTTCGGCACCCTGAGCGAGGTCGCCCTGGGCCGCCAGTTCGGCAAGCTGGTGATCGGGCTGGAAGGCGCGGCCCAGGTACAGGGCGTCGTGCAGGTGCGCAGCCCCGCCGAGGCGCTGGAGCAGGTGGCACGCTGTGCGCTGGCCGCGGCCGCTGCGCCGCCCCAGTGATTCCATCGCGAGGACCGCACCATGCAGAGCGAGACCTTCACCAGCGGCCGCATCCGCCGCGCCGACTACGACGCCGCGACGCAGCAGCTCGACCTGCACTGGGAGAGCAAGACTGTGCTGGCCTACAAGCACGTGCCGCAGGAAGTGTTTCGCCGCCTGTGCAGCGCGCCGAACCCCGCGACCTACTGGGAAGACCGGATTGCGGAGGAGTATCCGAAGGGCACGCCCATGAGCCAGAGCCCCGGCGCGGGGGATGCGGCGCAGAAGTTGCGGGATCTTTTCGGGAGTGGCGGCGGGGCATGAGCCCTGCCGCGGGCCACGGCACAGCGGCTCAGCGCCCGCCCGCGCACTCCAGCTCGAACAGCGGCACCTCGGCCTGGCGGCTCAGCCAGACGCCGCCGCCCAGCTCGGTGAAGCCGTCGGCCAGCCCGCGCCGGTACAGCTGGGCGCGATGGCGGAACAGGCGCGGGTCGGTCAGCGTGTCGTCGATGATGTCGCGCTCGTAGTCCTCGCGCGTCACGGCTTCCAGGTACAGCGCGCCGCGGCTCAGCGTGCCCAGGTTGTGCAGCGCCAGCTTCAGGTCGGCCGCGCTCAGGTAGGGCAGCACGCCCTGGCAGATCACCAGGTCAAAAGGCTGGTCGCTGCGGTAGTCCACCACCGAGCCGCGCTGCCAGCCGTAGCGCGCGCAGAGGTACTCGCTGTACTCCACGCCGTGGTACTGCGCCTCGGGGAAATGTCGCGCCACGATGTCGCGCCACAGCCCGATGCCGCAGCCCACATCCAGCACCCGCCGCACCGGCACGCGCAGGTACTGCAGGTAGCTGCACACGAAGGTGCCCAGCCGCTCCAGATGGCCGGGGTCCACCACGCGGGTCTTCTTGTCGAAGTAGTAGCGCTGGTAATACGCCTCGTCGAACCACTGGTCACTGGCAGATTGCACGGTTGTTCCTTGTTGTTGCGGTTCCCTGGGGCGGGCAGCCAAGGGTGAGTATGGTGCAAGGTGCCTGCAGGTTCTTGCCCAGTGCCCGCCATCCACACCTTTGCCGGGTAGTGGTTTGTCATGCACGCGACGCTGCTGTATATTGCCGCGTACTATCCAAACGAGACAAGCAACCAGCTTGCAGCAGGGAAGGCGCCATGCTGACTGGCAGTCCATGATATTCGGACTTTTGCGATCTACATTCGTTAGGGAAGGTCTGATCAAGTCGTAAGACTGTCGTTCATCGACAGATGTCAGTTTCAACGTGTCGAGCGACACCAGATTTGACCGGCCCGGTTCAAGTCTTGCCATCCAGCACCCGTGGTCCCACTCGTGGCGTCGCATGCAGGATCACACGCGAACGATGACGGAGGTGCCCGTGAAAAAACTCCCCCTCAGCAAAGCCTTTACCCTGCTCGAACCCGGCCCCGTGGTGCTCGTTACCACGCATGACGGGAAGAGGAGCAACATCATGACCATCTCCTGGACCCTGGTGGTGGACTTCACGCCGGTGTTCGCCCTCACCACCGGGCCCTGGAACCATTCCTTTGCCGCGCTGCGCAAGACCAAGGAATGCGTGATCGCCATTCCCACGGTGGACCTGCTCGACAAGGTGGTGGGCGTGGGCACCTGTTCGGGCACCGATACGGACAAGTTCGCCAAGTTCAAGCTCACGCCGCTGAAAGCCAGCCAGGTCAAGGCGCCGCTGATCCAGGAATGCCTGGCCAACATCGAGTGCCGGGTGATCGACTACAACAAGAAGCACAGCGTCGTGTTCCTGCAGGGCGTGGCCGCCTGGGTGGACGCCGCGCGCAAGGAACGGCGCATGCTGCACGCCGTGGGTGACGGCACCTTCATCGCCGACGGTCGCAAGCTGGACCGGCGCAAGGCGATGCGTTCCAAGCTGCCGGCGGGCGTCTGAGGGGTTCGCGCTCTGTTCGTCAGGCGGCAAGGCCGGCCGCTTCCTCCGTCGCTTCCCGCTTCGACACCCACCTGCTCCGCGTCTCCCTTGCCACGATGCGCTGATTCAGCAGGCGCTCCACCGTTCTGATGCGCTCTACCACTTCGCTGACCTTGTAGTTGCCGTTGAGCTTCTCGGCTGCCAGCAGGCGGGTCAGGCCGTCGGCGGCCTGCGGCACCTTGCCGGTGCGTTCCCACAGGCTCACGGATTGTTCGGTGGCGCCGAGCAGCTTGCCCAGCCCGCCCTGCGACAGGCCCATGGCCACGCGCAGGAACTTGAGCTCCTTGCCGCTCAGGCGGCCCGGCTTGGCGATCAGCTCCAGGGCCAGCGTCTTGTGCAGGCCGTCGGCGTCCTCGATGGCTACCGCTTTTCCGTAGGCGGTCTTCTTCAGCGTATAGCCGTTCTCCAGCCACACGTTGTCCAGCCCGCACTCGGTGTAGTGGTACATGCCCTGTTCTCTGCTTGCCTGCTTCATGATCCACCCACGCTGAATACCGTCACCACCACCAGATCGGGGTCTTCGTCGCACAAGGCGACGATCACCGCCAGCTCCCGCCCTGCCACGTAGCGCTCCATGCGGCACTCCAGGCTGCCCTTGCCCGGGTTGGGCTCGGGTACGCGCCGCAGGGTGCCCTGGCGTAGGCACTCCAGCACCTCGCTGCTGCTCACCTTGCGCTTGCGCATCTGCACGCCCACATGCTGCGTGAACAGCACCGCGCCGCTGTCCTGAGCCACCGCACGGATGTGGCGGGCGAGTTGCGCCAGGGACTTCTGCTGCAGGGTTTGACAACCCATAAAAAGTATGGCTCCAGTCTATCGGAAAAGCTGGCTGATTTCATGTGCGCCGCTTGGGCCTTGCGTGGCGCGGCATGCGCACGATAACTGCATGTCCAGACAGTTTGCGGCTGCAAGTGCGTTCTCTCGGTTCGTGGGGCTGTCGGCACCGAGCAGCCGGATGCCTGCCTAATCGCCGCGTCTTCTGCGGAGATTGGCTGTGCGGATTCGCCGCAAACCATGCGGCGAATCAGCACAAGCTGAGGAAAGTATCGATTGGAGATACCCCGAAGACTGATCGAGGAGACTCGTATCGAAAGCTGCTGCCATCTCAAGGCGTGCCCCGCACACTCCGCCGCATGTTCAACCACCCGAAGGGGTTTACATGCAAGTCCTCATCCACCGTGATTCCAAAGCCTGGTCGCTGCAAGTCTGGGCGTCCTTCCTGATCGCTGTCTTCCTTTGCGGCGTGGGCCTGGCCTGGTTGCCGGGCCAGGACCTGGACCGCGCCTTCATGGTCATGGGCTATTTCTTCTGCCTCTCGGCGGCCTTCGTGCTGGCCAAGTTCGTGCGCGACAACGAGAAGGCGCAGGCCGAGGGCCGGTCCAACGACTCGCCGCTGTTCAAGTACGTGGTCTGGACCGGCTTCTTCGCCGCCATGGCGCTCACCGGCTGGGGCCTGCTGCGCATGGAGATCAGCGAGACCTACAAAGCCTTCCTGGGCGTGAGCTGGCTCTACCTCATCACCTGCACCTTCACGCTGGCCAAGACGCTGCGCGACAGGCACGAGGCGGACCTGGCCGACGCCCGCCTCGACGGCCGCCGCGCTGCGGCACGCGGCGAGTGAATGACGCCCATCGCACAGGAGTCGACATGAACAAGATCCACACGACCCGTCTGGCCGGCCTGGCGCTGGCCCTCTCTCTCAGCCTGGGCACGCTGCCGGCCCGGGCGCACACCGAGGCCTCGGCACTGAGCACGCTCTCGGCGCTGCCCATCGCCTCGGTGGTGGTGGCCGGCAGCGCGGTGGCGGGCGCCGTGCTGGTGCTGCCGCTGGCCCTGTCCACCGCGGGCGCGGTGCTGGTGGTCAAGACCGTGGAGTCCACGGCGCGCGGCACGGTCTATGTGCTGGAGCGCGCCTCCGACGGGGCCGTGGCCAGCATCGAGGCCTCGGGCCGCGGCCTGGGCGCCTCGGTGGTGGGGGTGGGCACGGTGCTCACGGTCAGCGTGATCGGTGCCGGCGTGCTGCTCTCGGCCGCGGGCGAGGCGATTGCCTTCATCCCCAATGCGCTGGGCCGCGCGCTGCTGCACAACGAAAGGGTGACGCCATGAACTGCGCCCGCAACTTCTGGCGCGCCCTGGGCGGCGTGCTGTGTTGCGCCGCGCTGCTCGCGGGCCCGGCGCAGGCCGGCCGCAGCTGCGAGGCGCGGCCGCTGCAGGTCTGGACGCTGGAGCGCAGCCTGACGCTGGCCGAGCGCACCCTGAACGCGCTGGACGCCAGCGGCGCGCAGGTGGCGCTGCTGGCGCGCGCCGGGCAGGACCTGACGAAATACGGCCTGCGCTGGTCGCACCTGGGCTTGGCCTACAAGGCGCCGGCACGCGCGGGGGAGGACGAGGGGCGCGGCTACGTCTGGCGCGTGCTGCACAAGCTCAACCACTGCGGCACGCAGGAGGCGGCGCTGTACCGCCAGGGCCTGGGCGACTTCTTCCTCGACGACCTCTGGCGCCTGGAAGCCGCCTGGGTCGTGCCCACGCGCGAGGTGCAGTTGAAGCTGCACGCCCTGCTGCTCGACGAACGGCGCGCCAGGGCGCTGCACCACAAGCCCTACAACCTGGTGAGCTACCCCTGGAGCCGGACCTACCAGCAGAGCAACCAGTGGGCCATCGAGACCCTGGCCGCGGCGCTGGAGCCCAGCGTCTACTCGCGCGAGCGCGCGCAGGAGTGGCTGCGCTACCAGGGCTACGAGCCCACGGTGCTGCGCCTGGGGCCGTTGACCCGGATGGGCGCGCGCGTGGGTGCAGCCAACGTGGCTTTCGACGACCACCCCAATGAGAAGCGCTACAGCGACCGCATCGAGACCGTCACGGTGGACTCGGTGTTCGCCTGGCTGCAGCGTACCGGCCTGGCCGGGGCCCCGGTGATCCTGCGTGACTGAGCCGCGCCCATGCAGAATGTTCCAACCTACAGGAGACCCAATATGTCCAGATCCCTGCGCCTGTCCGAAGCCTGGTTCCGCCGCGGCCTGTGGCTGATCGCCTTCGTCTTTGCCAGTTTCCTGATCGGGCTGGGCGGCACCCTCGTGGGTGACCTGCCCAAGGTGGAGCAGCGCCAGACGCTGGACGACTTCATGGACCCGCAGCGCACGCCGGCGCTGCGCGCGGCCGTCAAGCAGGCGCAGCAGACGGCGCGCGAGTCCCAGGACGCGCTGGAGCAGGCGCGCCTGAAGCTGCAGGTGGCGCAGGCCGACAAGCAGGCGGCGCGCGAGACCTTCAACAACTGGCTGGCCACGCGCCACGTGACCGCGCGCCGCGCCCAGGATGCCGAGGTGATCCGCCGCACGGCCGAGCTCGACGCCCTGCGCCAGGCCGAGCGTGAGGCGCAGGCCGCGGTGGAGGCGCAGCAGCAGATCGCGCTGGACGCGCGCCAAGCCGAGAGCCGCGCCCAGCAGCAGCTGCGCGAGCTGGAGGACGCGGCGCGCGAGGCCTGGCGCAAGGCGCAGCGCGCGCAGGAGCTGCGCGTCTTCCTCTACCGGCTGGCGCTCACGCTGCCGCTGCTGGCCGTGGCGGGCTGGCTGTTCGTGAAGAAGCGCAAGACCAGCGGCTGGCCCTTCGTCTGGGGTTTCATCTTCTTCGCGCTGTTTGCCTTCTTCGTCGAGCTCGTGCCCTACCTGCCGAGCTACGGCGGCTATGTGCGCTACCTCGTGGGCATCGTCCTCACCGTGGTGGTGGGGCGCTACGCGATTGCCGCGCTCAACCGCTACCTGGAACGCCAGCGCGAGGCCGAGGCCCTGCCGGACCGCCAGCGCCGCGAGGAACTGAGCTACGACCTGGCGCTGGCGCGCCTGGCCAAGGGCGTGTGCCCGGGCTGCGAGCGCCCGGTGGACCTGAAGGACGAGGCGCGCGATTTCTGCCCGCACTGCGGCCTGGGCCTGTACGACCGCTGCGGCCATTGCCGCACGCGCAAGAGCGCCTTCTCGCGCTTCTGCCAGGCCTGCGGCTCGGCGGCGCAGCCGGGTGGCACGCCCGCCGGCTGAGGGGCGCCGAGCCACAACCGGGCGTGGGGGCATCGCGTCAGGCCGGCCCCGACTGGTCTAAGATAGTCCCCGATACAGCTGCCAGTGACAGGGCCGACATGCATATCGTGACGATCGACGACGTGGAAGCCAACCTGCTTCTGCTGCAGCACTTCATCGGCCAGCAAGGCGAGGCGCATGAGGTGCGGGCCTATACCGACCCGCAGCAGGCCCTGGCGCATTGCCAGGAGCAGCTGCCGGACCTGGTGATCGTGGACTACATGATGCCGGAGCTCAATGGCATCGACTTCATCGGGCGGCTGCGGGCGCTGCCGGGGCGCGGCGACATCCCGGTGCTGATGGTGACGGCCAACGATGAGCGGGAGGTGCGCTACGGCGCGCTGCAGGCCGGCGCGACCGATTTCCTGACCAAGCCGCTGGACCGCATCGAGTTCGGCGCCCGCCTGCGCAACATGCTGGCGCTGCGCGCCAGCCAGAAGCGGCTGGAGGACCGCGCCAGCTGGCTGGCCGAGGAGGTGCTCAAGGCCACGGAGGAACTGCGCCGACGCGAGCGTGAGACCATCGTGCGCCTGTCCAAGGCGGCGGAGTTCCGCGATCCGGAGACTGGCGGCCACATCCAGCGCATGGCCCACTATTCGTGGCTGATCGCCGTCCACCTGGGTCTGCCGCTGGAGCAGCAGCAGCTGCTGCTGGAGGCCGCGCCCATGCATGACGTGGGCAAGGTGGGCATTCCCGACCACATCCTGCTCAAGCCGGGTCGGCTGGAGCCGGCGGAGCTGGAGATCATGAAGCAACATGCGGCCAAGGGGCACCAGATCCTGACGGGCAGCAGTTCGCCGCTGCTGCAGATGGCGGCGGTGATCGCGCTCACGCACCACGAGAAGTACGACGGCTCCGGCTACCCGAATGGCCTGCATGGCGCGACGATCCCGCTGGTGGGGCGCATCGTGGCGGTGGCCGACGTGTTCGACGCGCTGACCTCGGCGCGGCCGTACAAGCCGGCCTGGCCGGTGGAGCACGCTGTGGCCTATTTGCGCGAGCAGGCCGGCCGGCACTTCGACCCGCAGTGCGTGGCAGTGTTCCTGGACCGCTTCGACGAGGTGCAGGCGATCCGCCAGCGCTTCATCGACGAGGACTGAGCCGCCGCGCTGCCGGCCTCAGGCCGGCTGGCGCATGAAGTCCGCCAGCGCACGGTCCAGCGCCTGCAGCTCCGCTTCCAGCGGCTGCAGCAGGGGGGCGGCCTGCGCCGGCGTCCCCTTGGCTCCCAGCAGTTCGATCTGCCGGCTCAGCGTCTCGGCCGGCGCCGCCTTGAAGTGGCCCAGCTGGCCGCGCAGGGTGTGCGCGGCGCGTTGCAGCACCTCGGCGTCGCCGCACCCCAGCGCTTCACGCATGGCCGTCATCTGCGCCGGCCAGCCGGCGCGGAAGGCGTCGGCGATGATGCGCACCACCATGGCGTCGGAAGCGGCCACGGCCGCGGCGTAGTCGAAAGCGGATGCCGCGGCAGGCTTCGCTGCGCCGGACATGGGCGCTGTGCTGGCCGGCGCCGGTGCGGCCAGGGGGGCCGGCTCGGTCGGAACGTAGCCGCCGTCCTGCCAGCGCAGGGCGGCGCGCAGTTCGTCGACGCGGATCGGTTTGGCAAGGTACTCGTCCATGCCGGCCGCCAGGCAGCGTTCGCGGTCGCCGGGCATGGCGTTGGCCGTCATGGCAACGATGCGCACATGCTCGCGCGTGCTGCGCTCGTGGGCGCGGATGCGGCGCGTGGCCTCCAGGCCGTCGAGTACGGGCATCTGCATGTCCATCAGGATCAGGTCGTAGGGCACATCGCCGCGGGTGGCCAGCCCGACGGCCTGGGCGCCGTCGGTGGCGAGGTCCACCTCATGGCCTTCGCGCTGCAACAGGCTGATGGCCAGCCGCTGGTTCACCTCGTTGTCCTCCACCAGCAGCACGCGCAGGCAGCCGGCGCCGCCCGACAGGCCCGCCTCGTCGGCGTTGCCCATGAGGTCGCTGTTGGCCTCGGTGTGGTCGATGTCGAACAGGGCGGTGAAGTGGAAGGTGCTGCCGCGGCCGGCTTCGCTCTGCACGCCGATCTCGCCGCCCATCGCATGCGCCAGCCGGGCGCAGATGGCCAAGCCCAGCCCCGTGCCGCCGAAATGCCGGGTGATGGAGGTGTCGGCCTGGGTGAAGGGGTCGAAGATCATCTGCTGCTTGTCCGGCGCGATGCCGATGCCCTGGTCCTGCACCTCGAAGCGCAGCACCACCTGGCCGGCGCGGTCAGGCAGGCGCCGCACGCGTACGCGCACCACGCCCTGCTTGCTGAACTTGATGCCGTTGCCGACCAGGTTGACCAGGATCTGGCGCAGGCGGCCCGGGTCGCCGATGAGGTGCGGCGGCACGCTCGCATGGGGTTCGTAGGCCAGGCGCAGGCCCTTGAGGCGCGCCTGCATGTCCAGGCTGTTGAGCGTGCTGCGCACCAGCGAATGGGGCCGGAAGGGGCGCAGGTCCAGCGTCAGCTGGCCGGCCTCGATCTTGGAGTAGTCCAGGATGTCATTGATGATGGCCAGCAGGCTGTCGGCGGACTTCTTCACCAGGCTCAGGTATTCGCGTTGTGGCGGCGTGAGTTCCGTCTCCAGGGCCAGGGCCGTCATGCCGATGATGCCGTTCATCGGTGTGCGGATCTCGTGGCTCATGACCGCCAGGAACTCGCCCTTGGCGCGGCTGGCGGCCTCGGCGGCCTGCTTGGCGTTTTGCAGCGCCGTGCGGTCGGCCTCGCGCTCCTGGACCACCTGCAGCACGACGCGCGAGAGGGTGGCGATGTCGGCGCTCTGTCCGGATACGGCCGGCGCGTCGGGCAGGAGGTTGGCCAGCGCCCGGCGCAGCGCGGCCAGCGCCTGTTCGCGCTGGCGCAGTTCCTGGCGCAGGCTGGCCGAGACGCGCTGCAGGACCTCGAAGGTGGGGCGGAACTCCACCGGCACGGCCTGTGTCAGCTGCTGGGCCTGCTCCTCGAACTGCGGGTTGCTGCCCAGCAGCGAGGTGTCCAGCCGGCGCAGCGAGGCCAGCCAGCGGCGCAGGCCGAGCCAGATCAGCAGTGTGCCGCACAGCAGGCTGGCTGCAGCCAGGCCCAGCGCCGACAGCGAGACCTCCCACAGGTGGCGGGCCAGCGCGTCGGGGGCGAACTGCAGCCGCAGCACCCCGTAGTCCTGCCCGCCGACGGATATGCCCCGGTTCACATCGACCAGCTGCGCGTCGACGTAGTCCTGCAGCCAGGCGGGGGCGCCGCCACGCGCAGTCCCCGTGCGCTCGGCCCGCACGGCGCCGCCCTTCAGGTCGACGAAGGCGGCCGACCTGAAGGGGGAGTGCACCAGGCCGCGCTCCAGCGTGCGCTGGATGGTGTCGTAGTCGCCGATCACCGCGCTGTCGCTGACCGTCTGCACCGTGGCCTCGATCAGCATGGTGGCCGACTGCCGGACCCCCTCGATTTCCTCCGAGAACTGGTAGCGGAAGAACAGGCCCAGGCCCAAGCTGATGAACAGCAGCATGGTGGCCGCATAGAGCGAGAAGACCCGCGCGACCAGCGAGTTGGGCAGCAGGCGGCTCAGCGGCATGGCGGGGCGTCAGCGCAGCGACAGCGGCGCCGACTGGTAGAAGCGGCGGTACGCGGCATAGTCGGCAGCGCCGGCGGGGATGAAATGGGCGTCGGCCGGCAGGCCGACCTTCTGCGCGCTCTGCTGCAGGATCTCGCGGCCGCGGGCATCCTGGTGCATGGTGAGGAAGGCCCGGGCCACGGCCTGCGCGTCCTGCTCCGGGACCTTGTCCGACACCATCAGCGCCAGGTCATGGAAGGGCTCCGACGTCCAGAGCACGCGGAACTGGCGGTTCTCGCGCCGGGCGTAGCTTTCGATGAGCTGCGAGTTGCCGCCTACGGCCCTGACCTTGCCGGCAAAGAGCTGGGCCAGCGCGCCGTTCTGGTTGCCACCGAACACCACCTTGACATCGACGCCACGCCCGAGCAGGTGTGCGTAGGGGACCTTGTAGGCGATGAAGGCCTCGGGGCCGGGAAAGGCCACTTCCGCGTTCCCAAGCTGGGCGAGGTCGGTGACGGGCGAGTCGGCCGGCACCGCGATCTGCCCCTGGATGGCCGGCGTCTGGCGGCGCCCGAACACCTGCCAGCCCAGCTGCTCGCGCTCGGGGCTGAACAGGTGGTTCGTGAAGACGAATTCGACCTCCTGTGCCAGCACATAGGCCGTCGTCTCGGCCGAGGTGCGGCCAAGCTTGAGCTGCAGCGGCACGCCGCTTTGCTCGGCCACGTACTGGATGATGGGGTTCCAGTAGCCGGCCGTGAGAGGGATGTCCCACTGGTTGACGGGCGAGAAGCGGTAGCCCACATCGTGCGGCTGGGCGAAGGCGCTCAGGCTGGTCAGCAGCACTGCTGCCGCTGCAAGCAGCTGGTTGTACATGAAAGTCTCCTGCCAAGCGTAAGAGGACACCGGCACCAGGAGCTTACTGCATCAGGCTGCGTTTGCGAGACTGGCTGCGACGCTGCAGCCGCGCCGCCAGCTTGCGCGACTCCTCGGCCCATAGCACCCCGCTGGCCAGCACCACCAGCGGCAGCAGACTCTGCGGCGGCAGCGGCACCGTGTGAAACAGCGCGTTCATGGGTGGCGCGTAGAGCACCGCGGCCTGCAGCAGCACCGAGAGCGTGAGCCCGCCGGCCAGCCAGCGGTTGCGCAGCAGGCGCGGCCCGAGCGCGCTCGCCGTGGACGATTGGCAGTTGAGCACGTTGAACCACTGGCACATCGCGAGCAGCGTGAAGGTTTCGGTGCCCACCACGGGCAGGGGCACGCCCTGCGCGAGGCGCCAGGCGAACCAGCCGAAGGTGACGGCCGCGATCATGGGCGTCATGAGCGCCACGCGCAGCAGCAGCGTGCGGCCCAGCAGCCGGTCGTCGCGCGGCACGGGGCGGCGGCGCATCTCGTGGCCGTCGGGCGGGTCCATCACGAGGTTCACGGTGACCGTGCCTTCGGTGACGATGTTGATCCACAGGATCTGCACCGCCGCCAGCGGCAGCGGCAGGCCCGAGAGCAGCGCCAGCAGCAGCACCAGCACCTCGGCCATCGATGTGGCGAAGAGGTAGAGGATGACCTTCTTGAGGTTGCCGTAGACCACGCGGCCTTGTTCCACCGCGCCGACGATGGTGGCGAAGTTGTCGTCGGTGATGACGATCTTGGCCGCGCTCTTGGCCACCTCGCTGCCCGTGATGCCCATGGCCACGCCCACGTCGGCGCGCGCCAGCGCCGGCGCGTCGTTGACGC
>JACCDS010985904.1_pt1 | contig 17072 bp, 17 predicted proteins | sample 7446441 | NCBI WGS metagenome assembly JACCDS01 (sample SAMN15323445, study PRJNA562643) | freshwater metagenome | isolation source: river surface water | place: USA:Blue River Watershed | collected 2017-08-17
GGGCCATTGAAGATGCTGGCACATCCGGTGAGAGAAACCACGGCAGCCAAGGCCAAATAACGAAACCACATGAAACCTCCCGATTTATGACCCACACAGGTTTATTGAAAAAATTTGTTCAAAACACACCCCCCATCCGAGCGTCGACCAGGTCGACCGCCGAATGCGACAAGACCCAGATCTTGCCCTCCTGAACCGATGTGTCTATGGGCGCTGAAGCCGCAACTGAATCACTGTCCCATCGCTGCTGCTCGACGGACACCCTCCTGCAAACGTTCGGTACTTGGCCACGACCCCAATGCTTTGTGGGGCGTAACCTGACGCCGACACGGTGAGCGCATATGGCCCTTCCGACTGCAGAAGGCCACAGGGTAATGTGCAAGTGACCATGGACCCGCTCACCGCTGCATTGGAGGCATTGACCCGCAGTTGATCTTCAGACACCGCAGCACCGTTGAGCGACACATTCGAAATCACAATGCTCGAAATGGGGACCTCGGTTTCCGCATCGACCGCGCCTTCAAAATGAAGAACAGGGTCAAGATACTGATGAACACAGATCCCTGCCGCGCCTGTGGAGGACCCGCCTCCACAGGCAGCAAGGCAAAGCGACAGTGCACAGAACAAAAATTGCCGCATCACGCTCCTCCCTGACTTTTCCATCCCACACGCCCAGCAATGCCGTGTTGGCCCTGCCAGCGGAGTTCACTGCCCCGCACCTTTACAGCCAGACCATTCTGATGCACTCCCACGGAGTTCTCGGAGTTCCCCGGCTCGAAGGGACCGTGTTCCTCCGGATCGTGAAGAATGAACACCGGCACATGGGGGATCCCCACCGGCGTCGGACCTCCATCAGATCAGCGTTGGGCGCACAGGCCCGGGAAGCTTCGCCACCACCTGAAGCCCCTCATCCCCCCTCCCCCGGCCACATCCAATGCCGACGCTCCCATTCGGCGCGCTCGTGCGCCATGTCCCGGCGTGCTTTCTCCTGACGGACTTCTTCTTCCGCCAGCAGTTGCCGCTCCTTGGCACTGAATCGAAACTCGGCGGGCAGATCCTGGCCGCACTTTTCACACTGCGCCACCCTGCGGTTGTACACAGTGAAATGACAGGAAGGACAGACAAAACGGGGGTTCATGACACAGTTTCCCTGTGCGAAAGAGGGTGTCGGTCATTTCCAAGCACCGCGCACGACACTTGCAATTCCTCTGCACAGGTCGCGGTATTGCACCAACTTGAGGAGCACACAATGGAAACTGAAGCTTTCGGAACTGAAGCCGGTGCATGGGTCGAGGCGTTTGTCCGCACGGTGGCCGAGGTGTCGCCCCAAATTGAGGACGAACGCGCTCGCTCGGTGGCCACCGCCGTCTGGCAAACCCAAGGAAGCTCGGGCACCTCGGCCGACACCGCTGCCAATTTGTGGCTCGATTCAGATTACTGAGGCGTTCGACCCGCCGTTCTGTCCCCTCTCGGCAGGTCGAAATCGGCTTTCAGGACTCACATCCTCAAAGCCGCTCGCCATCGGCTGTGCCTGCGGATCACTGCAATTGGTCGTGCGCCATCCCGCCAATCTTGCGGGCCAGCGAACTGATGCCCTGCCAAGCGTTGCGATAGTAGTCTTCGACCGAGAACTTCTTGTCCTTGTAGGCCACGTCGGCCTTGATCTCATCCTTGCCTGCGAACGCCCCAACGGCAATTCGCGCCCCCGCGCTGCGGTAGCTGAGCTCCTTGATGGTCAAGGTCGCCGTTTCGGTCGGAGACACCTTCGTGCCGGCCTCGGCGGCAGCCTTGGCGTAACCCTCTTCGATCAGGCCAGGCACGTCTTCAGGCACATCACATCCCCCGCAAGCCTGGACGATCCGCAGTTTGGGCACCATTTTGGTGGCCGTCGGCGGGGTGCTGCCAGAACTGGCTGCCGGGGCGCCGGGCTGCGAAGCACAACCCACCAACAGCGCCAGCGTGGCCACGAGGGTGAGGGGAACGATTCGGAACGATGCTTTCATGGGTAACCTCCTGGATTTCAGTTTTTTCAGAACAGGAAGTATCCCCTGCCGGAGGGCACATTCACCCACGCCGTCGCAAAGCGGCCACAGGTCACGCTCCATGCCCTTGTATGCGGCGCCATGACCCCACTCCCGGACAACGGGAGTTTTCCGATCTGCGGCCTATGCCCGTCCAGGATCGGGCTTCATAGTTTTCACTCACATCGCACACATTTCGTTTCCATTTGCACCTTGTATTTGGTGGAAAGGGACAACACCAAGTGTTGACAATCACTCATCCAGAGAACTCGGCACCCCGTTTCACGACGCACCTTCCCTCTCCCCTCGCACGCTCCTTGCCGAGTCCCTCATGACGATTGCGGGGCCATTTGTGCCCGCCATATCCGAACTCAAGCGGTAGGAGTGACGTCATGGACATCAAGGAACTGATGGGTCGAGTGGTGGAAGAGCTGTACGCTGGCATCACCGGGGGATCTGCAGAGTTGCCTCTGCCGCCGGGCACCACCATCAATTGGCTGCTGCCGGGACTGCCGATGCACGAATCGGCGTTCGACTTCGCAATTGCAGGGCCATTCTCCGGTCCTTCGCCGGCCACGCTCGAAGAGTTCCGCCGCATGGTGGCGGCCATCCAGGCCGACGCCGAAGCCAACGGCGGGCAGCCCATGGACCGGGCACTGGCGGTCGAGGAAGCCAAGCGCATGTACCAGCAGCACCTGCTGGGTTCGTGGGAACAGTGGTCACGCCTGGTGGACTTCATTCCCCTCATCGATCCGACGCCCGCGCAGATGAGCTGGTCACGACGCGCCGGCCAGGGATCCAAAAAGCATGTCGGGGTGGTCTATGGCCAGGCAGGCCAGACCCTCTCCAATGTCTACCGGGACACGCTTCAGCGCTGCGAGGTGGCCGACGAGCAGATCACCGCAGAGCAGCAAAAACTGATCGACCGGATGAAGGCGCTCCTTCAGGTGGAGGTCGAGGTGGAGGACTTCCTGACCGGTGAGAAGGTCAAGGAGATACGCGAAAGCCCGGCCATGGTGCAGTACAAGGCCAAGAAGATCGCCTACGAAAACGCCGTGACGGACTATGCCGCCCGGCTGGCGCGGTCCACCTCGGGCACCCCTGCGGATCTGATCGAATGGAACCGCAGCGGCGGCATTTACCGCCAGCGCGCCCTGCAGGCCTTGGCAGACTGGCAAAGCAGTGGCGCCAAGAACGCGATCGAAACCGCACAAGCCACCATCGCCCACATCACGGGCGGCAGCATGGTGCAGTGGAAACAGCGCTTGCTGGACTGCCTGACCGACATCGACCAGAGCACCCAAGGCGCCTTCGGCTACCCGTTCTTCCCCGCCACCGTGCTGCCTGGGGCGTTCGCCCGCAGCCCCGGCTGGACGCGGTTCAGTCAACGCAACGTGGCGAGATCCAGCACCTCGACCAGTTCGACCCATTCCGGTGGGGGCAGCGTCGGTTTCAGCCTGGGCATCTTCTCGATCGGCGCGGCCGGAGGCGCAACCCGGACCGAGCACGACTTCAAGTTTCAGAGCAGCGACTTCGGCATCGAGTTCGAATACACGCAGGTGGAGATCGTCCGGCCGGCCTTCAACCCCAACTTTTTCCTGTCCCGGGGCTGGAAGCCGCGTGACACGTTCGTGCGCGACTACAACACATCCACGCACTCCACCGGTGGAGACAAGCCCACGGGCTGCCTGATCGGATACCCCACCAAGGCGCTGTTCGTGCGCAACCTGCGCATCCACAGCACCGAGTTCGCCAGCCACATGCACTCGCTGCAAAGTGAGGTCGACGGCGGCGGGGTGGTGGGGATCGGACCCTTCGTCCTGGGTGGGCGGTATTCGCAGACCAACCGATCCTCGGAATCGAATCTCTCGATCGACACCGCCGGCATCACCGTCAACGGCTTGCAGTTGGTGGCGTTCATCAGCGCCCTGTTCCCGGCCTGCTCAAACCCCTCGCCCGACGTGACGAAGTGGATCTGATCCGGTCCTGAGCTCTGGAACAGGGGGCGTCCATGCAACAAGGTCTGCACATGGGCCTGGGGTGCTGGATCTCGACCCGCGGTGCGGGTGCGAGCCGCCCCCTGCTGCCCGCCTTGCCCATCGCTTTGCGGCTGCCCAGCGCCGTGGAAGAGGTGAGCGCCGATGATCTCGCCCGACGCCGGGACCTGTCCTTGCACGCCAACCGGGCCTTCGGCGCGGGTTGTCTGTGGGACGCAGGCCCGGCCCAACCCCGTCTTTGGGAGCGCCACGAAGACGTGCTGCGCCGGATGGTGCCTGCGGTGTCGGCCCTGCCCCCCGCAGAGCGCCAGCGGCTGGCCGACGCGAATGCCTTGCTGTATGACCTCCACCTGCAGCCCACGCTGGCGTATCGGCTGTACCTGGAGCACCGGCAGAACCACCGAGACCTGACCGACGCGGGTGCGGCACCGGACGTGATCACGCAAGCCCTGCTGGCGTGGCGCGTCCAGGGGTTCAAGGAGGTGATCGAGAACGCACTGGCGGTCCAGAACCTGTTGACCCGGACCAGTTCGGTGGTGACAGCGAATCAGGATGTGTTGCGCATGGAAAACGAACGGCTGACGTCAGGCGCCGACGTGGTGACGATGCCGACGTTCTACAGCCCAGTGTCGGCCGCCGACCCGAGCCTTTGGCTGGAAGCGGATCTGGACCTGGACGCCCTCGAATCCACGGTCACGGAACCCGAGTTGCGCCCCTCCTGGGACCAGTTCCGGGCGCGCAAGATCGGCAGCGTGCGCTTTCGGTTTGCCGTGATCGAACTGCAACGGCCCTGGTTCACCCCCTCGATCTACGCGGCACGCGACTGGCGGTTGCCTGCGGAAGACCCCCAGCCGGTCGCCGATGGTCTGGGGCGAACGGGCCTGCTCAGCGCCTACGTGTCGCACCTGTACCTCGCTCAGGTGCTCGATGTGCGGGTGAACACCCCACCCTCGCCGGTGCCCACGCCGTCGCTCCCGGGACCGATCCTTCGCCCGCCCCGGAGCCGGCCCGACTTGCTGCCCCGGAAGCCGCCTCTTCAGGCCCTCCAGATGGCCGCCATCGAGCCGGTGGCCACCCGTGGCCTGACCCGATCGCTGACGGCGGCACAGGCCTCGGGTCCATCGGCCGCCGCCGCCCTGGCAGGCCCCTCGCGGATGTCGATCCTGCCGGACGCCCGCCTGAGCCTGCTGGCGTCCCCCCTGATCCAGGCACGCCTGGACTTTGCCGCCATACGCCTGACCCGGCCCGGCGCCAGCGCCCCACCGCCCGCCTCGTCGACACAGGCCCCGCTCGAACCGATCTACTTGGTCGGGCTCGGTCGCACGGCTCTGCCGCCGTGCCCCGATCCGGATCCCCGCTTTCAATGGACCTGAGCGCTCAGGCCACGCCCGCTAGGAGAACACCATGCTTGTCTCTAACCGCTTCACCCGGATCCTGACCCAGTCCACGCGCACCCGCCTCGAAGGGGTCGAAAACAACCGCTTGCCCCTTTCCCGGCGAGAACCCCACCGCGGTGCTGTGGTGGCCGTGCAGTCGGCCCTGTCCGACCTGAATCGGGGCTACCTGTCGTCGACCGAGGTCGACGGCTACTTCGGCTCCAAGACCGCAGCAGCGGTCGAGATGTTCCAGCGCGACTACGGGCTGTTCGCGGACGGCATCGTGGGCCGCCAGACGCTGCTTCAGCTCGACGGACTGTTCTCCAGCGAGAGCTACCGCGCACCGCAGGGCCGGTCGATCCATGTCGGCGTGAACCGACTGGACGCCACACATTACGGCGACGCCTTCCCGCTGGGGGCATGCGAAAACGACGCCCGCGCACTGGAAACCGTGGCCGCCAGCCTCGGTTACCAGACCGTCGTCCTGCTCACGGAACAGGCCACGACGGCCAACTTCTGTGCCTCGGTGCGACAAGCGGCCAACGGCCTGTTCGCGGGCGACACCCTGATGCTGACCTTCTCCGGACACGGGTCCCAGGTGGTCAACACCTCGCCCGACGAAGAAGACGACATGATGGACGAGACCCTGTGCTTCTTCGACCGCATGTTGATCGACGACGAGCTCTTCCTGCTGCTGGGCGAGTTGCGCGCAGGCGTTCAGGTGATCGCGATCTACGACAGCTGCCACAGCGGCACCGTCACCAAGAAGCTGGAAGTCGTCGACGACGGTCGGAAATCCGCCCGCACGGTGCTGATGCGCTCGCTGGAATCGAGTCTCCTGGGGGGACTGCCGCGCGACATCGTGTCCGAAGCGGACGAATCGGGCGATGCCGCCCCCCCTGCGGTAACGTCCGAAGATCTGCGCCCCATCGACGCCACACACCTGCTGGAAGCCCTGGACGGGGACCCGCCCGTCGCCGCCAAGGGCGGCGGCTATGCAGAGCCCCAGTTGGCCGATGCCGTTCTGCTGGTGGTTGGACACGAGCAGGACCAGCGGGCGGCACGCGGCAAGTCCATCCAGCTGTTCTCAGGCATCTACTCCCGCAACAGCACGCTGTACGACGCGATCAAGACGGCCGTGGGGGCCCGCGCGCTCCAGGATGTGGACTGCCACGTCGTCGCCTTGTCGGCCTGCCAGGACAACCAGACCACCCTGGACGGCACGGTGAACGGCTATTTCACGGGCAACATCCTGCGGACATGGTCCAGTGGGGGGTTCTCGGGATCGTTCGAACAATTCCACCGCCGACTGGTTCAGCAAAGCACCTCTGACATGACCCCAGCGCTGAACACCTACGGTGGGCCGCGAGCCCAATCGCGGCTGCACGAAAAGCCGTTCGTGTTCTGAGCGCTGGACTCAGCGCCGCGGCAGATGGCCGGTCACACCCTGCACAAAGTAATCCATCTTCGCCAGTTCAGCGTCCGGCAAGGGGCCGCGGGCCCAGCGGGTCCGACCGTCCTGATCGACCACCGGCCCGGTGAACGGGTGCTGGCGCCCGGTCGCCATTGCGCGCTCGGTGTCCCTCACCTGCTTTTGCACCCCTGCCGGGACGCGATCGGACATCGGCGCCATGCGGATGACGCCCTCGCGCACCCCGCCCAGAAAGGGCTGGACCCGCCACTTGCCCTCGATCACCGACTGTGCCACCTGCGTGTAGTGCGCGCCCCAGTCATGGGTGACGCTGGTGAGTTGCGCCGTGGGCGCCACATGGCGCATGTCGCTCTGGTAACCCAGCAGCATCACGCCCCGGGCCGCATGCTCTTCGGCCAGCGCGGGGATGGCGGTGGAGCCGCTGTGGTGAGTGAGGGTGTCCACGCCTTCGTTGAGCAGGCTCTGGGCGGCCTCGCGCTCCTTGGCCGGATCAAACCAGGTGTTCAGCCACACCACCTTGACCACCGCCTTGGGATTGGCCGCCCGCATACCCAGGGTGAAGGCATTGATGCCCTGGATCACTTCCGGGATCGGGAAACCCGCCACGTATCCAGCGGAGCCCGTCTTGCTCATGTGGCCGGCCACCAGTCCCGCCAAATAGCGCCCTTCGTAGAAGCGGGCGTTGTAGACGTTGACGTTGGCGGCGGTCTTGTAGCCCCCCATGTGCTCGAAGGCGGTCTGGGGGAACTCCGGGGCCACGCGAAGCGCCGGCTCCAGGTAGCCGAAGCTGGTCGCGAAGATCAGGCGATGGCCTTGCGCCGCCAGGTCCCGCATCACGCGCTCGGCGTCCGGCCCTTCGGCCACGTTCTCGACAAAGGTGGTCTGTACCCGGACACCCAGGTTCTTCTGCATCGCCAGGCGCCCCTGGTCATGCTGATGGGTCCAGCCGGCCTTGCCGATGGGGCTGACGTAGACAAAAGCCACCCGGAGCGGGCCCTGGGCGGGTGCGGCAACCGAAAGGCTCGCGAAGCAAAAGGCCGTCAATGCGGCCACGGCGGCGCGCATGAGGTTTTTGTACATGGTGTTCCTCTACATGGCCCCGGGGATGAAAAGCAGCCGCCCGCGGGGGCACGCGGGCGGCAAGAGGCCTCATTGTCGCAGAGGCCGATGCGGGCACCCGGCCGTCCGGCCCCGCCTGGCGGGCCTCATGCGCCGAACCAGCCCTCGACCTTCTCGCGCGTCGGGATCCCCCCCGCATGCACCACCCGGCCATCGACCACCACGCCCGGCGTGCGCATCACGCCATAGCCGACGATGGCCTGCATATCCTCGATCTTTTGCAGGGTGATGGCCACCCCCTTGGCCTGCGCGACCTGTTCGATCAAGGCCGCCGTGGTCTTGCAATTGGCACAACCGCTGCCCAGCACCTGGATGTCCATGCTCTTTCTCCTTGGGAAGTGAAACGGAAACGCCACACGGCCATCCCCACCGGACCGCACGACGACGCGCCTGGGCTGGATGGAGACTTCACAGCACCGCGTTGAAAACGAAACCCACCAGCAGGATGCCGGCGGCCACGACACCCATGAAGGTCACGATCAGCCGCACCTTCAGCACCTTGCGCAAGATGATGGCCTCAGGCAGCGAAAGCGCGATGACGCTCATCATGAAGGCCAGCACCGTGCCCAGCGCAGCGCCCTTGGCCAGCAGCGCCTGCACGATGGGAATCACGCCCGCGGCGTTGGTGTACATCGGCACCCCGATCAGCACAGCCAGCGGCACCGACCACCACGCCTCCTTGCCCATGATGCGGGCCATGAAGTCCTGCGGCACCCACCCGTGAATGCCCGCCCCGATGGCGATGCCCACCAGGATGTAGGGCCAGACCTTGCCGACGATCTCGCGCACGCTGGCCAAGCCCACCTCGATGCGATCGGCCAAGGACAACCCGTCCGCCGCCGCCTCGGCGCTCGTGCGAGGCATGTCGCGCACCCAATCTTCGAGGTGGGCCTCCATCTTCAACCGTCCGATCGTCCAGCCCGCCACGATGGCCACGCTCAGGCCCAGGCCCAGATAGAGCAGTGCGATCTTCCAGCCGAACAGGCCCCACAGCAGGGTCAGCGCCACTTCGTTGACCATTGGCGCCGAGATCAGGAACGAGAAGGTCACCCCCAGCGGCACCCCCGCCTGCACGAAGCCGATGAACAGCGGTACGGCCGAGCAGGAACAGAACGGCGTCACGATGCCCAGTGTGGCCGCCATCACATTGGCCAGGCCTTCGCGGCGACCGGCCAGCAAGGCCCGCGTGCGCTCGGGGGTGAAGTACGAATTCACCATGCCCATCGCGAACACCACCCCGGTCAGCAGCAGCAGGACCTTGGGGGTGTCATAGAAAAAGAACTGCAGCGCGTCCCCCAGGTGGTGGGTCCGGTCGACCGGCAGGGCCGACACCAGCGCCTCGGACAAGGGGATCAGCGCCTGGTACAGCCCCCACCCGATCACGGCGGCGGTCAGCAGGAATCCGCGCGGGTGGCGGCGGGCAACGACAGAAATCAGTGCGGTCATGTGCGGGTCTCCTTCTGGAAGACGAAGAACCCCGCCAAAGGATGCAGGTCAGTGCCGGCGCTCCGCGTTCCAGGCCGGCAACTGCCAGTTGCGCCACAGACCGATCGCACGCAACAGCACGGTCACCAGCGCCCCGGCCGCCAGCGCCACGCTGTCCCCGCCATCGACGCGCTGCACACCCACGACCACCCAGCCACCGGCAAAGGCGCACAGCGCGTAGGGGCGGTGATCATTGAAGGCGGCCGGGATCTGGTTGCACACGATGTCACGCAGCACCCCGCCGAACACCGAGGTGATCACGCCCATCAACACCGCCACCAGCGGCGGCATCCCGGCGGTCAGGGCGATCTGGGTTCCACTGGCGGTGAACAGGCCCAGCCCCAGCGCGTCCGGCCACAGCATCGCCCGCTCCGTGGGCCGGAAGTGACGGCTGCGCATGGTCAGCATCGCCACGGCACACAGCGCGAACACCACCCAGAGGTACCAGGCGTGTTCCACCCAGAAGAAGGGCCGGCGGTCCAACAGCACGTCGCGCAGCGTGCCGCCCCCAAAAGCGGTCAGGCAGGCCACCACCACCACCCCGACGGCATCGAGCCGCTTGCGGGCCCCTTCGATCGCACCAGAAAGTGCAAAGGCGGCGATGGCCGCGATTTCAATGCCCAGTTGCGCATGGGTCAGGGTCTGACCCAGTGTCTGGCCCAGGCGGCGGCCCAGCGCCCAAGGCACCAGAGGAGCGATCGAGACATCCATGGTGTCAGCCTACACCGTGGAGCGGCTCGGTTCGAGGCACGTGCCCGCCCACCCGGCCATCGTCGTCGAAACACACCTGACAGACGTGGGTGAGGCGACTGCGCAAGCGCTGCCGGGCCCGCAGACGCCGCGACTTGGCCGCCGGCAAGGTCAGGCCTCGCTCGGTGGCATAGGCGGCCAGGGTCTGGCCTCCCAAATCGCAGCGGCGCAGCACGTCGGCATCCTCTTCGCTCAGTTCTGGCAGACACCGCCAGAGACAGTCGGCCAAGGCATCCACGGGCGCCTGCTGGATGGATTCGGGCGCGCGGAGGTCGTCCGGCAGGGGTTCGGTGGGGTGCGCCGTGCGCACGCGATCCACCAAGGCATTGCGGGCCACCTGGAACAGCCAGGCGCGTGGCTGTTCCAGCCGACAGAACGCCGCCCCGGAGCGCAAGGCCTTGAAAAACACATCATGCAGCACATCGGCGGCCGCCTCCACGTCCCCCAGGCGGTGCGTGAGATAACCCAGCAGTTCACCTTCGTGCAATTGCCAGGCGCGGGTCACACACCCCCATTCCGGAGACGAGTCCGAGGGCTCAGCCCGGCTGTCCATCGCTCGCCACCCGCTGCCCGCGCGCGTCCACCACCGCCTGGCCGTCCTCCTTGCAGAACGCCCCCTGCTGAACATCCGGCAGGATCTCCAGCACACGCTCCGACGGCCGGCACAGCCGCGTCCCCTGCGGCGTCACGACGATCGGCCGGTTGATGAGGAGGGGATGCTGCACCATGAAATCGATCAACTCGTTGTCCGTCCATTTCGGATCGGCCAGACCGAGTTCCTCGAACGGGGAACCTTTTTCGCGCAACACCTCGCGCACCGGCAGGCCGGTGGCGGCGATCAGGGCGCACAGCGTGGCGCGGTCCGGCGGCGTCTTCAGGTACTCGATGACGGTGGGTTCGACCCCACTGTTGCGGATCAGGCCCAGCACGTTGCGCGAGGTGCCACAGGCGGGGTTGTGATAGATTGTGATGTTGGACATGGGGAGAAATCCTTGCATTCTGGGAACGGATCAGAGCGGCAATGCCCTCATCCGTGCTCGTACCAGCCCTTGCTGGCATTGACCCAGCGCACCACCAGCAGCATCACGGGCACCTCGATCAGCACCCCGACCACCGTGGCCAGCGCCGCGCCGGACTCGAAACCGAACAGACTGATGGCGGCGGCCACCGCCAGTTCGAAGAAATTGCTCGCGCCGATCAGCGCCGACGGACACGCCACATTGTGCGACTCGCCCAACCGGCGGTTGAGCCAATAGGCCAGCCCGGAATTGAAGAACACCTGGATCAGGATCGGCACCGCCAGCATCACGATCACCAGCGGCTGTGCCAGGATCGCGCGCCCCTGGAAGGCGAACAGCAGCACCAGCGTGGCCAGCAGTGCCGTGATGGACCAGGGCCCGATCCTGGCCAGCGCCGCGTCGAAGGCAGCCTGTCCACGCGACATCAGCCCCTTGCGCCACACCTGTGCGATCACCACGGGCATCACGATGTACAGCACCACCGAGGTGATCAGCGTGTCCCACGGCACCGTGATCGCGGACAAGCCCAGCAGCAGCGCCACCAGCGGCGCGAAGGCAAACACCATGATCGCGTCGTTGAGCGCCACCTGGCTGAGCGTGAACAGCGGATGCCCCCCCGTGAGTCGGCTCCAGACGAACACCATCGCCGTGCACGGCGCGGCGGCCAGCAGGATCAGGCCGGCCACGTAGCTGTCGATCTGCTCGGCCGGCAACCAGGGCGCAAACACATGGCGAATGAACACCCAAGCCAGCAGCGCCATCGAAAACGGCTTGACCGCCCAGTTCACGAACAGCGTCACGCCAATGCCGCGCCAGTGCCGGCGCACCTCGGCCATGGCGCCGAAGTCCACCTTCAACAGCATCGGGATGATCATCACCCAGATCAGCAGGCCCACCGGCAGGTTGACCTGAGCCACTTCCATGCGGCCGATGGCCTGGAACGGCCCCGGCAGCCACTGGCCCAGCGCCACACCGGCGACGATGCACAGGAAGACCCAGACGGTGAGATAGCGCTCGAAGACGCTCATGGGAGCGGGGGCGGCGGCCGGTTGTGGCAGGGTTGCAGTGTTCATGGGACGCTCAGCAGCAAGATCCAGACGCGCGCACCGGCAGGCCGATGGGCTTGCCGTGTGACGTCTGCCGCGTCTCCGTGGCGGGCGAGCAGCAGCCGGACCGGGCTGCTTCGGATGCCGACTCGGTGGGGGTGCAGCACACCGCAGCCCCGGCCTCGGGCGACTCCTCCCGGAACACGGCGATCTGGCCCAGGGTCTGGAAGTGCTCCCAGGCCACGCCCTGCGGATCCACCACCCAGTGCTTGTCGCTGCGGGCATAACAGCACGTGGTGGCGCCCTCATCGATCAGGGACAGGTCGGCGGCCTGGACCTGGGCCTTCAGCGCCACCAGATCGACCTCCTGGTCAACCTGGATGCCCAGGTGGTCCAGCCCCACGTGGCCTTGACCCCGGGTCGAGATCGCGAAGTTGACGGCCGGATCGTCCAGCATCCACTTGGCATAGTCCGACTCGACACGGACCGGCGGCGCGGCAAACAGCTTGGAATAGAAGTCGACGCTCCGGGTCAGATCGTCAACGTGCAGGTGGACATGGAAACGCTTCATGGCGGCACTCCAGGGGGAACAAGATCCGTCGAATCAACAACCGCAACCGGCAGCAGACGGTGCGACACAAACCTCAGGCGTCCCTTGGCAGCAATGCGCCGTCAAGTAGGCCAGCACGTCGTTCATGCGGGAAAAATCGGCGCGGTAGATCAGATGGCGGCCGTCACGCTCAGCGTCCACCAAGCCGGCATGCACCAGCTCCTTGAGGTGGAACGACAGGGTGCTGGCGGCGGCATCCAGCTGCTGCGCCAGCACGCCAGGCGTGAGCCCCTGCGGCCCCGCCCCAACCAGCGCCCGGAACACCCGCAACCGCATCGGTTGGGCCAAAGCGGCCAAGCTCGTCACCACGTCTTTTTCTTCCATATTTCCATCATAGTGGAATTATGAAATCAATACCATGCCAAGATTGGATCTCAAGCCTCCGGCGTCACCACCCGATATGTCGGGAAGGCACGATTGCCCGTCATGCAGTCGGCATCCATTGCTTGAAAGCCCATCCATGTACTCCGTGACCGTCGATCTGCCCTGCTCTTCCGCCGAAGCCATCGAACTGATCAACGACGCCCTGTCGGCCTCCGGCATGCGGGTGGCCGGAGACGTGAACGTGCAGAGCTTCATGCGCCATCGCCAGAGCTCCCGCGAATGGGCGCCTGGCCAGACGCTGACCCTGCACTCGCCGGCCTTGATGCAGACCATCCACCACCACGACCCCGACGTGGCAGCGCTGCTGCCCTGCCGGGGCCTGGTTCGAGAACTCGACAATGGCCTGAGCCGGGTGATGCTGTGCGAACCGATGGGCCTCGTCACGGCGACGCGAGAACCCGAAGTGATCGACGCCCTGGCCGCCGCCAGCGCCGCCCTGCAGCAAGCCGTGGACGACCTGAAGCTGGCGGCGGCGGGCGCATTGGCGGGCCGCTGAACCCGGCACCTTGCGGGCACACCGCCTGTGACGGGATGTCCATAGCGCGTCCGGGGGCGAAGCCCAAGCGAGACAAAGGCACTTCATATACCATATGGGGTATACAGGAGTTCATGCCATGTCCCGCGCCCTGCCCCCATCGATTCCGCCCCGTTTCGCCTTCAGAACCACTGGCCGTCTGGCTCTGACCCTGACAGGGCTGGCCCTGAGTGCCGCCACGGCCTGGGCGATCGACGTTCCCACGGTCGTGGTTCAGGCATCGGGCTCGGTGCGGACCGTCGAAATCGACGGCGCCCTGCAGGCCGTGCGCCAGGCCACGGTGGCGGCGCAAGCCAGCGGCAGCATCCTGGAAATGAAAGTCAAGGCGGGGGATCGCGTCCAGGCGGGTCAGACCCTGGCGCGCATCGACGGTCGCACGGCTGCCGCTGGGGTGGCCGAAGGCGACGCCGCCGTGGCGCAGGCCCAGGCCCGCCTCAACCAGGCGCAGATCAACCTCAAACGCAACCAGGACCTGCGCAAGGCGGAGTTCATCAGCCCGTCCGTGCTGGATCAGGCCGTCAACGAACTCAAGGCCGCCCAGGCAGCGGTGGCACAGGCGCAGGCCGCACGCAAGCAGGCCGCCCTGGCCCAGGGCTTCACCAGCGTGACGGCGCCCTTCGACGCCGTCGTGCTCAACACCCAGGCGGAAAGCGGGGACCTGGCCGCTCCGGGTCGGGCCATCGTGACCGTCTATGCGCCCGGTGCCTTGCGTGCCGTGGTGCAAGTGCCCGCATCGCAAGCGGCCGTGGCCAAATCCGCCACCGCCGTGGAAGTGCAGTTGCCCGACCAACGCTGGGTCACCCCCGCCAAACGCATCGACCTGCCGACGGCCGATCCGGTGTCCCAGACCGTCGAGTGGCGCCTCGACCTGAATGCCGCCGACAGCGCCGCCTGGATGCCGGGCCAGAACGTGCGCGTGCGCTTTGCAGGCAGCCAGCCCCCCGCGTCCAACCCCAGTGCCGGAGGAACCGCCGCACTGGTGCCCGCTCAAGCGGTCGTGCGCCGAGGCGAGCTGACAGCGGTCTACGTGGCCCGCGACGATCATTTCGCCCTGAGAGCGGTGCGCACCGGTGTGCGCCAAGGTGATCGCATCGAAGTACTGACCGGCCTCCAGGGCGGCGAACGCGTCGCGGTGGATGGCGTGAAGGCCGGCCTGGATCAGGCCCGCCCCACCCGCTGAGCACCACGCGTCCACACCCGCTCTCGACCCCGACGCCATCGGCCGGACCGCCTTCATCGCCCCAGGGCCTGAACCGCACCCCACCAGCCGTCCGTGACCGCCCCAGAGATCCCGACCGAGACCGCCCCATGAGCGACGCCCCGAACTCTTCCTCGACCTCCGCGCCGAAGCTGGGCCTGTCCGGCCGCATGGCCGCGCTGTTCCAGGACAACGCCATCACGCCGCTGCTGGCCATCGTGGCGCTGCTGCTGGGCCTGTTCGCCGTGCTCGTCACGCCGCGCGAGGAAGAGCCGCAGATCAACGTCACCATGGCCAACGTGCTGATCCCCTTCCCCGGGGCCAGCGCGGCGGACGTGCAGAACATGGTCGCGCGTCCGGCCGAGCAGGTGCTCAGCCAGATCGCCGACATCGAGCACACCTACTCGGTGGCCCGCCCCGGCGTGGCGGTGCTGACGGTGCAGTACAAGGTCGGCGTGCCGCGCACCGAGGCGCTGGTGCGCCTGTACGACGTGCTCAACGCCAACCAGGACTGGCTGCCGCAGGGGCTGGGCACGCTGACGCCCATCGTCAAGCCCAAGGGCATCGACGACGTGCCGGTGCTGGGCGTGACGCTGTGGAGCAAGGACGGCACGCCGGGCGTGGACCTGGAGCGTGTGGCGCATTCGGTCGAGACCGAACTCAAGCGCGTGCCCGGCAGCCGTGAGGTGGAAACCATCGGCGGCCCCGGCCAGGCCGTGCAGGTGCTGCTGGAGCCCACCCGGCTGCGCGAGCGTGGCGTGGACGTGCTGTCGCTCAAGCAGACGCTGGCCGCCGCCAACCTCGCCATGCCCGCAGGCAGCGTGGTCAACCGCGACAGCAGCGCACCGCAGATGGTCACCGTCGAGACGGGTGAATTCCTGCGCTCGGCCGACGACGTGGGCGATCTGGTGGTCGGCACCCACGCCGGCAAGCCGGTGTACCTGCGCGAAGTCGCCCGCATCGAGGCCGGCGCTGCGCAACCGACGCGTTACGTGTGGTTCACCCCCGGCTCGGCCCCCACCGACGGAACGACCGAAGGTGCCGCCGCGAAGGCCTCCGAAACCGGTGCCCATGGCCCAAGCTCCGTGGCCGCCCGCCCGGGCACGGTCTACCCGGCCGTCACGCTGACCGTCACCAAGAAACCCGGCCAGAACGCCGTGGACGTGGCCCGCGCCGCCCGCGCGCGCCTGGACGAGTTGCGCAACACGATCATCCCCGACGGCGTGGAGATGACCATCACCCGCGACTACGGCGAAACCGCCGCCGAAAAGGCCAACAAGCTGATCCAGAAGCTGGCGTTTGCCACCGGCTCGGTGATCCTGCTGGTGGGTCTGGCGCTGGGCAAGCGCGAAGCCGTCATCGTCGGTGCCGCGGTGATCCTCACCCTGACGGCCACGCTGTTCGCGTCCTGGGCCTGGGGCTTCACGCTCAACCGGGTGTCGCTGTTCGCGCTGATCTTCTCCATCGGCATCCTGGTGGACGACGCCATCGTGGTGGTCGAGAACATCCACCGCCACCAGGCGCTGGAGCCGCACAAGCCGCTGCTGGAAATCATCCCCGGCGCGGTCGACGAGGTGGGCAGTCCCACCATCCTGGCCACGCTGACCGTGATCGCCGCGCTGCTGCCGATGGCCTTCGTGAGCGGGCTGATGGGCCCGTACATGAGCCCGATCCCGATCAACTCCAGCCTGGGCATGGCGATTTCGCTGGCCATCGCGTTCTCGGTCACGCCGTGGCTGGCGGCGCGGCTGATGAAGTCGCACGCCGGCGAGGCCCATGCAGGCTCGAAGGGCGCCTCGGGTCCATCGGGTCACACTCCGGCCGCTGGTGGCCCGACCGGTTTCGCGGCCAAGCTGCCGGGCTTTTTCACCCGCGTGCTCTCGCCCTTCCTCGAAAGCGCGCGCAAGCGCTGGATGCTGCTCGGCGGCATCCTGGTGGCGCTGATGCTCAGCGTGGGCCTGGCCGGCGTGCAGTGGGTGGTGCTGAAGATGCTGCCCTTCGACAACAAGTCGGAGTACCAGGTGGTGGTCGAGATGCCCGCCGGCACGCCGCTGGAAAACACCGCCGCCGCCCTGAACGACCTGGGCGCCTGGCTGGCCA
>JACCDS012487225.1_pt1 | contig 17072 bp, 15 predicted proteins | sample 7446441 | NCBI WGS metagenome assembly JACCDS01 (sample SAMN15323445, study PRJNA562643) | freshwater metagenome | isolation source: river surface water | place: USA:Blue River Watershed | collected 2017-08-17
GATTTGTAATCATGGGGTGGCGGGTTCGAGTCCTGCAGCCGGCACCAAGTTATATCGAAGCCCAGCCTTGCGCTGGGCTTTTTCATTATGGCGATCACCGCAACAATGCGTGAATCATCGACGCTCATTCTGCATCCGGCTGCCGTAGCGGATGTGCCGCCGCGATAGGTGCCAGTGCTTCACAAGCCGCTTGGATTGCTCGCAGCGTTGGGAATGGGTTCAAATCGACGCCAAAGCGCCCGGCGCTGAACAGCTGCGGTACCAATACGCAATCAGCAAGCGTCGGTGTATCGCCGAAGCAGAACTGTCCGCGTGTCTCCGAGCGCGCAACCGCGGTCTCGATCGCTTGCAAGCCGATTCCGAGCCAGTGTTTGAGCCAGCCTGATTTGTCATCTTCCGACACGCCCAGCGTACCCGTCAGATATTTCAGCACACGCAGGTTTTGCAGCGGATGGATATCGCAGGCAATCGCCAGCGCGATTTGCCGAACCCATGCTCTGCCCTCGACGGAGCTCGGCATCAGCGGCACTTGCGGATATTCCTCGTCAAGATATTCGATGATGGCCAGCGACTGGCTGAGCTGAAAGCCGGCGTCGTCCAGCAGCGGAACGAGCTTTTGCGGATTCAGAGAGCTGAACGGTTCGGCGAACTGCATGCCACCATCGTGAAGCAAATGAACGGGCACATAGTCGTACGACAGGCCTTTGAGATTTAGCGCAATGCGGACACGGTAGGCAGCAGAGCTACGGAAATAGCTATAGAGCTTGAGATTATCGGCGGCGTTGTCGCTCATTCGTTGTCCCGTTATGAATTGGACGCTTCACATCACCCGTGCGAACGCATTCAAAAAACCAAGCGTAGCACTCATCGCAACCAACGGGCCCGCCAAAAAAACGCCCGATCAGAAGACCGGGCGTCGTTTACCAGCATGGACTCAATTCAGCAGCATTTTGCAATACGACCGTTGCCGCCGTAGCGCGCATCCTGTCGTTCCCTGAAGAATTCCTCATACGTCATCGTCGGCTGGTCCGGATGATTTTGCTGCATGTGGTTCAGGTAGTTGTCGTAATCGGGCAGACCCACCATCAGTCTGGCGGTCTGCCCGAGGTATGCGCCGAACTTGCCGAGCACGATGGTCTCCGCTTTGGCGTCAGGCCGAGGCCGCGCCCAGCGGCACGGCGTCCGCTTCCTTAGTCGTCGGCTTGTCCTCACGTAGCGCTTTCAAGCAGGCGTGCACACTGAAGAACAGGATCGACAGAACCACCGCGATGAAGATGGCCGCGAGCGTCGCATCAATGTAATCATTCATGATGATCTGCTTCATCTGCAGCGCCGACTTCGCCGGTGCCAGCACCTCGCCGTTGGCCAGCGCGGTTTCGAACTTCTTCGCATGCGAGAGGAAGCCGATGCGCGGGTTTTCATGGAACAGCTTCTGGTAGCCGGCCGTCAGCGTGCAGACTAGCAGCCATGCGGTCGGCAGCAGCGTGACCCACGCGAATCGCTGACGTTTCATCTTGAACAGCACGACGGTAGCCAGCAGCAGCGCGATCGTTGCGAGCATCTGGTTGGAGATACCAAACAGCGGCCACAGTGTGTTGATGCCGCCCAGCGGATCGACCACGCCCTGGTAAAGGAAGTATCCCCAGGCGCCCACGCACAGCAGCGTGGCGACCATGCTCGATACCACCGCCGGCACGTTACGGAACGGCGGAACCAGCGTGCCGATCAGGTCCTGCAGCATGAAGCGGCCTACGCGGGTGCCGGCATCGACTGCGGTCAGGATGAACAGCGCCTCAAACAGAATCGCGAAGTGATACCAGAACGCCATCATGCCCGGGCCACCCAGCATCTCCGAGAAGATGTAGGCCATGCCAACGGCCAGCGTCGGCGCGCCGCCGGCGCGCGAGATGATGGTCGCCTCGCCCACATTCTTTGCGGTCTCCGTGAGCATCTCCGGCGTAATCGTGAAGCCCCACTGGCTGATGGCTGCCGCAGCAGCCTCCGGCGTCGTACCGATCAGTGCGGCCGGACTGTTCATCGCGAAATAAACACCTGGCTCGATGATGGACGCGGCGACCAACGCCATGATGGCGACGAAGGATTCCATCAGCATGCCGCCATAGCCGATGTAGGGCGCGTGCATTTCATTCTCCAGCAGCTTGGGCGTCGTGCCTGACGAGATCAGCGCATGGAAGCCAGACACGGCGCCGCAGGCGATCGTGATGAACAGGAACGGGAACAGGTTGCCGGACCAGACCGGGCCGGTGCCGTCGATGAACTTGGTCACCGCGGGCATCTTCAGCTCGGGAGCGACAATCAGGATACCGAGCGCAAGCGCTGCGATAGCGCCGATCTTCAGGAAGGTCGACAGGTAGTCGCGAGGCGCCAGCAGCAACCACACCGGCAGCACCGATGCGACGACGCCGTAAGCCAGCAGCATCCAGGTCAGCTGGACGCCGGTGAACGTGAATGCGGGACCCCAGTACGGATCGGCGGCGACAGCACCGCCGAAGACGATCGAGCCAATTAGCAGGAAGAAGCCGATGATGGACACTTCACCGACACGGCCCGGGCGAAGGTAGCGCGTGTAAATGCCCATGAACAGCGCGATCGGGATCGTGGCGGCAACAGTGAACGTACCCCAAGGGCTTTCTGCGAGCGCTTTCACGACGATCAGTGCCAGCACCGCGAGCAGGATGGTCATGATCATGAACGTGCCGAACAGCGCAATCACGCCGGGCACCAGGCCCAGTTCAGATTTGATCAGGTCGCCGAGCGAGCGGCCATCACGTCGGGTCGACACGAACAGGATCATGAAGTCCTGCACCGCGCCGGCGAACAGTACGCCAACAATCAGCCACATCATGCCGGGCAGATAGCCCATCTGCGCGGCCAGGACCGGACCGACCAGTGGGCCGGCGCCGGCGATGGCGGCGAAGTGGTGACCGAACAGCACATGCTTGTTGGTCGGGACGAAATCCAGACCGTCATTCAGGCGAACCGCTGGTGTGGCGCGGTTACCGTCGAGTTGCATTACACGGGTCGCAATGAAACGTGCGTAATAGCGGTAGCCGATCAGGTAAATCGCCACCGCTGCGACGACGATCCACAGGGCATTGATGGTCTCGCCACGTGACAGTGCGACCGTGCCGAGCGAGAAAGCGCCGAGTAGCGCCAGCGCCATCCATCCGGCTTGCTTGACTAGAGAGCCCATGAGCATTTCTCCGAGAGCAGGTAAAGATTGAGAGAAAACGGCGGATTATACCTCTGGGAACAATGGCACATTCCCCTGTCCGACGCATGAAAAATACACGTCTGATACGTTAAAAATCCAATCGGAAAACGCCGCAGCTTTGCCGCACCGCAGCGTTGACATCCATGGAGGGAGTTGCGAATTTTGCTAGACTTGTTTGGCAACAATAGGCGTTTATCGAACAATAACAAGGAGGCATGTAATGAATACAACAACAGCGCAGGCGGCGCGCGTGCTGCTCCGGCAGCGCTTATCCCTGACGCCCATTACGGATTTGCCTACCGGACTCGCGCCTGTGAGTGTGACGGCAGGCTATGCAGTTCAACGCGAACTGAATCGCCAGCTTGTTGATGCGGGCATGGGCGAGGTGGTAGGGCACAAGATTGGCTGCACCACGCCGGTCATGCAGGCCTTCCTCGACATCAACCAGCCCTGCGCTGGCCGGATCTTCAGGCGAACGGTGATGCATCGGCAGGGTCGCGTGCCGCATCATGGTTTTGTGCGGATCGGGGTCGAGTGCGAGATCGCCGTTCGCCTGCAGCAGGACCTGCCGCCGCGCTCCCGGCCGTATGTGCGGCAGGAGCTGGTGCCGGCGGTTGCCGAAGTGATGGCGGCCATTGAGCTGGTTGACGACCGGTATCGCGATTACCGCTCGCTTGGCGTGGCGACATTGATTGCCGATGACTTCTTCAATGCCGGCTGTGTGCTCGGCGAGCCGGTGCGCGACTGGCAGGCGCTCGACCTGTCTGCCCTCTGCGGGTACATGCACGTCAATAATGCGGAGGCTGGCGCAGGCCGCGGTGAGCTGGTGATGGGCCATCCGCTTAATGCGTTGGCTTGGCTGGCCAATGCGCAGCATGAACATGGTTTGCCGGGCCTGAAGGCCGGTGAGTTCGTGATGCTCGGAAGTGTGGTCGAGACCCAATGGCTGAATGCAGGTGATCGTGTACGTATTGCCATTGATAAGCTCGGGGAGGTGGCGCTCGACATCGAGGACTGAATGGCCGTGTCGTGTTACAGTCGCCCAAATTTTTCAGGGAGACGGTAATGCAACGCGTGTTGTCACTGGCCGTGCTGCTGGCGGCCACCGCTTTCCCCGTGCTGGCTGACGAGAGGATGGAACATGCCGAATGGGTTTCGGAGTTCCACGAAAGCACGGGTGAAGCTTCGACGAAAGAAGATGGCATGTCCCAGTTCGGGATGCTGTGCAACGATGAGAATTGCCGTTTCTATTATGAGAACGGTATCGATTGCGAGCCTGGCAATAACTATCCCATCGTGATCGCTACCTCGGCCGGGTCGATGGCTGTTGAAACGATTTGCGAGCCGGTGTCCGACGCCGACGGTGCCGCGAAACGCTATTGGTTCGCCGAGCTGCCTCAGTTCAATGAAGCACTCATGCAATCAGATACGGTCGGTATCGCCTTCCCGCTATCGAACGGCCAATTCAAGATCAGCCAGTTCCTGATGAATGGCTATGGCGAGGCCACCGAGCGTGTCGTTTCCGGCTTGCGCGCGCGACGTGCGGAGCGTGAAGTACGCGAAGCGGCGGACCGCGAGCGACGAATCCGTGAAGCAAATCAGCGAGCGCGCAAGGCTCAGGAAGCAGTCGAACGTGCGCGCCAGGCGCAGGAGGCAGCGGATCGGGCCCGCAAGCTAGCCGAGCGCGAGGCGGCCGAACGGGCCCGCAAGGCGCAGGAGGCCGCAGAGCTTGCTCGCGTGGCTGCGGAGCAACAGGCAGCTGAGCGCGCCCGGATTGCAGAGGAAAAGGAAGCGGCCGAGAAACTTGCCGTCGAAAAGCAGGCCGCCGAAGCCGCGATCAAAGCGCAAGAGCAGAAGCAGGCAGAAGCCGATACAGCAAAAGCTGCAGATGGCACTGCAGCGTCGGCGCAGCCTGCGGCGACCGGCGCATCCGGCAATGAGGCCACGGCGACGGACGCAACGAGCGAGGGCGTGTCGGATCCGGCAGGCAGCGCAGAGACTTCATCGGCACCGCAGGTCGAAAGCCGCTGAAGTCGCTTCCGGGTGACCTCAGTCCGCAGGCTTCAATCCCATCCACTCCGGTGCCAGCGCCTGCTCGATGCCGAGCAGATCCAGCACTCGTCCGACCGTGTGGTCGATCATTTCATCGATGCTCTGCGGGCGCTGGTAGAGCGCCGGCAGCGGCGGGAAAACAATTCCGCCCATTTCGGTCACGGCGGTCATGTTGCGCAGGTGCGCGAGGTTGAATGGTGTTTCGCGCACCATGAGCACTAGCCGCCGCCGCTCTTTCAGCATCACGTCAGCGGCGCGTGTAATCAGGTTGTCGCACAGGCCGTGGGCGACCGATGCCAGCGTCTTCATCGAGCATGGCGCGATCACCATGCCCTCGGCGCGGAACGATCCGCTGGCTACGCAGGCGCCAATGTCGCGCACGCTATGAACCTGGTCGGCCAGTGTCTCAATATCTTTGCGCTTCACGTCCAGCTCGTGGTAGAGATTTAGCGCGGCGGCGTCGGAGATCATCAGGTGCGTCTCGACACCATCGATGCGGTGCAGCTGCTCGAGCAGCCGTACGCCATAGAGCGCGCCTGACGCGCCGGTCAGGGCGACGATCAGGCGTTTCAACGGATCAGCCCTTCAGCAGAGTCTGGAGCTCGCCCGACTCGTGCATCTCGTTCAGAATGTCGGCACCGCCAATAAACTCACCCTTCACATACAGCTGCGGAATGGTGGGCCAGTTCGAGTATTCCTTGATGCCCTGGCGAACTTCTTCATCCTCGAGCACGTTCACGGTGACGAGATTCTCAACGCCGACGTTTTTCAGCAGCTCAATCGCGCGACCGGAGAAGCCGCATTGCGGAAATTGTGCGGTGCCTTTCATGAACAGCACGACCGGATGACTGGTTACGGTCTCTTTGATCCATGCTTGTACGTCGCTCATAAATCGTATTCCTTCGAATGCAGGGTGGTTGACTACGACATTATAGGGGTTTCGCACCCGGGATGCCGGTGACCGGCAACTCCCGGACACCCGGGTTTTAGCGCTTCAGCTTGGCAAAAGCCGCGGCCATTGCGGTGCCGGATGGCGCCTGCTCCCGGCGAGGCGCGGCGGCCTGGCGCGGTGCGGCGCTACGGTCGCGCGGTTCGCGTCGCTCGCCTGGCGCCGGTGCAGCATCGGACAGCCGCATCGTCAGCGCGATGCGCTTGCGCTTGGCGTCTACCTCCAGCACCTTGACCTTCACCACCTGACCGGCCTTGACGACCGTGTGCGGGTCTTTCACGAACTGGTTCGACAGGGCCGAGATATGCACCAGTCCGTCCTGATGCACGCCAATGTCAACAAACGCGCCGAATGCAGCCACGTTGGTCACCACACCTTCGAGGATCATGTCCGGGCGCAGGTCGCTGATATCCTCAACGCCGTCCTTGAAGCTGGCAGTCACGAAGGCCGGACGCGGATCGCGACCGGGCTTATCGAGTTCTTTCAGGATATCGGCCACGGTCGGTACGCCAAAGCGCTCGTCTGCATAGCGTTTCGGGTCGAGCGATTTCAGCAGACTGCTGTCGCCGATCACACCCTTCACGTCGCGCTTGATGTCAGCGAGGATCTTCTCAACCAGCGGATACGATTCCGGGTGCACCGCCGACGCGTCCAGCGGATTCTCGCTGTTCATCACACGCAGGAAGCCAGCGGCCTGCTCAAAGGTCTTGTCACCGAGTCGCGGCACCTCGCGCAGTGCGGCGCGCGACGTGAACATGCCCTTCTGGTCACGGTAATTGACGATGCTCTGCGCGACACTACCGTTCAGGCCCGACACGCGCGCCAGCAGCGGTGCCGAGGCGGTGTTCACATCGACCCCGACCGCGTTCACGCAGTCCTCAACCACTGCATCGAGCGTGCGTGCCAGACGTGTCTGCGATACGTCGTGCTGGTATTGGCCAACGCCGATCGACTTCGGCTCAATTTTCACCAGTTCCGCCAGCGGATCTTGCAGGCGGCGCGCGATCGACACCGCACCGCGCAGCGACACATCGAGTTCCGGCAGCTCTTTCGATGCGTATTCAGACGCCGAGTAGACCGACGCGCCTGCTTCGGATACAACAATCTTGTTCAGCTTTATGTCCGGCAGGAGCTTCAGCAGGTCCTGAGCGAGACGGTCGGTCTCGCGCGATGCGGTGCCGTTACCGATCGCTATCAGCGAGACCTGGTGTTTCTTCACCAGCAGACCCAGCTGATGTAGCGAGCCTTCCCAGTCATTGCGCGGCTGGTGCGGATAGATGGTCGCGGTATCGACCACTTTGCCAGTCGGGTCGACCACGGCCACTTTCACGCCAGTGCGCAGACCCGGATCGAGACCCATGGTCGCGCGCGGGCCGGCGGGGGCGGCGAGCAACAGGTCTTTCAGATTGCGCGCGAACACCTGAATCGCTTCGGCTTCGGCGTCTTCGCGCAGCTTAGTCATCAGCTCGGTCTCGAGGTGCATGAACACTTTCACGCGCCAGGTCCAGCGCACGGTGTCCATCAGCCATTTGTCCGCAGGACGGTTTTGCTGCGACACACCGAAGCGCTGCGCAATACGGCTCTCGCACGGATTTGGCGGCGACGCCCAGGTTGGCTTTTCTTCTTCGCTGTCCAGGCGCAGCGTGACCGTCAGCATTTCCTCGCGGCGGCCGCGCAGCAGCGCGAGCGCGCGATGCGACGGAATGTCTGCCAGCGGCTCGGAGTAGTCAAAATAGTCCGCGAATTTTTCGCCGGCATCCTGCTTGCCTTCGATGACTTTGCTATTGACCACGCCATGCTCGAGCAGATAGTTGCGCAGGTCCTGCAGCAACGCTGCATCTTCGGCGAAGCGTTCCATCAGGATCTGCCGTGCGCCGTCGAGCGCGGCCTTCGCATCCGCCACGCCGGGGTTCTCGCCCTGCTCAGTGGTGAATGCGGGGCGCAGGAATTTCGCGGCTTCCTCTTCCGGAACGAGCATCGGGTTGGCCATCAGCGCATCGGCCAGTGGCTCCAAGCCAGCCTCGACGGCAATCTGCGCTTTGGTACGGCGCTTCGGGCGGTACGGCAGATACAGGTCCTCGAGGCGGGTTTTGTCCTCGGCAGAGAGGATCGCCACCTTGAGTTGCGGCGTCATCTTGCCCTGCTCCTCGATCGACGCAACGATGGCTTCGCGTCGTGCTTCCAGTTCGCGCAGATAGCGCAGCCGTTCTTCCAGCAGGCGCAGCTGAATGTCGTCGAGGCCGCCGGTAGCTTCCTTGCGGTAGCGCGCGATGAAAGGCACGGTCGCGCCTTCATCCAGCAGCGCGATGGCTGCGGTGACTTGCTCGGTACGGGCCGCCAGTTCGCCGGCGAGGCGTTGTTCAATCGAAGGCAACATCGTCAGTCAAAGGTAGGGGAATCGGTAAAGCGTCGGATGATACGCAAATCGCGGGTATCCGCCAGTCTTGACAGCGGCTCAGTTCGCGGCACGCAGTGCGCCGGTCACCCGTTCAATGCCGGCGAGATCCGTCCAGCTCTGCACCTGCTGCCAGCCGGCTGCGGCCAGCAGCGCACGCACGGCGGCCGCTTGGTCGTAACCGTGCTCCATCAGCAGCCAGCCGCCCGGATTCAGGTGTGCCGGTGCGCCGTCAATGACGGCAGTGAGATCGCTGAGGCCGTCGGCATCGTCCGTCAACGCCGAGGCCGGTTCGAAGCGCAGGTCGCCCTGCGACAGATGCGGATCGTCGGCGGCGATGTACGGTGGATTGCTGACAATCAGGTCGAAGCGGCTGTCGATATTCTGATACCAGTCGCTGAGCGCAAAGCGGATCGTCACTGTATTACGTGCCGCATTCTCGCGTGCGACGGACAGCGCGGCTGTACTGGCGTCGGCGGCGGTGACGTCAGCGTCGGGTCGCGCATGCGCAAGCGCGATCGCAATCGCGCCGGAGCCCGTGCCGAGATCCAGAAGACAACCCTGTTGCGGCAGCTTCGCGATGGCGAGCTCGACCAGCAACTCGGTTTCGTGCCGCGGGATTAGTACGTCAGGCGTCACCGCGAAGCTCAGCCCGAAGAATTCACGTTCGCCGGTCAGGTAGGCAATCGGCTCGCCGCTTCTGCGCCGTGCGAATAGCTGGTTTGCTGCGGCTTGCTGCTGTGAAGTCAGCACATCTTTTGACCGGATCACCAGCTGCACGCGCGAGCAGCCCAGCGCATGCGCAAGCAGGATGCGTGTTTCCAGCGGATCGATCTGTGCTGACCTCAGCAGTTCTTCAACGGTCATGCCGTTGCTTTGCGCGCAGTGCGACGAAGCCGGTGATGAGCGCGAAGACCGTGAACCAGAACAGCGCCCATTGCGGGATCGACAGTCCGAGGATGGGGTCGTATTCCGTTGTGCACAGCCCGTCGGCCTGGAACAGCGCCGGAAACCAGTCAGCGATGAAGATCTTGTTCAGCGAGGTTTCCAGCGGATCGATACCGCATGAGATTTCCGGATGGGCTTTGACCCACAGGTGGCGGATCGCAATACCCGCGCCGGTCAGGGAGGCAATGCAGGCCAGCGCTGCGCCGATGCGCGTGGCCGCTGCAGGCAGTACGGTCGTGACTAAGCAAATCAGCGCGACTGCCGCAAATGCATAGCGCTGCAGGATGCACAGCGGACAGGGCAGCATGTCGAGCACCAGTTGCAGATAGAGGCCGACGCCGAGCATGGCGATGCAGGCGAGGGCGGTGAAAAGTAGCAGCGGCTTTCTTGTGCGTTCCATGTTCATCGCTGGATGAGTCCGTAAGTCTTCATTATCCCGCCTCCGCCAGCGCCGCCAGCTGCTCCGCCTGATGCTCCGCCATCAGCGCATCGGTCAACTCGTGCAGGTCGCCTTCCATCACCGCTTCCAGTTTGTACAGCGTCAGGTTGATACGGTGGTCGGTGATCCGGCCTTGCGGGAAATTGTACGTGCGGATGCGCTCGCTGCGGTCGCCCGAGCCGACCAGCGATTTGCGGGTTGCGGCCTCCTTTGCCTGCTGCTCGCGCAGCTGACCGTCCATGATCCGGGTCGCCAGCACCTTCATTGCCTGTGCCTTGTTCTTGTGCTGACTACGATCGTCCTGGCATTCGACCACGATGCCGCTCGGCAGGTGGGTAATGCGCACCGCTGAATCCGTCTTGTTGATGTGCTGGCCGCCCGCGCCGGATGCGCGGAAGGTGTCAATGCGCAGGTCGGCCGGATTGATATCGACCTCGCTGATTTCGTCGGCCTCGGGCATCACGGCCACCGTACACGCCGACGTATGAATGCGACCCTGCGCCTCCGTGGCGGGCACGCGCTGCACACGATGGCCGCCGGACTCGAACTTCAGCCGCGAATACGCGCCGTGCCCGACGATGCGCACGATCACTTCCTTGTAGCCGCCCAGCTCTGACAGCGATTCCGACACCATCTCGACCTTCCAGCGCTGCCGTTCCGCGAAGCGCGAATACATGCGCAGCAGATCACCGGCGAACAGTGCCGATTCATCGCCGCCGGTACCGGCACGGATTTCGAGGAAGATGTTGCGCTCGTCGTTCGGATCCTTCGGCAACATCATTTTCTGCAGTTCCAGCTCGAGCGCGGCGGTACGCGCCTGTGCCGCTTCGAACTCTTCCTGCGCAAAAGCCTTGATGTCCGGATCGGACAGCATTTCCTGGGCCGCCCGAATGTCGTCCTGCGCCTGCGTCCATTGCGCATGCACGGCAACCAGCGGCTCCAGCTCCGCATGTTCTCGCGTGAGCTTGCGGTACTGGTCCATGTTGGTCGTCGCATTTTCCTGGTTCAGCAATGCACTGACTTCTTCGAGCCGGTGCGTGAGCTGATCGAGCTTCGCGAGCAGTGAGGGTGTCATTCGGGAGTTCGGAAAAGAAAGCGAGAATCGCATCGCCGCTGTTGCGGCCGTACAGCCGGTCGGAGCGACCGCTAGCGCTTGGTGCGAAACAGCTGCGGCAGCAGCTGCGCAAGGCGAGCGCGTTCGTCAGCGTCGGCGTTGTGCAGCGCCTGTTGCGGGCCGTGCAGGAACTTCGCCGTCAGGCCTTTTGATAAGGCGTCGAGTACGGCTTCAATGTCTTCGCCTTTGGCCAGCAGCTTGCGTGCGCGATCGAGTTCGGCGCGGCGCATCTGTTCGCTGGTTTCCTGCAGGTCCTGAATAATCGGCACGACTACGCGGCTGTCCAGCCAGTGCATGAAGGCCTGCACGCGGGTCTCGATAATGGCTTCAGCCTGTGCAACCGCCGACTGGCGGTTCTCGACACCGATCTGCACCGCCGCACCGAGATCGTCGACGGTATAAAGAAAAACATCACCCAGTCGGCCCACTTCCGATTCGATATCACGCGGCACCGCCAGGTCGACCATGAAAATCGGCTTGTGCCGGCGCGACTTGATCGCGCGCTCGACCATGCCGAGGCCAATGATGGGCAGTGACGATGCGGTACAGGACACCACTACGTCGAATTGCGCTAGCTGTTCCGGCAGTTCACCGAGCCGCATCGCGCGGCCGCCGAAGCGGTGTGCGAGTACCTCCGCACGCTCCAGCGTGCGGTTCGCTACGGTCAGGCTCTTCGGGTGCTGTGCGGCGAAGTGCGTAATGCACAGGTCGATCATTTCGCCAGCGCCAATGAACAGCACATGCTGGTCCGCGAGGCTGTCGAAGATCCGTTGCGACAGCCGCACTGCAGCGGCCGCCATCGATACGCTGTGCGCGCCGATTTCCGTCGTAGACCGGATTTCCTTCGCCACTGCGAAGGTGCGCTGGAACATCTGGTGCAGGTAGGTGCCGAGGCCGCCGGCTGCTTCTGCCTGCCGCACCGCATCTTTCATCTGGCCGAGGATTTGCGGCTCGCCCAGGACCATCGAATCGAGCCCGGCGGCTACGCGGAATGCATGTCGCACAGCACCATCCTGCGGCAGCGCGTACAGGTAGGGGCGCAGATCCGCATAAGAGAGTTTGTGGTAATTCGCGACGAAATGCGCGGTCTGGTCAATCGCAGTCTCGATCTGGCCATCATGTGCGTTTGCACCATAAATCTCAGTCCGATTGCAGGTGGACAGGATCGCGGTTTCCTGCGGACGCTGGTTGGCATTACCAAACCACGCGCATGCAGCGGCCACCGCCTGACCGAGCTGGTCTGCGGGGAAGGCCACTTTCTCGCGGAGCGAGACCGGAGCCGTGGTGTGGTTGAGACCAACGGCGAGCAGTTGCATTCGTTGAAAAACCGGAATAAGAACGAACTTATTATACCTGCAGCTCAACGGGACTATTCACCATTAACTGTCAACTTCTCCAGACAGTAGCCATAGCTATACACCGGCGCCAGCCGGAAGCCGTTTTCCGGGCGCAGCCGGAGCTTGTTGCGAACCCGCGAGACATGCGTATCCATGCTGCGCGAGCTGAACTCGGCATCCTGCGGCCAGACCGCCTCAAGGATGGTTGCGCGCGATAGCGGTCGCCCGAGATTACGAAAAAACAGGAGTGCGAGGTCAAACTCTTTCTGCGTCAGTGCCACCGGCTCGCCTTGCAGCGTCAGCCGCCCGCCGCGAACTTCGAATGCATAAGGGCCGAAATCCAGTGTCGGTGGGCTCAGCCGGCCCGGATGCGCGCGGGCTGCGATTACCTGTACGCGCAAGCGTAGTTCGGTGCGCCGCAAGGGCTTGACCAGATAATCGCTGCAGCCTGTCGCCAGTACCATGGCGAGTTCGCGTTCCTGCGCGCGCCCGATCAGCAGCAAGGTCGGCAGCGCCGGTTTGGCCTGCCGTATTTCCGTCAGCTGCCGCAGACCCTCGGACTCCGGTTGCCAGTGATAGACCAGCAGGTCGATATCGACGTTACGCAGCGTGGCCAGCAGTTTGCCGGCCTGCTCGAAAACCATGCACTCGTGCTGATCGGATGTGAGTGTCTCTGCGATCAGTGAGCGCTGGTGGAGATCATTGTCGAGTATGGCTATGCGCATCGCGATGGCAAGACTGAAGTGTGAACGAGGTGTTCTGGAATTGTTTGACGAAAAAGGTTTAGCTTTTGTCAGGCCGAGTGTCAACTTTTGAAAATGGGAAATTGATGCTGAGGCCGGGTGCGATAATCCGGTCAAACTTCACAGGAGCTCCCCATGATTCTTGAACTCGCAGATATCCAGATCCATCCCGGCAAGCAAGCCGAATTCGAAGCCGCCATCCTGCATGGCGTGAAGACCGTCATCAGCCAGGCAAAGGGTTTTTGTGGTTACAAGATTAATAAGGGCATCGAGTCGCCCGAGCGTTATCTGCTGATGATTTTCTGGGAGACTCTGGAGAACCATACGGTGGATTTCCGTGAGTCCCCCGCTTTCCCTGCATGGCGCGGCATCGTCGGGCCGTTTTTTGCAGTGCCTCCGACAGTGGAGCACTTCACGCTCTTCGACAAATCAGCCTGAGCTGTCAGCGCAGACAAGCTGTCTGCTTTCGCGCCGTACTAGCGCAGCGCCGCCGCGCCACAGTGTGATCTGCGGTGGTCAGAGGATTGCTATCCTGCCCTTTTGCGTGTGGCGGCCAGCCCCCGCACGCGTCTGACCGGCACACCGCGCCGGCTTCCCATCCGAGGAGCACGAAGTGGCGATGCAGCGGCCATTGCAAGGCGATACCGATTTGCTTTCCTGCTTTTACGAAGGCATTAGCCGGCCTCGCCGTCTCGCGCAGGGGCTGCAGCGGATGGGTGAATTATTGTCCTGCGAACGCGTATCGCTACGCATCTGGGATCGGCGCGGCCACTGGGGATGCTCGACGCAGGCGGTGCACGATGCCGGCCGCTGGGCATTGAGCATCAACGAGGGCGAACCGCCTGAGCCGGTCTTGCGCGCGCTGGTCAGCAAGTTCGAGCCAGGGCAGTGGAAACGGCTGGAACGACTGCATCGCGCATCAACCGGCGGTGCCGGCCCTTTGTCGAAGCCGGCAGCTCTGCCTGGCGACGAGGTCATCTTCAGCAACCGCATGCCGCTACCGCAGGCCGAAGCGCTGCTGTCACTGCACCGGCGTGGCGGCGACTGGCCGGACCTGCAGTCACAGCTGGCGCTGGCGTCGGACGCATGCCGCGTGTTGCTGCCCGCACTCGATCCGATCGCACGCCTGCAACAGCTGAGCCGTCAGTCTTGCCAGTTGTCGGCCATTCTGAATGGCCTGCACATGCCGATGCTGCTGCTTGATGCGGCGCTGCGTCCTCTGGCAACCAATGCATCGGCACGCGCACTGTTCCATCTGTCGGCGCGTACGTCGGCCGGAAAAATCGCTGCGGCGCTTCCCGGTGTGCCGGCAACCCGCTTCGCTCAGCTGGTCGAGCGTGCCTGTGCCAAGACTGCTGCCGGTGGCGTGATTGAATTCGATGCTGCTGACGGATCCGGTGCTGCGCACTTGCTGGTATTACCCCTGACTATGCCGGCCGGCACGGGGCAGCCTGCCGCACTGATGCTGGTGCAGCGCGGCGGTGTTCCCGATCATACGCAGCAGCTGCTGCGGCATGTGTATCAACTGACACCGGCCGAAGCACGGCTCACCCAGCTCATTCTCGATGGTCAGCCGCCCGGCCGTGCCGCATCGGTACTACAGGTAAGTGTCGCCACCATACGTACGCAGTTGTCTTCTGTACTGAAAAAAACCGGCGCACAGCGTCAGTCGGACCTGGTGCGGCGATTGTCGCCACTGCTCCTGCTGAGCCGGCTTCCGCGCGCGGATTGACATCCGCCGGCGCGGCTCTCTGACCGTGCGGTCTGCCGGCGTCGCCGGCGAGGCTTACCAGTGCCTGTAGTACACCGGCGTCATGCAAATGAATGATGCCGCGTCTTTCACTGCTCCCTACCATCAGGTATCCGACTACGCGTATCGCGTGGCTCGGTGCATGTCGAACGCAACCAACCTGAGGAGAGAGCTATGTCGAACACCATCACCGTGACCACCGATACGAGCGACTACGCCCCCGGCGACTGGGCAGAGATCAGCGCCAGCGGGGTGCAGGCCGGCGGCACACTGGAATTCCAGGTGCAGCACGTATCCAGTCCCGGCGACGATGGTGTGTGGGGAACGTTCGACGATAGCGTGGCCGAGCTCGGTGGCGCAGGCCACGATGCGTGGAGCATCACCGACGGCGGCGACGGTGATCTCGACGGTATGGTCAATGGCGCGATCGTCACGCGCTGGTATGTGAATCCGGATGACTCGCTCGACCAGACCTTTCTGCTGACAGCAAGGATGGCAGGTCAGCTGCTCGCTAGCACCAGCTTTACTGACGCTGCCGGCAGCACCAATAAGGTTTACCAGCACTGGGCCGACGGCGATGCTGCGCTCGGTTCGACGCCCGAGTGGAACAACAACATCCTGAATGCGAACAAGTCGGATTACTTTGAGGGCGAGGTCATTCCGCACGTGTTCATCTATAAGGCCGCCAACAATGCGCCGCTGGTGAATGGGCAGACCTATTCGTTCAACGTCACCTACAACTACTACCAGCAAAATACCGACGCACTCGGTTTTGACTATCTGACGACTTACAACGCAAGCCGTTCGCCTGGGGCCCTGAGTGTCACTAGCCCATACATCGTGCCGTCGCTCGATGGCAGCTTTACGAATAACGGTGGTTTCACCACGTTCGGCAATGTGTCGCAGGGCTTCTACACGGTGGATGCGAATATTACCGACGTGAGTCAGGTAACGACCACCGGCTCGGGGACGCTTGACCACCATGTGACGATCACTTTTACCTATACCGGTGCAACCACGACCAGCGGCGTGGCAGAGGTCTATTACGGACTGCACATCGCCGGGCCAACCAATACCGAGATCGGCGCGAGTGCATGGTCCGGCGGGTCGCTGCAGACCACCGTCGATATCGGCGGATCGGGTGCGACCTCGATACAACTGGCGCCGGCAGCAATCATCGCTGGCACGATCAGTGGATATAAATTCGAGGACGTGAACGGCAATGGCAGCTGGGACGGCGGAGAACAGGCGCTGTCAGGCTGGACCATTTATCTGGATGCGAACGGTAACAGCCAGTGGGATGCAGGCGAGGTATCCGACACGACCGATGCGAATGGTCTGTACTCATTCTCGGTAACGCCGGACGCCAACAAAGCGACTGTGGTCAACGACGGCTATGTAGTCCGTGAAGTACAGCAGACCGGCTGGTCGCAGATGACTGCCAATCCGGCACCGACCGTGATCTCGTCGGTTGATCCCACCGAACTGAATGTGAATTTCGGGAATCAGCGGCAGGTCGCTTCAATGACTATTGAGAAAATTTTCGATGGTGTGACTGGAGGTGATGGCGACAATCTGGCTGACGCAGTCGGTGACGTACTGAATTACACGGTGACAGTAACCAACACAGGCAACGTGACGCTGACCGGCGTTACGGTAAAGGATCCGCTGACGGGACAAGATATCAGCGGGGTCACCTTGGCAGCCGGAGAGAGCAAGAGCTATGCGACCAGCTACCTGCTCACGCAGGCTGACCTGGACTATGGCGGCAATGCCGGATCCGACGGTGATATTGACAACACCGCGATGGCCGACAGTAACCAGACTGACGAGGTCAGCGATTCGGCTAGTGTGGATGTTTTACAGTCGAAGGCCCTGCATCTGGAGAAGACTGCCGCTGTCCCGGGCGGCACGGCCGATACGCTCGGCGAGACGATCACCTATACCTACGAAGTGACCAACACCGGCAATGCAGCGATTGCGAACGTGACGGTCAACGATGACAACGCGACACCGGACGACACCAGCGACGACTTTGATGCGGACTATGTGTTGGGTGATACCGACAGCGACGACCTGCTGGACGTCGATGAGACCTGGACCTTCAGCA
>JACCDS011599504.1_pt1 | contig 17060 bp, 12 predicted proteins | sample 7446441 | NCBI WGS metagenome assembly JACCDS01 (sample SAMN15323445, study PRJNA562643) | freshwater metagenome | isolation source: river surface water | place: USA:Blue River Watershed | collected 2017-08-17
AGGTAAGCAGCACTGCGGCCCCGCTCGTTGCGGCGCAGGCTCACCGCAGGTGAGCCGTAGCCACAACGAATGGGTCGCCGCATAGCGGCGAGAAAAGGGGATTGCGCAAGCGATCCTCTTTTAGCTTCAGCAACCGCATGCTGGACACGACGGTGGCATTGATGACGCAAAAACAAGCGCTCTCATGTCGCTTTCGCGGTCAACCGAGGGAATGCATCCGCTAATTCCCGACGACCTTCTGATACGCCGGCGAACGCGGTCCTGGCAACAAGCCACCCTGGCGAGCACTCAACAGGCGCGAGCTGGTCAATCGCGCTATCGGGTATCCCTGATCGCCGAGACTGTTCGCCACCTGCTTTATCAGCGCACCCACCAGCGCACCGACGATGCCGCCGCCGCTGTTATTGTTCCCTTCGGCGTTTGAGGCGCTGGCTTTGCCCTCCCAAAGCAGTTGTCCGTTGCGCAGATCTACCAGTCTTGCGCTGGCGGATACGATCACCTGGCTGTCGATCAGGAAGTACTTGGCACCATACTCTTCCACCGTGATGTACAGCGCTGCGTCGGCACCAAATACCTCGGCGAGTTTTGCAGACGAGGCATGGTGCATTTCTCCGGGATCGGTCATGCCATTTTCGCGGAAGGTCTGGTCGACCAAGGCTACCGGGAAAACGTAATAGCCTGATTCGGCCAGCGGTCGGGTGACGGTCGCCATCATGCTGTAAGAAGCGCGCACGTCGGGCGACGCATTTGCCGGCGGCAGGACCAGAATCGAGCGCGGCTTGCTTTGCATGAAATTACTGTAGTCATAGCGATTGTTGGTCGCGCAACCGGCAAGCAGCATGATCACCGTGGCAAATGCCACGCGCAGGAAAAGTCTTGACATGTCGGCTCCTCAGGGTTTGGCGCGGGCGATCAGGCGATCCATGTAGGGACGCGACTCGGGGAAAAGCAGCTTCTCGGTCTCAAAGGCGGCGACAGCCTGATCCAGCCTTCCGGTCTGGAAATACAGGTAGCCCAGATGGGCATGATGCCCGGGCGGCAGCGGCTTGTTCGCCGCGCGCGCCTTTTCAACGTCCATTTCGAGCTTGCCGATTTGCTCTTGCGGCGATGATTTGCCTGCGTCGGCGTACATTGCGTAGATCTGGTCCTCGTAGCTGCCCCACTGGTAAAGGCCCTGTTGGGTGGCGCAACCAGAGATCGCCAGGGCCGCCAGCAGCCCCGATAGCAAAGTGAAGGATTTCATGTCGGCTCCGGATCAGTTGTCCGGCTTCCATGAGCCGCGCTCGACTGCCTCAACCAGTCGATTGACCGCCTCACGGATCGCGAGATCGAGCACTTTGCCATTCAAGGTGGAGTCATAGCTTGAGGTGCCGCCGAAGCCGACAATCTCCCGGTTCGACAACGCATACTCGCCGGCACCCTGTACCGAGAACACGACTTCCGAGGTCAGTGCGTTGACCACGTTGACGCTGACTTTGGAATACGCGACCTGCGTTTTTCCACGGCCGAGGATGCCGAACAGCTGATGGTCGCCGGTTTCGCGGCGGCCGAATTCCGTCACGTCACCGGTCAGTACATAGTGGGCACCTTTCAGGCTCTGCGGCTGACCGCGCAGATGCGCTTCTTGCCGGATTTCAGTCATGTTGTCGCGATCGACAATCACGAAGCGATTCGACTGCTGCAAGTGCGTCACCAGGATGGTCTTCGCTTGCGAGCCAAGGCGATCGACACCATCGGAGAAGAGACCGCGCAGAAAATTTGAACGGTTATCAAATTTTCCGACCGCTATCGTGCTGCGGACGCCGCTGTACGGAGCAGTGGCAGCCGTTACCTGCTGCGGTGTAATCGGGCGGGAGTTTTCGGTGGCGCAGCCAAATAGCAGCCAGGAGAGCGCCACAATCAGCGCGCGGGACAGAGGGATTAACGGAACAGTCATGGTCGATTTTTTGCCAAAAATTAATCGGAATACGCCGGCTGGCGCGCTCGGATTATATTCTTGGCAACAAATCGAGAGTTGCTAATTCTTTATCACGGTGTATCAATCACGCCATTCCAAAGTGCAAGTACGGCTTGCCTTGCTGTTTCCACCGATTCTGCGGATACCCGCGCCCGATCATCACCGCGCATGCGGATCGCATGCTGCAGCTTGCGGAAATGCCGGTATGCATCGGCTACTTGCGGTGCCAGGACTGTATCGATCAGACCGAGCTTGCCAGCCAATTGCAGCAGAGCGATGTTGCCGATGTCACCGGCCATCGACTCATGTTCGCCGGCATGTGCGAGCACCAGGTACTGCACGATGAATTCAATGTCGATCATGCCGCCCGGATCATGCTTCAGGTCGAACAGGCCTGAACGGTTCGGGTGTGCGTCATGCATGCGCTGGCGCATCGCCAGCACTTCCTTGCGGAGTTGCGCCGCATCGCGCGGTTGCCGCAACAGGTCGGTGCGCAGGGCTTCGAAGCGCGCGCCAATCGCCGGATCGCCTGCGCAGAAGCGCGCGCGTGTCAGCGCCTGGTGCTCCCACACCCAGGCCGACTCGCGCTGATACTTTTCGAAGGCGTTGAGCGAAGACACCAACAAACCGCTGGCGCCATCGGGGCGCAGTGCGATATCGATATCGAACAGGATGCCAGCCGACGTATGACTGGTCATCCAGGAGATGAAACGCTGGGCCAGTTTGGCGTAAAGCGGCGGTGCTTCCTGATCGTCATCGTCGTAAAGGAAGATTACGTCAAGGTCGGATGCATAACCGAGCTCTTTTCCGCCCAGCTTCCCGTAGGCGATCACAGCGAAAGCCGGCTGCTCGCGATGCCGGTTCGGCAGCGTCTTCCAGACGGCCTCGATCGTCGCGCCGACCAGCACATCAGCCAGTGCGGACAGGTGGTCTGCCAGTCGTTCCACCGTCAACAGACCGCCGAGGTCTTGCGCCAGCAATCGGAACAACTGCGCATGGTGCATTTCCCGCAGCGCGTCCATCTGCCGTTCGGTATCGCCTTCGAATCCCTGCAGCCGGTTACGGCAGTCCGCGCCAAATTCGCTCCAGTCCGGCTCGGCCTTCAGCCCGGCATCATCGAGGAGTTCGTCCATCAGCATCGGGTGGCGTGTCAGATATTGCGCCGCCCAGCCGCTGGCCGCCATCATGCGCACCACCCGGCCAAGTGCATGCGGATACTCGGTCAGCAGCTCAAGATAGGCGGAGCGGCGTGCAATCGCTTCAAAAAAGTCAATCAGTCTACCGAGTGTGTCCGAAGGTGCGCCGCCCTCCCGGGCCACCATCGGCAGGGCAGTGCGCATCAATCCGTGGAGCTGGGCACGGCGCTGTTCGGGCAGCGACTGCAGCCGTGTCGAGCGCAGTGACGCCAGCAGCCGTTGTGCCGATTCAGCCGGTGTGTCGAACTGCAGCGACGACAGGTAGGCAACCAGCGTCTCTCTGTCGGCATCGTCCAGCGCGGGCGCAGCGGCGTCGTCGGCGGCCGCACGCGGGCTCTTGTCCTCGAACATCGCATCGAACTGCGCAGCGACCCACTGGCTGCAGTCCTCATACGCTCGTTTGAGCGTGGCGACATCGGCGTAGCCCATCATTCCGGCAATGCGCTGCCGGTCTTCGTCGGCTGCGGGCAGCACGTGCGTCTGCGCGTCGTCGAGATACTGAATCCGGTGCTCGAGATCCCGCAGAAAGCGGTATGACACCAGCAGACGCTCGACGACATCGGCGGCAAGCAGTTTTTTTTCGGCGAGCGTGCGCAGGGTAGTCCGGGTCGAGCGGTCGCGCAGCGCTGGATCGCGTCCGCCGCGGATCAGCTGAAACACCTGAGCCAGGAATTCGACCTCACGTATGCCGCCGCGTCCTAGCTTCACATTGACGTCCCGCTCGGGGTGACGCGTTTCCTGCCGAACCACCTCCGCACGGATCTGCGCATGCATGTTGCGCAGCGCATTGATCGCGCCGAAGTCGAGATAGCGGCGGTAAACGAAGGGCGTGACCAGCTTGTCCAGACAGGCAATGTCTTCCGGGTCGCCCGTGATCGGGCGTGCCTTCACCCACGCATAGCGTTCCCATTCACGTCCCTGCACCAGCAGATAGTCTTCCAGCATCGCGAAACTGGCGGCCAGCGGGCCCGAGCCGCCGTTCGGACGCAATGCCATATCGACCCGGAACGTGAAGCCGTCTTCGGTGATCTCGGCTATCTCGGCGATCAGCTTGCGTCCCAGACGCGTGAAAAATTCATGATTCGACAGCAGGCGCTGATCGTCGCGCTGAGCGACGGTTTCGCCGCCTTCCGGGTACAGGAAGATCAGGTCGATATCGGACGATACATTGAGCTCTCCGCCGCCGAGTTTGCCCATGCCGAGGACAATCATCTGTTGCGGTCGCCCGGATTCCTCGCCGATCGGCACGCCGTGTGCGTCGGTCATTGCCGCATACAGGTCGGCAAGATGAGTGCGCACCGCAAAGTCGGCAAAAGAGGAGATCGCTGCCACGACCTCCGACAGGTCGGCGCGCCCGGACAGGTCGCGCATCACGATCGCGCTGACCAGAAGGTTGCGCAGGCGACGCATTGCTGCGCGCAGCGTTGGTGCGCCGGTTTGCAGTTCGGCGAGTAATTTGCCGAGATCGAGGTCTGACAATGTCGATTCGCAGAGCCGCTGCAGCAGCGGCGCACGTGCGGGGTCGGCAGCCAGCCAGCGTTCGACAAATCTGGATGCAAGCGGCGGTGTGAGAGAGATGTGTGTGCTCATGGTCGGCGAAGATGCGGGCAATCGGAAGCGTGCGCCTGCTTACGGGTATGATAACGACAAAGCGGAGAGCGGGACTCGCCGACGCTGACGCGCGCCGTGCGGATCGAAACACATTTCCGACTGATGTCGACCCAAGCTGATCAATCCAACTTCAAATCAGGCCGCCTTGCGAAAGCCGGGCGGACACTTGCGTCTGCTTTGGGCAGGGCCAACCGCGCCACCCATCGCGCACTGTCCTGGCTGATGTGGGCGCTGGTCGTTGGCTACTTTGCGTTTGGCGCGCTGTTTCTCACATTGCGCTACGCCATCCTGCCCAATATCGATCATTACAAGCCCGAGGTATCCCGGCTGGCGAGCCAGTTGCTGAACCGGCCGGTGACCGTCAACGGCATTCGCGCCGACTGGCTCGGGCTTCACCCGCGTTTACAGCTGCAGGATGTGGTGATCCATGATGATCAGGGCGAGCGCGCGCTGCAGCTGCCGCAAGTCAATGCGACCTTGTCCTGGCTGACTGTGCTCGGTCAGTTGCAACTTTCTTCGCTAGAGCTGCTTGACCCGCACCTCAAGGTGGAGCGTGACACGGACGGACGCCTGTATGTGGCTGGCATCCTGATAGGCGCGGACCGTCCCGATGATGGCCGCGGGCTGGACTGGCTGCTGGCGCAGCGCGAGATCATTATTCGCGGCGGCATCCTGCATTGGACCGACCAACGCCGCGATGCGCCTGAACTTGAACTGACCGATATCAATTTCGTGTTGCGCAACCAGTGGCGTTCGCATCGGCTGGCTTTACGCGCCACGCCACCGGCGGCGCTGGCCGCACCGATCGACCTGCGCGCCGAATTCTTCGGCTCGCCATTCAGTTCAAGCCGTTCTGACTATGGCCAGTGGATAGGTGAGCTTTATCTCGACTGGCGCAATACCGATATTGATGGGTGGAAGCGCTATGTCGACCTGCCGTGGGAACTCGATGGTGGCAGTGGCTCAGTGCGTGCCTGGCTGAATTTCAATCGTGGTGTGATCGAGAACGTTACTGCCGACCTGGACCTGAAGGATGTTTCGGCACAGTTGGACAAAGGCCTGGAGCCGCTCAGGGTGCTGGAAGTCAGCGGACGCATCTCGGCCGGTGAAACATCGAGCGGACTGAAGCGCAAGCTGCTGTCGTTCGGTGTGCAGGGGCATGCGCTGACGCTGACGAATTTTTCTTTGCGCACGGCACAGGGGACGGTGCTGCCGCGTATCACCGCGAGCCATCATTACACGGCTGCCAGTGCCGGTCGCGCTGAGCGGCATGAGCTGAAAATCAGTGAACTTGACCTGGAAGCGCTCGCGCATCTGGCGGCTTACCTGCGCTTGTCGGCAGATGAAAGACGGCTACTCGATGCCTACGCACCGCGCGGACAGCTGCGGGATTTCTCGGCGAGTTGGGATGGTGTATTGCCGGGATCCGGCAGCTATCGCGTCACGGGCAGTTTCGAGCGACTGGCATTGCGTGAGCAGCAGCCGGCTGGCGGCTCTGCCGGGATACCGGGTTTTGACGGCCTGTCCGGTGAGATCGATGCAAACCAGGACGGCGGTCGGGCAAAACTCAAGGGCGGGCGCAGTACGGTACAGCTGGTGGGCTACCTGAATGATTCGACGCTGAATTTCGATGAGCTGTCTCTGACGGGCAGTTGGTCGTTCCGTAACAATCGCAAGCAGCTGGCCGTCCGCATCGCGGATATGGAATTCCTGCAGTCAGGTTTGCGTGGTCGCGTCGATGCTACCCATGTGCTGCCATGGCCGCTGTCGCCCGCCAAACTGGGCGAGATCGACCTGAAGGCCACTTTCCCGACGATGCGACTGGATCGCATGGTCGGTTATGTGCCGGCCGCTGCTGGCGCCGACACCCGCGACTGGATGAGCGCCGCACTGCTGGACGGTGACGCGAACGACGTCACACTGGTGATTCGGGGTGACCTGGACAAGTTTCCTTTCCTGACGACCCCCGGTGCGCCTGCGCCGAGCGGGGTATTCCGGATTAGCGCGCAGGTCGCACACGCGACGCTCAGTCCGGCGCCGAACGAGCTGGCGTCTGATCGGCGTACCTTGCTGTGGCCGCGGATTGAGCAGATTCAGGGGAAGGTGACGATCGATCGCACTCGCTTGCATGTGCATGCCGACAGCGCGAGGACGCTCGGCGTGCCGTTGGCCGATGTTGATGTAGTGATACCCGATTTTTATGCGGATCATCCGGTGCTCGAGGTCACGGGAGGCGCGAGTGGCCCGGTACAGCCGATGCTGAATTACGTGAATGCCACGCCGATTGCTGGCTGGATTGATGGCTTCACCGAGGAAACGCGCGCGACAGGCAATGCCCGGCTGAGCCTGAAGATGCAGTTGCCGCTGACTGACGCCGGTCAGCCTGTCGTCCAGGGCAACGTGCGTTTCGCCGGCAATGAGGTGCAGCTATGGCGTACGCTGCCGGCCGTCACGCAACTGCAGGGCGAGCTTGGATTTTCGAATCAGGGCTTCCAGCTCACCGGCATGCACGGGACATTTATCGGCGGGCCTGTCGTGCTGTCCGGCGGCACGCAGCGTGACGCCAGTACGGCGGTGCGTATCGACGGCAGCCTCACCGCTGACGGCATTGCGCGGGCAGCACCGGGCCCGGAAGCGAAGCGGCTGGCGCGCAAGCTGTCCGGTGTCGCACGCTACACTGCGAATGTGAAGGTCAGAAATCAGCGCATGGAATTCGCGCTGGACTCGACACTTGCCGGCCTGGCGATGGACTTGCCGTCGCCGCTGCAAAAAGTCGCCAACGAATCCCTGCCATTGCGACTGACGATCGCGCCGGCCGCGCCCTCAGATGCGTCGCTTGAGGCCGAGGAAATTCGCATTGGTCTGGGACGCTCGATTTCCGCGCGTTATCTGCGGCAACGCGCAACGACGAGGAACGCACCGTGGCGGCTACTGCGCGGAGCGATCGGCGTGAATGCCGCACCTGCCGTTCCCGACAGCGGTCTGACGCTGGCCGCCAGCCTGTCGACGCTTAACCTGGACGCATGGCGCCACCTGATCAGTCCGGGCGGCGAGGGCGGGATAGCGTCCGACGGCGGGCAGGCAGCGTCTGTGGCGGCCTATCTGGTACCGGACACAGTTAGCCTGCGCGCCGGCGAACTGACAGTGGCGGAACGCACAATCGAGAATGTCACCATTGGCGTATCGAAAAGTCGTGGCAGCTGGAACTTCAGCGTGAGTTCGGATGAAATCGTTGGCCGTTTCAGTTGGGAAGACCCGTTGTCCGAGCGCGGTGCAGGCAAGTTGAGTGCGCGCCTGTCGAAGCTGAGAATCGAGCAGAACACGGCCTCCGACATGACCGAAATACTGAGTGGTCGCAAGCCTGAGTTTACCGAGTTGCCCGGCCTGGACATTGTTATCGAGAATCTCGATCTGAGCGGCATGCGGCTCGGTCGCCTGGAATTGGCCGCCACCAATGCGGGACTGTCGACCGGATCCGGCCGCGAATGGCGGATCAGCCGGTTGGCCATCTTCAATCCCGGTGCGAGCATGTACGCGACGGGCCAGTGGCTTACCGGCATGACCGGCGGACAGACCACCCTGAACTACGAACTCGAGATCACCGATGCCGGTAAGTTACTCGATCGCATGGGCTTCGAGCGCACGCTCAAGGGCGGCAAGGGGAAGATGGAAGGTGAGCTCAGCTGGCGCGGCGACCCGGTCGCATTCGACTTCCCGACGCTGTCCGGCACCCTCAGCCTCAAGCTCGGCGCAGGCCAGTTCCTGAAGGCCGATCCCGGCGTCGCCAAGCTGCTGGGCGTGATGAGCTTGCAGTCGCTGCCACGCCGGCTGACGCTTGATTTTCGTGACCTGTTCTCCGAGGGTTTTGCTTTCGATTCGATTGCAAGCAGCGCGACCGTCTCGCGAGGCATGCTGACCAGCGACAGCTTCAAGATGCGCGGCCCGCAGGCACTGGTTCTGATGGATGGCACGGTCGATCTGGCGCGGGAGACGCAAAATCTGAATGTGGTTGTGATTCCTGACGTGAATGCCGGCGGTGCCTCGGTGCTGTACGGGCTGGCGGTGAATCCTGTCGTTGGTCTGGGCGCTTTCCTCGCGCAGTACGTACTGAAGTATCCGCTGTCAGCGGCGTTGACCCAGGAATACCAGGTGACCGGTCCGTGGAAAGATCCGGTGATCAAGAAAGTTGCCGGCCGACGCAAGCCAGCGGCTGATGCGGACAGCGGCGCTCAATGAGGGCAGATGACATGACAGACCATATCGCGGACAGCATGGCGGACGATTCACAAGACCGCAAATTCCAGGTGGCGGCGATCCAGATGGTATCGACACCGGACCCCAGGCAGAACCGTCAGACTGCAGCGAGACTCGTACACGATGCGGCGCAGGCGGGTGCCCGGCTGGTATTACTGCCGGAATACTGGGCCATTCTCGGTCACCGCGACACCGACAAGATCGAGCATGCGGAGACCCCTGGCGACGGGCCGCTGCAGACTTTTATGGCTGACCTCGCACGGGAGGCGGGCGTATGGCTGCTTGGCGGCACGGTGCCACTGCGTTCGCGCGAGCCGGGAAAGGTGCTCAATTCGCTGCTTGCGTATACACCGGATGGTTCCCAGGCAGCACGCTATGACAAGATCCATCTGTTCGGCTTCTCGCGTGGCACCGAGTCCTTCGACGAGTCGCGCACCATCCTGCCTGGCAGCGAGATTGGTCTGCTCGAGACGCCATTCGCGCGCATCGGGCTATCCATCTGTTATGACCTGCGCTTTCCCGAACTGTATCGCGCGATGGGACATTGCGACCTGATCGTCGTGCCGGCGGCTTTCACCTACACCACGGGGCTCGCACACTGGGAGATCCTGCTGCGCGCCCGTGCGATCGAAAACCAGTGCTTCGTGCTCGCGGCCGCACAGGGAGGGCAACATCCGAATGGCCGGCGCACCTGGGGGCATAGCATGCTGGTGGATCCCTGGGGCGAGATGCGCGAGCAGCTGGCAGAGGGCGAGGGCATGGTTCGGGGTGAAGTCGATCGCGACTGGATGGACGACGTGCGCCGCAGCCTGCCCGCGCTGAAGCACCGGAAGCTGTAACCTGAACGCCGCCGGCGCGTGGCGGCGCGATCCATTAGAATCAGGACTTATTCAGTCCTGCTGCCATCGCTCATGAAAATCATCGAACCCAACCTGCACACGCAAGCCACCGCAAGCAACATTCTGTTGACTCCCTACGGGCTCGACGAGGGCAAGCTGCTGTCCGTGCTGGGGACGATTTTTACCCACAAGGTTGACTACGCCGACCTGTACTTTCAGCACACCAAGAGCGAAAGCTGGAGTCTGGAGGAAGGGATTGTCAAAACCGGCAGCTTCTCGATCGACCAGGGTGTCGGCGTGCGGGCGGTGTCTGGCGACAAGACCGCTTTCTCCTACTCTGACGATATCTCCGAGCGTTCGCTGCTTGAGGCGGCGGCTGCCACGCGCACTATCGGTCGCCAGGGTGCCGGCCGCGTGAAGGTCGCTTCCGCGATCCGGCCCGGTTCGGCGCGCGCGCTGTACCTGCAAAAAGACCCGGTGGTATCCCTCGATGCCACTGCGAAGGTGCAACTGCTGGAAAAGCTTGAGCGCATTGCGCGCGCGAAGGATCCGCGCATCGTTCAGGTGATGGCTGGCCTGTCCGGCGAGCATGATGTGGTACTGGTCGTGCGTAGCGACGGCGTGATCGCCGCGGACATTCGTCCCTTGGTCAGGCTGTCGCTGACCGTGATCGCAGAGCAGAATGGCCGTCGCGAGATCGGCACCGCCGGTGGTGGCGGCCGCTACGATTTCGGCTATTTCAGCGATGAACTGCTGGAGAAATATGCGGGCGATGCCGTCCATTCCGCGCTGACTAACCTGGATTCCCGGCCTGCGCCCGCTGGCCCGATGACAGTCGTTCTCGGCCCTGGCTGGCCGGGTGTGCTGTTGCATGAAGCCATCGGCCACGGACTGGAAGGCGACTTCAACCGCAAGGGTTCCAGTGCGTTCTCTGGCCGCATCGGTGAGCGCGTGGCCGCAAAAGGCGTGACCGTCGTCGATGACGGCACCCTGGCCGACCGTCGCGGCTCGTTGAATGTGGATGACGAAGGGCATCCGACGCAGTGCACCACGCTGATCGAGGACGGAATCCTGCGCGGCTACATTCAGGACACGTTGAATGCGCGGCTGATGAAGATGCAGCCTACCGGTAACGGCCGGCGCGAATCGTACGCGCACTTGCCGATGCCGCGCATGACCAACACCTACATGCTGGCCGGCGACCGCGAACCGGAGGAAATTATCGCGTCGGTGAAGAAGGGGCTGTATGCGGTCAATTTCGGCGGTGGTCAGGTCGATATCACCAATGGCAAATTTGTGTTCTCGGCCAGCGAAGCCTGGATGATCGAAGACGGCAAGCTGGCCTACCCGGTGAAAGGGGCCACCCTGATCGGCAACGGGCCGGATGTGCTGAACCGTGTATCCATGATCGGTCGCGACATGAAGCTCGATTCCGGCGTTGGTGTCTGCGGCAAGGACGGCCAGAGCGTGCCGGTCGGCGTGGGTCAGCCGACACTGCGGATCGAGGAGCTGACGGTCGGCGGCACGGGCTGATTGCCATTCTGGCAGTCACTTGCCAAAGCCGCTGATTTATAGGACCATCGGGCTTCGATTGACCCTGAAGTGTTAGAAACCGATGTTCGTTCTGCGCTTTTACTTCTACTTTTACTTTAGCTACCCCAGCCCTTGGGCGGTGGAGAAGCGGTAAGTTCACGTAAAAAGTACAGAACCGAAACCGAATCTTAAAAACCGCCAGGAATGGCGGTTTTTTGTTTTCTGCGCATTGATTGAGCCGAATTATTCCTGGAGAAGCCATGCCCCGCACTGATGACCTGAGGATTAGAGAATTGAAGGAATTGACGCCGCCGTCGCACCTGATCCGGGAATTCCCCTGCACGGAAAAAATCGCGACCGTCACTGCGAATTCGCGCACCGCACTGCATCGCATTCTGCACGGCCAGGATGATCGTCTGATGGTTGTGATCGGCCCGTGCTCGATCCATGACACCAAGGCTGGCATGGAATACGCCCGCCGCCTGGTCGAGCAGCGCGAGCGTTTCAAGGATGATCTCGAGATCGTCATGCGCGTGTACTTCGAGAAGCCGCGCACGACCGTTGGCTGGAAAGGCCTGATCAACGATCCTTACCTCGACGGCAGCTTCCGCATCAATGATGGCCTGCGCATCGCGCGCGAGCTGCTGATGCAAATTAACGAGCTGGGTCTGCCGGCAGGCACCGAATTCCTCGATGTGATCAGCCCGCAATATATCGCCGACCTGATCAGCTGGGGTGCCATCGGTGCCCGCACCACCGAGTCGCAGGTACATCGCGAACTCGCCTCGGGTCTGTCTTGCCCGGTGGGCTTCAAGAATGGTACCGACGGTAATATCAAGATCGCCGCTGACGCGATCAAGGCTGCATCGCAGCCGCACCATTTCCTATCGGTGACCAAGGGTGGCCACTCCGCTATCGTGTCCACCAGCGGTAACGAGGACTGTCATATCATCCTGCGCGGTGGCAAAGCCCCGAATTACGACGCTGCCAGTGTCGAAGAAGCTTGTATCGCGCTCGGCGCGAACGGTCTGTCGCAAAAGCTGATGATCGATGCATCGCATGCGAACAGCTCGAAAAAGCCGGAAAACCAGGTGCCGGTCTGCGCCAACATCGGTGAGCAGATCGCTGCCGGTGACGACCGCATCATCGGCGTGATGGTCGAGTCTCATCTCGTCGGCGGGCGTCAGGACTTGGTGCCGGGCCGTGAGCTGACTTACGGTCAGTCGATCACTGATGGCTGCATTGATTGGGACAGCAGCCTGCAAGTGCTGGAGAATCTGGCGGCATCGGTGCGTCAGCGACGTTTGCGCAAAGAGTCGGACGAATAAAGCGCGTCGGAAAAAGCAAGGGCCGGTTCAGAGGAACCGGCCCTTGTGGTTTGTGAAGTCCTGATCGCTGCGGTGCTGCTTCCCTCTTGGGTCGCGGACCTCAGCGCGTAGTGCGCAGCCCGCAGTCCGCAGGGTCAGTCCGCCATCAATCGCGGAAGTTGTTGAATTCCAGCGGCAGATCCGTCACTTCCTTCTTCAACAGTGCAATCGTCGTCTGCAGGTCATCGCGCTTGGCGCCCTGGACCCGCAGTGCATCGCCCTGGATGCTCGCCTGTACCTTGATCTTGCTGTCCTTGATCAGGCGCTGAATCTTTTTCGCCGCATCGGACTCGATCCCGTTTTTCACCTTGATCACCTGCTTGACTTTATCGCCGCCGATCTTTTCGATTTTTCCGAGGTCGAGGAAGCGCACATCGACGTTTCGCTTCGACATCTTGGTCGTCAGCACATCGCGTACCTGGCTCAGCTGGAATTCGCTGTCGGCGTAGGCGGTCAGGTCGCGTTCCTTCTGCTCGATGCGCGCATCACTGCCCTTGAAGTCGAAGCGGGTGGTGATCTCCTTGTTCGCCTGGTCGACTGCGTTTTTCACCTCGACCTGATTGGCTTCGGAGACGACGTCGAATGATGGCATGGGGATCCTCCTGATTAATAAACAATGCCGCGCATTATAGAGGACGCGCGATGGCTGCCGGAATGCCCGCCGGTATAATCTCGCGCCTATGGCTCCCCCCCTTGACCTCAGGCATGATCATTCGCTGCGCCACCTGAATACCTTCGGTATCGATGCGAAGGCGGCTTCCTATGTGCGTGTCCGTAGCACCGAGGACTTGCATGCGGTGCGTGCTGACCCGCGGCTGTCCGCGTTGCCGCGGCTGGTGCTGGGCGGTGGCAGCAACGTATTGCTGCTGGCTGACTTCTCCGGCCTGGTGTTGCATATGGCGAATCTTGGCCTGGCGGTCTGGGGTGAGGATGCCGATCACGTCATCGTCACTGCGCAGGCTGGCGAAAACTGGCACGGTTTCGTGCAATGGACGCTGGAACAGGGTCTTCCCGGGCTCGAAAACCTGTCGCTGATTCCTGGCAGTGTCGGCGCTTCGCCCATTCAGAATATCGGCGCTTACGGCAGTGAACTGGCGGAGTACTTTCATGCGCTGAAGGCATTTGATTTTTCCAGCGGTGAAGTGATCGTATTATCGAAGCACGATTGCGCGTTTGCTTACCGTGACAGCGTTTTCAAGCACGCACTGCGCGACCGGGCGGTGATCCTCGAAGTGAGTTTTGCGCTGCCGAAGCGCTGGCAGCCGAATCTGCGCTACGCGGAACTGGCGGCGGAGATTGCCGCGCGGGGTCTTGTCGAGCCGACGGCAAAAGAGATCAGCGAGGCGGTGACGGCGATTCGCAAGCGCAAGCTGCCGGATCCTGCTGTGATCGGCAACGCCGGCAGTTTTTTCAAGAATCCGGTGGTATCGGCGGCGAAACGCCATGAACTGCTTGCACAACATCCGGGGCTAGTCAGCTACCTGCAAACGGACGGCAGCTACAAACTCGCGGCAGGCTGGCTGATCGAGCAGTGCGGCTGGAAAGGCAAATCGCTCGGAGCTGCCGGCGTGCATGAAAAGCAGGCCCTGGTACTGGTGAATCGCGGCGGGGCGAATGGCAAGGATATCCTCAGGCTCGCTGACGCGATTCGCGCTGACGTAGGAGAAAAATATGGCGTGGCGATCGAGTCGGAGCCCGTGCTGGTCTGAGATTCAGCAGTGATCACAACGGGCCGGGAATCCGCGTGAGGATAACAGCCGCGGTAAGACGGAGGGGTACTGCGATGCGCAAGATGCACATGTATCGGCATCTTGCGCACGGAACTGAGAGTGGCTATCAGCCGAAGTGGCAAACGTAGTCGAGTGTCTCGATCGTTTCAATGTCAAAGCTGGAATTGCCCGGCACATTGAAGCTCTGGCCGCCTTCGTAGGTGGTCCACTCGGTTTCGCCCTTCAGACGGATGCGGCACTTGCCGGCATTCAGTTCCATGATCTCTGGTGCGCCGGTGTTGAACACCAGCGTGGAAGGGAAAATAACGCCGACCGATTTTTTCGTGCCGTCCGCGAAGACAACGGTATGCGACACGCACTTGCCGTCAAAGTAGACATTCGCTTTCTTGACGACGGACACATTGTCGAACTGGTTGCTCATTCTTTTTTCCTTTGCGTTGATTCGGTTTACTGGCCGCGCTTGATGCGCGCGTTGGCCGCAATGCGCATGCGCAGCGCGTTCAGTTTGATGAAGCCGCCGGCATCGGCCTGGTTATAGGCTCCGCCGTCTTCGTCGAAGGTGGCGATGGTCTGGTCGAACAGTGAGTCGGTCTTCGAGTCGCGCGACACGACGATCACATTGCCCTTGTACAGCTTCACGCGTACCCAGCCGTTGACGGTTTGCTGCGTGTGGTCGATCAGGGTCTGCAGCGCGACGCGCTCCGGTGCCCACCAGTAACCGTTATAGATCAGCGAAGCATAGCGCGGCATCAGATCGTCTTTCAGGTGCGCGACTTCGCGGTCGAGCGTGATCGATTCGATCGCACGGTGCGCGCGCAGCATGATGGTGCCGCCCGGCGTTTCATAGCAACCACGCGACTTCATGCCGACGTAACGGTTCTCGACCAGGTCGAGGCGGCCGATGCCGTGCTTGCCGCCGATGCGGTTCAGCTCGGTCAGCACAGTGGCCGGGCTCATGCGCTTGCCGTTCAGCGCGACGATGTCGCCCTTCTCGAACTCGATATCGAGATACTCGGCCGCATCCGGGGCTGCTTCCGGGCTGACTGTCCAGCGCCACATGGATGCTTCTGCCTCGGCACCCGGGTTTTCGAGGTGGCGGCCTTCGTAGCTGATGTGCAGCAGGTTCGCATCCATCGAATACGGCGCGCCGCCATTCTTGTGCTTCATGTCGATCTCGATGCCGGCGTCCTCCGCGTACTTCAGCAGTTTCTCGCGCGACAGCAGATCCCATTCGCGCCACGGTGCGATGATCTTCACGTTCGGCATCAGCGCGTAGGCGCCCAGTTCGAAACGCACCTGGTCATTGCCCTTGCCGGTCGCGCCATGCGAGATAGCGTCTGCGCCGGTTTCGCGCGCGATCTCGATCAGGCGCTTCGCGATCAGCGGGCGCGCGATCGAGGTACCCAGCAGGTATTCGCCTTCGTACACGGTGTTGGCGCGGAACATCGGGAAGACGAAGTCACGCACGAACTCTTCGCGCACGTCATCGATGAAGATGTTCTCCGGCTTGATGCCGAACTTGATTGCCTTCGTGCGCGCCGGTTCAAGCTCTTCGCCCTGACCGAGGTCGGCGGTGAAAGTGACGATCTCGCAGTGATAATGATCCTGCAGCCACTTGAGGATGACGGAGGTGTCCAGGCCGCCCGAGTAGGCGAGCACGACTTTGTTGATGTCGCTCATGTTGATGTTTTCCTTGGTTCCGATATTCAAACTTTGCCGAGCACGAGAAACTCGAGCAGGGCCTTTTGTACATGCAGCCGGTTTTCCGCCTCTTCCCAGACGACCGATTGCGGGCCGTCGATCACTTCTGCCGAGACTTCCTCACCACGGTGGGCGGGCAGGCAGTGCATGAACAGCGCGTCCTTGTTTGCGCGGCGCATCTTGTCGGCATCGACGATCCAGCCGTCGAAGGCCTTGAGCCGCTCTGCGTTTTCCTGTTCGTAGCCCATGCTGGTCCAGACGTCGGTAGTGACGAGATCCGCGCCTTCGCAGGCATCGGCTGGATTCCTGAACACGGTGTAGCGCGTGTTGTCTTTCGAGACCAGCGCCGGATCAATGTCGTAGCCGGCCGGCGTGGAGACGTTGACATGGAAGCCGAACACCTCGGCCGCCTGCAGCCACGAGTACAGCATGTTGTTGGCGTCGCCCACCCAGGCGACGGTTTTGCCGGCGATCGAGCCGCGATGCTCGATATAAGTGAACACGTCGGCGAACACCTGACACGGATGATGTTCATTGGTCAGGCCGTTAATCACCGGTACGCGTGAATTGGCGGCGAAGCGCTCAATGATTTCCTGGCCGAAGGTGCGGATCATGATGATGTCGCACATGCGGGACATCACTTGCGCAGCATCTTCGACTGGCTCGCCTCGACCGAGCTGGCTATCGCGTGTGTTCAGGTAGATTGCCGCTCCACCAAGCTGGTGCATGCCGGCTTCGAACGACAGGCGGGTACGTGTCGAATTCTTTTCGAACACCATCACCAGCGTGCGGTCCATCAGCGGGTGGTAAGGCTCGTAGCTCTTGAACTTGCGCTTGATGATCTTGGCGCGCTCGATCAGGTAGTCGTATTC
>JACCDS011012562.1_pt1 | contig 17057 bp, 15 predicted proteins | sample 7446441 | NCBI WGS metagenome assembly JACCDS01 (sample SAMN15323445, study PRJNA562643) | freshwater metagenome | isolation source: river surface water | place: USA:Blue River Watershed | collected 2017-08-17
ACAAATCAGCCCGCCCAAGTGCACACGCCATTATGCCTCCCGCTCCCCTGCCACCCCTACCGCCCGTACTCCGCTTGGGTGTTGCAGCAAGCTGCCCGGACTATGTTCGCTTGGCGTGCTCTTCAGGTAACTGTATTGGTTCAACTGCCCCAGCCAATGGCGCTGCTTGTGCCCATCATTTCCGGCCAGCCGGTGTAGCGCATACAACAAATCCAGATATTCAGCCAAACCAGGCGCATACACTTGCGCCTGCTGCGCGGCACGCCGGTCTTGCACCAACAGCCTTGCGGCTTCGACCAATACCGGGTGTTCCAGTTGTGCCGCATCCGCGCCGCGTCCCGGGCCAAAATGCGCCAAGCCGTAGCGCAGCAAAAAATCGGCATAGTTCTCTTCGACCTCACGCCCATGCGCCAGCACCACGCAGCGCCGGGTAAAAGCATCGGGCAAATCTTTTTCGTTATTGCTGGTAAATACAATCAACGGCCATGCCCCTTCGCTGGCGCATACTTTACCGTTTTGGCCCAGCGCGGGCACATCAAACCGGCGCTCGCCCAGCACGTCGAGCAAGCCATTGGGCACTTCTGCCGGAGCCTTGTCGATTTCATCAAACAGCAATACCATGCCGGGCGGGGGCGGCGGCACGCTGCCATCGGGCTGGCGTACTTGCTGCAAGCTGCCAAATTGGTGCGCGCTATGCCAATTAAAGGCCAGCCACAGCGGTTGCGGTTCCCAGTAGGCGGGATCGGGCTTGATTCGGTCTTGCACCTGGGCATCGGCCAGCCGCTGCACAGCATCGAAGCGGTACAGCAAATCTTCCACTTCGGTGCGGGCATGCAGGGTATGGCTATAGCCGCGCCAGCCCAACGCAACCCGCGCCGCGCGCGCCAGTTGGGATTTGCCGGTGCCCGGCTCGCCCAATACCAACAGCGGGCGCTGTGCGGCCAAGGCCAGAATCACGGCGTTGACTTCGGTTGGTCGCCACAAATGCCAAGAAGCAGCCTGACCGAGCGCTTCCTGCGGCAAATGGCGCGCTTTGCCGTCCGCCAGTGGCTGCAGGGCAGCCAGCGCTGCGTTAAGCGCCGGGTTCATGATCCCCCCGATTTGAAAATGGCCACTAGCCATGGGGCGGCGAGCAGCAGGCGATCTTTGATGGCGCTCAGCTTGTCAAGCAAATTGCTGGCGGATTCGACGCTATTGATGGCAGATTCAAGGTGCGCAAGTGCGGTTTTGGCTGATTGCTCTGCGGCTTGCGCAGCGTGGGGTTCGACGCTGGCAGGCAACTGCTGCAAGGTTTCCAGCGCTTGCCCAATCTCTGGCAACTTAGCGGCCATGGCCGGGTTTTGCCGGGCTTCTGCCAAAAACGCACTGAGCAGGGTTGCTAACTGCTCAGGTGCAACACCATGGTTGTTGACCACATCCCGTGCTGCTGCTTGCGCGCCGCTGGCGTTGGCAAAGGCGACTGCGCCTTGATTGTTAAAGTTAAAATTAATCACCGGTGTAGCGGTGGTGTTTGCGCTGGCATCAGTGGCGGGGTTGCCCATGGTGTCTTCCTTGGTTAATTTGGGGTATAACACGCGGTTTAAGTCGTTTAGCAAATCCAGTAAAAATTCCTCGAATTGGGCCAATTCCGTATCAACCTGCTGCGCATTGGCGGGCAGGTAGCCATATTCGACGGTATGGATGCCCAGCGCACGAAAAATCGCAACTTGCCGCTCAGGCAGGTGCAGCGGGTGCGCTGGCGCACTCTGCAGGACGCCAAACATCGGCGTCGTATGCCATTTGGCGGTAAATCGTTCGACACGGGATTCCAGATGTTGTGCTCGTAGCGAATTCGGCTGTATTGCAGCCTGCCCCTGCCCGGCAGCCAGCGCAGCCTCGCGCAGCGGCTTGACAAACTCATCTTCGGTAAACCCTTCTGCCGGGGCATTGACGGTGATTAAGCCATACGGGTGCTGCTGCCGCTCGCCGGGCAGGCAGGCGCGCAGGCAAAATTGGGCGGCGGCAATCAAATACACGGCCCACGGGTCGGCAATCGCCAGCCGCAGGCTCTGCCCAAGTTCGGGTGGGCTGGCGGCGGCGGCAATCGCGGTTTGCAGCACCCAGCGCTCAATGGCGACGGCGCACAGTTGGCGCAGCAGCAGCAAAACGGGGGCAGGCAGGGCTGCTGCCCCGACAGCATGGGTCAGTTGCTCAATTGCGCCGGTGATGGCAGTAAGCAGAGTATGGCCGGGTGCGCTCAGGCAAAAATCATAGAACGCGTTGGCCTCGTCTGGCAGTTGCGGCAAATGCGGCTTGTTGGGCCAAACCGTGGCCAGTGCGGCGATAAATTTGCAATTTTGCAAAAGCTGCCAGCCCGCCGCCTGCGCATCCAGCAGGCTGGTGCGCAGAACGCGGCAATTTTCCGATGGGGCAGATTCGGCTGGCAAAGGTGGCATGGGCGCTCCCGGGCGATTTGGCATATTATCACCAAACAACGGTTACAAACCAGGCTAACACAAGGCGAAACATCATGCGGCTTGGGCAACCCCAAACTTGACCTTGCGTTTTATATCCAAACCAATATAATTCAATCCATGAAAACCTTGATTTTCCTCGGCGATTCGCTCAAACGGATACGGGCATTTCCAGATGACGCGCGGCAAGACGCAGGCTACCAGCTTGACAAGGTACAACGTGGCAGACAACCGAACGATTTCAAGCCCATGCCTGCGATTGGCAAAGGTGTGGAAGAAATACGGATATGGGACGATACCGGCACCTTTCGTGTAATCTACACCGCACGGCTGGCCGACAAGGTAGTAGTGCTACACGCATTTCAAAAGAAAACCCAAGAAACAACCAAGCATGACATTGAGCTTGCAAGGGAACGGTTGGGAGAATTTATAAGGGCAAACTCATGAACACCGAAACCACTGAATATGCCAGCGTCTGGGATGCATTGGCCGACACACCGGAGCAGGCGGCCAATCTGCGCGTGCGGGCCGAATTAATGACGCAAATTGGCGCATTCATCGCACAACAGGGCTGGACACAAACCGAAGCGGCCCGGCACTGTGGCATTACCCAGCCACGCATGAATGATCTGCTGCATGAACGGCTGTCGCGCTTTTCACTGGACGCACTGGTCAACATCGCCGCCCGCCTCGGACAGCAGGTGCAGGTGGTGCTGGCGGCGTGAGGGCCTGCCCCGCTTTAGCGGCTTGCCCCCGCGCAACCATCCCGGCAACCAGCTTGGTGCTCTGCCTGGCAATTTTTTTTCTGCCACGCCACTGGCAAACCAGCAATAATGTCGGCTATTGTCACAGCCATGATCTTGCTCCTGTAAATTTTTTGTGGCACGGCAAGATGATGCAGCCACTGCCCCGAATCACCCATCACAACTCATAACTCTCCTTCTCCCCCGCCATCGCCGAATCAACCATCTTGCGCGTCAGCGGTGGCGAGAGCAATTCAATAAACGTGTATATGTACGAACGCAAATACGCGCCCTGCTTCACCGCCACGCGTGAGACATTCATGCCAAACAAATGCCCGACCCCCATGGCACGCAAGCCCCGGTCGCGCTCCGGGTCAAACGCCATGCCAGCAATAATCCCGATCCCCATCCCAAGCTCAACATAGGTTTTAATCACATCGGCATCAATCGCCTCCAACAAAATATCGGTTTTTAAGCCGCGCAGCTCAAACGCCTTGTCGATCTTGCTGCGCCCGGCAAAGGCGGTGTCGTAGGTAATAATCGGATACTGGGCCAAATCTTCAAGCGTGATGTCCTTGATTTTTTGCAAGGGGTGCTCCGGCGTCATCACCGCTACATGTTCCCACTGGTAGCACGGCAGCGTAACCAGCCCATCGACCCCGGCAATCGCTTCGGTGGCAATCGCCAGATCGGCCTGATCTTTTTGCACCATCTCGGCAATTTGCTTCGGATTGCCCTGCAACAGCGACAGCCGCACCTTCGGGTATTTTTGCATAAACGCCTGCACCACGCGCGGCAAGGCGTAGCGCGCCTGGGTGTGGGTGGTGGCTATGGTCAGGCTGCCTGCATCTTGCGCCGCATATTCCTTGCCGATGCGTTTTAAGCTATCGACCTCCTTCATAATCAGTTCCACCGATTTTAAAACCATCCGGCCCGGCTCGGTCAAACCCCGAATCCGCTTGCCGTGGCGCGTAAAAATATCCACACCCAGCTCTTCTTCAAGCTCGATAATCGATTTCGACACCCCGGGCTGGCTGGTAAACAAAGCCTTGGCCGCTTCGGTCAGGTTGTAATTTTGCCGCACCGCCTCGCGCACAAAGCGTAATTGATGTAGATTCATATCATGCCACCCTTATTTTTATTGATTTTTGTTAATAAATCGCCCGTTTTGCTCTATATATCAAAATCTCATATAAGCAAATGATCAGGAAGTAGTTTGGAATAAGCCGATAGTTTATTACGATTCGTCAAACTTCACGCGAGGCGCTATGACTCTTTCATTCGTATTATCCGGTTTTGCAGTCGGTTTGCTGGTTGGCATGACCGGTGTCGGTGGCGGCTCACTGATGACGCCGATGCTCACGCTGCTGTTTGGCGTCCCGCCTGCAGTGGCGGTTGGTACCGATCTGGCGTTTGCCTCAATCACCAAGAGCGCCGGTACCCTGACCCACCGGATACGCAACACGGTACACTGGGATATTGTACGGCGCCTGTGCATCGGTGCCCTGCCCACTGCACTGCTGGCCACGCTGTGGTTAAAACAACACGGCGCGCTGGACAAGGACATTGGCCAAATCATCCGTTATTCGATTGCCGGTTCGGTGTTGCTGACCGTGGTTGCGCTGTTGTTCCGGCGCAGATTGATGGACTGGATTATGGCCCACCCGGAACGCCAGTTGCAGGGCAAGAAACTGGCCGCTGCCACGATTTTGGCCGGTGCCGTGTTGGGTGTACTGGTAACGGTTTCTTCGATTGGGGCCGGGGCGATTGGTGCCACCTTGCTGGTGTTGATGTATCCACGGCTCTCGCCCGCTGAAGTGGCCGGTACCGATATTGCCTATGCCGTGCCACTGACGGCGATTGCCGCACTCGGTCACTGGTATTTGGGCTCGATTGACTGGATGCTGCTCGGTACCCTGTTATTGGGTTCGGTGCCCGGCATTATCATCGGTTCGTGGTTTGCCCGTTCGATTCCGGAACGCTTTTTGCGCGGCTTGCTCGCTACGACACTGACCACGGTGGCCGCGAAACTGATATTCTGAAACACTGATACGCGATTTAACTGATTTAACCGTTTTCATCTACTATTTAACCCGTTTTTGATTTGACACAAGGGATTTGCATGTATCGCTATGACCAATATGATCATTTAATCGTGAAAGAGCGCGTGGCGCAGTTCCGTGATCAGGTGGCGCGCCGTTTGGCCGGAGAGTTGCAGGATGAGGAATTCTTGCCACTGCGCCTGCAAAATGGTTTGTACTTCCAGCGCCATGCCTACATGCTGCGCATCGCGGTGCCGTATGGCCTGCTTTCGTCAAACCAGATGCGCATGTTTGCCCATATCGCACGGCGCTATGACCGTGGCTATGGCCATTTTACGACCCGGCAAAACATCCAGTTCAACTGGATCAATCTGGAGGATTCACCCGACATTTTGGAAGCGCTGTCCACGGTCGAGATGCATGCAATCCAAACCTCGGGCAATTGCATCCGCAATACCACATCTGACGAATACGCCGGGGTGGCGGGTGATGAAATCATCGATCCGCGTCCGTTTGCCGAAATTTTGCGTGAATGGAGCACGTTCCACCCGGAGTTTGCCTATTTGCCGCGCAAGTTCAAAATTGCCATCAATGGCGCACTGGAAGACCGCGCTGCAACCGCGATTCACGATATCGGCTTGACCGTGGTGAAAAACGATCAGGGTGAAACCGGGTTCCGGGTACTGGTTGGGGGTGGCATGGGCCGGACACCGATCATTGGCAGCGTGATTCGCGAATTTTTGCCGTGGCAGCACTTGCTGACCTATATCGAAGCGGTGATGCGCGTGTATAACCAGCACGGACGGCGTGACAACAAATACAAGGCACGGATCAAGATTTTGCTGAAGGCACTCGGGGCCGATGAATTTGCCAGCCAAGTCGAAGCCGAATGGCAGGATTTGCAAGATGGCCCGGGCACGATTACCGAAGCCGAACTGGCCCGGGTAGCCGCGTTTTTCCAGCCGCCGCCGTATGAGGCGCTGGAGTCGGCGCAAGAAGCGCTGCACACGCAACTGGCGGCATGGCGCTTGGACAGCAAGCCGTTTGACAACTGGATGAAACGCAACGTTAAACCGCACAAGGTGCCCGGTTACGCGGTGGTGCTGCTGTCGCTGAAAAAACCCGGCGTGCCGCCCGGCGATGCTACGGCGGAACAAATGGATTTTATTGCCGATCTGTCCGACCGCTACAGCTTTGGCGAACTGCGCGTAACGCACGAACAAAATCTGGTGCTGGCCGATGTCAAACAAAGCGAACTGTTCCGTTTGTGGCAAGAAGCGAAGGCGCATGCCTTGGCTACGCCGAATATCGGCTTGCTGACCGATTTGATTTGCTGCCCCGGCGGCGATTTTTGCGCGCTGGCCAATGCCAAATCGATTCCGATTGCGGCAGCGATTACCGAAAAATTTGAAGACATTGATTTCCAGCACGATATTGGCGAAATCGAACTCAATATTTCCGGTTGTATCAATGCCTGCGGCCATCACCATGTCGGCAATATCGGGATTTTGGGGGTGGACAAGGACGGTTCCGAGTGGTATCAGGTATCGATTGGCGGGGCGCAGGGCAACCAGAGTGCGATTGGCAAAATCATTGGCCCATCGTTTTCAAGCGGACAAATGCCATCAGTGATCGAGCGGATTTTGCAGGTGTATGTGCGCGAGCGGATTGCCAGCGAACGCTTTATTGACACCGTAACCCGGATCGGGATCGCCCCGTTCAAGGAATTTGTGTACGCCAACCCGATCAAGGATGGTGGTCGCCTGATTGGAGAAGATGAATATGCTTGAGTTGCGCAGCCAAATTATTGTTAAGCAGCAAGTGGTGGAAAATGACTGGGCCGTACTGCGCTTGAATGTTAGCCCTGGTGTTAGCCCTGATGTTAGCCCTGATGTTAGCGCCGATTCAGCCGCCGACCCGACCGCCGACCCGGCCCAGGTGGCCGTGCCGCAAGGAAAAGTGCTGGTGCCGCTGGCCGTCTGGCAAGCGCAACGCGCCACGCTGGCGGCGCGAGTGGCAGAGGGCACGCTCGGTGTTTGGCTGCCGCCTGATGCGCAGGCGCAGGTGTTGCAGGAAGGCGGGCAGGATATCAATCAGTTTGCCGTGATTGGCGTCGATTTTCCGAAATTTACCGATGGCCGTGGCTATTCGATTGGCTACAACCTGCGCGCCCGGCATGGCTTTACCGGCCAGTTGCGCGCGCTGGGCGATGTGCTGCGCGACCAGATGTTTTATATGCAGCGGGTCGGTTTTGATGCGTATGAACCTCGGGCCGACAAAAACATTCACGATGCGCTGAAGGGTTTGACGGTGTTTTCCGAAAGCTACCAGCATTCGCTGGATCAAAAGAATCCGCTGTTTCGCCGGGTGGCACGCGGTGGCGCAACCGATGCAGTAACAACGCCGACCGCAGGAGTGAGTGCATGAGTGCCCGTGACAGCACACCGGTAGACGCGCGCGACGTGCCGGTTGATCCGCTCGAACACGCGCAAAAGCTGGCCGAGACACGCAAGTGCCTGACCAAGATTGCCGATGGGTTTTATCCGGCAGTATTCGCCTCCAGTCTGGCCGCTGAAGACATGGTGTTGACCGATTTGATTTTGCGCGCCCAGTTTCCCACGATTAAAATTTTCACACTGGAAACCGGTCGGCTGCATGCCGAAACGCTGGCAGTACTGGACAAAATCCGCCACTGGTATGGCCATGACATTCTGTTATACCAGCCCGATCCGGACGCGGTGCGCGAATATGTGGCGCAGCACGGCAGCAACGGGTTTTATGACAGTGTGGAACTGCGCAAAGCGTGCTGCCAAATCCGCAAGGTGGAACCATTGAACCGGGCGCTGGCGGGCAAAAAGGCGTGGATTACCGGGCAGCGATGCGCCCAGTCAGCCACCCGCAGCGATCTGGCTCTGGAAGAGATGGATGATGCGCGTGGCATGCACAAGTTTAATCCGCTGGCAGAATGGAGCGAAGCCGACGTTTGGCACTATCTGCGCGAAAACCAGGTGCCGTACAACGACCTGCACGACCGGGGCTACCCGTCCATTGGTTGCGAACCGTGTACCCGCGCCATTGAACCGGGCGAAGATGTGCGCGCCGGGCGCTGGTGGTGGGAAAACCCCGAATCGAAAGAATGTGGCCTGCATTTGGTCGATGGCAAGCTGATTCGGATCAAACCGGTATAAAATTTCAGGCACACTGCCACCCTGCCCGGTTTTTCAAGGCCGGGCCATGTCAGGCATACCTGATATGTCATTCATCACTTATTTGGTCACACCATGGATACACACACAGTCAGAGGAGCGGATTTGCCAATGGATCAGCAATCGAATCAGGCACAGCAGCAACCCGCCCAGACGCGGCATGCGCAGATGAATGCGCGCCATCTCGATTATTTGGAATCGGAAGCGATTCACATCATGCGTGAAGTGGCTGCCGAATGCAGCAACCCAGCGCTGTTGTTTTCCGGCGGCAAGGATTCGGTGGTCTTGCTACGCATTGCCGAAAAGGCGTTTCGCCCCGGCAAATTCCCGTTTCCGCTGGTTCACGTCGATACCGGCCACAACTTCCCGGAAGTCATCACGTTCCGTGATGCGCGGGTTGCCGAACTCGGTGAACGGCTCATTGTTGGCAGCGTTGAAGATTCGATCAAAAAGGGCACGGTGCGGCTGCGCAACCCACAAACCGATTCCCGCAACGCAGCCCAGGCGGTAACGCTGTTGGAAACGATTGCCGAACACGGGTTCGATGCCTGCATTGGCGGGGCACGGCGCGATGAAGAAAAGGCGCGCGCCAAGGAACGGATTTTTTCCTTTCGCGATGAATTTGGCCAGTGGGACCCGAAAGCACAGCGCCCGGAACTGTGGGATTTGTACAATACCCGGGTTCATCCCGGTGAAAACATGCGCGTGTTTCCGATTTCAAACTGGACCGAACTCGATGTCTGGCAATACATCGAACGCGAACAACTGGCGCTGCCACCAATTTATTTTGCGCACCAAAGGCAAGTCATCCCGCGCTCGGGCCTGTTGGTGCCGCTAACCGATTTGACGCCGGCCAAAGCGGGCGAAACGGTGGAACTGCGTACCGTGCGCTTTCGCACCGTGGGCGACATTTCGTGTACCTGCCCGGTCGCCTCAGATGCTGACACGGTAGCAGCGATTATTGCCGAAACCGCCGTTACCCAAATTACCGAACGGGGCGCAACCCGGATGGATGATCAAACCTCGGAAGCTTCGATGGAAAAACGCAAGAAAGCAGGTTATTTCTGATGAACAGTGCCCCTTCCCTCCCTATTTCGGCCACGTCTGGCGAGAGCCGCAATGATCATGGCGATCAACACGCCGACAGCCTCTCCGGCATGCTGCGCTTTATTACCGCAGGTTCGGTTGATGACGGCAAATCCACCCTGATTGGCCGCCTGCTGTTTGACAGCAAGGGTATTTTTGCCGATCAACTGGACGCAATGTCACGCGCCAAGCACAAGCGCAGTGTTGGCGACGGGCCAGATCTGTCGCTGCTGACCGATGGCCTTGAAGCCGAACGCGAACAGGGCATTACGATTGATGTGGCGTATCGCTATTTCGCCACGCCCAAGCGCAAATTCATCATTGCCGATACCCCGGGCCATGAGCAATACACGAGAAACATGGTGACCGGTGCCTCGACTGCCGATGCGGTTATCATTTTGGTCGATGTGTCGAAAGTCAAACAACAAGCCGATGGCAGCATTGAATTATTGATTCAGACCAAGCGCCATTCGACGATTGCCCACCTGCTGCGCATCGAACACATCGTGGTCGCAGTCAACAAAATGGATTTGGTCAACTACGATCAAGCACTGTATGAGCGGTTCGTGGCAGCCTATCTCGATTTTGCCAAACAGCTCGGCCTGAAAGACATTAGCGCGATTCCCCTGTCGGCCTTAACCGGGGACAATGTGGTCGAGCAAAGCGAGAACATGCCGTGGTATCAGGGGCCAACCCTGATCGAATTGCTGGAACAGCTTAGCGTGTACGATGAAGCACACCAGCAGCCGCTGCGCTTTCCGGTGCAACTGGTGGCGCGCCACAACGGCCATGAAGCCAATGATTTTCGCGGCTATATGGGCCGGATTGAAGCCGGTAGCGTGAAAAAAGGCGATGCGATTTTGGTACAACCGAGTGGCCAGAGTGCCGCCATCAAGGACATTTTGACCTTTGATGGTTCACTGGAGTCAGCCGGGCCGGGCCAGTCAGTCACCCTGTTGTTGGATCAGCACCGCGATATTTCGCGTGGCGACATGCTGGTGGCCGACAGCGCCCCGGCCAGCTTGCAAAAAAACGTGCAGGCCGATGTGTGCTGGCTGTCCGAAGAGGGGCTCGATTTGCGTCGCAAATACTGGATCAAGCATACCACGCGCCAAACAGCGGCCAAAATCACCAAGATTGAATCGCTGCTTGACATCAACACCCAGCAGCGGCATCAGGCCGATGGCCTGAAATTGAACGATATTGCGCATATCCACCTGACGGTGCAGCAGCCGCTGGCGGTCGATCCGTATGCGCAGATTCGGGCGACCGGGGCGTTTATTTTGATCGATGAAGTCACGCATCAAACCGTGGCGGCTGGCATGATTCGTGCTTCTTAATTGCCACCCATCAATGAATCAGGAGAAGCGCATGACTCGCCCCGCCCCACTCGATTCGGCCAGTACCAAAGCTGTATCAGCCACTGGCAGTGCCCGGCCTGAACCGGCTAGCGCAACTACTGGTGCTACTGATGCTACTGATGCTACTGGTGCTAATGGTGCTACCGGTACTGTCGGCGCTAGCGGAACGACAGGAACCGCCGGCCAGCGCGGCAAGGTATTTTTGATCGGTGCCGGGCCGGGCGCTTCCGATTTGCTGACCGTGCGCGCCGTGCGGCTGTTGGCACAGGCTGACGTGGTTTTGCACGATGCGCTGGTAACGGACGAGATTTTGCAACTGTGCCCGCAAGCCAAATTGGTGCAAGTGGGCAAGCGCTGCGGTCAATTATCGACCGCGCAAGCGTTCATCAACAAGCAAATGATCGATTGGGCGCACAAATGCACCATTGTGGTGCGCCTAAAGGGTGGTGACCCAATGCTGTTTGGCCGGGCCGATGAAGAGTTGCGCGCACTTGAAGCGGCCGGGATTGCGGTGGAAGTGGTGCCCGGCATTACCACCGCACTGGCCGCCGCTGCTGCTACCGCCCAGCCGTTAACGGTGCGTGGCGTGGCGCGTAGCGTGGCGTTTTTTACCTCCAGCACTGCGCCCGATGAAGCCGGTCACACCACCTTGCCCAATTGCGACACGCTGGTGCAATACATGGGCGGGCGCGAAGCGATCCACACTGCCCAGCGCTTGCTGGCGCAGGGCCGGGCACCGGAAACGCCGGTGATTGCGATTGAAAACTGTAGTCGTGCCGATCAAGTGATCCGGCGCATGACGCTGGCTGAACTGGAACACGGTTTGTCCGCCAATGGCGCGCCGGTATTGGTCATGATTGGGCAGGCGATGGCACAGCGGGCAACTTCGTTTGGTGAGCAAGACCTTGGCCAGTTGGCCGATAGGGTCTTGGCCCGGGCTGCATGAATTGATCAAATCAATATTGGGCTGGCGGCGGGCGGCGGGAATCGTGTCCGTTGCATAACCGTTGCATAACCGGTTGCATGCCCAAAACACCGGTAATGTCGTGCTCAAGTCGCACCAAAATCGTACTAAAATCGTGCTGACGAACCGCGTCCGTATCAAGCACCCTGCGTCAAGCATCCGGCGTCAATCATCGTTACTGAACAATGATCTCGCAATTATTCACGTCTTTCCCGGCACAGACGGCATCAAACAAGCGCACCAAATCACGATACACGCCAAATTCAAAACCATACCGGGTGCCGCCGCGATTATCGAACAATAAGCCTTCCAAATACGCCACCACATTGTGATCAAGCAGGGCACGATTAATCCGTTGCATTAAATCGGGCCGATCTTTCAGGCTCGGTATATTATCCATGGCTTCCTCCCAGTCCGGGATATGGGCATTGAATATCGATTGGCAATGCTGGCGCAATGCTTCATAGCGCTCGCGTGCGCCGATTTGGCGGTACAGTTCAAACAACAGCAGCCAACTATGGGGCGAAACATCGTGCTCTCGGCTTTGTTCCAGAATATCAATCGCCATTTCCTGCTTGCCCAGCGCAACCCAAAACTGGGCCTGCCGGTACGGTTCCGTTTCTTCAACCACCGAAATGGCCGGCTCCCCATCGGTCAATTGTGAAGCGGGCCAGGTCGATTCGGGCGCGGTATAGTTGATTGTGCCAGCGGCAGTCGCGCTGCCTGCCTGCGTCGGGACGAAACCCGAAGACAAGTCAAACGCTTGGCGCGCTTGTTGTGAATTGACAGCCTGGTCTGCCCTTTTCTGCCCTCTTTTCTTCCCTCTTTCCTGCTGCCATTGCGCTATCTGCTCCGACTGCCCTTCCCCCTGTCGGGCGCGGCGCGTCAGCCAAAACAGCCAGATCAGACACAACATGCTCAAACCGAGCAAGACTGACAGAATCAATATCCAGGTTTGCCGATCCTGCAACAGGCTTGAACCGGTTTCCTGCCCTTGCTCCGTCACCCGTGGCAACAGCGCTGCCAGCCGCTGTTCTCGTTCGATCTGCAACCGTTCAATTCTGGCCGCAATTTCCGCTTCACTGGCGGGCATCACCTGACCTGCCGCGAAACCGGGCTGCTGCCCCGGAGCCGAACTGGGTGCGGCGTGCCCCGTCCCAAGTGCCATCAAACATGACAGTGCGCAGCACGCCATCAGCCCAAATCGTCTATTTCCTGCCAGCATGCCGGTCCTCCCTGTTAGTTGGCTTGCCAAAAGAATAGCGCCGTCATACGCTTTTCATGGTGTTCCACTCCAAAATACGAGGTGGCGGAATGCACCAGATCGGAGCGATATAAAATCATGCGGTTAAACACATTTTCAACCTGCAAATCTTCCGACCAAGCTTGGATCGGCAATTTCTTTACCCCAAGCGCTTCGGTCAGGCTGCTGTGTGGCGGGGTACACTGATTGCCGCCCAGAGTGCCATTCGGGTAGCGCAAGCGGTAAAACGAGGTGCCGCATTCAGGGTCGGGATTGGGTGAGAGGTAAATCACAGCGGCGTAGCGGCACAGCTTGCGTGAATCGGTATGCGGGCGCGGGCCGGACTCCTGTTCGCCGACCAATTGCGCGCAGTTATGGTTCAATTTGGCACCGGGCGCGGCTTCCGGTTGCCACAGGCGCTTGGCCCCGGTTTGTTGTTTGACCCACTTTTCAATATCGGTCAACTCGTCGGGCAGCATGATCTCATGGCTGCGCCTGCCGGGCCAAAATTCCGGGGCATGGGGAAAGCCCAGTTCCCAGTCGGTACGGGCAAAGGCACGTTCGGATACTTCTGTGGCGTTAGGTAAAAAATTATCCATTACCCAATAATCACGCCCTTCCTGCAACTTGCGATAGTTCAGGGTTGGTATTTTGGGCGGATTTGGTGGATAAACCATGATAGGTGATATAAAAAATTCTCAAGCCATCGATTATAATGCAAAACCAGCAATGTGTATCACTACATAAATCAAAGAATATCGCAGCAATTTGTCTCCCCTATGCGAACCAATATGGCGTAAACTGGCGATGCTGCCCAATTCTTGCCTGCAATCATGAAAAAATGCACCAACCCCGATCATCCATACTGCACCCTGTGGGTAGCGCCGGGGGCATTCGTCTGTGCTGGCGGGCATGTGCAAGCGCTTGCGCCAAACGCACAGCCACAACAGCCGGTGGTCTTGCCCAGCACTGGCCTTGCGGCAGCAGGGATACCAGCGGTAGGTGTACTGACGGCGGGCGTACCAGCTACGGGCACACCTGCGCTCCACCTGCACGAAGCAACAACCGTGCCACCTACGACCGAACGGCCCCGCGCCGGACTGGAAACGGCGCTACCGTTTTTACACTTCAGCGGTTTTGATCCGCGCGCAGCCGGGGGACGGCAAACCCTGAAAATTGAATTGCTCGGCATGGTGGCCGATACCGGCACCCAGCTCGAATTAACCCTGCGTTCCGAATTATTAAATGGCGGCGTGGCCGAACACGTATTTGTGCGCACCACACGCGGTTACTGGCGACCGGTGTTGCTGGAATTTTCCAGCAAGAACCGCGAACACGGCCAATACCGGATCGACATCGAATTAAAGTATCTATTTGGCGGCAAAGTGAGCCGCAAATGGGTCTCTACCCCGGTCTTGCTGGTACCACGCCCGGATGCCACGCTGGCCGATATTCACCAAATCTTCATGGGGCGGCATAAAAACGTCAAGGTGATGGTGGACGATGCCTCGATTGCCAAAATATCCGGCTATCAAATGGCCGACCAGCTCGATATCAGCAGCAAAAACGCATCGATTGCCCAGCTCGATTTCACGGCCCCCAAGGGCAAGATTGATGTCGGGTTTACCAGCATTGCCTGGGATGAAGATTTATTGGAAGTCGATTTGACCGATTTGGGTTTTGGCCATCCACAACCGTGTACCCAAGCCTGCCTGTCCAACCCGCTCGGCACACCGCGCGCGATTCGGTTGTTTGCCAAGCCGGAATTGGTGCTGGGGCGACTGGAAAGCATCGACCCGGCGGCTGATATTTTGCTGGCCCATTACCGCGAAGGGCGAGCGGAAACCGGCGGCTTGACGCGCCGCATCAGCCTGCGCCATGCGGTGATTCACCACTTCGAAGCACATTTTGAGATTGAAGACATTTCGCGCTATGGCCTGTTGATTGATGGCAAATGGCCGGGCAAGATGCACCGCACCCGGCTGCAACCGGGCATGTGCTTGGAACTGACTGCCAGCTTCAAGCAAATCGTGCGGCTGCAAGTGCGGCTGGTGACTGGCCATGCACTGGTTTTGCAGCGCATGGAAACCGATGCAAATCAAGAAATCCTGTATGTGTTGGCCCCGGAACAACCACTGGCAGCACTACCGAAAAATTGGCCCGAGGATTTGCCGTGCCTGTTTCACCAGCATGGCGGCTTTTGGCAGCTTGACGCAGAACAAAATAAACCGGTGGCCCTGACCAGTTTGGGTAGCTTTGGTGGCTTGGGCAGTTTGAGCAAGTCGCCCGGTACTGCCGGACAATACCGCTTTGCCGAGCAGGCGTATCCGCCGCAGGATCGGTGAAACCAGACGGCGCAGCACAGTGCGCCTGATGCCATTTTATATGATCAGTCTGGATGCGACTGCCCAGCCTTTTCCTGCACGAAGCGCAACAGCTTGCCGTTCAAATATTGGCTGGCGCTGTAATTGGCCACGGTATCAATCATCCGATCCCAGCGCAGCTCGGCCCAATCGGCCCAGGGCGGGTTGGGGTTGCGTTCAAGCTGGTATTCCATGCGCTGCACGGTGGCCAAATGTTTTTGCTCGACCAGTTCGGTCAGATGGATGCCGCTGCGCGGTTCATAGCCAGCGTTGTTCAGATACTGATCAAAATAGCCCAGCACGGCCAGCGTATCATCATTCTCTTGCCACGCAGTTGTGCTTTCAAACTTGGCCAGCCACACCTCCTGTGCGTCCGCCTTGCCAGCGGCAAAGGCACCGAACAGCGACAGCGGCAGCAGCTCCCCAAGCAGGGTTTCGGCCGGCTTGACCTGATCTGCTGGCAACAGGGCCACCAGCCGCAGCAGACAGGTGTTGGCCACCAGCCGGATATCGGCCGTTACCGCAGGCTGCCAATTGGCTGCTGCAGCGCGGCAAAAACCGTCAAGCAGGGCAAGTGGGTCAGCCACTTGCCCCGCACTTAAGCAATCGACCATGGCATGACAGAATTCACCAAACTCATCCACCCCATCAAAGCGCTCGGCCAGCAGCGCATACTGCGGCGGGTTGTTTAGCAGTTCCAGCATCAGGGCGGTGTCGCGCTGCACATCAATTTGCGCCCGATTCAGGTAATGCAACCAATTTTCATACACGGCCACCCGGCAATGGGCATGCGCCTCATCGTCGCGCACGAATGCAATGCTCGGGTGCGCCAAATGGGGAAACAGCGCTACCAGACTGCGCACGATGTCTTCACTGTCAGCCACTTGATCAATCCAGGCTTGCGGGTCTGGTTCGGTCGCACCGCTCTGGTATTTCGAGATGAAATGCTTTGCATATTGGGCAAACAGCAGGGCCGGTTGCCGAACCAGTACCCGCACCGATTCGGGCGAGACGATTTGCAGCGCCTCGATCAGCATCAGGTCGCCAAAATCAATCGCCGCGCCCAGCCCGGCATGGGCAAAGCGCAGGCGGTTTAACCAGCGCACCACATCGCGGGGATGGCGCAGCAGGCGCGCCACCAGCTTGCACACATCGGGCAGGCGCTGCGCTTCAAACGGACGCAATTGCCGTCCCAGTTGCGTCACCAACTGCGTGACCTGGGCGCGCAGCCAGTCGCGATACACCCACGGCACCAGGGGTGGCAACTGGCAGGCCAATTGCACGATTTTTTCCAGATAGGCATAACCGGATGCCGGGGTGCCATCGTGTGAAATGGCTTGCGACACGTATTTGGCGTCATAGCTCAGCAAAAACGCTACGCCCTTGAAATTGGCCACCGCCTTGACCAGTTGGATCATGATTTGAATTTCACGTGCGCGCAGCCGGTCCAAATCATCAATCACCACCACCAGCGGCACTTGTAGTTCCGAGAGCGCCTGTTCCACCTGTCTGCGCCGCGCCTGCAAGCTGGCGTCGGGAGCGTTGCCGAGGGCGGACAAGACATCCACCCCGGTCTTGATCGCATCCTTGTGCTCT
>JACCDS011380857.1_pt1 | contig 17045 bp, 16 predicted proteins | sample 7446441 | NCBI WGS metagenome assembly JACCDS01 (sample SAMN15323445, study PRJNA562643) | freshwater metagenome | isolation source: river surface water | place: USA:Blue River Watershed | collected 2017-08-17
GTGCAAATCACCAGTAAAACGCCGTCGATGTTTTTTGCCGAAAGTGAATCCTTTGCCAACCGGTTGAAGAAGAACGTCAAACAGCTGGAGAAATGGGCCAAACGCGAACAAATCAGTTGTTACCGGCTCTATGACGCAGATATCCCGGAATACAACGTCGCAGTTGACTGGTACGACGGTGAAGTGGTGATCCACGAATATGCTGCGCCTTCGAACGTCGATGAGCAGATCGCACAAAAACGGCTGTTTGATATCGTCAATTTAGTGCCGCAAGTACTCCAGGTGCCAACCGACGCCATAGTACTGAAAGTCCGCGAAAAACAAAAAGGTAAAGAGCAGTATCAGGCGCTGGCCAAAGCCGGCCAATACAAAACGGTCAGCGAATATGGCGCTAAGTTTTTGGTGAATTTGCGTGATTATCTCGATACAGGCCTGTTTTTGGATCACCGTGTCACTCGCCGTAGCATCCAGCAACAAGCCAAAGACAAGGCCGTGCTGAACCTGTTTGCTTATACCGGTTCCGCGTCGGTACACGCGGCACTCGGCGGTGCGCGCAGCGTGACGACCGTGGACATGTCCAACACTTATCTGGACTGGGCGAAACGCAATTTTGCTATTAACGATCTGGCTGGTAAACAGTATCAATTTGTCCAGGCCAACGTCTTGGAATGGCTGGCAGACTGTAAAAACCAGTTTGAGCTGATTTTTGTGGACCCACCGACTTTTTCTAACTCAAAACGGATGGAAGACACCTGGGACGTGCAACGTGACCACGTCAAACTGCTGACGATGATCAGTAAACTGGTCGCACCGAACGGCAAGGTGATTTTTTCTAACAACAAACGCAAGTTTAAAATCGCCCGGGAAGAGCTGGAAGCGGCTGGCTGGTTGATTAAAGACATCAGCGCTGCATCACTGCCGGAAGATTTTAAGCGCAACCCGCAGATCCACGTCTGTTTTGAGCTGACGCGGAGCGCCTGATGCTAACGTTGTACAGCACCTGGGGTTGTCATTTGTGCGAAGAAGCAGAAGCGCTGCTGCGCGAAGCGGATGCTGACTTCTGCCTGGTCGATATAGTCGACGACCCAGCCGCTTTTGCTCTGTACCGCGTCGAAATTCCGGTACTGACTTATCAGCGCGCAGGACAAACCACCGAATTAAAATGGCCGTTTGATGCGGCCGCATTACAGTTATTTATTACACAGCAAGCGCTGTGAACGGGAAAAATTAAGCGTGGAATTACTCAGATTTCAACAAGCCTGCCTGGCATTTGGTACTCACCCGGTACTGGACCATGTCGACTTTAGTTTGTTTGCCGGCGAGCGGGTTTGTCTGGTTGGCCGTAATGGCGCCGGCAAATCGTCGATGCTCAAAGTGCTGACTGGCCAGCAAACGCTGGATGACGGTCAGGTCGTGAAGGAGAACAATGTTGTTCTGGCACGACTCGAGCAAGATCCACCGGCGCGTATTGATGTCACCATCGCTGATTTTATCCGCGAAGGCGCTGGCGATCTTGCTGATAAACTGCAGCGGTTTTATCAGATCTCCGCCGAATTTGACGCTGACGACGAAGCTTTACTGCGCGAATTTTCTGACTTACAAAGTGAGCTGGATGCCCGCGATGGCTGGCAGCTCGAAGCCCGGGTTAATCAACTGTGCGAACAGTTTGTCATGGCGCCGGATGCTACGTTGGCGAGTTTGTCCGGTGGTTGGCTCAGAAAAGCGGCGCTGGCGCGGGCCTTAGTCGCCAAGCCGAATATTCTGTTGCTGGATGAACCAACCAACCACTTAGACGTTGCCGCTATTCAGTGGCTGGAACAATTTTTACTGCAATTTGCCGGTGCAATTATTTTCGTTTCGCACGACCGGGCATTTATCCGCAACGTTGCGACCCGTATTATTGACTTGGACCGTGGTCAACTGACGTCACATCCTGGCAATTACGCTGAATATCTCGATCGGAAAGTCAAAATGCTCGAAGTTGAACAACAGCATAATGCGCTGTTTGACAAAAAGCTGGCTGAAGAAGAAGTTTGGATCCGTCAGGGCATTAAAGCACGCCGCACCCGTAATGAAGGTCGTGTGCGTGCCCTAAAAGAGCTGCGCAAAGAACGAGCGTCCCGCGTCGAACAACTTGGTAAAGTCGATTTCGCCATCGAACAGGCGAATAAATCTGGCAAGCTGGTGTTTGAAGGCAAAAAACTGAATTTAGGTTTTGGCGGCAAAGCACTGCTGCAGGATTTTAACTTCTTGTTGATGCGGGGCGATCGTGTCGCGCTGGTAGGGCCTAACGGTGTCGGTAAAACCAGCCTGATTAAAGTGCTGTTAGACGAATATCCGGTTGAAAGCGGTGATATCAAACGCGGCACTAATCTTGAGGTGGCGTATTTTGACCAGCACCGGATGGCATTGGATTTAGATGCAACAGTGCAGGACAACGTAGCAGAAGGTCGTCAGGAAATCGTGCAAAACGGTCAGAGCCGCCATGTACTTAGTTACCTGCAGGACTTCTTGTTTGCTCCGGCCCGTTCGCGTACGCCAGTACGGGCGCTGTCAGGTGGTGAGAAAAACCGCTTATTGCTCGCCAAGTTATTTGCCAAACCAAGCAATTTATTGATCCTCGATGAACCAACTAACGACCTTGACGTCGAAACGCTGGAGCTGCTGGAAGATATTTTGCAGCAATATCAGGGCACTGTGATCCTGGTCAGCCACGACCGTGAATTCGTCAATAACACGGTCACCAGTGCGTTGTGGTTCACAGGTACTGGCAAGATTGTTGAGATCGCCGGTGGTTATGATGACGTGCTGGCCTATCAGCAGATGCAACAAAGTAAGACTGAAGTTAAAAAAGCATCGAATGAACAAATAATTACAAAACCAACGGAGCAATCAGCCGCGCAGGCTTCAGCTTCGTCGTCGAAGAAGTTATCATACAAAGAGAAACGCGAACTGGAACTGTTGCCCGCTGAGATCGAAAACCTCGATCAGCAGCTCAGTGCCTTACAGACGCAGGTCAATGATCCGGAATTCTTCCGCCAGAGTGCCGATGTCACCACAGCTCTATTGAACCAAATACAGCAGACTGAGTCGAAGCTGGCGCACGCTTATCAGCGTTGGGAACAATTAGAAGCATTAAACCAGCAGTAGCAGGGGAATTGAATGAAATTTTCGCCGTTGTTTGTCGCCATGTTACCGGCCGTTGTGGCCTTTACGGGGCAGGCAGCCACTTACCAGGTCGTTGAACTTGGGCCGGTTGACGGTTATAAATCAAGTTTTGTCGCTGGCCTGAATAATAACAACCAGATTGTCGGCAATTTAAGTAACAGATTTAATTATCCTATTGATTTAAATTCAATTGATTTGACGAGTACGGCTATTACCGGCAGTTTGACTGCTGCGGAGATTGAAGAGGTCAAAAAGGGCAATATCAATGCGAAAGCGCTGTCGGTCCTGACCAATTACCTGCAGATCGCCAGTGGCCTGTATACGACACAACGTTTTGCCGGTACTTATCCGGCGCGTCTCGATACCAAGCAGTTAGTACGGGTCCGTGAAACTGCAGCGGTGCAAACCAATAATGAATATCTGTTGGGTATTAATGACTTGAATCAGATGATTGGTTACGCAACAGCGCCATTCACTAAACAGTCGTTTACACCTGCAGCGACCACCACCACGCCAAATCCGGTAGCCCAGCAGCTTTGGGTGCCAGCGCCGATGCATATGGCGGGCGTGGTGTTCACTGATAAAGGCAAATACACGTTACCGCCAACTTACACCGATTTTGGTGGTGGCTACAGCGTTGGCCGTGGTCTGAATAACAACGGCAAAGTGATTGGTTATGGTAGCAGTACCATGACCACAGAAGCGCAAACAGCGATCGCGGCTTCCTGTGATGGCAAGGCAGAACCGAAAGATTTGTGTTATTACCGTAACGCTGTATCGAACAGCTATGAAACCCGTGGCATGGTGTGGCAACTGGATGCGAATGGCAAACCAGGGACACCACAAGTTCTTGGCTTTTTGGGCGACAAAAACTCCGGCAAGGCGCATACCCGCACTGAATATCCGACTGTGGCCTATAGCAGTACACCAAATGATGTGAATGACCTCGGGCTGGTCGTAGGTGCATCAATGTACTCAGACAGCGACGATATTCGTTTTTATGCATCAGGTTTTTCCGGTCGTGATGAGGTCTACCATGCCTATCACGCGACCATTTTTGATGGCACTGAGCTGAAGTCATTTATTGATACCAAAGAATGGAACAGCAGCTTTGCGACCGGGGTAAACAATAAAAACATCATCACTGGTTATGCGGTTAAAACTATTACCAGCGTCGATCGTAATCGTTTCTTTGTTTACGATTACAACACTCAGAAGCTGACATTCCCGGCGGATTTGTTTTCATCTGCGTCGACAGCTCCGGAAGCAATCAACGACAACAATATCATCGTAGGGACAACTGAGTCTGCTACAGCCGGTACATCGACTCGTCGCAATGTAGGTTTTATCTATGATATTGCTGCGAATAGTTTTAAAGATATCAATACCTTATTAAGCTGTAAGTCTGCTTATACCATTGTCACTGCAACGGACATCAATGAAAAGAATGTTATTGTTGCCACTGCAGTGAAAGAGGTTGAACGTCGTGACAGTAAAGGTGATGTGATCAAAGACAGTGCAGGCAATGTGCTGAAGGAAGAGATCGCGGTTACAGTACAGTTAAATCCAATTGCTAACGGCACTATCGATAACTGTGATACCAGCGCAGAGCAAACTTATGAACGGCAAGGTGCTAGTTTCGGTCTGTTTGGCTTGTTAGCCTTACTGCCATTCATTTGGTTCCGCCGTCGCGGTTAAGTCAGCGCTTGATTGGAAAGAAGCCCGCGTCAGCGGGCTTTTTTTTGGTATTTCCAAGCAGGTTCTGAATAATTTAAAAAATAATTTTATTTTTTTGTCGTCAAATTGCAATAAAGTTCAGCTTGTTACTGAATGTCAAACAGTATATCCGCTATTTTGATTTGAACCTTTCTGCACTCAGGTCTATCTATTAAATGTGCGCCGGTGTTGCACCCCAGCAGCCGGTGCTTTCTTCGAAGAACAATTGAGTTGAGGAAGACTGCCGTATGAAAAGACAAAAACGTGATCGTTTAGAACGTGCCCATGCCCAAGGTTATCGTGCTGGTGTTACAGGCCGTTCAAAAGAGCTTTGTCCGTATCAGAGTTTAGATGCGCGCTCGCAGTGGTTGGGGGGGTATCGCGATGCGATGGAAGACCGCGGTGGTGGTCTGTTTAGTAAAGGTCAATAATCCAGTCTGCAATGACTGATGTTTAGAGGAACAAACCCCGCAGTTGCGGGGTTTGTCGTTTCAGGCGTTGTTGATATTGCTTAGAAGCTGGACGTATCCTGAAACAGGCCCACTTTTAATTCTTCTGCTGCATAGATGTCACGTCCATCGACACTGACCACACCATCGGCAATCCCCATGAACAGTTTGCGTTTGATCACCCGTTTCATATCAATGGTGTAAGTGACTTTCTTTGCCGTTGGCAGAATTTGGCCAGTGAATTTAACTTCACCAACACCCAAGGCGCGGCCTTTACCTGGCCCACCAGCCCAACCAAGGAAGAAGCCAACGAGCTGCCACATTGCGTCGAGGCCTAAGCAACCAGGCATTACCGGATCGCCTTGGAAATGGCAGGCGAAAAACCACAAATCAGGGTGGATATCAAATTCGGCAACAATCTGGCCTTTGCCATATTTGCCGCCTTCCTCAGAAATATGCAGCACCCGGTCAATCATCAGCATGTTGTCTATTGGCAGCTGACTGTTGCCAGCACCAAATAATTCACCTTTGCCACACGCGATTAATTCTTCTTTTGTAAAGCTATTCTGAGTCATGTATGTTAGGTCCAAAAAAAATGCCGGATCACTTTAGCGAACAGCTGTACGCTAAACAAGTCCGATTAGTCGCTTTCTGCACATGTGACAGATTAAATTGCCCATGAGACAGCCAGATGACACCTTGTTCCCGCTACAGATCAAAGAGAAACGTCGCAAATGAGCAAGCCAGACCAGACCCCGCTCAGTAATGCAGAGAAACAGCAGCGCTACCGCGAGAAACAACGCCAGTCCGGGAAAAAAGAGCTGCGTGGTTATCTGACGCCGGAAGCGCTGACTTGTTATCAGGAAATCGTGGATAAAACAGAATGGAATGACAGCTTGCTACTGAGTAACGCGATCCGCTTGATGTATGCGGCGCATAAACTCGGGCAAGTAGGGTTACTAAATAGCTGGTTAAACGAACATAAACGCTAAACAGCGCAAATTGTGACATCTGCTGTTGTTCTGCCATATAATGCCATCCCTTTTTCTGCCATAGGTGTTGTGATGATCCTGTTTGTCCGCGATTTAACTGTCATCGATTTCTCTTACCTGTGTCCGCAGCGTGGCCTGCTTGGCGAAAGTTTTATCGTTGATGTCGAACTGCACGGCGGTCTCGATGCCACTTCGATGGTGCTGGATTTTGCCCATGTCAAAAAGCTGATTAAAAAAGCCATCGACAGTTTGGTGGATCATAAGCTGGCATACCCGGCGCTGAACCCGGCTATTCGTTGCAGTCAAATCGATCAAACTGAGTTGCTACAAATGGACAGCCTGCGTGGTCCTATCCAGGTAGCATCCCCAGCAGAAGCGCATGTGGCCATCCCAGCGCAGCAAATCAACGAACTCAGCCTGACCGAATTCTTGCAGCAACAGATTAAACCGCTGTTACCAACGAACGTGGAACAGCTGAACTTTGTACTCAGACCAGAAAAATCAAACGGCTTTTATTATCATTACAGTCACGGTCTGAAGAAACACGATGGCAACTGTCAGCGCATTGCGCATGGTCACCGTTCCACCATCGAGATTTATCAGCACAATATGTTGAGTCCACGGCTGAACAAACTGTGGAGTGAGCGCTGGGCTGATATCTATCTCGGAACTGCTGAAGATCAGGTCAGTGCCGGTGACTGTCTGTGGGTAAAGGCGCAGCCAGACAGTTATTTTTTCCGCTATCAAGCGCCACAAGGCTGGTTTGAAATCGCCTTACCGGTTGCTCACTGCGAAATCGTCCCTTGCGACACCACAGTGGAATGCCTGGCGGAATATATCGCGGGTTGCTTAAAAGTACTGGAGAATGCGCCATATAAAGTCGTGGCGTATGAAGGCGTCGGCAAAGGCGCTATCGCTTTTTCCTAAGCAGTGCTCTCAGCTCTTCAATAAATAAGCCCGCAAACGCTGCGGGCTTATTTATGCTGACTCAGTTCAGTTCTGCCGGTGCAGGTTGCGGCCACGCTATGCCAGGCCAAGCGGTGCGCTGAGACAAGGGCTTTAACACGGCAACAGTAGCGGCTGCCGGCACCAACGTTAGGTCAAGCTGTAACAAGCGTTGTTGACGGAACAGATGGCATTGCAGCATATCGCCCACATTGGCGCGGTTCAGCAACTGTTTCAGGGTATTTTCACTGGCCTTAAGCCCTTGGACGGCAATCAACAGATCACCACAGCTAAAGCCAGCCTGATGCGCAGCGGTGCCGTTACGGATCGCTGTCAACTTCAGGCCTTCATTTGAGCTTTCATACATAAAACCTGGTTCGATTGCCGGCAAAGACAGCGACTTGTCGCCGCTGAGGTCTAATGGATGTTCCGGCTGACGCCAGGTTAAATCTATACCGAAGATGCCTGCAGCGCGCGCCAACGGCAACGTTGCAGCGGTATCCACCCAGGTTTGTACCGTTGTGGCCAGAGCTTCAGATTGGCTGTAGGACGCCAGCAGATGAAAGAATGTCTGATCGTCGCTACCGCATTCCGGCGCGCCATACTGCTGCCAGCATTGCTGCATCAGGCCATCTAGTGTCAGCCCGAGCGCATGTAGTTCAGCATCAAGACAAAATGCCAGCAGCGAGCCTTTGGCATAATAACTGACTATCGCATTGGCGGCATTTTCGTCCTGACGGTAGAACCGCGTCCAGGCGTTGAAGCTGCTGTCCGCCAGACTTTGCCGGGTATTCGCCGGCGCCCGTTCCAGCCGGCTGATGGTTTTAGCCAGACCAGTCAGATATTGTTCCAGACTGAGCTTACCGGTACGCAACAAACTTAGGTCGTCATAATATGAAGTGAAACCCTCATAAAGCCACAGTTGCGTGCTGTATTGTTCGCCAGCCAGTTGATAATCGAGGTACGGTGTGGGGCGCGCCCGTTTGACCCACCAAGTATGGAAATATTCGTGGCTGCACAGCGCCAGGAAATTTTGATATTCCTCAGTGTATTCTTGCGGCTTCCGCGGATTGGGCAGATCAAAACGGTTACACAGCAATAAAGTTGAGTTGCGATGTTCCAGGCCGCCGTAGCCGTTATCAACTACCCACGTCAGGAACCAGTATTCGGTTAAATCCGCGGGCAGGGCGCCAAATACTTGCCGTTGTGCCTGACACAGCGGCAACAGATCTACGGCAATTCGCTGGATGTCTGTGGCCATCGCACCGCACAGCACCAGATGGTGTGGAACACCGTCGACGTCGAAACTGGCAATATCCAATCCGCCAGCCAGTAACGGGCTATCAATCAGTTGCGCATAGCTGTTGGCCGAGTAATCACCAAACGTCAATGCAGCGGTGTTAGAGGCTCGCGGCAACCCCGTTGCCAGCAGCCAATGTGTTGGCGCTTGCCCGCGTAAGATACTGACATGCTGCGGCTGCAGTTCCATGCCTTGCACCTGTAAACAGGTTGCGGCTGGATTGATCACGGCTATCTCGCTACTGAGATAATTCGCCCGCACGGATAAATCAAAGGCGTAGACGCGGTACCGCACTGTCACCGGCAGAACCCCCGGTTTTAGCGACCAGCGTTGTTTGTCCAACTGCGTCAGTGCCAGTAACCCGTTAGCATCTTCAGCGCGAATATCGAGTAGATTGCGCGCAAAATCACGGATCATGTACGAGCCTGGGATCCAGGCTGGTAACGCCAATACCACCGGTTCTTGGTCCTGTGGCTCAAATTCTAGCGTCACATCAATATAATGGCCGGCTAAATCTGCCAGTTCCAGCTGGTAACGGACTTCAGTCATCACATATACTTCCTGCATCCTGTTTTGTCGGATTATAACGCCGACGCCACGCAATAAGGAGTTGAAATGGCACAAGAAACGATTTTCAGTAAAATAATTCGTCGTGAGATCCCGGCAGACGTGTTGTACCAGGACGAACTGGTTACCGCGTTTCGCGATATCCACCCGCGGGCTCCGACCCATATCCTGATTGTACCGAACGTATTAATTCCAACCGCGAACGATGTTGCAGCTGAACATGAGGCTGCACTTGGCCGGTTGTTTACGGTAGCGCGCAAACTGGCAGCTGAAGCCGGCATTGCAGAAAACGGCTATCGGCTGATTGTGAATTGCAATGAACACGGCGGGCAGGAAGTGTTCCATATTCATATGCATCTGGTGGGTGGTAAAGCACTTGGCCCTATGCTGGCGCGCTGATTGAACAGTATCTTTTGCTGGCAATATGCCGCGCATTCACTACAATGCGCGGCCTTTACAGAAAGCGGCAACAGGATGGAGATCAATGATGATGAATGAAGCGCAAGTGGCAGTCCGGATAGAGCAAGCGGTGACCCGGGTTACCAAAACAGTATTTCCTGGCCGCACCAACCACCACAACACCTTGTTTGGTGGCGAGGCGCTGGCCTGGATGGATGAAGCTGCGTTTATCGCCGCGACCCGTTTTTGCCGCAAACCACTGGTCACGGTATGTTCCGACCGCGTTGATTTTAAAGAATCGATCCCTGCCGGTAGCATTATTGAGCTGGTTGCCCGAATTGAACACGTTGGCCGCACCAGTATCCGCGTCAATGTCGATATTTTTGTCGAAGATATGTACAGCGACGATCAACACCGCGCGATCTCCGGCTCTTTTACTTTTGTTGCATTGGGGCCTGATCGCAAACCAACGCCGGTACTGAGCTAAGCTGCATCCGCCAACGCTGCGACTAACAGGCACTGAGGCGGGTTCAACGCCGGTTATCCTGGCAGCAGCTTTGGTATAATCGGCGTCCCGACACACATGGGTATCCGTCCTTGCTCCGAATTCTGGAAGACCGCCACCGTCAGTTTTGGTTATTGCACAGCCTTGGATGGTTGGGTTTTGCCTTGGTTGCGTTTCTCGGCTCGTTATTTCAGGAGATGCGAGACGCCTATCTGTTAGTCGTCGCGCTGGATGCCTACGCGGGCTGGTTATTAACCATTCCTTTGCGTTACCTCTATCAACGCATCCGTAGCTTTCACCCGGCTGCACTGATTGGCTCGGTGTTGCTGGCGTCGCTGGTCACCGCCGCCTGCTGGTCAGTGATAAAAAACTTCAACTACTGGGAAATTTACCGGCATGGCTTTCGGCCAAAAGACTGGCTGCAATATCTGGAGCAAACCCCGGTTAGTTTTTATGTGATGCTGAGCTGGAGCGGCCTATATTTCGGCGTGCGCTATTACCAAAGTCTGCAGCAGGAAAAACAAAAGCTGCTGACTGCGTCGAATAAAGCGCACGAAGCGCAGCTAAAAATGTTGCGTTATCAGCTCAATCCGCATTTTCTATTTAATACGCTGAATGCAATTTCGACACTGGTCATGCTCGGTGAAGCCGATACCGCCAATAAGATGCTCAGTCGTTTGAGTGACTTCCTGCGTTATTCGTTATACAAAGACCCGATCAAAAAAGTCCCGCTACAACAGGAGTTGCACGCAGCTTCTTTGTATCTGGAAATTGAAAAAGTGCGGTTTTCTGAACGGCTGACGATTGAATATGATATTGCCGACAGTACAGAACAGGCGCTGGTTCCTAGCCTGATTTTGCAGCCCCTCGTTGAAAATGCCATTAAATATGCGGTAGCCCGACAGGCAGCCGGTGGTCTAGTCGCGATTAAAGCCCGTAAGTTCGGTCACGATCTTTTGATTGAAGTGGCGGATAACGGCCCGGGGATGCCCATTGATGCCGGTCTGCCGAAAGAAAACAGCGGTCTTGGCCTGGTGAATACCCGAGAGCGGCTCGCCGCATTGTACGATAAGAATTTTTCGCTGGTGCTGACACATAATCAGCCGCAAGGCGTCAAAGTGAACATCCGGATCCCGTTTGAGGTGGAAGAAACTGATGAAGAACATTCTGAGAGTCATCGTCGTTGACGATGAGCCGCTGGCGCGCAAGGGCATGTTATTGCGGCTTGCGGCATTTAAAGAATTACAAGTGGTCGCTGAATGTAGCAATGGCGAAGAAGCGATTGCTGCGGTCCTGACCCATAAGCCAGATGTACTATTTCTCGATGTCGAGATGCCGGTGCTGGACGGTTTTGCCGTGTTAAAACATCTGCAAAGTGAAATGACGCATCTGCCATATGTAATTTTTGTCACAGCTTTTGATCATTATGCGCTGAGCGCCTTTAACGTCAGTGCCGTAGATTATGTGTTAAAACCAGTGGAAGCTGAGCGGTTGCAGGCGGCGGTCGAAAAATTATTGCGCGCTTACGAGGCTAGGGATGACCACAAGCATAAAGGCCAGTTGGCGGAAGTGGTGGCTAAACTGACCGGCGAAGATACTGCTCAGATTCTCGGCCGGCTTGATAATGAGCAGCCAGTGATGAATGATAAATTTCCGGAAGCGATCAGTATCAAAGACTCCGGCGAGATCACCCGCGTGCTGGTCGCCAGCATCGACTGGGTTGATGCAGCTGGTGACTACATGTGCATCCACACCAACGATGGCCAAACGCACATTCTGCGCCGGACGATGAAAGAGCTGGAACAGGAATTAGATCCACGCTTGTTTGTGCGGGTGCATCGCTCAGCCATTGTCAACGTTGCGACCATTGCCAAATTACAGATGCTGGCAAACGGCGAACACCAGCTAATGCTGACTAATGGCCAGTCGGTGAAAGTGAGCCGCAGTTATAAAGACCGCGTTAAAACGGTGTTTGGCAGCTAACTAATCGCGAGAAGGCCTAACAAGATAACGGCGTCCGATGGGGCGCCGTTTTTTTATAGTCGTTATTTTATCTGCGTTTACTACGTCGCTTTATGTTGCTGTAACACACGGTCTTGCCATGCCAATAAAAAGGGGTCGGCTTTTTTGTGCTGTGCACCGGTCAATGACAAGGGAAACAAAACGGCTTGGCCGGCTTGTTCGCCTGCCATCATCAAATGGGCATGTCCTGCCATCAGCTGTTCTACCGCATAAGCGCCTAACTTAGTTGCCAGGATCCGATCTGACCCGACCGGACTACCGCCACGTTGCAAATGGCCAAGCACTACAGCGCGGCATTCAGTGTCACTTTGTACTGATAATTCTTGCGCCAGTGCCGCCGCACCAGCGGGATACATGGTTTCAGCCAGCACAATGATGTAACTGCAGGCGCCATGCTGTTGCTGATAACTGCGAATATCAGCGGCAATATCCGCTACATCAACAGTCTCGCCATACTCCGGGCAAATAATCTGTTCTGCACTACCAGCGATACCCGCTGACAAAGCCAGATAACCGGTATGACGACCCATCACTTCAACCAGGAAGGTTCGTTCAAAGGCATCAGCGGTATCGCGGATTTTATCGATAGCGTCCAGCGCTGTCTGCAACGCTGTGGCAAAACCTATGGTGAGATCGGTTCCATCCAGGTCATTGTCGATGGTGCCGGGCAAACCGACAATTTGCCCCTGATAGTAATGTGACAGCGCCATGCAACCGCGAAACGAACCATCACCACCGATCACCAGTAGCGCATCAATCCCCAGCTCATGCAGTATTTGCGCAGCAAGCTCAGCACCGCCGGGCTGCGGCAGTGCTTTGCAGCGCGCGCTTTTTAAGATGGTACCGCCGAGATGACTAATCTGTCGCACGTCTGTGCTTTGCAGTAACTGAAAGTCGCGCTGGAAAATGCCGTTAAAACCATGGCGAAAACCAATGACCTCAAGTCCGTATTGACTGGCCGTTAATACCACAGCGCGGATCGCAGCGTTCATGCCCGGCGCATCGCCGCCAGAAGTTAACACGCCTATCCTTTGCATTTTGCTCATCGCTCTGTTCCTGAGTTTCAGTATGAATGCTATCGAGCTTAAACCAGCCTGCATCACCCTGTCTTGATATACCGCAAATACAGGTCAATCAACGGAAAAACAAGATCACAGTGATGGATAACAGGCGACAACGTCGGTGAAAACGACGACAATAGCGCGTTTTTTCAGGTCAAAGGGTAGGGTATGCATCAGGCGTCTGGCCGCAGTTTGTACGGTTTTATGTTAGCGTTGGTTACAGCAGTATTATGGGGCATGTTGCCAATAGCATTGAAACATCTATTGGTCGACTTAACCGCCAATACCATCACCTGGATCCGTTTTTTAATCGCGGCTTTGTTTGTCAGCGTTGTGCTTTGGCAACAAAAAGCATTGCCAAGCGTGCGTGGACTTAGCCGTAAAGCGAGTATCCTGCTGGTCATTGCCATCGGCGGTTTGTTGTCGAATTACATCTTATATCTGATGGGGCTGCATCTGCTAACCGCAGAAACTGCCCAAGTTGTGATCCAGTTAGCGCCATTCCTGATGATGATGGGCGGGATTTTTATCTTTCGCGAGCAGTTATTGCTATGGCAAAAGATCGGCGCCACTCTGCTGCTCATTGGTTTGTTGCTGTTTTTCAACGAACGATTGGTGTTGTTATTGACCCAGTTTGGTCAGGATAGTATTGGTGTGTTGTTAGTTATTGTCGCGGCAGTTACCTGGGCCTGCTATGCGCTGGCACAGAAACAGTTACTGATGAGCTTCAACTCGCAGCAAATTATGTGGTTTATTTATCTTGCCGGAGCCTTGTGCTTCTTGCCGGTCGCAGAGCTGAAACCTATCTTACATCTGTCCGGCTTACAGTGGGGCCTATTGGCGTTTTGTTGTTTAAATACCATTATCGCGTACGGCGCATTCGCTGAAGCGCTGGAACACTGGGAAGCATCAAAAGTAAGTGCAGTGCTGGCGATCACGCCACTATTGACCATTTTGTTTGCCAATATAGTGAGCTGGCTGTTCCCGGATGCTGCGCCGGCACAGGCGCTGAATTTCTGGTCGGTTGCTGGCGCTTTATTGGTCGTCGCTGGTTCTGCGATCACGGCGTTATCGCCACTATTGAAACAACATCTGGCTGATCGGGCCTAGTCCGATTAATCGCGGTGCTGCCAAGTGTTGTTCTGAAACTTAATGTACCTGCAAAAAAAAACCGCCATCGGCGGTTTTTTTTAGTACTACGGACTTACTTCACGGTAACAATCTTACAGGTGTTTGAGGCACCGACAGTTTCCATCACATCGCCGTGGGTCAGGATCACCAGATCACCGCTTTGCAGACCAGCCGCTTTTTTCACCGCAGCGACGGCTTCATCAGCAATATGGTCGTTGCTGATACCATGGCTGTCAAAGGACACCGGATACACACCGCGATACAAGGCCATTTTGTTCAGTGTTTTCACATGACGCGATAAGGCATAAATCGGGTGAGATGAGGTGATGCGAGACATCAGTTTGGCGGTATAACCCGATTCTGTCAGCGCAATAATTGCTTTGATGCCAGCCAGGTGGTTGGCTGCATACATAGCAGACAACGCAATCGTTTCGCTGATCTCAGTGAAGGTCACGTCCATCCGGTGTTTTGATGACAACACTTTTGGATGTTTTTCGGCGCCGTCACACACCCGGCCCATTGCCTTCACCGTTTCAGTTGGATATTTGCCGGCCGCGGTCTCCGCAGACAACATCACCGCATCTGTGCCATCCAGTACTGCGTTCGCGACGTCCATCACTTCTGCGCGTGTTGGCATCGGGCTTTCAATCATGCTTTCCATCATTTGCGTCGCCGTGATCACCACACGGTTTAGCTGACGGGAGCGGGCAATAATACGTTTTTGCTGACCAACCAGCTCGGCATCACCGATCTCAACGCCTAAGTCACCGCGGGCAACCATCACAGCGTCTGAAGCACGGATAATATCATCCAGTGTTTCATCATCGGCAACGGCTTCGGCGCGTTCAACTTTAGACACGATCAATGCCTCAGAACCAGCAGCACGTGCCAGCTGACGGGCCAAACGCAGGTCATCACCGGTACGCGGGAACGACACGGCCAGATAATCAACATCAATATCAGCAGCTAATGCGATATCGTTTTTATCTTTATCAGTCAGTGCCGGAGCAGACAAACCACCACCCTGACGGTTGATGCCTTTATTGTTGCTGAGTTTGCCGCCGACAGTGACTTTGGTCACGATGCGGCTGCCTTCAACATGCGAGACCACCAGTTGGATCCGGCCATCATCTAACAGCAATAAATCGCCCGGGAAAACATCGCCCGGCAACTCTTTGTAATCAATACCAACTTGCGTCTCGTCGCCCATGCCTTTACCAAGGGCAGCGTCGAGCACGTAATCCTGACCTTCGGACAGTTCTACACTGGAGTTCTTAAAAGTGGAAACCCGGATTTTCGGGCCTTGCAGATCACCTAAGATAGCGACATGTGCACCACATGCGGCTGCCGCGGCGCGGACCATCGCTGCACGTTGAATGTGGTCGTCGGCACTGCCGTGGGAAAAGTTAAAACGAAATACTGAAGCACCAGCCTGGATCAGTTTTTCAATGGCGGCTTGTGTATTCGTAGCGGGACCCAGAGTGGCGACTATTTTGGTTCTTCTTGGCATTGGCAACTCCTGCCTGTTGATTGGCAAAAACCGGGCGGATGCCCGGTTCGAACTGAATTAGTTTAATGTAATTAAATTACAGAATATAGCGAGCATCTGAAAAAAAACTACAATTTTAGCCGTTCAACTGCTCCGATCAGCTGTGAAAATCCTTTTTATCGAAGCGTGAGCCACGCAAACTGTCTTTTACTTTCTTCAGATTTTCACGGAATTTAGTGCCTCGGCGCAGGGTAAAACCGGTGGCGAGAATATCAATCAGCACTAACTGCGCAACGCGTGACGCCATTGGCATATACATATCAGTATCTTCCGGCACATCCAGCGATAACACCAGCGTGCATTCTTTCGCCAATGGGCTGTCATAGGCGGTAATACCAATCACTGTTGCATCGTTTTCGCGGGCAATAGTGGCGATATCACACAAATTTTTTGTACGGCCAGTGTGAGAAATACAGACCACTACATCGCCTTCAGCACTATTAATAGCGCTCATCCGTTGCATGACGATGTCATCAAAACACACAACCGGTACGTTAAAGCGGAAAAACTTGTTTTGTGCATCATGCGCCACAGACGCAGAGGCGCCCAGGCCAAAAAAGGAAATCTTTTTTGCTTGAGTCAGTACATCAACCGCGCGATTAATCGTTGGAATATCAACATTTTGTCGAGCGGCATCCAACGCTGCCATCGTTGATTCGAATATCTTGGCGGTATAAGCTTCCGGGCCGTCGTCTTCTTCGACGTGGCGGTTTACATAAGGCGTACCGTTTGCCAGACTTTGCGCCAGGTGCAGCTTAAAATCCGGAAAACCTTTAGTATCGAGGCGGCGACAAAAGCGGTTCACAGTTGGTTCTGACACATCAGCCATTTTCGCCAGCGCAGCAATGCTGCTGTGAATGGTCGTTTGCGGGTTGGCCAGGATCACATCTGCCACTTTTCGCTCTGACTTACTAAAGCTGTTGACACTGTTGACGATTTTTTCCAGCACATTCATCCGCGGTTACCTGCTTGTTATGAGACCTGCGGGGGCAGGTTTATGTAATATTATTTGTAGTCTGACAAGGACGGCTACATCAAAAGTGATAAATTTACCACACTATTGATGATAGTTGTCAAAGACTGCGTGCAGCCATCGGCTCGTCAATTTCTTTAGTTAATGTGTAATTTAATTACATCTTATTAGGTTTACAAGCGCTTTTCAGTCGGCTAGTATGCGGCTAAGTGTTGTAAAATTACATCTATTCAAGGGTCATTTGCATGACAGCAACAGCACAATCAAA
>JACCDS011968779.1_pt1 | contig 17045 bp, 17 predicted proteins | sample 7446441 | NCBI WGS metagenome assembly JACCDS01 (sample SAMN15323445, study PRJNA562643) | freshwater metagenome | isolation source: river surface water | place: USA:Blue River Watershed | collected 2017-08-17
CCGTGGCTGCAAACGCCTGCGCACAATCGCCGCACACCGGTTTGCCTGCGGGCAAGGCAGGCCAACGGCCACACACTGCGCAGCCCGACGGGAAGCAGGCACCGAGCGAAGTCAGCCAAGCGGGGCGTGGGGGGAACATGTGGTCACTATACTGGCGGCCCGCGCCCACTCGTGAGCGCCCCAGACCTGTGGCACGACGCCATGCCGCCCGAGGAGGGCGGGGCAGCTGGGGCGATCCGGCGTTTTCTCATGAGCCCACACGTGTCCACTTCCCCAACCGAAACCCCGGTGCCTTCGATGGACGGCGCTGCCGTCGAGCGGTGGGCCCGTTTGTCTGCCGCGCCGAGTCCGTGGCTGCACGAAGAAGTGGGTACCCGCATGGCGCAGCGGTTGCACTGGATCAAGGCCGCACCGTCAAGCTGGTTGGACTGGTCGCCGTTGCGCGGTGGTGCCGCTGCTGGGCAGGCGGTGGCCAGTTTGTATAAAAATTCAAAGCTTTTTTTGCCTTCTTCGCTTTCTCATAAAGAAAAGTTGGCTATCAAAAAGATAGATTCAGAACGACGTGGCCTGTGGGCCCGGCTGACCGGTCAGGGCCCCACACAGGCCGGTCCGGACACGCGGGTGGGCATGGTGTGGGCCAACATGTGCCTGCACGACACACACCTGCCCCGCACCGTGATGCAACAGTGGCACCAGCACCTGGACGTGGACGGTTTCCTGATGTTTTCGTGCTTAGGGCCGGACACGCTGACCGAACTCCGCGCCGTCTACGCGCGCCTGGGTTGGCCTGCGCCGTGCCATGCGTTCACCGACATGCATGACTGGGGGGACATGCTGGTCGAAAGTGGCTTCGATGCGCCGGTGATGGACGTGGAGCGCATCGTGCTCAGCTACGCATCGGGTGAGCGGTTGTTGCAGGACTTGCGCCACTTCGGGCGCAACCTGGGTACCGAGCGCTCGCGTGTCACGCACGGCAGGCGTTGGCGCAACGAACTGGTCCAAGCGCTGGAAAGCGGTTTGCCCCGCACGCCAGATGGCCAGATGACGCTGACGTTTGAAGTGATCTACGGCCACGCCTACAAGCCCTTGCCCAAAGTGAAAGTGGCCGCCAGCAGTGCGGTGTCGCTGGCCGACATGAAGCAGATGCTGGGTGCGGGCAACCCACCCACCAACCGCCGTTGAAGCGGTGTCGGCGGTTTTGCATTGGCGCGCTTGCCAAGCGGACTATCAGTTGTTGCGTGCCGCCCTGTGCGTGGTCAGCCGATGTAGTGGTCGATCAGCAGCACGGCAAACAGCACGCTCAGGTGGATGAGGGAAAACCGGAACGTCTTGCGGGCCAACGCGTCGGAGTAATCGCGCCACAGTTGCCAGGCGTACAGGCAAAAGCCCAGGCACAAGGCCGTGGCCACCACCAGGTACAGCCAGCCGCTCATGCCATACACGAACGGCAGCAGGCAGGCGGCCAGCAGCACAAACGTGTACAACAGGATTTGCAGGCGGGTGAACTCGCTGCCGTGCGTCACGGGCAGCATGGGCAGGCCTGACTTGCGGTAGACCTCCACCCGGTACAGGGCCAGTGCCCAGAAATGGGGCGGTGTCCACACGAAAATGATCAGGAACAGGATGAGCGCCGGCGGTTGCACGTCGGCCGTCATGGCGGCCCAACCCAGCACGGGTGGCATGGCACCCGACGCGCCACCGATGACGATGTTTTGCGGTGTCATCGGTTTCAGGATGACGGTGTAAATGACGGCGTAGCCCACGAACGTGGCGAACGTGAGCCACATGGTCAACGGGTTGATCCAGATGTACAGAATGGCTGAGCCCACACCGCACAGCAGGGCCGAGAAGGCCAGGGCCTGCCGATCGCTCAACTGACCACGGGCGGTGGGCCGCCAGGCGGTGCGTTTCATTTTGGCGTCGATGCCTTTTTCGATCAGGCAATTGAACGCGGCGGCTGCGCCGGCCACCAGGTAGATGCCGATGGATGCGAGCGTGGCGCGCCAGACCTCTGCCACGGTGGGCACCCCTGGCACGGCCAGCACCATGCCGATGAGCGCACAGAACACAATCAGCTGGATCACCCGTGGCTTGGTCAGCGCATGAAACTGCTGCCAGACAGACAACGTTCCGGCAGCCTGTTCACGGCTGGCAGCCCGTGTCCAGGTCAGCACCAGCAGCAGGCCCGCTGCGCCAGCGGTGTGCAACACAGCGGTGGCCAGCGGCCATTGCAGCAGCACGTTGCTCAAGCCCGTGACCACCTGCGCCAGCAGCAGTGCCGCAAGCCATTTGGCTTGGGATTGCATGCCGGGTGCACGGTACAGCGCCCACGCCACACCCAGCAACACGGTTGCCAGCACACCGGCACCCAGGCGGTGCACCATGTGGATGGCCGTCAGCCCGGCAAAGGCAATGGGTGTGCCGTCTGCCCGCAGCCCCAGGTGTCGCCAGATCTGAAAACCTTCTTCGAACGACATGGGCGGCCACCAGCTGCCTTGGCACAGCGGGAATTCGGTGCAGGCCAACACCGCGTAATTGGTGCTGACCCAGCCGCCCAAGGCCACTTGCGCCATCAGCAACCACAGACTGCACCCCACCCACCAGCGCAAAGTGGGTGACAAGGCAGGCCAGTCAGCTGCCAACCCGTTTCGGGACAGGCGCAGCGTTTGCACGCACAGCATGGCCAGCAGCACGAACCCACCCATGAGGTGGAGGGTGACGATGGCTGGATACAGCTTCATGGTGACGGTCAGCGCCCCGAATGCACCTTGTATGCAGACCCAAACCAGCGTGAGCAGGGGCAACCCAGGTCCGCCATGTGGGTGTGGTGGGGCTGTCTGCTCAGTGCCGGGTTGCTGGGCCTTGCGGTGTTCAAACCAGGCCATGCCAGCCAGCACCAGGATCAGCCCCCCCACACCGGTGGCCAGGTAGCGGTGCACCATCTCAATCCAGGCCTTGCTGTGCGTGACCGGTCCGGTGGGCAGATGGGCCTCGGCCTGTGCAATCTGGTGTGTGGCCCCCATCGGGCTGACGCTGCCGTAGCAGCCGGGCCAGTCGGGGCAGCCCAGGCCGGAATCGGTCAATCGGGTGAACGCGCCAAACAGCACCAGATCAAAGGTGAGGAACAGCGTGAGCGCTGTCAGTGCATGGCGTTTTTGCAGGTGGGTGCCACCACGGGTGCGCCACCACACCCAGGCCAGTGGGCCACTCGCGATGCAGGCGCCCAGCAGCAGCATGGTGAGCGCCGGGCTGAGGTTGAACAGGTTGGTGGTGTCCATGGGTCAGCGTCCGGGCTCGTCCCACGAGGCGGACGCACGCAGCAGCCGCTCCAGGTCGCGGCGGGCTTTGGCCGCGGCAGCGGCATCCATGTTGGCGGCCATGCGCATCATGGTGTTGCCCAGCGGATCGACCACATAGAAATGATTGATCAGGGCCTCGGCAGCGGGTGCACCCAACCAGGTGTCCAGCACGGCAGGGCCGACGCGAAGCACGGTCGTGTCAGCCAGTTGCCGACGCAGCTCTGTAGGGATGGGTGCATCGTCTGTGACGAGCCAGACGCGATCGACGCGGGCCTTGTCTTTGCCCAGCATTTCTCTGAGCTGACGTTGCAGGTACAACTGGCGCGAGCAGCTGTCAGGGCAAGCCCCACCCGCCACCGCGACGAGCAACCATTGCTTTTTCAAGGCAGACAAAGGTGCCGACACGCCTTCAAGGTCTGTGCCGATGGCATCGGGCATGGCGCGAGCGGGGGTGATGAGTTCGCCGTAGGCAGCGCGGCCTTCGGGGCGCACCACGAAGTACGCGTAGTAGCTGACCAGCACGGGCAACGAGCAAATCAACGCAATGGCCAGCAGCTTCCAGCGGTGACCTGGACGGTTGGGTTGCAGGGCCATCTCTTGCGGCGATGGCATGGCGTGCACGGTCAGCGTCAAAGGCTGCTCCGTTCCATCGGGTGCCGGGGTGTTGGGGTGCGGGGTGGGCGGTTGCAAAGCAGTGTCCTGTTGAAAGGTGCCAAACGGTTCAGGCACTGTCGTTACGCCGTGTACTGGCAACGCCAAAGAAAACGAGCAATGCAATGGCCATTCCAAACCATTGCATGGCATAGCTGTGGTGCATGGATGCCCGGTCTTCAGGTGGCGGCCATTTGCGCACCAGGGCCGGTCCCGTGTCGTCGTTGGTTTGCAGCAGGACAACTGGCTGCACGGGGTGTGCCGATTGCGACGTGTAGCGTACCAAGTCGAGGCGCGGCCACAGTTCTGGCCATGCTTCTGGGTGGTCGGGCATCAGAAAGAACGCTTTGCTTGATGGCACGGCTGCCACGCCTGTCACAGTGACCTTGCCAGTGGGGGTGTCCACGTGTGGCAGTTGTTTGCGGTTGTTGCCCCAGCCAACCCAGCCCCGGTTGACCAGTATGCGGGTGTTGGTGCCGTCGATTTTCAACGGTGTGACCAGGTGCAGGCCCGGCCGACCGCCGTCCTGACGGTTGTCCACGAAGAAGCTGCTCTGGGTTTCGTAGGTGCCTGTGGCGGTGATGGGGGCGTCTTGGGTGTGCTCTGCGTCCAGCAACGCTGCACCCACGTTCACAGGCCCCAACTGCGAACGGGTTGCATGCTGTTCGCGGGCGGCCTGTGCACGTTCACCTTTGCCTGCCTGCCAAAGTCCGAGGTGAATGAACAAGGCCAGCAGGCAAGCGGTACCGATGGTGGGCAGCAGCCTGGGGCGAAAGCGCAAGGATGGCATGTGAGGGAGTCAAAAACCGGATAATGGCTGAACACATCACCGTTGAATGACATGCTGACGAAAATCATTGTTTCCACACTGCTGGTCCTGATCCTGGTCAGTTTGTTCAGTGCTTTGGCCTTGCTGTTCCGCAAGGAATCGCGCAGCAAGCGCCTGGTGCAGGCTTTGACAGTGCGCGTGTCACTGTCGATCGGCCTGTTCGCCTTGCTGTTGGCCGGATTCTATTTCGGACTCATACCGCAGCAGGGGCTCAGGTAACCCACTGCCACGGCGCTGTAGGGGATCACAGCCAGTAGACGAACACGAACACGACCAGCCAGACCACGTCCACAAAGTGCCAATACCAGGCCACCGCCTCGAAGGCAAAGTGGTTGTGTTCGGAAAAATGACCTTTCATGCTGCGGCCCAGCATGACGGCCAGCATGATGGCACCGAGTGTGACGTGCATGCCGTGGAAGCCGGTCAGGATGAAAAAGGTGGCACCGTACACACCTGCGCCGAGCGTCAGACCCAACTCGCTGTAGGCGTGCATGTATTCATAAACCTGGAAGCCCATGAAAATGGCACCCAGCAAAATCGTCAGCAGCAGGCCCAACTTGAGTTGACCGCGCTTGTTTTCAATGAGGCCCCAGTGTGCCCAGGTCAGGGTGGCACCAGAGAGCAGCAACAACAGTGTGTTGATGGCTGGGATGCCCCATGCACCCATGGGCGTAAAGGCTTCACCCATGGGGCCAGCACTGGGCCACTTCGGGTCGAAACCTGCAAAGGGTGCATAGGCTGGATCGAATCCCCCCAGCTCTGGCAGCGCAATGCGGCGGATGTAGAACAGCACGCCGAAGAAGCATGCGAAGAACATCAGTTCAGAAAAAATGAACCACACCATGCCGATGCGGTAGGAGCGGTCCTCCCACATGGTGTATTTGCCGCCGACGCTTTCAGCGATCACCTCGCTGAACCAGCGCACCACCACGTACAGGATGAGTGCGGCACCGAACAGCATGCTCCAAACGCCTGTGGGCACACCATTGAGTTTGAAAATGAAACCGAGTGCGAGCAGAAAAATACCCGAAGACAGAAACGTCGAGTAGTGGCTGGCCGCCGGTACGAAGTAATGCGCTTTGGCATCAGGAATGGCTGCGGTGCTCATGGTTGGTGTCTCCACTTTCAGTCAAATCGGGTTAAAGCTTTGCCTTCGGCGCTTCAAAGAAGGTGTATGAAAGCGTGATCGTGCCCAGGTCGGGACGCAGTTCCGGGTTCACGACGAACACAACGGGCATCCAGCGCTCCTCGCCAGGCTGGAAGGTCTGCTCCGAAAAACAAAAGCATTCAATTTTTTCAAAATAGGGGGCTGCCACCGCAGGTGTCACGCTGGGGATGGCTTGGCCCACGAAAACTTGGGTTGAATCGTTCTTGACGCGGTACTGTGTGTGAACGATGGCACCAGGGTTCACTCGCATGGAAAATTGCTCGGGTGCAAACGACAGTCCCACGCCAGGCATGGTGTGGCTGAGAAACTCTACCTTTACCCAGCGTGCAGTGTCCACTTGTGTGTTTGGGGTGACCGCTGCGGCTTGGGCGTTGGTCCGACCGTTTAAACCCGTTATCTTGCAGATGACGTCATACAGCGGAACCAAGGCGAACCCGAACCCGACGAAAAACAACGCAACCAATGCAAGGCGAACGCCCATGCGCCTGTTGTTGCGCGCACGGGGCGTCGACGGTGGCTGGCCATTTGCACTCAAACCGGCCTGTACTTCCATATGGCAAGCAAAAAGAGGGCAACCACGAATCCACCCAAGGCCAGACCCAATATCAGGTTGTTTTTCCGACGGCTTGCCCACTCAGATGCATCGGTTTGGGGTGGCTTCACGGATGTTTTATCCATGTCTGACATGTTGGTGGCTTGCATCACTTGACAGTAGGCTGAACGTCAAACGTATGGTACGGTGCAGGGGATGGCACAGTCCATTCCAAGCCGGTCGCGCCTTCCCATGATTTGGCTTCGGCTTTCTTGCCGCCACGGATGCATTGAACGACGTTGTAGATGAAGATCAGGTGAGATGCACCCAGGATGAACGCACCAACGGTGGACAGCATGTTCCACTCTGTGAACATGAGCGGGTAGTCTGGAAGTCGGCGAGGCATGCCGGCCAAACCCACCAAGAACTGGGGAATGAACGTCAAATTGAACCCGGTGACAGCCACCCAGAAATGCAGTTGACCCATGCGCTCATTCAGCATGTGTCCCGTCCATTTCGGGAGCCAGTAGTAAATGGCTGCCATGGCGCCCATCACGGTGGTGGGATACAGCGCGTAGTGAAAGTGTGCGACCAGGAAATACGCATTGTGGTATTGCGGATCTGCCGCGGCATCCGCCAGCACCAACCCTGTCAAGCCACCCCAGCCAAACAGCACAACGAAACCGATGGCAAACAGCATGGGGGTTTCAAAGCTCAGGGAGCCGCGCCAGATCGTTGCAATCCAGCAGAAGAACATCACGGCCAATGGCAGCGAAATCAGCATGGTGCTGTACATGAAGTACAACTGCCCGCCAGTCGACATGCCGCTGGTGAACATGTGGTGTGCCCATACCATCACGGAAAGACCGGCAATGCCCCACATGGAGTACACCTGAGCACGGTAGCCATACGTGGGTTTGCGAGAAAAGGCAGACAGCACGTGCGGTACTGCACCAGTGATGGGCAAAAGCAGTACGTAAACCTCAGGGTGACCCATGAACCAGAAAATGTGTTGCCACAGAACCGGGTCACCACCGCCAGATGCGCTGAAGAAGTGAGTGTCGAAATGGCGGTCCATCAGGACCATGGTCACACCACCGGCGAAGACCGGCATGATGACGATCAACAAAACGGCGGTCATCAGGAAGCCGTGCGCGAACAGGGGCATCTTCATCAGCGTCATGCCGGGTGCACGCATGTTCAAAATGGTGACGATCACGTTGATGGCACCCAAAATGGAAGAAACCCCCAACATGTGAACCGCGAAAATAGCGAAGTCCATGCCCCAGCCGCTTTGCACGGAAAGCGGTGCATACATGGTCCAGCCAGTGTCCACAGCACCGGGGCCGATGCCTGCAATGCCCAGGAAGAAGGGCAGCGTCAGCATCAAGGCCGCAGGTGGCAGGATCCAAAAGCCCCAGTTGTTCAAACGGGGCAGGGCCATGTCCGGTGCGCCCAGCACCATGGGTAGCATGTAGTTGGCCAAGCCTGTTGCGGCAGGCATTGCAAAACCGAAAACCATGATCAACCCATGCAGGGTGATCAGCTGGTTGAAGAATTCAGGTTGCATCAATTGCAGGCCGGGCTGGAACAGCTCTGCCCGAACGGCCAGAATCATTGAGCCGCCAATCAACAGCATGGTGATGGCGAAGACCAAGTACATGATGCCAATGTCTTTGTGGTTGGTGGTTTCTATCCAACGCAACCAGCCATAGGCATGGTGGGCGTCGTGCCCACCGTCGTGGTGCAAGTCGTGCGCCAAATCATGTGCCATGGGTAACTCCTTTATCTTGAATGCTTGCTTGATTACTTGGCGCTGGCGACGAGTGCCTTGCGGGAGGCCAACCAGGTGTTGAACTCTTCTTGTGTCACGACATTGACGACCACCGGCATGAAGCCGTGTTCTTTGCCGCACAGTTCAGAACACTGTCCGCGGTAGGTTCCCGTTTTGTCGACGGTGGCCCAGAATTCGCGCAAAAAACCAGGGACGGCATCACGCTTGACGCCGAATGCTGGAACCCACCAGCTGTGGATCACATCGTTGGAGGTCGTGATGAAGCGCACCTTTTTGCCGACAGGGATGACCAGCGGGTTGTCAACTTCCAGCAAATAGTTCTCACCTTTTGCTTGGGTGTTTTCAATCTGCTCGCGTGGAGTGGTCATGCGACTGGTGTATTTCACGCCCTCTGCGGGAAATTCGTATTCCCACAGCCACTGACTGCCTGTGACCTTGACGACCAAGTCCGCGTCGGTTTTGGTGTCTTCGTACATCAAAACGGCGTGGTAAGCGGGGATGCCGAACACGCCGTAGTCAAGAATCAACAGGCCCGCAAAAGGCAGTAGCACAAAAAACCACTGTTTGCGGGACTTGGGGGCGACAAAGGTTGCCGCCACATGACCACGTGACTTGCGGTGTGCCCAGAAGGAATACAGCATCAACGCCAGTACGCCGAAGAACAGCGTCAGGGCAATGACCATGAACAGGTTGTGGACGTGCAGGGTTTCCCGTGCAATGGGCGTCACTGGTTCAGGGAAATTCCACGAATAGCCCGCTGCAGCAGTGGCTGCTACCACGGAAATGCTCAGTCCCACGACTGTTTTCTTGATGCCTTGCATAGTTCTTTGTCCTGAAGAGTGCAACTCGCCGATGCCTTGATATTTATCAATTCTAGTGGGTCGGCGGCGTGCGCTGTCTCCAAACAAACCCCCAGGTCCTGTCAGAGACGCGTTTTCAGGAAATCAGCCCCTCCTTTTTGCAAGGGGGCGATCAGTTGTCGTCAGTTCAGCCAGAGGCTTTGGGCTGTAGGCCAAACCAGGGCCCAGACGATCATGAAGGGGGCTGCCACCCAGGACAGTTCGATGACCACTGATCCATGAAAGTTGGCGTGGGGATTTGCCTGTGAGCGATGGTTTCGCCAACTGGTCCAGCACATCAAAACGAATACGATGACCAAGATGGCGATGCTCAGCAAGCCCAATACACCACGAATATTTTCCACAAGCCACTCCTGGAGCCCCATGGATCAGTGCAGGCGCTGATCGCCAGTTCTCCGGGGATAGCTGCGAATTCTATGTAAAGTCTCGGTTTGCTGCATGGGTTGTGGCATGCAAACGGTGTCGTGTGACTGATGTGGTAATGCATCAAACAGCTGAACTCTTCAGCGTCAGGATGATCATGGTTGAGTGGAATAACAAGCTCCGGCGAGCGTTGTCGTCTGGCCTGTTGGGTTTGACCGTTGGGGTCGGTGTCTTGGGGTGTACGGAGGTGGCGCCGTCATTTGTAGGCATCGATCTGACGGGTGCCAACTATGCGCAGAATTTTTCTTTGCCTGACCAGAACGGGGAAGTTCGTACTTTGGCTTCGTTTGGGGGCAAGGTTGTCGTGGTTTTTTTTGGCTACACACAGTGCCCCGATGTTTGCCCGACATCCTTGGCTGAGTTGGCTGAAACCAAGCGATTGTTGGGTGACCAAGGATCGCGTTTGCAAGGTGTGTTCATCAGCGTTGACCCTGCGCGTGACACGCCTGACGTCATGAAGGCCTACATGGCAAACTTCGACGACACGTTCTTGGCCCTGCATGCGACGGCTGAACAGTTGCCCGATGTCGCCAAATCGTTCAAGGTTTACTACAAGTGGGTGGAGGGCAAATCACCGACCAGTTACACCATGGACCACTCGGCAGGTAGCTATGTCTATGACACAAAAGGGCGCTTGCGTCTGTATCACCGCTATGGCAGTGGGGCCGCGGCTTTGGCTGCAGACATCAAGCACTTGCTTGCCGAGAAAAACTGACAAGTCGGTCAATCCACCCGCGCACCGCTGCTTTTCACCACTGGGCCGTATTTGGCCCGTTCCTGCGCCATGAAAGAGGCAAATTGCTCAGGGCTGCTTGGCACTGTCTCGGCCATCAAGGCGGCAAACCGTGCTTTCACATCAGGGTGTGCCAGCGCATCCGTGTAGGCCTTGTTCAGGCGCTGGATCACGTCAGCCGGGGTGCCGGAAGGTGCGACCAAACCCCACCAAGTGTCTACCGCAAAGCCAGGATACATCTCGGCCACCGCAGGTACATCTGGCAATGCCGCGCTGCGTTGTGCGGTGGTGACAGCCAGTGCCTTGAGTTTGCCGGCTTTGATGTTGGCCGAAGCAGTTGCCAGGTTGTCAAAATTGAAATCCACCTGCCCCCCCAGCAGCGCCAATTGGGCAGGGTTGCCCCCGTTGTAGGGAATGTGCAGGGCAAAAATGCCTGCGCGCTCCTTGAACAGTTCGCCAGCCAAGTGGCCTGCGCTGCCGTTACCGCCAGAGCCGAAGTTCAGCTTGGCGGGATTTTTCTTGGCGAAGGCCACCAAGTCTTTCAACGTATGGATGTTCAGCTGTCTGGCCGAGTCAGCATTCATCACCAGTACGTTGGGGACGCGGACCAATTGGGTGATGGGTGCGAAATCCTTCGCTGCATCGAAGGGCATTTTTGTAAACAGCCACGGGTTGATGGCATGCGTGGCCACGGCTGCAATACCAATGGTCAACCCGTCTGGGGCTGCTTTGGCAACCAAGTCGACGCCGATGTTGCCGCCGGCACCTGGTTTGTTTTCAACGATCACTGTGCCCAGGGAGTCCTTCACGCGCTCCGCCAGCACCCGTGCAGTGACATCGATGGGGCCGCCTGGTCCATAAGGCACCACGATGCGGCTGATTTTGCTCTGAGCCATGGCGCTGGATGCGAACATTGCGTTCCCAGTCAACAACGTGGCCATCATGACGGGGGCGGTGGCAAGCATCTGGCGTCGCAACATGGTGTGAATCCTGTTTTGGTGAGTGGAAGGCATCTGGGTGTCGACCAAGGAGTTGGCACCCGCTTGCCACAGTCTGACAAGTCAGATCATTCTGCTGTCAGGCGTGGGCCTTGTCTGCTTCAGATGTGAATGAATCAGCGAAAAATTCGTCCTGTGGCAAGCCACAGCGCAGTGAAAAATCGGTGCGTGCCGACTCCACAACCACGGGTGCGCCGCAGGCATACACCTGGTGGCTGCTGAGGTTCGGGTGATCCGTCATCACGGCCAAATGAACAAAACCGGTGCGGCCAGCCCAGTTGTCAGATGGGAGCGCATCAGACACCACGGGTACGTAGGTCAGGTTGGGCATGTCAGCGGCACGGGCCAGCATCCAGTCGTGCATGTAGAGGTCCGATGGCCTCCGACCACCCCAATACACGTGGACCGACCGGGTGCAGCCTGTGGCCTGCATGTGCTCCAGTAACGCCTTGATCGGCGCGAAACCCGTGCCAGAGGCCAGAAAAACCATGGGTTTGCTGCTGTCCTCGCGCAGGAAGAAGCTGCCATGCGGGCCTTCGATGCGAAGGATGTCCTTTTCTTTCAGTGTGCCAAACACCTGGTCTGTGAACTTGCCACCAGGCATGTGCCGGACATGCAATTCAATGTGGGCAGGTGAGCCTTGGTTGCTGGGCGCATTGGCCATTGAGTAGCTGCGGCGGTCGCCGTCACGCAGCAAAAACTCAACGTACTGACCTGCGTGGAACTGGAACGGCTCTGATGCAGGTAACTGCAGGCGCAACACAGCCACGTCGGACGACAGCTTGTGCAATGTGCTGACGCGAACAGGTATTTTCTTGATGGGCAATGCGCCCACTTCAGTCACTTGTTTCGATTCAAGAACGACATCAGATTGTGCGGTCGCGCAGCAGGTCAGGATCATGCCCGCGGCAGCCTCCTCCGGTGTCAGCGCTTTGCTCTGGTGGGGGCCGTGTACCACAGTGCCCGACAGCTTTTTGCATTTGCACGATCCGCAGGCACCGTCTTTGCAACCGTAAGGCATGCCAATGCCGTCGCGAATGGCTGCGTTCAGGATGACTTCGCCGGGTTGCGCTTCAAAGTGGCGTCCGCTGGGTTGAACCGTGATGTGAAATGTCATACTCGATTGAAATAAATGGGTGAGTGAGGTGCATGCCTCGCGTGTTCCGCGCGTGGACGCATGCCCAAATTGTCTCGCATCTGGAGTATGGAATGACATTGCTAGGGGCGTTGCCGTCTCGGTTTCGGCGCGAACGGATTCTCGTGGTGGGGTGTGGCGACGTTGGGTTGCGGGCTTTGCGCGAGCTGAGTCCGCGCACGCGGGTGATGGCGCTCACGTCAAACACCGCACGCCGCGATGAACTCCGTGCAGCCGGTTGTACCCCCTTGTTGGGTAACCTGGACCACCCGCAGGGATTGCGTCGACTGGCGGGGCTGTGCCACCGGGTGCTGCACCTTGCACCCCCCCCCTCTGACACAGGCAACCTTTGGCACACCGACCCGCGAACGCAGGCATTGACCCGTGTGCTGGCACTTCGGACGCCGCCGAAGGTGTTGGTATACGGTTCCACCAGCGGTGTGTATGGTGACTGTGCTGGGGGCTTCGTCAGGGAAACGCAGGCCTTGTCGCCGCAGACGCCACGCGCCATGCGGCGGCAGGCTGCAGAGGCATCCGTCAGGGCGTTTGGCAAGCAGACGGGTGTGCCTTGGGTGATTTTGCGCATTCCGGGCATCTATGCTGTGGACCGCGAGGGCGGCACACCTGTCGAGCGGTTGCGCAAAGGCACACCCGTGCTGGCAGCCGCAGATGACGTGTACACCAACCACATCCAGGCCGATGACCTGGCCCGGGCGTGTGTGCTGGCATTGTGGCGGGGCGGGCGGCAACGCTGCATCAACGTCAACGACGACACTGACCTGAAGATGGGCGACTACTTCGATCTGGCAGCCGATATCTACGGGCTGCCCCGCCCGCAGCGTTTGCCGCGTTCCACTGCCCAGGCCCAACTGCCTCTGGTGCTGTTGAGCTTCATGAGCGAATCCCGTCGCATGTGCAACGACCGAATGAAGTCGGAGCTGGGTCTGGTGCTGCGTTACCCCACTGTACGTGAAGGGTTGCTGACGCATTCACCGTGACAACCTGTGGAGGCAGGCACGACCGCCGGCGAGCGGTAAAACGTGCAGAAAGCAAAAAGCCCCAAGAACGGGGCTTTGCTGTCGGTTGTTGCTGAAAACCACGCCACTGTTAGGTGAGTGGTGCCGGGGGCCGGACTCGAACCGGCACGGTGTTTAGCACCGGCAGATTTTGAATCTGCTGCGTCTACCAATTTCGCCACTCCGGCGACAACCTAGCCAAGAATTATGGCACAGTGCAAAGCCCTGTTGCAACGAAATGAGTGCAGGTAGCATTTTTTCTTTGTCTGACATGTGTTTTTCTCCACCAACCGATTGCTGTCCATGAACCCTGAAGCCACTGTCTCTACGCAGCCGGTCTACCCGACCATTGAAGATGTCATAGGCAAAACGCCGCTGGTGGCATTGCAGCGCATCGGTGCACAGGTCTGCCGTGACAACGGCAACGTCATCTTGGGCAAGCTGGAGGGCAACAACCCTGCTGGCTCGGTGAAGGACCGCCCGGCTGTGTCGATGATCCAGCGTGCGCAGGAGCGTGGAGACATCAAGCCCGGTGACACGTTGATCGAGGCCACCTCGGGCAACACCGGCATTGCGCTGGCCATGGCCGCGGCCATCAAGGGCTACCGCATGGTGTTGATCATGCCGGAAGATCTGAGCATCGAGCGCGCACAAACCATGAAGGCATTTGGTGCCGAGCTGATCCTCACACCCAAAAGCGGTGGCATGGAATATGCCCGCGACCTCGCGGACCAGATGCAGGCGCAAGGCAAGGGCCGCGTGCTGGACCAGTTTGCCAACGCTGACAACCCCCGCATCCACTTTGAAACCACAGGGCCCGAAATCTGGCAGCAAACGTCGGGCCGCATCACGCATTTCGTCAGCGCCATGGGCACCACGGGCACCATCACAGGCGTGTCGCGCTTCCTCAAGTCGCAGAACAAGGACGTGCGCGTGATCGGTGCGCAGCCCAGCGAAGGCTCGCGCATACCCGGCATACGCAAGTGGCCGACCGAATATCTGCCCAAAATTTACGACCCTGCGGGCGTGGATGAGCTGGCTTACGTGAGCCAGGCTGACGCCGAGGACATGTGCCGCCGCCTGGCCAGGGAGGAGGGGATTTTTGCTGGCATCTCTGCGGCAGGTGCCTGTTGTGTGGCGCTGGCGCTGGCCCAGCAGGTGCGCAACGCCACCATCGTGTTCGTGGTGTGCGACCGTGGTGACCGCTACCTGTCCACGGGGGTGTTTCCGGCATGACCTCTGCGCCGTTTACCTACTGCCCCGTTTGCGCCACCGCATTGGCGCTGCGCGGTGAGTTGGAGGATGGTGGCCTGAAAACCCGTTTGCGTTGTCCGGCGTGTCAGTTCACGCACTGGAACAACCCCACGCCGGAGCTGGCCGCCATCGTGGAAATGCCCGATGGCCGCGTGCTGCTGGCCCGCAATGCCGCGTGGACGAACCGCATGTTTGCCCTGATCACAGGATTCATGGAGGCGGGGGAAACGCCCGAAGCAGGCATTGCCCGCGAAGTGGCCGAAGAAACGGGCCTGACGGTCACGTCGCTGTCGCTCGTGGGTGTGCACGATTTCCAGCGGATGAACCAGGTCGTCATCACCTACCACGCGCGGTGTGAGGGTGAGGTGGTGTTGTCGCCCGAGCTGGCCGAATACAAGTTGTTTGCACCGGCCACCATCCGTTGCTGGCGGGCGGGTACCGGCCTGGCGTTGGCCGACTGGCTGCGCAGCAGGGGGCATGTGCCGCAATTCATTGAACCGGTTTAACTGACTGAAAGCACGGGGTCAGAGCCCGACCCTAGAATCGCGCTCTTCAAGAGGACACACATGACAGCCGACAAAGAACTCGACGCCCGAGGATTGAACTGCCCATTGCCCATTCTCAAGGCCAAGAAGGCGCTGGCTGAGATGGCCAGTGGGCAAACACTGAAAATCATCGCCACCGACGGCGGTTCTGTCCGCGATTTCCAAGCCTTTGCCAAACAAACAGGCAATGACCTGATGTCGCAAGAAACGGTGAACGGCGAATACGTCACGGTGCTCAAACGCCGCTGAAGTCACCTGCACCATTGGCCGCCAACCCGAGAATTGGCGGGTGTTTCCCTGAAACAGTTGCCGCCGTACCCAGGTGCACAGCGGCAACGTGCAGACATCAGCCCAGGCGGGCGAGCTGGTCTTTCACCTTGGCCAGCGTGGCTGAGAAGTCGGCCACACGTTTCTTTTCTTGCTCCAGCACGGCAGCGGGGGCTTTGGCCACAAAAGCCTCGTTGCCCAGCTTGGCATTGGCCTTGTTGATTTCGTTTTCCAGACGGGTGGCTTCCTTGCCCAGACGGGCTTTTTCGGCGGCCACGTCCACTTCCATGAACAGGCACAGGCGGGCTTCGCCGACCACCGCCACCGGCGCGGCCTGAGCGGCTGTGGCCCAGGTGGCATCGTCTTCAAACACCTTCACTTCGCTCAGCTTGGCCAGCGCCTGCAGCACAGGGGCCGCGCTGCGCATGAACGCGGTGTCGCCCACCACGAAAAGGGGCAAGCGTGTGGCGGGTGACACGTTCATTTCGCCACGCAGGTTGCGGCAGGCATCCACCAGCGTTTTCAGCTTGGCCACGTGGGCTTCGGCGGCCTCGTCAATGCGCTCGGGTTGCGACACGGGGTAGGCGGCGATGCTGATCGATTCGCCTGTCCGTCCAGCCACAGGGGCTACTTTTTGCCACAGCTCTTCGGTGATGAAGGGGGTGATGGGGTGCAGCAACCGCAAAATGGTTTCCAGCGTGCGGATGAGTGTGCGGCGGGTGCCACGCTGGGTTTCAGCATTGCCAGTTTGAATTTGCACCTTGGCAATTTCCAGGTACCAGTCGCAGAACTCGTTCCACACGAAGTCGTAAATCGTGTTGGCCACGTTGTCCAGCCGGTAGTCGGCGAAGCCCTTGGCCACTTCGGCTTCCACACGCTGCAGGCGCGACACGATCCAGCGGTCGGGTTGGCTGAAGGCCAGATAGCCGCCACCGGGCACGCAGGCATCGGCGGTGTGGTCGTTCAGGCCACAGTCCTGGCCTTCGCAGTTCATCAGCACGAAACGGGTGGCGTTACACAGCTTGTTGCAGAAGTTGCGGTAGCCCTCGCAGCGCTTGCTGTCGAAGTTGATGCTGCGGCCCAGGGATGCCAGTGCGGCAAACGTGAAGCGCAGGGCATCGGCGCCGTAGGCGGGAATGCCATCGGGGAATTCTTTTTCGGTCTGCTTGCGCACCTTGGGCGCGGTTTCGGGCTTGCGCAGGCCGGTGGTGCGCTTGTCCAGCAGCGGGGCCAACTCGATGCCGTCGATGAGGTCCACCGGGTCGAGCACGTTGCCTTCGGACTTGCTCATCTTCTGGCCCTGGGCGTCGCGCACCAAGCCGTGGATGTAGACGTGTTTGAAGGGCACTTTGCCGGTGAAGTGCGTGGTCATCATGATCATCCGGGCGACCCAGAAGAAGATGATGTCGTAGCCGGTCACCAGCACGCTGCTGGGCAGGTAGAGGTTGTAGTCGTCGGTGGGGCCGGTGCCTGCTCCTTCGTTGCCCCAGCCCATGGTGGAGAAGGGCACCATGGCGCTGGAGTACCAGGTGTCGAGCAC
>JACCDS012017400.1_pt1 | contig 17043 bp, 16 predicted proteins | sample 7446441 | NCBI WGS metagenome assembly JACCDS01 (sample SAMN15323445, study PRJNA562643) | freshwater metagenome | isolation source: river surface water | place: USA:Blue River Watershed | collected 2017-08-17
GTTAAACTGACTCCGTTTACCGTAATAGATCCTTTTTCAATAGTAATATTGTTTAGCGCTGAGTCGTATTCAAAGGTGTAATGCCAACTTCCACCTGCTTCTTCCATGGCAATGCAACGCCCTATCTGGTCCACATGCCCTTGAACGATATGTCCGTCTAAACGGTCGCCAAGTTTCATGGCGCGTTCTAAATTAATAGCATCGCCCACTTTCCAATGTGATAAATTGGTTTTGTTAATTGTTTCAGCAATGGCAGTAACGGTATAGGTGTTGTCTTTAATGGCAACTACTGTCAAGCAAACACCGTTGTGTGCTACACTTTGGTCAATTTTTAATTCGCTAGTGATGCTAGACGCCACAGTAATATGAACATTGTCTTGGTCTTTTTGTATTTCTTGCACTCTTCCAAGTGTTTCTATAATCCCTGTAAACATTTCTTGTTTTATTTTACTAAATTTGCACTTCAAAATTAGTAATAAATAACCTCAGGATAGTATGAAAAAAGCAGAAAATATAATTGTTGGAATTTCAATAGGAGATTTAAACGGTATTGGAAGCGAAGTGGTGCTAAAAACATTCGAAGATACAAGAATGTTAGAACTATGTACTCCGGTTATTTTTGCCAATGTAAAACAACTTTCGTTCATTAAGCGAAATCTTAATTTAGAAATCAACTTGCAAGGGATAGATCGTTTGGACCAGTTGGTTGTAGGGAAAGTAAATGTCTTGAACGTTTGGAGAGAAGGTTTTGATTTGAATTTAGGAACCAATGACGAGACGGTTGGCGAATATGCTATCAAATCCTTTGTGGCGGCTACAAAAGCACTGAAAGAAGGAAAAGTAGATGTGTTGGTGACGGCACCAATCAATAAATACAACATTCAATCGGAATCGTTTAAATTTCCAGGGCATACCGATTATTTAGCGCAAGAACTAGAAGGCGATGCCTTGATGTTTATGGTACAAGATAATTTACGTGTAGGATTATTGACAGATCATGTGCCAGTAAGCGAAGTAGCATCTCATTTGACAGAAGCACTGATTGTCAAAAAAATAGAGACTATTAAACAGTCGTTAATTCAGGATTTTAGCATTAACAAACCTAAAATTGCAGTATTGGGATTGAACCCACATTGCGGGGATGGCGGCGTGATTGGTAATGAAGACGATGCGATACTAAAACCTACTTTAAAAAAGATTTTTGATAAAGGGACCTTGGTTTTTGGACCTTTCCCAGCAGATGGTTTCTTTGGGAGTAACCAATATGAAAAATACGATGCGGTTATAGCCACCTATCACGATCAAGGATTGATTCCCTTTAAGACCTTGTCTTTTGGGAATGGTGTAAATTATACCGCAGGATTGAATAAGGTTAGAACTTCGCCAGATCACGGAACGGCGTATGATATTGCAGGCAAAGGAATTGCGGATCATAATTCATTTAAAGAAGCAGTGTACTTGGCAATTGATGTTTTTCATTCGAGAAATCAATACCAAGAAATCAGTCAAAATCCATTGAAAATGAAAGAAAAACAAGAGTTTTCAAAAAAAGGAGAATAAGGGTATTGGATTTATAATAATTTTATATCTTTGCGCTCCCGTAGTTGAGGGTAAAATGTTGTTGCAATGAAGAAGACGAAAGAATTTTTAATTCCGTTTGTAGGCTTAAAGCTAGGGAAACATCATTTTGAATATCAAATCAACAATGCGTTCTTTGAAATCTTTGAATATCATGAATTTCAAAATTCAGATATCAAAGTAACTGTAGTTTTAGAGAAAAAGTCCAATATGCTAGAAATCAGTTTCAAGCATGAAGGAATAGTAAATGTACCCTGTGATGTTACAGGTGAAGATTTTGATTTGCCAGTTAAAAGTAAAATGAAATTGATTGTTCGTTTTGGCGAAGAATTCAATAACGACAATGAAGAATTGTTGATTTTGCCTTTCGGCGAATTTGAAGTCGATATTGCACAGTATGTATATGAAATGATTGTGCTTTCAGTACCTCTAAAACGAGTTCATCCAGGAGTTAAAGACGGAAGTTTACAGTCTGAAGCGTTAAAAAAATTAGATGAGCTAGCAGTAAAGAACACCAAACAAGAGAATAAAAAAGAAGAAAATATTGACCCTCGATGGGACAAATTAAAGCAACTATTAACGGATAAATAATATAGTAAAATGGCACATCCTAAGAGAAAAGTCTCGAAAACTAGAAGAGATAAGAGAAGAACACATTATAAAGCAACTGTAGCACAAATCGCTACTTGTCCTGTTACAGGAGAAGCACATTTATACCACAGAGCTTACTGGCACGAAGGGAAAATGTACTATAGAGGACAAGTGGTTATTGATAAATCAGAAGCTGTTGCTTAATACATTTTTGTAGATAAAATAGAACTCTCACCCTGTGAGAGTTTTTTTTGTTGGTTACAATTTTCTATAAATTAAGAGTCTTAAAAGATTTGAATTAGATTTTTTTTTGTAATTTTCAAGCCTTTTTAGAAAAAATCAACTCCCTAGTAGTTGGTAATAATAAATGAATATAATGAGTACAATTACAGCCGCAATTACCGCTGTTGGAGCCTATGTTCCAGATTTTATTTTAACTAATGAAATCTTAGAAACTATGGTCGATACAAATGACGAATGGATTACTGCTCGTACAGGAATTAAAGAAAGACGTATTCTAAAAGATGATAGCAAAGGAACATCTTACTTAGCTATTATGGCAGCCAAAGACCTAATGGCTAAAGCCAATTTAAACCCTTTAGAGATTGATTTGGTAATCGTGGCTACTGCCACTGCAGATATGCCTGTTGCTGCCACTGCAGCTTACGTAGCTACTGAAATAGGTGCAACAAATGCATTTGGGTACGATTTGCAAGCCGCTTGTTCTAGCTTTTTATTTGGAATGTCAACTGCCGCAGCTTATATTCAATCCGGAAGATATAAAAAAGTATTGTTGATAGGCGCTGATAAAATGTCATCTATTGTTGATTACACGGATCGTGCTACTTGTATTATTTTTGGAGATGGAGCCGGCGCTGCCTTGTTTGAACCTAACTATGAAGGTTTAGGATTGTTAGATGAGTATTTACGTTCTGATGGTGTGGGTCGTGATTTCTTAAAAATTCCTGCCGGAGGATCTCTAATTCCAACAACAATTGATACGGTAAAAGATAATAAGCATAATATTATTCAAGATGGTCAAACCGTTTTTAAATACGCGGTGACTAATATGGCAGATGCTGGCGAGCAAATCTTGAAACGAAATAATTTGACAAACGAAGATGTGAATTGGTTGGTGCCACACCAAGCAAATAAACGTATCATTGATGCTACTGCCAATCGAATGAATTTAGAAGAGGAAAAAGTATTAATGAATATTCAAAAATACGGGAATACTACTTCGGCTACTTTGCCATTAGTCTTGAACGATTTTGAAAAACAATTCAAAAAAGGAGATACAATAATATTTGCTGCTTTTGGTGGTGGATTTACTTGGGGTTCTATTTATCTAAAATGGGCCTACGACAAAAAATAAATGTAAACTAAAAACAAATAATTATGGATTTAAAAGAAATTCAAAACCTAATCAAATTTGTTGCAAACTCAGGAGTTGCAGAGGTTAAATTGGAGATGGACGATGTTAAAGTAACCATCAAAACAACTCTAGAGGGAACTGCTACAGAAACAACTTATGTTCAGCAAATTCCAGCGCAACCAATTCTTCAACAAGCAGTGGCTCCTCAAGCACCAGCACCAGTGGCACCAGCACCAGCTACGCCAGCGGCACCAGCTGCAGAAGATTCAAAATATATTACTATTAAATCGCCAATTATTGGAACTTTTTATAGAAAACCATCACCAGACAAACCGGTGTTTGTTGAGGTAGGAAGTAGTGTTGGAAAAGGAGATGTTTTATGTGTAATTGAAGCGATGAAATTATTTAATGAAATAGAATCAGAAGTATCTGGTAAAATTGTTAAGATTTTAGTAGACGATATGTCTCCAGTTGAATTTGATCAACCATTATTTGTTATAGATCCATCATAATTTAGATTATTTAGATTATTAGATTTTTTAGAGTAGTAGATTTGTAACAATTTCTACTATTCCTATCAAGCAAAAGTCAGCACATGACGTAGCAATCTAACAATCCAACAATCCAATTGTCCAACAATCTAATTAAAAAAGATGTTTAAAAAAATATTAATTGCCAATAGAGGGGAAATTGCACTTCGTGTGATCCGTACTTGTAAAGAGATGGGCATTAAAACAGTTGCTGTTTATTCTACTGCTGATGCGGAAAGTTTACACGTAAAATTTGCAGATGAAGCAGTATGTATTGGTCCTGCTCCAAGTAATTTATCTTACCTTAAAATGTCCAATATAATTGCAGCAGCAGAGATTACTAATGCAGATGCGATTCACCCAGGGTATGGATTCTTATCTGAAAATTCAAAATTTTCAAAAATCTGTCAAGAACACGGGATTAAGTTTATTGGAGCTGCTCCTGAAATGATTGATAGAATGGGAGATAAAGCTTCGGCTAAAGCGACCATGATTGAAGCTGGTGTGCCTTGTGTTCCGGGATCTAACGGTATTTTGGAATCGTATGAGCAAGCGGCACAATTAGCCAAAGAGTTTGGTTATCCAGTCATGTTAAAAGCCACTGCAGGTGGTGGTGGAAAAGGAATGCGTGCCGTATGGAAAGAAGAAGATTTGTTGAAAGCTTGGGAAAGTGCTCGTCAAGAGGCTGGCGCAGCTTTTGGAAATGATGGGATGTATTTAGAGAAATTAATAGAAGAGCCTCGTCATATCGAAATTCAAATTGTAGGAGATTCTTACGGGAAAGCATGTCATCTTTCAGAAAGAGATTGTTCTGTGCAACGTCGTCATCAAAAATTAACAGAAGAAACACCTTCACCTTTTATGACCGATGAATTGCGTCAAAAAATGGGAGAAGCTGCTGTAAAAGCTGCTGAATATATTAAATATGAAGGAGCAGGTACAGTAGAATTCTTGGTAGACAAGCATCGTAATTTCTATTTTATGGAAATGAACACACGTATTCAAGTAGAACACCCAATTACCGAACAGGTAATTGATTATGACTTGATTCGTGAGCAAATTTTAGTTGCGGCTGGTGTGCCAATTTCAGGAAAAAATTACTTGCCACAATTGCATGCTATTGAATGTCGTATCAATGCTGAAGATCCGTATAATGATTTCCGTCCTTCACCAGGAAAAATCACAACATTGCATATGCCAGGTGGGCATGGAGTGCGTTTAGATACACACGTATATTCTGGTTATTCTATTCCACCTAACTACGATTCTATGATTGCTAAGTTGATTACAACTGCGCAAACGCGTGAAGAAGCAATTAGCAAAATGAGAAGAGCATTAGACGAATTCGTTATTGAAGGAGTAAAAACTACAATTCCATTCCATAGACAGTTGATGGATGATCCTCGTTATATTGCAGGAGATTACACAACAGCGTTCATGGACACATTCAAAATGAATGATCCGGAATAAGAAATAAAATATATTTCATAAAAAAAACCTTGCATCGCTGCAAGGTTTTTTGTTTTACACCACAGATTCAAAAAGTATTCCTTCAATCTAATTTTCATTTTCGTATTTTTGATTGGGTACAAATCCAAAGTAATCAATACCTTCAAAATGAAAAACAACTTAGATGTCTTGTTGACTAGATTAGAATCTCATATCGTAAATAGTGAATTGATTAACTTAAACATATCACAATCTACTGTTGGATGGCAAATAGAACATTCGCTATTAACTATAAACGGCATTGTTAATGCTGTTGCAAAGTCCAATCCGAAAGACTATAAATGGAAGTTTAGTTTTATGAAGTGGGTTATATTGGCAACAAAAAAGATCCCTAGAGGAAAAGCAAAGGCTCCTAAAGTTGTTGTTCCAAAAGCAACAATAAATAATGATGATTTACAAAAACATTTGACCACAACAAGAGAAGTAATTAAAGTCTTAGGCTTGGTGCCTAAAGATTATTTTTTTGAGCATCCCTATTTTGGGAAATTGAAATTAAAACAAACAATCCGTTTTCTTGAAATTCATACCTCTCATCATTTGAACATAATTGAAGATATTGTCAGTAAAAAGTAAAAAATAAAACCTCGTCAACGGCGAGGTTTTATTTTAGATTACAAAGTTTCTTTCAGCCATTTGAAAAACTCTTTTTGCCATATCTGCGCATTTTGAGGTTTCAATACCCAATGGTTTTCTTCTGGGAAATACAAAAATCTACTTTTAATTCCACGAAGTTGGGCTGCTTGAAAAGCTTCCTGACTTTGACCTATCGGGACTCTAAAATCTTTTCCTCCTTGAATAATTAAAATAGGTTGGTTCCATTTTGCTACTAAAGTCATTGGGTTGAATGTGGTGTAGCTTTTTTGAGCAGCGACATTGTCTTTTTCCCAATATGCTCCTCCAAAATCCCAATTATTAAAAAACACCTCTTCAGTAGTGCCGAACATACTTTGAGTGTTAAAAACACCATCGTGGGCGATAAACGTTTTGAAACGATTGTTATGAATACCAGCAAGATAAAATACAGAGTAACCACCATAACTTGCCCCTACACAGCCTAAACGCGTTTTGTCTACATAGGGTTCTTTTGATACATCATCAATAGCCGAAAGGTAATCTTCCATTACTTGTCCGCCCCAGTCTTTACTAATTTGCTCATTCCAGGCTACGCCATGACCTTGCATCCCGCGTCGGTTGGGTGCTACCACAATATAGCCATTGGCAGCCATCAATTGAAAATTCCAACGGTACGAATAAAATTGAGTTAATGGACTTTGAGGTCCACCTTGGCAATACAATAGGGTTGGGTATTTCTTTGTAGCATCAAAATTGGGAGGTAAGATTACCCAAACTAACATTTTTTTACCATCAGTTGTGGTAACGTAACGTCTTTCGGTTTTGCTTAACGCTAAAGTGTCATAAGTAGCAGTATTTACATTAGATAATTGAATCCAATTTTTCTTCTTTAGATTATACGAATAGATTTCAGCTGCGTGATTCATATCGGCACGAGTTAAGATAATAGTATCTTTTGAGAAACCAACAATATCGTTTACATCAAAATCACCATTGGTAATTTGGCGTACTTGAATTGCTATTTTTGTTGCTCCTGGGAAATTGACTTCAAAAAGTTGTTTGGTTCCGTCCACTGCAGCAATGAAGAAGATACTTTTACCATCTTTACTCCATAAAAAATGATCAACACTTCCGTCCCAATTTGCCGTTAGGTTCAACTTCATTCCTTTGAAAGCAACAATGATATCATTTTTATCGGCTTCGTAACCGTCGCGTTTCATTTGCAACCAAGCCAAATTACCAGTGGATGAAAATTGAGGAGCCATATCGTACCCTTGATTATCTTCAGTTAAATTGATGGTGGTTCTGGCTGATAAGTCGTATTGATAAATGTTAGTATTGGTAGAAATAGCATACTGAGTTCCGGCTTTTTTCTTGCATACATACAAAATACTGTTGCTGTCAGGCGACCAAATATAATCTTCGTCGCCACCAAATGGTTTTTGAGGACTATCAAAATTTTCTCCTTTTAAGATATCAATTCCCACAGCTCCTTCTTTATTCTCTTTATAAAATACGTGATTGAATTTACCTTCGTTCCAAGTATCCCAATGACGATAATCCAAACCGTTGTAGATTTGTACGTCTGATTTTGCGAGTTCTGGATAAAAATCTTTTCCGTGAACTTTCTCAATTTTCACTTCTTCGTTATACACGATATATTTTCCGTCAGGTGAAACGTTTTTATCTGCTAAAACACTTTTAGTGTCTTTGATTTCGGTTGGGGTACCTCCAGAAATAGGCACAATATAGATTTTTGTATTGGATTTGTTTTCTGAAACCGAAGGAGTAGCTACTTTATAAACGATATTTTTACCGTCCTTAGAAATTCCTAAGGGACTTATTCTTCCTAATTTCCAAAGTAATTCGGGAGTCATTACATTTTGCGCCATGGCATTGAAACCAATTAGAGTTAAGAAAATTATTTTTTTCATAAAAATATTATTTTTGACTCTATAAAAATAATTAATTCAAACAAGAAATGGGATTTTAATGCGAATTTTTAGCCCAGATGGGAACGGCATCCTTTTTCTTTTTGGATATTAGTGAGGGATTTGGGATAAAAAAAGAAAAAGATACAGTGGACAGCTGGAAATAGCTCCAAAAAATTAGTATTTTTATGCCAACTCAAAAGGCCTTTTGGTTTTAAAGAAATAGCTAGATTTTTTTATGATAAAGTTAAAACGTGTTTTGTACAGAATTTTGTTATGGTTTTTTTGTCTTTCAGTGTTTTCTGTAATTTTTTTTAAGTATGTCCCTGTACCATTTACGCCCTTGATGGGGATTCGAGTTATTGAAAACAAGTGGTATAAAAAACCTATTTATTTTGAACATGATTGGGAACCAATTGAAAACATCTCGATGAATTTGCAAAAAGCAGTTATTGCTAGTGAAGATGGGACTTTCTTAAGACATCATGGGTTTGATTTTAGTGCTATGCAAAAAGCATTTCACAATAATGCCAATGGCAAAAAGATAAAAGGAGGTAGTACCATCTCTCAACAAACGGCTAAGAATGTGTTTTTATGGCAGGGAAGAAGCTACTTTAGAAAAGCCTTGGAAGCCTATTTTACGGTATTAATTGAGTTAATTTGGGGAAAAGAACGTATTATGGAAGTCTATCTTAATAGTATCGAAATGGGAGATGGAATTTATGGGGCCCATGCCGCTACACGCTATTGGTATGGTAAAGATGCTACTAGTTTAACTAAAATGGAGGCAGCCGGTATTGCCGCTATTTTACCTAACCCAAGAAAATTTAAAGCGTCTAATTCTTCGGCATTCATAAACAGAAGAAAAGAAAGGATTGTCCGTGTAATGCGGCATATTGGAAAAATTAAATATTAAACTAAAAAAACCACTCTAGTTTGGAGTGGTTTTTAATATGTGTTTTAAGTGAGTGAATTGTCCTTTTCATTTGGAAATATACTAATAGATTGAATGTTTTTTGAACTTATATTGTGTTGCATAGCAAGAGATGACTTATCGTTTAGATGCATTACTTACAGTATAATACTAAAAAGAAATAATCCGAATTTGAGATAAATTAATTTTAAATTAGTGTTCAATAAACATTATTTATCCAACTAATTCCATGTAGTTACAGTTGGAGGGGATGTGATATAATTGGTAAATTGGCCACTTCCGTCATACTTCCAAATTCCATTATAAACCAATGTGTTATTTGTATAATAATTAAAATCTCCAGAATAATCATTTTTTAAATGGGAAATATAGTGCATAGTGCCGGAGCTACCTAAATTAAAAATCATGTCAAAAGTATAATTATTTACATTATCCTTATTCCAGTTAAAGTCTATATTATAATTTGAAGATGATGGAACTCCCATTACTGATAAATTTATGTTGTATGCCCAATGTCCTGAAGAGCCATCTGTTTTTTGCCATCCATCAATAGTAGAGTAAATCTGACCGTTAAGTGCCATTTTATAAAGGTATTCGTATTTGTCCCCAACTAAGTTGTAGGAATAATTTACAGTATATCCTCCATAACTCCATGTGTTTTTATAAAGGGATGAATTTGACTTTCCTGTTGAAGGAGTCATAAAGTTAGCCCCCATTTTCAAATATGCTTCCATCATGCTTATCTGTGACCACATCAAAGGAGATTTTGATTGTAAAGAAATAGGAATTTTTGTTGTAAGGTTAAGATTAGTTACTGCAGGTTTAAAGTTTTGGGTATTGATATCAGAAACGGGTTCATCACTACCGCAATTTGATAGTAAAACTGCAATACATATGGATAAAATTTTTTTCATATTAACAATAGATTTTGTTATAATTAAATTAAGTCAAAGAATTGTCCTTTTCATTTGGGAAGATGATCCAAGGTTTGAATGTTTTGGCTTCTTCAAAATCCATGGAAGCATATGAAATAATAATTATAATATCATCTTTTTGTACTTTTCGAGCCGCTGGTCCATTTAAGGTAATTGTGCCTGAGTTTTTTTCTCCCTTGATGGCATAAGTTTCAAAACGCTCCCCATTATTTACGTTAACAATAGCTACTTTTTCACCTTCAATAATGTTTGAGGCTTCTAGTAAAGCTTCATCAATAGTAATGCTTCCGATATAATTTAAATCGGCTCCAGTTACCTTAACTCGGTGTATTTTTGATTTTACAACTTGAATTTGCATGATACAAAAGTAATTTAATTTAGTGAAATGGTATCAATCAATCGAATATTGTTTACAAAAACGGCAATAAAAGCCCGGTATTTTTTATTTTTTTCTTTTTCTAAACAAGGCAATAGAGATTCTTCGTCAGCTATGGCAAAATATTCCAAATCAAATATTGTGTTGTTGTCAAAGGTTTTTTGAACATATTGATATATGGTTTTAAGGTCTTCTTTTTCAAATTTTTCTTTGACTTCTAACAGTGTTTGGTAAATAATACTTGCTTTTTCTCGTTCTTCTGCCGACAGTCTTTCGTTTCGTGAGCTCATAGCAAGTTGGTTGTGCTCGCGAGCAATTGGGCATCCAATGATAGTTACTGGGATGTGATTTTTTGCTACCAATTTTTTTACAATTTGTAACTGCTGAAAATCTTTTTCTCCAAAATAAGCTTTGGTTGGTTGTATGATCTCCAATAAATATTTCACAATAGTACCTACTCCATTGAAATGACCAGGTCTAAATTTTCCTTCCATTACATTCTCTAAGCCATCAAAATCAAAAGTTTGTGAAATAGTATTTTGACCATAGATATCTTCAACAGAAGGGGCGAATAGAATAATTTCGGAATTCAATTCGGTTATTTTTTGTATATCTTCATCAAGCGTTCGAGGATATTTTGCTAAATCGTCTGGGTTGTTAAACTGAGTTGGATTGACAAAAATACTGACTACGGTTATCTTGTTTTCGTCTAGAGATCGTTGAATCAACGCTAGGTGACCAGCATGTAAAGCACCCATGGTTGGAACAAATCCGATGGTGGAATTGGCTGATATAATAGGGCGTAAATGAGCTATTAATGGAGCTTTTCCAAAGAAAATGTGCATGATGGATGTTTTAAATGGAGTGCAAACTTAACATATTTGTTATAAAGTGCATAAATTTTTGTAATTTTGCTTGGTTTTTATTGCCAAAAAATTAAGTAAATTGTAGTATGAAAGACAAGAAGATATTATATGTATCATCTGAAGTGGTTCCTTATCTTGCTGAAAATGAGGTTTCTTTGATGTCTTATGATGTACCTAAAATGATTAATGATCAAGGTGGACAGATAAGAATTTTTATGCCTAGGTATGGAAGTATCAATGAGAGGAGACATCAATTACATGAAGTAATTCGGCTTTCAGGGATGAATTTGGTAGTAAATGATTTGGACATGCCATTAATTATTAAAGTGGCATCTATTCCAAAGGAAAGAATTCAGGTTTATTTTATTGATAACGAAGAGTATTTTAAACGTAAACACACTTTTTTTGACGAATCAGGCGAATTGTACCCAGATAATGATGAACGCGCTATATTCTTTGCTAAAGGAGTAGTTGAGACAGTAAAAAAATTAAATTGGGTTCCTGATATTATTCATGTTCATGGTTGGATGGCAGCAATGTTACCAATTTACATGAAGCATTTTTATAAGAATGAGGCTTTGTTTTCTGAAACAAAAATAGTTACTTCTGTATATAGTGAATCATTTGAAGGAAATTTAGATGTCGATATGATTAATAAAGTGAAGTTTGATAATGTGCCTGTAGAGGCTATTTTGGATCTTGAAGTACCAAATTATGAAAACATTATCAAGGCAACGGTTAAACATTCTGATGCTGTTATTGTTGCTTCTGAAAATCTATCACCAAGTTTAACAAAATTTATAGAATCTTCAGGAAAACCTTTTTTACCTTTCCAATCGAAAGAAGTATTTGCAGATGCGTATACTAATTTCTACATAAATGAGGTTCTTTAAAAATTAAACTTTAGCACAAAACATGTATAACACTTCTTTTTTTAAGAAATTAATATTATTTACCGTAGCTCTCTTTTTGTATTCTTGTGATAAAGATTATAATGCTATAGGAGCTGATTTATTAGGAGAAAATCATTTTGATTTTTTACAGTACACTTCTGATGTAGTGGCTCATAATCAAAAGATAGGACCAGTTGATAGTAATAATTTAGCCATAAATGCTCTGGGTATTTATGATGATCCTGCATTTGGGAAAACAACGGCTCATTTTGCAACTCAATTGAGCTTGGTTTCAGTTGCTCCAACTATTGGGGCTAATGCGGTAATTGATAGTGTTTATTTGTCAGTACCGTATTTTAGTACTTTAAAAACTACTAATACTGACGGAAGTCATGTTTATGAATTGGATTCAATCTATGGTGGTCAGGCCCCTATAAAATTAAGTGTCTATGAGTCAGGGTATTACATGCGTGATTTGGATCCTTCAACTTCTTTTCAAGAAACTCAAAAATATTTTACAGATCAAAATGCCGTGTATGATAATGCCAAGTTAGGCACACGTCTGAATAATTCATCCAATCCTTCTCAAAATGATACGTTCTTTTTTGATCCAAAAGAAATTGTTCAAAAAACAACGGCAACCGATGGTAAAGTTACTATAACACGTTCTGTTCCTGCTATGCGATTGAAATTAAGTAATAGTTATTTTAATGATAAAATAATAAATGCATCAGCGGATAAATTAGTTACTAATGAAGCGTTTAAAAACTATTTTAGAGGTTTGTATTTTAAGGTGGAGAGCGTTTCTGGGAGTTCTGGGAGTATGGCAATGATGAATTTCAAAGCAGGAAAAATAAGCATAAGCTATACTGAGGATTTAGTTGCTAATAATGTCACTACAAGGGTTTCTAAAACAATCGAGATTAATCTAACTGGAAATTCAGTGAGTCTTTTAGATCAAAGCAATTTGAATACTTCTTATGTCAATTCAGTTAATAACCCTAACACGCTTTCGGGAGATGCTAATTTATATTTAAAAGGAGGCGAAGGATCGATGGCTGTAATAGATTTATTTAAAACGCCCGGAGAATTAGATTTAATTAGAAGTAGAGGGTGGTTAATTAACGAGGCAAATCTTGTTTTTCATATTGATGCTACAAAAATGGCTTCAAGTACAGAGCCTAACCGTGTGTATCTTTATGATCTAACGCATAATAAACCAATAGTTGACTATTATTTAGATGTTTCGAATTCTTCAGATGCCAAAAAGTCAAAATATATCTTTAGCGGATTGATCAATAAAGAAGCAATTACTAATGGTAGAGGACAAACCTATAAAATAAGAATTACAAATCAGATACGTAATTTAGTAAAACATTCTGATTCCACTAATGTTAAGCTAGGTTTAGTGGTTACAGAGGGTATTTCGGAGTCAAGTTTTGTGAAACTAAAAACAGCAAATAGTTTTTCAAATAAAGTTGCTAAAGCGTCGGTTATGAATCCTTTGGGTACTATTCTTTATGGAAGTCATCCTTCCATTCCAGAAGATAAAAGATTAAAACTTCAAATTTATTATACAAAACCTAATTAGATTGATTTTATGTGTGGAATAGTTGGCTACATTGGTTATAGAGAGGCATATCCAATTGTTATAAAAGGATTGAAAAGATTAGAATATAGAGGTTACGATAGTGCGGGTGTGATGTTGTATGATGGAGAAAATCTAAAACTTTGTAAAACAAAAGGGAAAGTTTCTGATCTTGAGGCAAAAGCGGCCAAAGAGATTACCACTAATGGTTTTATTGGGATTGGTCATACAAGGTGGGCTACTCATGGTGTACCAAATGATGTTAACTCACATCCACATCTTTCTAATTCTGGAGATTTGGCAATTATTCATAATGGAATTATAGAAAATTATGCCCCACTTAAAGAAGAATTACTTAAAAGAGGCTATGTTTTTCATTCCGATACAGATTCAGAAGTATTAGTCAATTTGATTGAAGATATTCAAATCAAAGAAAATTTAAAATTAGGAAAAGCAGTTCAAGTAGCTTTGAATCAAGTGGTAGGGGCTTATGCCATCGCTGTATTTGATAAAAAAACGCCAAATGAGATTGTAGCCGCAAGATTAGGAAGTCCATTAGCGATTGGGGTTGGAGAAGGTGAATTTTTTATTGCTTCAGATGCATCTCCTTTCATAGAATATACTTCAAATGCTATTTATTTAGAAGACGGAGAAATAGCAAATATTAGGTTGCATAAGCCTATGAAGATAAGAAAAATTAAAGATGATACATTAGTAGATCCTTATATTCAAGAACTTCAAATGAATTTGGAACAAATTGAAAAGGGAGGCTATGATCACTTCATGTTGAAAGAAATTTATGAGCAACCTAGTGTAATCAAAGATACTTATAGAGGAAGGTTACATTCTAATGAAGGAATAATTCAAATGGCAGGTGTTGAAGATCATTTAGAGAAATTCTTACAAGCTGATAGAATTATTATTGTGGCTTGCGGTACATCATGGCATGCAGGTTTGGTAGCCGAATATGTTTTCGAAGAATTTACAAGAATTCCTGTTGAGGTAGAGTATGCTTCTGAATTTAGATACAGAAATCCTATAATTAGTAAAAATGATGTAGTTATCGCCATTTCTCAATCTGGAGAAACTGCCGATACTATGGCGGCAATTAAATTAGCTAAAGAGCAAGGTGCATTTGTGTTTGGGGTTTGTAATGTGGTGGGGTCATCGATTTCTAGAGAGAGTCATGCAGGAGCTTATACTCATGCAGGGCCTGAAATTGGAGTCGCCTCTACTAAAGCATTTACTACGCAAATTACTGTTTTGACAATGATTGCGCTACGATTAGCAAAAGCAAAAGGTACTTTGTCTAATTCTGATTTTCATATGTATTTGCAGGAGTTAGAAATAATTCCTGAAAAAGTAAAAGAAGCATTAGAAACTGCATCTACTGCAAAAGAAATCGCTATAACTTTTAAAGATGCACATAATTGTTTGTATTTGGGTAGAGGATATAATTTCCCAGTAGCTTTAGAAGGAGCTTTGAAATTAAAAGAGATTTCATATATCCATGCCGAAGGATATCCTGCAGCAGAGATGAAACATGGTCCAATTGCTTTAATTGACGAGCAAATGCCTGTAATTGTAATTGCTCCTAAACAAGGGCATTATGATAAAATTGTAAGCAATATCCAAGAGATTAAATCAAGAAGTGGACGTATTATAGCGGTAGTAACTAAAGGAGATACGCAAGTTCGTGAATTAGCTGATTATGTGATTGAGATTCCAGAAACTTCAGATGCATTATCTCCATTAATTACTACAATTCCGTTACAATTGTTGTCATATTATATAGCTGTATTAAGAGGTTGTAATGTAGATCAGCCAAGGAATTTAGCCAAATCGGTTACGGTAGAGTAAATCACCAAATTAAATAATTTTATAAAAAGCAAGTCTCAACTTGCTTTTTTTATTGGTAGCAATCTAGGTTTATGAATATAAATTTTTATTGCAATTCTAAATACTATAATTCCTTCTGTTCCGGATTGATTTAATAAAATCTCAATCATGAATGAAAATTAGTTAAAAAGGATAGGAATTGTTTGTGAATATGAAATTTTTTTAGGGCAATTTTTATAATAGTCAAAAATATTTGTATTTTAGTCCCATAAACCAACAAAATTTTATCCAATGAGAGTATACTTACTTTTTTTGACCTTGTTTTTTTGTAGCATTTCTTTTGCTCAAAATTCAATTTCAGGTTCTGTTTCAGACAGTAAAAATCAACCCGTTCCAGGAGCCAATATTAAAGTTGTTGGAGACAATTCAGGAACAATTAGTGGTGTTGACGGAAAATTTGTTTTAAGCACAACTAAAAAAATTCCATACCAAGTAGAAATTACTGCTCTAGGTTTTGGAACAAAGAAAATTACGGTTTCGGAAGCCAATCAAAAAGTAATGGTGAAACTTTTAGATGAAGAAACAAAATTAAACGAAATTGTCGTTTCTGCATCAAGAACACCAGAACGTGTTTTGGAATCGCCAGTAACCATTGAAAGAATGGGTATTGCTGATATTAAGAAAACGGCTTCGGCTACTTTTTATGAAGGATTAGAAAACATGAAAGAGGTTCAAATGAATACAAGTAGTTTGACTTTTAAATCAATCAACACTAGAGGTTTTGCTACAGTAGCGAATGTGCGTTTTATGCAATTAGTGGATGGAATGGACAACTCTTCTCCGTTATTGAACTTTGTAATCGGTAATATGATTGGTGTTTCTGAAATTGATGTGCAAAGTGTAGAATTGTTGCCAGGGGCATCATCTGCTTTGTATGGAGCAAATGCTTTCAATGGTATTTTGTTTATGAATAGCAAAAGTCCTTTTACAAGTCAAGGAATTAGAGCGTATGCAAAGTATGGTCAAACCAGTCAAAAAGCTGCAGGAGTTAATGATTACGTGGATTATGGTGTTCGAATGGCAAAAGCATTTAGCCCATATTTTGCAGCTAAAGCTAATTTTACTTACATGAAGGGGACAGATTGGTTTGCCACTAATTACGATGATAAAACAGTAGCAGGTAGAGATAGAAGTCATGTAAATTATGATGGTATTAATGTGTATGGAGATGAGGTGTCAACTAATATTAAAGGAGTGGGTAATGCTTTAGTTTCTTTGGGAAGAATTCCTGCCGGAGTAGTTAATTTATTACCCAATTCAAATGTAAGTAGGACAGGTTATAACGAGGTAGATTTGACAGATAATAAAGCATCAAATACTAAGATTGACTTTTCACTGCACTTAAGACCTTTTGGGGATGAAAAATTAGAAGTTATTTGGCAAAGTAAGTTTGGTTTTGGTAATGCAGTATACCAAGGAGCCAATAGATATTATCTAAATAATTTCTTTATGCAACAACATAAAC
>JACCDS012392145.1_pt1 | contig 17039 bp, 13 predicted proteins | sample 7446441 | NCBI WGS metagenome assembly JACCDS01 (sample SAMN15323445, study PRJNA562643) | freshwater metagenome | isolation source: river surface water | place: USA:Blue River Watershed | collected 2017-08-17
TTGGTGCCCAGGACCGGAGTCGAACCGGTACGGGGGTGAACCCACAGGTGTTTGAGACCAGCGCGTCTACCAATTCCGCCACCTGGGCATGTATTCTTTTCAGAACGGGATGCAAAATTACCATTTTTTCGCACAATTTCAAATATTACCGCAAGATTATTTGATAATATTTTTGGGCCATTCCACAACTTCCATGGAATGAATCTTTTGTGGCTCCAATTCAAATCTCAATGCAGTGCGCACTTTATGAAAGCCATGCAATCCACAGGCACCGGGATTGAGAAATAGCAGGTTATTCATCTTTGCATCGCGCTGTACTTGCAGCATGTGAGAATGACCACACACATAAATATCCGGTTTGGTTTTTTGCAAGATGTCTTTTACTTGGGCGGGATATCTGCCGGGCTTTCCGCCGATGTGGGTCATGAAAATCCGAAACCCTTCCCGATCAAACAACTGCAGTTCGGGGTATTCCACCTTTACATCCATCCCATCAATGTTGCCATAGACCCCAACAATGGGTTTGCCGAGGGCTGTAATGGCGTCATGCATTTTGGTATTGAGCCAATCCCCGGCATGCCAGATTTCATCGGCCCAGGCTGCATGGTGAAGGATGCCCTCGTCTACCCAGCCATGATTGTCGGAAATGACCAAAATCTTCATGTTTATTTTCTCAATAAATCCAGTACAACAAGGCCGTAATTACACAGTTAAATACGAACATTCCCACCGCGTATTGAAATGGTTTTACCATCCAGGTAATTCCACACAACAAGATTGCGATTGCCGCGAACACCTTGGTGGTTAATAGCCATTGAGAAAGGTCGGGGTTCAATGTTTTCATGGATGCTTGCATGTGTTTTTCATCAACCGTAAGCCAGTCTTGCCAATGAAATTGCGTATATCCCACTATTTTCGATCGGAGCGGACTAATGAACAACCGAATTGAATCGCCATCTTCCAAATCGTAGTAGGTTTTGAGATCCACAGGAACTTTGCTGATGGTAAAATCCTCGATTTCTTCTGATAATTGGGACGATGGTTGGGCGCTAGATCGTCCATTATTGTTGGGTTTATTGATCTTTTGTGTTTGAAGATAGGCCTGAGCCTCTTGGATACGAATTTCCAGGGTTTGATACAAAAGCAACGTGTCGATTTCGTTGCTGGATCGCAATCGATATGGCATATGGCTTCGAAAAGAAGCGCAGTGAAGGAAGTTATCGCGAAAATTCTGTGCACCGTATTTGCTCGTTGAACGATAGCCCGTTTCACTCTCATGGGCGAGTACGTATTGAATTTGAGACTTGGGCGTTAGAACGAGGTCGCAAATGGAAAACAACCCCATTCCTGCAAAGCAGAGGCTCATGAGTTTGGCGAATAGAAGGATTTTGCGTTCCACTACGCCAAAGTTAAGTAAAAGTGCGTTGAGCGATGTTAGATCTCGCGGTTAACGTCCCACTGCTCCAAGTAATCGGCCACGCGACGCACGAACATACCACCCAAAGCACCATCCACCACACGGTGATCGTAGCTGTGAGAGAGGTACATCATATGTCGGATCGCAATCACATCCCCATACTCAGTTTCGAGCACAGCGGGCTTTTTGCGGATCGCACCCACAGCCATAATGGCTACTTGTGGCTGATTGATCACGGGGGTTCCTAGTACGTTTCCGAAGCTACCCACATTGGTGAGGGTGTAGGTGCCGCCTTGGATTTCGTCAGGGGTTAGTTTGCCAATGCGGGCGCGGTTTGCCAATTCATTGACCGCACGGGTTAAACCAAGCAGGTTCATGCTATCGGCATTTTTAATGACTGGAACGATGAGGTTGCCATTTTGTTGCGCAACGGCCATCCCAACATTGATATTCTTTTTCTTGATGATGGTGGAGCCATCAACACTCACGTTGATCATGGGGAAATCTTTGATGGCTTTTGCCACGGCCTCGATGAAGATGGGGGTAAAAGTGATGTTCTCCCCTTCGCGTTTTTTGAATGAATCTTTTACGCGGTTTCTCCAGTTCACCAAGTTGGTTACATCGGCTTCCACGAAACTGGTTACGTGGGGTGATGTGTGCTTGCTCATTACCATGTGATCGGCGATGAGTTTGCGCACGCGATCCATCTCAATCAATTCGTCGCCAGGATTCAATGAAATGCTTGATTTCACTTCTACTTTGGCGGGTGTTTGATTTGAAATGACGGGAGCGGCAGGTGCAGATGGTGCAGCCGCAGGTGCCACAGCCACTGGCTGAGCGTTTCCGCGGTTGGCCACATAAGCCAAGATATCAGATTTGGTCACCCTACCCTCTTTTCCGGTGCCGGGCACAGTTTCAAGTTCGGACATACTCACACCTTCGGTGCGCGCAATGTTCAAAACCAATGGGGAATAGAATCGAGAACCATCGGCATTGCTGAGTGGTTCTGGGGCAGGTTGAGCAGCTTGAATTTGGTTTTCAATGGCGGCGACAGCAGTTTCTACGGCAATGGGCGTTTCTACTACGGGTGCAGCAACCGGCGCTGCAGTGGGGGCCGGAGCGACAGCGGAGGCCACTCCTTCGGTGTTAATCATGGCTACAGGTTCTCCAACCTTCACCACATCACCATCCTTGTACATCTGTTTTACCAGAATGCCCGCCTCGGTGCTCGGAATTTCACTGTCAACCTTATCGGTGGCAATTTCTACGATGGGCTCGTCTTTTTCAACACGATCGCCTTCATTCTTTAACCAACGAATAATGGTCGCTTCCGCGATGCTCTCGCCCATTTTGGGCATTACAATGGGTTTTTCTGCCATAAAAATTCACCACAAAAATCGGCATTTTTCGGTTCACCGCCAAACGACTGCGCCGAAACTCATAAAATGACCAATGAAATTGCCCTTTTGGGGATAAAATTCCGCGATTACTTACCCTCCAACTCGTCCCACATCCCTGCCAACTTCATCATCTGCAACACTTCTTGCTGTTTCTCCAGCTCTTGTACCTCTCCATAAGAAAAATGCAGATTTCTCAGCATCCGCTTTACAATCTCCTTCACTCCACAAGGATGGTAGAATTGTTTTTGCGGACTCACATTCACCACTTTCAAGAAAGCATCAACATTTTCTTTCGTGAATATTTGTCCCTTGCTGTATGGATTGATATAAAACAAGGTCTTTTCGATGTCTTCCATGCGCACAACCTTCATGTTCTTCAACCCCTTGAATTCCTCTTTCAGTTGGCAAAATCCCACCACAAAATGCTGGGGCAAATTCACCCCAAACACAGGCAATCCCAAACTTTGTGCGATTGACATGTACACAACCGACAAACTAATCGGATTCCCAGTCTTTCTCTCTAACACCCTGTTGACAAAGGAATTATCCGTATAGTGGTATTGACTATTGTCTCCATGAAATCCCTGTTGATCAAAAAAAACATGGTTGAGAATTTGAATTTTATCGACGTCATTCTCCACGTTTCCCATCATCAGCCAAACATCCAGTTTGATGTCGCTCAGTGTCCTTCTAACCGTGTCAATTTTCAGACCTGGGTATTGTACCTGGGTGACCAACACCCACCCTTCAATGAGGTCGGGCTGTTCTTGTTCAAACCAATTTTTGAATCGTTTGTGAAGCCCATTTCGTTGAATGCGCTTGATTAACAATTCAATATGGGAAGAAACTGATGGAAACTCGTTGGCTAACCAAATGGCCTCTAGGTCATCAACGAGGTCTTCCCCCTCCTCCATGAAGCGCGATTCCAATGCCTCAACCACCTCCTCATCGGGGTCATCGAGCAATCGAATCATCGCTTTGAGGGTCGACACATCCATGACTACCAGAAATTGGTTGTTCTAAATAGGGTTCTCCGATTATTTTTTCTTTTTGAATCCGCCCGCCTTGGGCTTTTTCACAAAATTCTTGCACAAATCGGCCACTTCCGCGAATGTCAAAGCATCCCATTGTTTGTCTTTTGGAATGGGTACATTGTCCTTACCGCTCTTGATATAGGGACCGTAACGACCATTCAAAATTTGAATGTTCGCATCTTCGGTAAACGCCTTTAAAACGGCGGCCTTGTCACCGGCTGTTTTGGCTTCCACCAATGCAATCGCTTGATCCAAAGTCACTGTTTCCGGGGCCTGTCCTTTGGGAATACTCACAAATTGCCCTTGGTATTTGATGTAGGGTCCAAATCTGCCTTTACTCACTTCCAAGGTAACACCATTGTAATCGCCGATGGCCAATGGGAATTGCACTCCTTGCAGGGCTTCGTCCAGAATCGCCGAACATTGTTCGGGGGTCATCGCGATCAAATCTGTGCTTTTGTCTACATTGAAGTACTTGTCACCGCGTTTTAGGTATGGTCCGTATCGACCGATACCTGCAATCACTGGCTCCCCGTTGTATACCATAACCTCTCGTGGAAGTTCAAATAACTTCAACGCTGTTTCCATATCCACGGTCTCGATGGTTTGTCCTTGTTGCAAACTCGCATAGAGCAATTTCTCTTCGTCGTCCTTCACCCCGATTTGCACAAATGGACCAAATTTACCCATCCTCACGCTTACCTGACGACCTAGGGTTGGATGAACACCCAATATTCGCTCGCCGGTTACGCGTTCAGCGGACTCCATGGTGGTATCGACTGCCGCGTGGAAAGGTCCGTAAAAACCGGTTAGCATGTCTTGCCAAGCCTGATTACCGGCGGCAATTTCATCGAACTGTTTTTCCACAGAAGCTGTAAATCCGTAATCCATGATGGCATCGAAATTGGCCGACAGAAAATCCGTCACCAACATACCCATGTCGGACGGGAACAACTTGTTCTTTTCCGCACCGTAATTTTCCGTTTTAACAACTTCTTTGATTTCCGTACCTTCCAGGGTTATCTCTGCAATTTTGCGCTGTTTACCCTCTCTGGTTTCGGTGGTTACATATTGTCTTTTTTGGATTGTGGTAATGGTGGGAGCATAGGTGGATGGACGACCGATGCCCAATTCTTCCAATTTTTTCACCAGTGATGCTTCCGAATACCGCGGTGCAGGGCGTGCATATCGCTCCAACGCTGTGAGTTTTAGTCGCTCAATCGCATCGCCAACCGTTACAGCTGGCAATAAACCTTCGTTTTCGCCATCTTCTTCTTCATCGTCTTTGGATTCGATGTACACTTTCAAAAATCCATCGAACCGGATCACTTCACCTTCTGCTTGAAATTTGGACTTCTTGCTACCATCTTCAAGGGTAATCACCGTTTTTTCCATTTCGGCTTTGGCCATTTGCGAGGCGATGGAACGCTTCCAAATCAAAGAATACAATTTCTTCTCTCTGTTGTCATCCCCTGCAAACTGAACCCCGAAATTGGTTGGACGGATGGCTTCGTGGGCCTCCTGTGCCGATTCATTCTTGGTTGTATAATTTCTCACTTGAGAATATTTTTCCCCAAATGATTTCAGAATTTCTTCTTTCGCTGCACCCATGGCCATTTTACTCAAATTAACGGAGTCGGTACGCATGTAAGTAATGTGTCCGTTTTCGTACAACTTTTGTGCGATGCGCATGGTTGTTGTCACATCATAGCCCAACTTTCGTGATGCCTCTTGCTGCAGTGTTGACGTGGTAAATGGGGGTGCTGGATTTCTGAAGGTGGGCTTTACTTCCAGTCCTGTGACTTGAAAATCCTCATCCACCAGCGATTCTAAGAATGCCTTGGCATCAACAGCATTGCTGGGTTTTTTAACACTATCGGCGGTTAATGTTTTGCCTTCTTTGGTTTTGAACTGACCTTGTACGCGGAAATCAGATTTGGCATCAAATTCATTGATTTCTCGCTCGCGCTCTACCACCAATTTTACCGCCACTGATTGTACACGACCCGCACTCAATTTGGGTTGCACTTTTCGCCATAGAATGGGCGACAATTCAAAGCCCACCAAACGATCCAAAACGCGACGAGCCTGCTGCGCATCCACCAAACACTTATCGATGGTTCTTGGATGCTCAATGGCATTCAAAATGGCTGTCTTTGTGATTTCATTGAATACAATTCGCTTGGTATTCTCGGCTTTCAAGCCCAAAACCTCAAACAAATGCCAACTAATGGCCTCTCCTTCTCGGTCTTCGTCCGATGCCAACCATACCGTTTCGGCATCCTTCGCATATTTTTTTAATTCTGCAACGAGTTTCTTCTTTTCATCGGGCACCTCATACTTGGGGGCGAATCCATTTTTTATATCGATGGCGGAATCTCCGGACGACAAGTCACGGATGTGGCCCATACTGGATTTTACAATAAAACCTTCACCGAGATATTTCTCAATGGTTTTGGCTTTGGCGGGTGACTCTACAATGACTAGGTTCTTGATTGACATGAATTATTTTCCGAAAATGACTGGTTTTTGAATTTGACCTCCGCTACTGCGCAAGCTGATGATATACAAGCCTTGCGTAGGCAAAGATAAATCCGACATAAAAATGGTATTTGTAGATTCTGAAAGTTTGCCTTCAAAAATGTTGGCAACCTTTCTTCCTTGCATATCGATGAGTTCAACAACCACAAACTCATTTGGTTTGGAATTGCGAATGACAATTTTGGAATTGGCTTCAATTGGGTTCGGACTAATCTCCATGATTTGAAGGTCATCACCCAAAGTATTCAATCCCGCCATGTATTGACCCAAATTGATGTTGTCGATGTAAATTGGGTTGCCTCCTTCACTGGCGAAATCAATTCTGAAAGTTAAATTGGTGTTGAGGCCAAGTCCAATCGACGACAAACTTGGCAGCCCCATTACTTTCCATTGTGTGGTCTTGGATGGTTTGAAATTGCTGGTATAAACCTGACCAGAGTACCCCAATGCGGCTCCTGATCGCTCCATGATTTGTTTGTAAGATGCGCCGCAATCGGTTGAAACAAACACCCGAAGGACGTCAGTTACATCGGCGCTGGGCTGGCAGTACGAAGCCATAAAGGTAAATTTTGGAGTGAGTGCTCCCATGTTGGAAATATCAACACTTGGCAATGTCACGCTGTAAGTATTCCCGATGTTCGCACCAGTGGTTATTGGCGCTTTGTAGCAATTGGTCCCCAAGTAACTTGTGGTATTTTCCAAAACGAATCGAGAGCCCACGGGAGAAGAATGAACAAATTTGTCATCCGTCGTAAATGTGGTTGGATCGCCCTTTTCAAAGCTCTGTTCGAAGTTGGCTTTATTGACTGCAACCGATTTCAACACGGTGATGTAATTGGTTTTTGTGGTTGAGTTACTACCCTTCGCATTTTGAACAGTGAGGGAAACTGCATATGTTCCTGGCGTTTGATAGGTAATCGTTGGGTTTTGAACTGAGGAACTAGGCTGACTTGAACCTGTAAAACTCCATGACCATGCTGTTGGTGCAGATTTGCATGTGAGGTCGTAAAATTTCACTGATTGACCGGCACAAATGACTGTACTGCTGGAAGTGAAAGATGCCACCGGTGCTACGCTACCAGGCACCACACCAGTAGCAATCAAGTTGGCAGCGGCCACAACGGCTGCACGAGGATAGGTTGTATTCTTCAATACATTGTGCATTCGCGTTTTCTGTTTGAGGGTAAACAAGGTTTGACATCCACCGTTCGAATAATCCATGTAATTCTCCCACATGTCGGGCAAATCGGGAAATTCATTGGTACAACTGTTTCCACTAGAAGGACAAGAAGCATTGACAAAGGTTCCATTCACTGGAGGGGTATCATCGATTTGGTCACCGCCATCGCATCCATCTTGGAACGTATGGTACAATCCCAACCAATGTCCCACTTCGTGCGTGAGGGTTCTGCCACTGTCTGAGGCCACCGCTGAACCTATGGTTCCAACGCGATCTGATTTAATAACAATGCCATCGCGGGTCGCATTCGTTGCCCAAGGGAAACATGCATATCCCAAAACCTCACCCCCATCTACGCCTCCTGAGATGGATGAAACCACCCAAATGTTTAGGTACTTTTTGTAATTCCAATTGATCAATGATTTCACCTTTTCGGTACTCATGTCCATTTGAACACCCGCAGAGGAGTACACACGATTGATTCCCTCAGTACAGTTTCCATTGGGGTCGATTTTCGCCAATTCAAATTTGATCTGACAATCTGCCGCCAAACCGTTGAAAGCTGCGCGCAGCTTGGTTCTATTTCCATTGAGCAAGTTAAAATCATTGTTCAACACGCGCAATTGATCAAGGATCTGTTCCCTGGAAATGTTTTCCGGACCGTTGGTATGAATCACATGAAATACAACAGGAATGGTGTAGATCGCGGCGCGAGACTCCAAGGTATTCTCTTTCAATATGGCATTGATTTCATCTTCCGCAACAGCGATTTGGGGATCGGATTGCTTCAAATGTTGATGGTATTGATCTGAACCACATTTATGCTGGGCTTCCACACCTTGAATTAACCCACTAAATCCTAGCCCAAGGGCCACACATATCTTACTTAGTCTCATTTTCGTTCCGCAAATTAAATTGAAAGTTTCTTGGTTTGTGGTAATAACTTGTAAAATCAATGACATCAAATTTTCAGGAAGGGTTGCTTTGCGTTGTGATTATTTCCCTTGAAAATACATCATCTGCGTTCCATGAGGCAACATAGAAACAGCGATAAGGTCGATTCGCGGAATTGATTTCTCTCCTGATTCACGCAAATATCGTTGCGCGGCGTGTTGAATTTTTTTTCTCTTTTTGTAATCCACTGCAATTTCGGGGGCATTCATCCCACCCTCATGCCGCGTTTTCACCTCCACAAACACCCAATCATGTTCGTCCTTGCACACCAAATCTATTTCAAACCGACCCACCTTTTTGTTTCTTTCAACAATTTGAAAACCCTTTAACCATAACCATTCTGCCGCCATCGCCTCCCCTTTGTTACCAATATTTTGGGCGATGGTCTTCCCGCTATCCACATACATGCTACAAAGTTCTATCCGTAAAATTACAGCCACAACTACACCCTGAGAAATTGGTTAAATTTGCAAAATGTTACCTTGCCAGTTGCATTTATTGCAAAATGAACCCTACGATCAAACCTGGGATTTTCAAAAAGGATTGTTCAATACCATGATCGCCCAGAAATCGGCCAAGGAAAACACAACCCCCTTTCATTTAATCATGATTGAGCACCCCCACGTATATACGTTTGGAAAAAGTGCCGATCGCGAAAACCTTCTTGCCACTGATGAAACGCTGAAAGACATGAAGGCCAAAGTCTATGACATAGAGCGTGGGGGCGATATCACCTATCACGGGCCAGGCCAACTGGTGGTGTACCCCATTTTTGACCTAGAAGCCTTGGGCATGGGTATTAAAACATTCGTTCAGAGCATTGAACATTGCATCATTCAAACGCTGTCGGATTATGGGATCTCCGCGGGAACAATACCCGACCGCATCGGGGTGTGGATTGATATCGACAAACCCAATGAGAGAAAAATCGCGGCGATTGGTATCAAATGCAGTCGTTTTGTCAGTATGCACGGCCTAGCGCTCAATGTCAACACCGACCTCGCCATGTTCAATCATATCGTGCCGTGTGGCATTGTAGACAAAGGCGTTACGAGCATGGAAATGGAATTGGGCGGAAAAATTGACATGTTCGAAGTAAAAGAAAAAATGGGCAAGCATTTTGCAAGTACCTTTGGGTTAGAATTTAAATCATGAACAGCAAAACCATTCGCACCCTCATCATCGTAGGCGTTTTATTGATCGCATTTTCATGGATCAAAGGCAGTTACAACTCTTTGGTTGATAACGATGAAAAACTCACCACTTCTTGGAACAATGTGGAAGTGGCCTACCAAACCCGCGCAGACAAAATTATTCAACTGATTGAGACCGTTAGTGCCGAAGCCAAATTCGAAAAAAGCACACTGACCGAAATCACCAATGCCCGCGCCAGTGTTGGACAGATCAAATTAGGTAATGAACAACTTACACCGGAGAGCATTGACAAAATCGCCATGACACAGCAATCTGCTTTAAGCCGCTTGATGGTTGTGATGGAGCGTTACCCTGATTTGAAATCCACCAAAGGATTTGAAAATGTACAATTTGAAATTTCTGAAACAGAAAACATGATTCGCACGGCAAGAACAGATTACAACGCCGCTGTTCAAACATACAATTTGAACGTGCGCAAATTCCCAAGCAACATCTTCGCCGGCATTTTTGGATTTGAGAAAAAATCGGGCTTCGCGGCCGACAAAGGTGCTGAAAAGCGTGTTGATGTGAAGGGTGCGTTCAGCGAGTAATATGTTCGGTCCTTTCGCCCTGGTGGTTTCCCGCATTACAATTTTGTTGGGATTTCATCGCAAAGAAACCTTGTTCACCGAATCCGAATCGGCGGAAATTGTATCGGCTATTGCCCAGGCAGAGCTCACGACTTCTGCTGAAATCAGGGTGCACATCAGCCAAAAATTCAAGGGCGATAATGTCGTTGCTGCAGCCGCCGAAACCTTTGCCAAATTGGGCATGCACAAAACGGCTGAGCGAAACGGCATCCTCATTTTTTTGGTGCCCAATACAAAGCAATTTGCCATCTTCGGCGATGCGGGCATCAATGCCAAAATGGCTCCCAGCGATTGGGATGTGATTCGCGACAACATGCAGGAAAAATTCAGAAACCGCAATTTCAAAGGGGGTGTCATTTTGGGCATTCAGCAAATCGGCGAGATTCTGGCGACGCATTTCCCACCAACTGCGAGCAACCCCAACGAACTCAGCAACCAAGTATCAACCGATGCGTAATCCAGTGACAACCAATTCATCACGTCGCTCTTGGGCGATGTCATTGCTGATCACCGCATTGGCACTACTTCCCTGCACATCGGCCCATGGCGAACAAGTCCTACCAAAATACAAAGGCCATATCAACGACTTTGCTGGTGTTCTCAAACCCAACGAAGTTCAGGCCTTGGAAGAACGACTGTACCAATTTGAAGATTCTACATCGGTACAAATTGCGGTGGTCATCGAAAAATCTGCGAATGGCTATGCGGCCGTTGACCGGGCAATGTTTTTGGCTCGCGGTTGGAAAGTCGGGGTCGAGGGCAAAAACAACGGTATGCTGTTGTATATCGCCATCGATGATCGGAAGTTTCATACTGTTACGGCAGATCAACTACAAGATCGACTGAGCGCGAGTAGAATCGGTCAAATTCACAACGAGTATTTGGTACCCAACATGCGCAATGGCGAATATGCCTTGGCCATTGACCAAACTGCATTGGCGTACGAACAAGCCATTCGCAATAAGTTCAAAGGACGCGCGACCAAAAAAGGCAAAAAAGGGGGTGGCGTATGGACGATTTTCGCCGCCTTGGTCATTTTGTTCTTGATGGCTCGAAGCGGTCGGGGTGGCGGTGGCGGTGGATATTCCGGCCGCGGACATTACAACGGTGGTATGGGTAGCAATCCTTTCCTATGGGCCGCACTTGGAAGCAGTTTTGGCAGGGGTTTCGGTGGCGGTTCCTCGGGTGGTTTTGGCGGCGGCGGCTCCAGCGATTGGGGCGGTTTTGGCGGCGGTGGCGGATTCAACGGCGGTGGCGCTGGCGGAAGCTGGTAAATCATCGCAAATTACCAAATCACCTTTCTTTCCGATGGATTGTTTTGTACCTTTGCAAATTCCATGAAAAACGGACCTTCCACGCACATTCATCAGCCCGATGCCAACGAACCACGCATCGAGATTTTGGGTGCGCGTGAACACAATTTGAAGTCCGTGGATTTGGTCATCCCACGCAATAAACTGGTGGTTTTTACTGGCCTTTCCGGATCGGGAAAAAGCTCGCTTGCATTTGACACCTTGTTCGCAGAAGGACAGCGTCGCTACTTAGAGAGTTTTTCCGCCTATGCCCGACAGTTTATCGGCGACATGAAACGACCCGATGTTGACAAAGTCAAAGGCCTCAGCCCCGTTATTAGTATCGAACAGAAAACGGTGAGTAAAAATCCGCGAAGTACCGTGGGTACCGTTACCGAAGTATACGATTTTCTGCGTTTGTTGTTTGCCCGTGCCGGCGATGCCATCAGCTACCTCAGTGGCGAAAAAATGGTGAAACTCACCGAACAGCAAATCATCGATGCGATGGTCAACAAATTTGAAGGTCAGAAAGTTGCCATCCTAGCACCCGTGGTAAAAGGACGTAAAGGTCACTACCGCGAACTCTTCGAACAAATCAAGAAAAAAGGCTACAACAAGGTGCGCATTGATGGTCACATTACCGACATCACTGGCAGCATGCAGGTAGATCGATACAAAATCCACGACATCGAAGTGGTGATTGACCGTTTGCAAGTGCAGGGTGTTTCAACTGGCAGGTTGAGCGAAAGCGTAAAAATCGCGATGAAAATGGGCGGCGGCAACATGATGGTTCAAGATGCCGATGAAAAAGTGGTTCCATTCTCTCGTTTTTTGATGGATCCCATTTCCGGACTGAGTTATGACGAACCCCAACCCAACTCCTTTTCGTTCAATTCACCCTACGGAGCCTGTCCAAATTGCGAAGGCATGGGCGAAACAGCCGAAGTCAATGTTGAATTCATCATCCCCGATCGCACCAAATCGATCAACCGCGGTGGCATTGTTCCCATCGGCGAATTGCGCGAAAACTGGACATTCAGTCAACTGCGCGCCCTGAGCAAAGTACTCGATTTTAGTTTGGCAGACCCCATTTCCAAATTGAGCGAGGCCCAAATCGATTGTATCTTGAACGGTTACGACGAAACCATCATGGTTACCCACGTAAACCACCAAGGACAAAAAAAGACCTACGAAAGCCAATACAAGGGCGTTGTACATTATATCACCGAGAACTATTTCGAATCGGAGGACGACAAACTGCGACAGTGGGCCGAAGAGTTCATGCATCAAAAAACCTGTGACGTTTGTCAGGGTGCTCGTTTGAAAAAAGAGTCGTTGCACTTCATGATTGCCGAAAAGAACATTTCAGAATTGGGCGGCATGAACATCGATGTATTGAAGACATGGTTTGATACGGTTGGTGAGAAATTGACCGAACGACAGACCACGATCGCCACGGAATTGATCAAGGAAATTCGGGCGCGTCTCGATTTTTTGGTGGGTGTGGGATTGGGATATTTGACCTTGAACAGTCCGGCCAGAACCCTCTCGGGCGGTGAAGCGCAACGCATTCGATTGGCAACCCAAATAGGCAGCAAATTGATGAATGTGCTTTACATTTTGGATGAGCCCAGTATTGGTTTGCATCAGCGCGACAACGAACGATTGATCCAAAGTCTGCGCGATTTGCGCGATATGGGCAACACCGTTTTGGTGGTTGAACACGACAAAGACATGATGCTCGCAAGCGATTGGTTGGTAGAAATCGGTCCGAATGCGGGTGTTCACGGCGGACAGATCGTTGCCAGCGGCAAAGTCAAAGATTTCATGGCCTCAGACGCCATCACCGGGAGATACCTCCGCGGAGAAGACAGCATACCCGTGCCATCACAACGCAGAAAACCCACCAAAGAAAAATTGGTACTGAAGGGATGCACCGGACATAATTTGCAAAAAGTAAACTTGGAAATACCCATCGGGTTGTTTGTGGCGATTACAGGCGTCAGTGGCAGTGGAAAATCCAGTTTGATCAACGAAACCCTCTACCCTGCTGCACACAACAAAGTATACGGTTCGAGTTATAAGCCTTTGCCCTTTGCCAGCATTCAGGGGTTGGAGTTTATTGACAAAGTGATTCGGATTGACCAAACGCCGATTGGACGTACGCCAAGGAGTAATCCTGCTACGTATGTGGGTGTTTTTCAAGAGATTCGCAACCTCTTTACCAATCTCCCTGAGGCAAAAATCCGTGGATACAAACCGGGTCGATTTAGTTTCAATGTAAAAGGCGGTCGCTGCGAAGCCTGCGGTGGCGGTGGACGGAAGGTCATCGAAATGAATTTCTTGCCCGATGTAGAGGTGTTGTGCGATGAGTGCCAGGGCAAACGCTACAACCGAGAAACATTGGAGGTACGATACAAAGGCAAGAGCATCAACGATGTATTGGAAATGTCGATTGATACGGCCGTTGAGTTTTTCGAACACATCCCATTGATCTACCGCAAGGTAAAAACGATGCAAGATGTGGGCTTGGGTTATTTGACGCTGGGACAATCGAGTACCACCATTAGTGGTGGTGAGGCGCAGCGCGTAAAATTATCGACTGAGCTAAGCAAGCGCGACACAGGCAAAACCCTGTACATTTTGGATGAACCCACCACAGGATTGCATTTCAACGACATAAAACAGCTATTGGGTGTATTAAATATTTTGGTTGAAAAGGGCAACACCGTGGTTGTGATTGAGCATAACATGGATGTGATCAAAGTGGCGGATTGGGTGGTTGATATTGGTCCAGAGGGCGGCAGTGGCGGTGGCCATATCCTTACATCGGGCACGCCTGAGCAGGTGGCAAAATTCGAAGCCTCTCACACCGGTCGATTCCTGAAATTGGAACTTTGATGCTTGATTTTCGGCGCTGAAATGGTGGGCGCTGAATGAATTGTCGTGGTTCATCGTTTCCTTGCATCAAAACAGAGAAAAAAACGAAGAAAACCGCGATTCCATCGTATTTTTGCAGTATGGATGCTAGCCCATTGCACGCAATCTCACCTGTTGACGGTCGTTACGCCACAGGAACCCAAAAATTAAAACCCTTCTATTCAGAAGCGGGATTGATCCAATACCGCATTCGCGTTGAAGTTGCCTACCTATTTGCGTTGGCGAAGGTCATCCCCAATGTGGATTGGTCGGCCCTGATTGCCGCTCGAGAAACCCTTAACAATTGGAGCGCCGCATTGCCCTTGAGCGATATCGAACGGGTAAAAACCATTGAAAAGACCACCAACCACGACGTAAAAGCCGTGGAATATTGCATCAAAGAGAAACTGGACGAACTGGGATTGCAAGCCTACAAAGAGTGGGTGCATTTCGGACTAACCTCCCAAGACATCAACAACACGGCCATTCCGCTGAGTTTCAAAGACGCAAGTAGCGAAGTCATGCTGCCGGCACTTCGAAATATCATCGCCATCATGAAGCAGCAAGCCCAAGATTGGAAAGACATTCCGTTGTTGGCCAAGACGCACGGGCAGCCAGCCTCTCCCACCCGTTTGGGCAAGGAGTGGTATGTGTTTGTGGCCCGCCTTGAATCGCAATTGCAGTTGTTGGAGCAACTCCCATTCTCCGCGAAATTTGGTGGCGCAACAGGCAATTACAATGCCCACCACGTGGCTTTCCCGCAGATTGATTGGTTGGATTTTGGCGACCGATTTGTGGGCGAAGACCTAGGACTTTACCGCGTGCCTTTTACCACCCAAATTGAGCCTTACGATTTCATGGCGGCACAGTTTGATAATTGGAAGCGCATCAATACCATTTTGATTGATTTCAGCAGGGACGTTTGGACCTATGTGAGCATGGAATATTTCAAGCAGAAAATCAAAGAAGGCGAAGTGGGTTCCAGCGCGATGCCCCACAAAGTCAACCCCATCGACTTTGAAAATGCCGAAGGAAACTTGGGGATTGCCAACGCCTTGTTCGAGCACCTTTCCGCAAAATTGCCCATTTCTCGATTGCAGCGCGACCTCACAGATAGTACGGTGTTGCGCAATTTGGGTGTACCATTCGGACATACCCTCATCGCGCTGAACAGTTTGGAAAAAGGATTGAACAAATTGTTGTTAAACAAGGATGCCGTGAGCGCAGATTTGGGAAATAACTGGGCCGTTGTGGCCGAAGCGATTCAAACCATTCTTCGCAGAGAAGGTTACCCCAATCCTTACGAGGCGCTGAAAGACCTCACCCGTACCAACGCAAAAATTACCGAATCTAGCATAGCCACATTCATCAACGAACTGAACATATCAGATTCTGTTAAAAATGAACTCAGACAAATCACCCCGTATAACTATACTGGCACGCATCCAAACTTGGATTGATGGGTTGCAAAAATCCTGGTCGGAAGGTGGCCGGGGCAAACGCATCGTCAAGAAAACTGCGTGGATTGGGGGTATTGCCCTCACTATGTTGTTGGTGGCTTGGATTGCCTCGCGCGGATTCTTATTGAATTGGGCCTTCGACAAAGCTGTTGCCAAACTCGACCGCAAAGGATACACCCTACAGTGCGAGGACAAAGGATTCACCTACCTCTTCGGAGTGAGATTACAGGGGTTATCGCTGAACCACAAAAAACATGTGGACACACTGCCTGGTAAAACCTTGTTCGCTTGCAAAGAGCTGGCCGTTGGATTGAATGTATGGAAGTTTTGGGATATCGGACTTTCGGGGTTTGAAACCAAGAATTTATCCCTGGATTTGGTGAACCTGCCCAATTACTGCAATTATTGTGATTTGTTGGGCAACGATGAGAAATCTGAGGATGTCAAAACGCCGCAGCGCGATCCCATCGTAAGTCTATTCAGACAACTCGAAAGCTGGATTGGCAAAGCCCCTAATCATTTGGAAATGTCGGGCACCCGCCTATCCCTCACCGATACCACAGGGAAAATTGCATTGGAATTGCCCAATACGCTATACCGAAACGAAGCCATCAATCTGCAACTAAAAGCAACCTCCGAAAAATTGGTCAGCGATGCGCAGCGAAAAGAATACCGACGTCGACGCAAGAACGATAACGATACACTGCCTGCGATCAACCGGAAGCAAATAGAATTTGTGATGCAGGGCGATTTGGACAAAGACGACCTAACCGGACATGTGAGCATCACACCCGCCAACAAGCAGAAATATGTAAGTATTCCATTGGTTTTGAATGGATTGGGTTTCCAAAAAGCCGAATTTGAGGTGTCGGAGTTGGGTGAATCTTTTGGGGCCATTCACGCCGATTTGCAGGGGGGATTTATGGGCCTACAAGTTGATGACGAACGCATTTCTGACACGTTGGTGCAAGCGGATTCCGCACACGGTCGGTTTGTTTGCGATGTAAAGGATGGTTTCTTTGAGTTGGACTCTCAGAGTACTGTGCGCATTAACCAAA
>JACCDS011257653.1_pt1 | contig 17036 bp, 9 predicted proteins | sample 7446441 | NCBI WGS metagenome assembly JACCDS01 (sample SAMN15323445, study PRJNA562643) | freshwater metagenome | isolation source: river surface water | place: USA:Blue River Watershed | collected 2017-08-17
CATTTTATCGTCGGTTTCCAACGGGAGATGATGCTTGGTTTGCGGAGCAATCCTATTGGTTGGCGAAGAGTGGGATAGTTCGTTCCAATTATTTTAAAGGGATGTTATTTTGGGATCATCATCTTTTGGTCTCACATAAGTTTTTTATTCTAATAGGTTCCCTGGTTTATTCTGTTTTTGGAATATCCCTCTATGCATTTCAATCGATAAGCTTTGTTGCGGAATTGATTTTGATAGCCTTGATTTATTCTTATGTCCGTCGACGAAATTTGGGGAAGCAAGCTGTTTGGATGCTCTTGTTTTTAATTTTTGGGAACATTTCTTTGGTCACCATGAGTTTTGAAAATAGACCTGAAATTATTTTGGCAGTTTTGGGATTTGCCTCTTTTTTATGTTTAGATAAATCGTCCAAATATTGGGCTGCTTTGGCTGGAATTTTTGCTGGATTGGCACTTTTGACTCATTTAAATGGAATTGTTTTTGTTGTTGCAGGCTTTTTTTTATTAGTAAAAACAAAGAGATGGCTAGATGTTATTTTTTATTCCCTAACTAGTTTTTGCATTTCCATCTTGTATTTTTTAGATGTGTTTTTGAGTGATCAATTTCAACTTTGGTATTTTCAATTTACACATGATCCTGCTGTTGTGAGTTCTTTAGGGCTTCAGCATAAATTAATGGTCATGTTAAAATTCCCTTTGATTTTTGTGGGATCCTTCAAGGAAGTTGGAGTGACGCTTATACTAGGGACCTTCCTTTTTTTGAATAAAAGTCGCTTAAAAGAATTACCAAAGAATGTCGTTTATTATTTGATTTTTAGTGTTTTCACACTTTGGATTATCACAAAAAGCATTACCGGTTTTTATCAATTACTTTTTTTGCCTTTGTTGATTGTTCTAATCTTGGAATTAATGAGTTTTTTAAAGTCGGAATATTGGCTTAATAAATGGACTATTTTTGTGTTTTTCTTGTTTAGCTTCATTGATATTTTTGGGCAGGTTCAGCTTTTGAACAAAATTCATAAATACCCTTATTTACCTGAAAAATATGCTGAAATTTCAAAGAAAATAGAAGATAAATCATGCGGCATCGTGCCTTTGAATTTCTTTTTTAACGGGTATGATCAGTTTGGACAGTTGTATTGTATCGAAAATTTTTGGCCAATGAATGTGCATCGGGAAGAACATACCTTGGCAGAATTAGGTCAGTTTGCCGTTGATCGGAAGGTTAATTTTATTGTTATTGATAAACATTCGTTGAATAAGCCTGCTGAAATCAATAATAAATCAAAAATCCCGTCTTTTCAGCTAGCCTACTCAGACGGGAATCTCTTTTTGTTTACTCGTCAAAAATAAATACAGGTAGTATTTATCAAGCCATCGGCTTTTGTTTTACTTTTTACGACCTCCGGCTTCGACTTCGCTCAGCCATCGGTATTCTCTCTTCCCTTTTTCTCTTTTCTCTCTTCCCGTTTTCTCTCTTCTCTCTTCCAGTTTTCTCAATCAATTTTCGCTTCTTCCAATTTTGGAACTAATGCATAAATAATCAACCAAGCCAACATGTAAGCGCTTCCGCAAAGCAAGAATATGATATTGTAACCATCATTTTTATTCCCAAGTAGTTCGTATTTGTCTAATATATATCCAACAATCATTGGGAAGAAAATACCACCTACAGATCCAGCCATTCCTCCGATACCAATCACTGAACTGACTGCTTTTTTCGGGAACATATCTGTTGCAATGGAATAAATATTCGCACTCCAAGCTTGATGCGCTGCTGCAGCCAAAGAAATTAGTCCAACGGCTTGCCAAATATTATCGCAATAGCGGGCTAAAACAATCGGCACTACTGCAATGGCGAAGCTCAGCATGGAATATTTTCTAGCCTTGAAAGATGGCCAGCCCTTGTTGATTAACCAGCCAGACAAATAGCCGCCTCCAATACTTCCAATGGTTGTGGCAGTATAAACGATGATTAATTCCAAACTTGGTTTTTTCAAGTCTAATTCAAAGCGCTCTTTGAAATAAGAAGGCAACCAGAATAAGAAAAACCACCAAATAGGATCTGTCAACATTTTGCCAAAGAAAAAGGCCCAAGTTTGCTTAAAGCCAAATAATTTAGCCCATTTTACAGGTTCTTGATTTTCATCTTTCACTTCCATATCGGCATGGATGTAATCAAATTCAGCCTTACTTAATTCTTTGTGTTTGGAAGGTACTTCATAATATAACCACCAAAAGATTAACCAAATAAATCCAATCGCTCCTGTTACAATGAATGCCATTTCCCAACCGTAAATTCCTAAAATCCAAGGCACTAAAATCGGGGCAGCTACGGCACCAATGTTTGCACCTGAATTGAAAATACCTGTTGCTAAGGCTCTTTCATTTTTGGGAAACCATTCTGCCACGGTTTTGATGGCAGCCGGGAAGTTACCTGCTTCTCCCAATCCCAATAAACCACGCATGAAAGCGAAGCTTAAAGTTCCAGTTGCTAAAGCGTGCAACATCGCTGCGATACTCCAAACAACAATGGAAATAGAATAACCTAGTTTTGTACCAATTCGGTCAATGATTCCACCAAAGCCTAATAAGCTGATGGCATAGGCAGATTGGAAGCAAATAACGATGAATGAATAATCCGATTCCGTCCATTTGAAATCGTCTTCTAAGACAGGTTTCAAAAGTCCAATCACTTGTCTGTCCAAGTAGTTAATCGTCGTTGCGAAGAAAAGCAATGCGCAGATTCTCCAGCGATATTTTCCTATTTTTTCCATGGTTTAGAGTTTTGTTGAGAACTTATAATTCTCGGTAAGTTTGAATAAGTTGTGAAATTGTATTTGAAATCGATTGATAATTTTGTTCTTTAATTAAGCTTGGAGGGAATAATTGTGAGCCCATTCCAACGGCAGCCGCACCCGCAGAGAACCAAGTAGATAAACTTTCTTTATTGGGTTCCACTCCACCCGTTACCATAATTTTACTATTGGGCATAGGGCCTTTCAAGGCTTTCACAAAAGCAGGACCAACTACATTTCCTGGAAAAATTTTGATGTATTTAGCACCTAAAACCTCTGCATTTCTAATTTCTGTCAAAGTCATGGTACCTGGCATCCAAGGGATATCATGTTTGCCACAAATTTCTCCCACTTCTGGAGTTGTGAAGGGCTGTAACATGAAATCTGCCCCCATTTCAATGAATTGCGCCGCTTGTTTGGCATCAAATATGGTACCAATTCCTAAAACTAAATCAGGGCATTCTACTTCTACATATTCAATTAATTTGGCAAAAATTTGAGGGGCCTCTTGTCCTCGATTGGTGAATTCAAAGACTCTAATTCCGCCATCGTAGCAAGCTTTTAGCACATTTTTTGCAATGCCTAAATCGGCATTGAAAAACAACGGTACAATTGGTGTTTCTTCAATTCTTTGGTAAACTACTGTGGATGAATTCCTTGCCATAATTATCTTTTTAATCGCCCTGATATGTCGCCATTCATGACTGTTTCTATTTCATCTATATTTGCTAAATTAATATCTCCTTCGATCGTGTGTTTCAAAGCTGAAGCCGCTACGGCAAAGGCCAATGACTTTGCTTCATCTTTTAAAACGATATTTCCATAGATATATCCAGCCATGAAGGCATCTCCTCCACCGATTCTATCTACGATTTGACTGATTTCTACGGTCTCTGATTTAACCAAGTTCTTTCCGTCAAAAGATACACCAGCAAGGGTATTTTGGGATGCTGAAATTTGACCTCTTTTGGTATTTATGATTTTTTTGATCTTCGGAAATCTCGCCATGATCTGCTTGCAAATAGATTCGAAATTACTTTTCGATTTTCCATCAGACACAATTCCTAAAATATCTTCAGCATCTCCTTTTCCACAAACGATGATATCACAACCTGCAATTAAATCGGGCATTACTTCTTGTACCGTTTTTCCATATTGCCATAAATTTTTACGGTAATTGACATCGGCAGAAACGGTAATTCCCAATTTATTTGCCGCCGCTATGGCATCTTTGGTGGCTTGCGCAGCAGAGGCCGAAATGGCGGGAGAAATACCTGTCCAATGAAACCATTGGGCGTCTTTCAATATTTCTTCCCAATTAAATTCTTTGGGATCTAAGCTTGAAAAAGAAGAATTGGCTCTATCATAGACCACTTTGCTGGGGCGCATGGCAGCACCGAACTCTGTAAAGTATAACCCTAATCTTTCTCCACCATATTGCACATGTGACATATCCACACCTACTTTTCTGAAATATTCAGTTGCAGCTTTCCCCATTTCATGATCTGGGAAACGCGTAACGTGAGCCGCTGGTAAACCTAGGTGAGCTAAACTTCCGGAAACATTCGCTTCACCACCTCCAAAAGTAAGATTAAGCGATTGAGCTTGAGTGATTCGGCCGTAACCTGGAGGACTTAAACGCCCCATGATTTCACCGAAAGTAACTATTTTTTTCATTGATTAATCGAAATTAAAAAATTGAGCAGCATTGTTGTAACTGATGTCTGAAACCATTTTGCCTAACCAAGCCGTGTCTGCTGGAAGTTCTCCATTTTCTACATCTTGGCCAAGTAAATTACATAAAATTCTTCTGAAATATTCATGTCTTGGGAAAGATAAGAAACTTCGTGAATCCGTTAACATACCTACGAAATGACTTAATAAACCCATGTTCGACAAGGCATTGATTTGTTTTTCCATGCCATCTTTTTGATCTAAAAACCACCAACCAGAACCATATTGGATCTTTCCAACGATGGTGCCGTCTTGGAAATTTCCAATCATCGTGGCCAATAATTCATTGTCTCTTGGGTTCAAATTGTACAAAATGGTTTTAGCCAATTGGTTGGTTGTATCCAGGGTATTTAAGAATTTCGACAAAGGTTTTGCCTGTTCAAAATCGCCAATGGAATCAAATCCAGTATCTGGCCCTAAACTAGCTAACAATCGATTGTTATTGTTTCTCAAAGCTCCCAAATGGAATTGTTGCGTCCAGCCTTTTGCATGATCTAAATGCGCGAAATACACCAACATGGCCGATTTAAATTGCCATTTTTCTTTTTTGTTGATCGTTTTACCCGCGTGTAATCTTTCAAAAATATGTTCAATTTCTTCTTCTGTGTAATCCTCTGCGTAAATATGTTCCAGGCCGTGGTCACTTAAGCGGCAACCCACCGAATGAAAGAAATCGTGGCGGTCTTTGATAGCTTTTTTGAAATCCGATAGATGTGAGATGGAATAGCCCACAACCGCACTTAATTGATTCATGTATTCAATAAAGGCTAATTCATCATCCACAGCCATGGCTTTGTCTGGTCGGAAAGTAGGAAGTACTTTGATCGAAAACCCACTTGCGGCAATATGTTGATGATAGGCTAAATTATCAATGGGGTCGTCTGTGGTACAAAGGACCTTTACATTCATTTTAAGCAATAAATTTCTTACTGAAAATTCTTTTTTGCGAAGTAATTCAGAGCATTGATCATAAATTCTTTTGCCTGATTCTGCATTCAATAATTCTGTTACTCCAAAGTATCTTTGTAATTCCAAATGTGTCCAATGGTACAATGGATTACGCATGGTATAGGGAACCGTTTCTGCCCATTTCAAGAATTTTTCTTCATCACTGGCATTTCCAGTAATGTATTTTTCATCCACTCCATGGGTACGCATGGCGCGCCATTTATAGTGATCGCCATACAACCAAATTTGAGTAATATTATCAAATTGTTTGTCCTCCGCAATTTGTTGAGGAATCAAGTGATTGTGATAATCGACAATAGGCATTTGTGCCGAATATTGATGGTACAATACCTTTGCCGTTTCGGATTGCAATAAAAAATCTTCGTTTAAAAATGGTTTCATGTTGTTATTTGTCTTCTACTCCAAATTTATTTATTGGGTTTGAAATTTTTAACTTATCTCTTTCTCCCTCCGGCTTCGACTCCGCTCAGCCATCGGTCTTCTCTCTTCCCGTTTTCTCTTTTCTCTCTTCCCGTTTTCTCTTTTCTCTCTTCCCGTTTTCTCTCTTCTCTCTTCCCGTTTTCTCTCTTCCCGTCTTCTCTCTTCTCTCTTCCCATTTTCTCTCTTCTCTCAAACGTACTTCGCTACCGCCTCTTCAAAACCGGGCAATTGCGTTAAATCGCTACCCCATAATTTTTCATCTGCTAATACTGCATGCAAATCGAAATTCTTCCAAGCTTCGTAAAAGTACCCTGCTAAATCGCATTGAATTGGATAAAATTCGCCATTGCATTCGCCGAAAAATTGTCCATTTTCCTCTTTTACTGCATGCATGAATTGTAAGTAGGCTGCAAAGCCCATGCTGAATAATTCAGGAGCTTTGCCAAATTCTTTGTAATAATTCAGCAATAAAGGAATATTCCGCATGCGCATTTTGGTGCTGTATTGAACGGTAATATCGATTAATTTATGATTGATGAATGGATTTTTAAAGCGGTCTAAAACAGATCTGCCGAAACGGTCTGCCACTTTGAAATCCATTTTGTAAGGAATCGCAAAAGCTAATTCGCTTAACATCAAATTCATGATTAATTTGCTAAAATAGGAATTTGCCATCACATCTTTAACCAAACGGAAACCCAACAAATAGGCCATTCCACACATCAACGTATGTGTACCGTTCAATAAACGCAATTTCAATTCTCGGTAAATTTCAATGTCTTCCTGAATGATGACTCCCGGATCTACCGATGCAAAACTTAGCACCTTTCTCACATGATCATCCCCTTGGATGGCCCAAAGTCGGTACACTTCTGAGATAATCAGTAAGGAATCTTGGTAACCTAAGTCTTCTTGGATTTTAGCAATGGTTTCTGCGTCTGGTTTTCCAGGAACAATTCTGTCAACCAATGAGTTACAAAAGCGATTAGCATTGCTTAACCATTTGATAAAATTCGAATCTAATTGATGTTCTTCTGCTAATTGTAGCAATATACCTTTTAAAACATCTCCATTATTGATGATTAATTCTGTAGGGATGATGACCATACCAGCCGATTCGGCTCCCTTAAAATGCTCATAACGAGCATGCAAGAATGCCAATAATTTCGCTGGAAATGATTTCGGGGCTTGTCCAAATAGAACATCATTGGCAAGGTACTGAATGCCAACCTCTGTGGTATTGGAAATAACAATTTGCATGTCTGGGTTTTGGGCACATGCCAAAATTTGATCCCATTCGGTATTAGCTACTAAAGTTCTAGAGATGGAAGAGTTGACTAAATATTCTTCGACTTCCTTGCCCTCCTCTATGCCTTTCACGCAATGCGTGTAGAGATTGTCTTGTTGTTCAAAAGCATTGGAATCACCTTTGCTAGTAGATTTTACCAGCACCACACGGCCTTTGAAAACGCCTTTTTGATTGGCTTTGTCTATGAAATAATCACAAAGACCCCTTAATAGAACACCTGTTCCAAACTGAAGAACTTTTTCTGGATAATTTTTTATTTCAGGGTTTGGACGAACAAGTTGAACTTTGGGCTGTAAATTGCTCTCTCCTAGGGTATGATTATTTAATATTGGCATGGCCATAACACAAAAAATTTAAATTAATTATCTCTTAAAAGGCGTAAAACTCAATAATTTACCTGAAATTTTACAAAAACTTGTCCTTTTCTTTGAAATAAAAAATTTAAAACGTTTACGCTTCGCCGATGGGGCCATTATAGTTCATCGGGAAATTGAAACCGGATGCATCATTGTCTTTGGAAATAGGACCAAAAGCCTCTTCGTACTTGGCAATATTTTCTTGTAGAGCCATCAAAAGTCGATTGGCATGGTCGGGAGTCATCACCACTCTGGATTTAACTTTTGCTTTTGGAATTCCTGGAAGGATTCGGATAAAGTCTAAAACGAATTCAGAAGGAGAGTGGGCGATCAGTGCTAGATTAACATAGGCACCTTCTGCCATTTCTTCTGGTAATTCGATGTTTAATTGATTTTCTTCTGGGTTATTTGACATGCTTATAGGATTTGTGTGGGTATGTACTTTTTAAATTCGTATGTTTTACAAAGATACTAGGAATTGCTTATTTCAAAATTACTGTTTTAATCTGTGATGGCAAATGTAATAATGAGGGAAGAAGATAGAAGACGGGAAAAGAGATAAGAAAAAAACCACCACCCACTCACGCTCGGCTTTGCCGAGTGTGGAATATTGGAAGAACTTTTAGTTCTTATCTCAAATACATGGATCATGTTCTTGCAATAAAAAACGTGTGTGTCCAAGATTATCAAAAAGCTGTTAGGAACTGATGGAAAAAATGATTTTTGGGGTATGGGGCCCCTTACCCCCTGCAATTTACAAGTTTAAAAGTTCAGTTATTTGATAAAATTGATACTCATTTTTTTAATTTGAAACATCAATTGTATACATTAAAAACCCCACAAAAAAAGCCCCTACATTGCTGAAGGGGCTTTTATTTTTAGAAATCGCAAGGATTAACTTTCAACACTTGATTTTCTAGTAACCACTTCTGAATCGTCCATAGATGCGTTTCTCGCTTCTAATTGTTTCAATTCATCCACTGGAGTCACCATGATATCCTTGTATTTACGTAAACCTGTTCCTGCTGGAATTAAGTGTCCAACAATAACGTTTTCTTTCAATCCATCTAAGGTATCTTGTTTCGCTCTGATTGATGCTTCAGAAAGTACTTTCGTAGTTTCTTGGAAAGATGCAGCAGAGATAAATGATTGCGTACCCAAAGAGGCTTGAGTGATACCTTGCAAGTTAGCAGATGATACCGCTGCTGCAGCATCACGTACTTTCATGATTTTCATATCGCGACGCTTCAATGATGAGTTCTCATCACGTAATGCACGAGCAGAAAGAATCATACCTGCTTTGTATTTCTCTGAATCTCCAGCATCTGTGATTACCTTCTTGTCCAAAATCTGATCATTCTCCTCACGGAATGCGAAACGATCTACGTTTTGTCCTTGTAAGAATTGTGTATCACCTGGCTCAAGGATTTCAACTTTCTGCATCATTTGACGAACAATACATTCGATGTGCTTATCGTTGATTTTTACCCCTTGTAAACGATATACGTCTTGGATTTCATTAACTAAATACTCTTGAACAGCTGTTGGTCCTTTGATTGCCAAAATGTCTGAAGGAGTAATGGCTCCATCTGACAATGGCGTACCAGCACGCACGAAGTCATTGTTTTGCACCAAGATAAATCTTGTCAATGGTACTAAGTAACGGCGCTCAGCTCCTTCTTTTGGAGTAACGATGATTTCACGATTACCACGCTTGATAATACCATAAGAAATAACACCGTCAATCTCAGAAACAACCGCTGGGTTAGATGGATTACGAGCCTCAAATAACTCAGTCACACGTGGAAGACCTCCTGTAATGTCACGAGTTTTACCCGCAGCACGTGGAATTTTCGCAATGATTTGTCCTGCTTTGATTTTGTCTCCTTCATCAACTGCCAAACGAGCTCCTACTGGAACGTTATAAACTAAATCCTCTTTTCCTTTCGCTGTTACTAAAACAGAAGGGTTTTTCGTTTTATCCTTCGATTCAATAATTACTTTTTCACGTAAGCCTGTTTGCTCATCCGCTTCTTCTTTGTAAGTATTGTTTTCTTCGATTGCCTCGAAAGCTACTTTACCTTCCGCTTCCGATAAGATTACCGCATTGTATGGATCCCATGCACAAATTGTATCTCCCTTCTTGATTTTATCGCCATCTTTTACACTTAAGAATGAACCATAAGGGATGTTGTTTGTCATAAACACTTGGTTGTTCGCTGGATTGATGATTTGAACCTCACCTGAACGACCCATGACAATTTCAACAGCATTACCATCAGCATCAGTAGAGCTTACAGAACGAACTTCCTCAAATTTAACGATACCGTCAAATTTAGATTTTACGCTTGCATCTAAGGAAACGTTTTGAGCGGTACCCCCCACGTGGAAAGTACGTAATGTCAACTGTGTTCCTGGCTCTCCAATGGATTGAGAGGCAATTACACCTACCGCTTCACCTTGGTTAACCATTGCTGCTGTTGCTAAGTTACGTCCGTAACATTTCGCACAAACACCTTCTCTTGTCTCACAAGTCAATACCGAACGAATCTCAACAGACTCGATTGCTGTTTCGTCAATTCTATTGGCAATTTCCTCATTGATTTCGTCACCTGAAGCAACAATTAGCTCGTTGGTAATTGGATCATACACGTCATGTATTGATACACGACCCAAGATACGCTCCGACAATGGCTCAATGATTTCCTCATTATCTTTTAATGGGAACACGTTAATACCACGCAATGTACCGCAATCTTCTTCATTCACGATTACGTCTTGAGCTACGTCATGTAAACGACGAGTCAAGTAACCCGCATCGGCTGTTTTCAAGGCAGTATCTGCCAAACCTTTACGCGCACCGTGTGTAGAGATAAAGTACTCTAATACGTCTAGACCTTCTTTAAAGTTAGATAGAATTGGATTCTCAATGATTTCACCCACCGAACCTTGTAAGTTCTTTTGTGGTTTCGCCATCAAACCTCTCATACCACCCAATTGACGAATTTGCTCACGAGAACCACGGGCTCCAGAGTGCATCATCATATAGATCGCATTGAAGCCTTGGTTATCTTCTTCCATTTGCTTCATTAACGTCTCCGTAATCTTCGAGTTAACTTTAGTCCAAATATCAATAACGGCATTGTAACGCTCATTATCAGTAATTAAACCCATTAAGTAGTTATCCCAAACCGCTTGAACATCTTCTTGCGCCTTGATAACCAATGAAGCTTTTTCTGCTGGAATTTGAACGTCGCCAATACCCATCGATAGACCACCGTGGAAGGCTTGTTGGAATCCTAATTCTTTAATATCATCTAAGAATTGAGCTGTACGAGCCATACCACAAATTTTGTGAACTTGTGAGATGATTTGTTGCAACTTCTTCTTTGTCAATAATTCATTGATATAACCTACTTGCTCAGGTACACATAAGTTGAATAAAACACGACCCGCAACAGTTTCTACCATTTCTTCCACCAATGATCCGTCATCCTTACGAACCTTAGCTTTTACAACGATATTTGCATGTTTCGATAATTTCTTCTCGTTCAAGGCGATAACAACCTCCTCAAATCCGTAGAAACGGTTTCCTTCTCCTGCTACTTTATGAGTTTCAGTCGATTTTCTGCCTTTGGTTACATAATAAAGTCCCAAAACCATGTCTTGTGAAGGTACCGTAATTGGTGCTCCGTTGGCAGGGTTAAGAATATTATGTGATGCCAACATCAATAATGAGGCTTCCAAAACAGCTTCATGTCCTAGCGGAACGTGAACAGCCATCTGGTCACCGTCAAAGTCGGCGTTAAATGCAGTACAAGTTAATGGGTGTAATTGAATCGCTTTTCCTTCAATTAATTTAGGTTGGAAAGCCTGAATACCCAAACGGTGCAAAGTTGGAGCACGGTTTAAAAGAACTGGGTGTCCTTTCATTACATTCTCCAAAATATCCCAAACTACTGGATCCTTACGATCAACAATTTTCTTGGCAGATTTAACCGTTTTTACAATTCCACGCTCGATCAACTTACGGATAACAAACGGCTTGAATAATTCAGCTGCCATATCTTTTGGAAGACCACATTCGTGCATTTTCAATTCTGGACCTACTACAATAACCGAACGACCTGAATAGTCAACACGCTTACCTAATAAGTTTTGACGGAAACGACCTTGCTTTCCTTTCAACATATCAGAAAGTGATTTCAACGCACGGTTTCCTTCTGAACGTACCGCATTTACTTTACGCGAGTTGTCGAATAAACTATCAACAGCCTCTTGTAACATACGCTTCTCATTACGTAAAATCACCTCTGGCGCCTTGATCTCAATCAAACGCTTCAAACGATTGTTACGAATAATCACACGACGATACAAATCGTTCAAGTCAGATGTTGCAAAACGACCTCCATCTAAAGGCACCAATGGACGTAATTCTGGTGGAATTACTGGTACCATTTTGATGATCATCCATTCTGGACGGTTATCAATACGGCCAATGGATTCACGGAATGCTTCAACAACTTTCAAACGCTTCAAGGCTTCTGCTTTACGTTGTTGTGAAGATTCAGTATCTGCCGAGTGACGTAAGTCAGCCGATAATATATCTAAATCAATACGAGTCAACAACATATTTAATGCATCAGCACCCATTTTGGCGATGAACTTGTTAGGATCTTCGTCTGGTAAATGTTGATTCTCGCGAGGTAACTTATCTAGGATATCTAAATACTCATCTTCTGTTAAGAAATCTAAGTATTGACTACCAATTTTACCTTCGCTGGCATACATACCTGCTTGAACCACTACATATCTTTCATAATAGATAATTTGATCCAATTTCTTGGTTGAAAGTCCAAGCATATAACCGATTTTATTCGGTAAGCTACGGAAGTACCAAATGTGTGCTACTGGAACCACTAATTCAATATGGCCCATACGCTCACGACGTACTTTCTTTTCAGTAACCTCTACGCCGCAACGGTCGCAAATGATTCCTTTGTAACGAATTCTCTTGTATTTTCCGCAATGGCACTCCCAGTCCTTTGTTGGACCAAAAATTCGCTCGCAGAATAAACCGCCCATTTCGGGTTTGTAGGTTCTATAATTGATGGTTTCAGGTTGTGTTACCTCTCCATTGGAACCTTCTAAGATCGACTCAGGTGATGCCAATGAGATGGTCACTTTCTGGAAGTCGCTATTCAGTTTTCTAGTCTTTTTAAATGACATTTTCTTGTATATTTTTTTGGAAAATGATTGCCTTTTTAAAGGCTGTTGCCAGCCTTATTAATTACTCTAAAGTGATTTCTAATGCTAAACCTCTTAATTCATGAATCAATACATTGAACGATTCTGGAATATTTGGTTTTGGCATGTTTTCACCTTTTACGATTGCCTCATAAGCTTTGGCACGGCCTATTACGTCATCCGACTTAACAGTTAAAATCTCTTGTAAGATATTAGCTGCACCGAATGCCTCAAGAGCCCAAACCTCCATCTCACCAAAACGCTGACCTCCAAATTGAGCTTTACCTCCCAATGGTTGTTGCGTAATCAATGAATAGGGTCCAATCGAACGAGCGTGCATCTTATCATCAACCAAGTGACCTAATTTCAACATGTAAATGATACCTACCGTTACAGGTTGGTCAAACATGTCTCCAGTTAATCCATTGTATAAATAAGTACGGCCCCAATCAGGTAAACCAGCCAATGTTAACTCAGCAGCTACTTCTGCCTCAGTTCCACCGTCGAAAATTGGAGTAGCATAACGCTTTCCTAATTTTTGTCCAGCCCATCCTAATACAGTTTCATAAATCTGACCTAAGTTCATACGAGAAGGTACCCCAAGTGGATTCAATACGATATCTACTGGTGTTCCATCTTCTAAGAATGGCATGTCTTCCTCACGAACGATACGTGCAACGACCCCTTTATTACCGTGACGACCCGCCATCTTATCACCCACTTTCAACTTACGTTTCTTAGCGATGTAAACTTTAGCCAATTTCACGATACCTGCTGGTAACTCATCTCCAACTTCTAAAACGAAACGCTCACGCTTGAATCGACCAGCGATTTCATTTCGACGAACATTGTAGTTCTTAATCAATTGCAAGAAAACACGGTTGATGTTGGCATCCGTTGTAGCTTCTTCTACGATTAAGTCAGATAATAAATTAGCCTCTTCTTGTACTGCGTAAGTGCTCTCATCACGGTACAAGTTCTTATCAGGGAATAATAATTCTTCAATGTTTTTCGCAGAGAATTTAACTCCTTTTTCTACGATAACCGTTCCAAATTTATGTTTGATTCCATTCGAAGTCTTACCATTTAAAAGAGTAACCGTTTTATCAATCATGATACGACGAATCTCCAATAAATCTTTGCTGTATTGCTTCATTAATTTCTTCAACTCAGCCTTCGACTTTTCTCTTTCTTCTTTATCCTTTTTAGGACGTGAGAATAATTTGGTATCAATTACCACACCTTTCAATGATGGCGGCGCTTTCTTAGAAGCATCCTTTACATCACCTGCTTTATCACCAAAGATGGCACGTAATAATTTCTCCTCTGGTGTTGGATCAGATTCTCCTTTTGGAGTAATCTTTCCAATTAAAATATCACCTTCTTTTACTTCAGATCCAACGCGAACTACACCGTTTTCATCCAAATTACGAACGGTCTCTTCAGATACGTTTGGAATTTCAGAAGTTAATTCTTCCTCTCCACGTTTTGTATCACGAACCTCTAATTCAAATTCTTCAATGTGAATAGATGTAAAGATGTCATCACGAACAACTTTCTCTGAGATTACAATCGCATCCTCAAAGTTGTAACCTTGCCATGGCATGAACGCCACTTTCATGTTACGTCCTAACGCTAATTCGCCTGCTTCAGTAGCATAACCTTGACACAATGCTTGACCTTTGCTTACTCTATCGCCTTTGAAAACAATTGGCTTCAAGTTGATCGTTGTGTCTTGGTTCGTTCTACGGAATTTAATTAATTTATATGTTTTGGTTGAACCATCAAAGCTAATAGCTTGCTCTTCTGCTGTTTGATCGTAATTAACAACAATTTGAAGGGCATCTACATACTCAACAACTCCGTCTCCTTCAGCTACTACCAAAGTTCTTGAGTCGATTGCCACACGGTGCTCTAAACCAGTTCCTACAATTGGAGCTTCTGGTCTTAATAAAGGTACCGCTTGACGTTGCATGTTGGATCCCATCAAGGCACGGTTCGCATCATCATGCTCCAAGAATGGAATCAATGAAGCCGCAACCGATACAATTTGATTGGGAGCTACGTCCATGTATTGTGCTTCTGATGGATTTACCAATGGGAAATCTCCTTCGAAACGTGCTTTTACACGATCAGATAAGAATTTACCACTTGCTTTATCAATCGGAGCATTGGCTTGAACAATGTTCTTGCCATCTTCTTCTTCTGCAGTTAAATATTGAACATTGCTTGTAGTGTCAACTTTTCCTTCCTCAATCACACGGTAAGGTGTTTCGATGAAGCCCATTGAATTCACTTTTGCGTGAACGCAAAGTGAAGATATCAAACCAATGTTCGGTCCTTCCGGTGTTTCAATCGTACAAAGACGACCATAGTGCGTATAGTGAACGTCACGAACCTCAAAACCTGCTCTTTCACGAGATAAACCACCTGGTCCAAGGGCAGACATACGACGCTTGTGCGTAATCTCAGCCAATGGATTTGTTTGGTCCATGAATTGTGATAACTGATTCGTTCCAAAGAATGAATTGATCACAGACGATAAAGTACGTGCGTTGATCAAATCAACCGGTTTGAAGTCTTCGTTATCACGAACGTTCATACGTTCTTTGATTGTACGAGCCATACGAGCCAAACCTACACCAAATTGTGCATATAATTGCTCTCCTACGGTACGTACACGACGATTAGAAAGGTGGTCAATATCATCCACAACTGCGCGAGAATTGATCAAGCCGATCAAGTATTTCACAATTGAAATAATATCTTCTTTGGTCAAAACCTTCACATCCATCGCGATGTCATGACCTAATTTTTTGTTAATTCTGTAACGGCCAACTTCTCCTAAATCATAACGCTTATCCGAGAAGAATAAGTTTTGAATGATATCACGAGCCGTTTGCTCATCTGGAGCGTCCGTATTACGTAATTGCTTATAAATAACTTCTACCGCCTCTTTTTCAGAGTTAGAAGTATCTTTTTGTAAGGTATTGTAAATGATGTTGTAATCCGAAACGTTCACATCATCTTTGTGCAAAATAACAGTCGACATACCTGAATCTAAAATCGTTTCGATTTCGTTCTCAGTAATAACTGTATCGCGCTCAATTAAAATTTCGTTACGGTCGATAGAAACTACTTCACCAGTATCCTCATCTACGAAGTCTTCTTGCCAAGTTTTTAAAACCCTTGCAGCCAAACGACGACCAATAATGGTTTGAACAGATTTCTTATCAATCGCAAATTCCTCCGCTAAACCGAATAAATCTAAAATATCCTTGTCATTTCCGTATCCAATCGCACGTAACAATACTGTTACAGGGAATTTCTTCTTACGGTCAATGTAAGCATACATGACATTGTTTACGTCCGTAGCAAATTCAATCCAAGATCCCTTGAATGGAATGATACGCGCTGAATACAATTTAGTTCCGTTGGTGTGCTTCGATTGTGCAAAGAATACTCCTGGAGAACGGTGTAATTGAGAAACAATAACACGTTCTGCACCATTGATAACGAAAGAACCTCTTTCTGTCATATAAGGAATGTTTCCTAAGAATACTTCCTGCTCAATGGTTTGGAAATCTTCGTTGTCTGTATCATTACAGATCAAACGCAACTTGGCTTTTAAAGGCACTGAATACGTCAATCCTCTGTCGATACACTCATCTACCGAATATTTCGGCGGATCTACTGAATAATCAACAAATGAAAGCACGAAATTTTCTCTCGAATCTGCGATCGGAAAGTTTTCAGCAAACACTTTAAATAAACCTTCGTCCGTACGGTTTTCAGCAGCTGTCTCAAGCTGGAAAAAATCCTGGAAGGATTGGACTTGGATATCCAGAAAATCTGGATAATTGATCACACTCTGCGTTTTCGCAAAGCTGTGTCTTCCGGTGGCTGTGATGTTACTCAAGGCTTTTTTACGTTTTAATTAATGTGAAAAATGACCCAAATGGGCAAAAATCCTCAACTTATTTAGCTGAGTCAATTAAGCTGAATGCCTCGTAGATATTCAGAAATGAGTTCCCTTTGCATTTTCCCTACGATAAAGAAAAGGTGTTTCAGAATCATTTCTTGGATTTACTCAAAGAGTTCAATCCTAAAATAGCCTGCAAAATTACTGATAATTTTTGGATGTGCAATGGAATGATGAAAATTTATTATTAAATCGGAAGAGAGAAGAGAGAAAACGGGAAGA
>JACCDS010091013.1_pt1 | contig 17034 bp, 18 predicted proteins | sample 7446441 | NCBI WGS metagenome assembly JACCDS01 (sample SAMN15323445, study PRJNA562643) | freshwater metagenome | isolation source: river surface water | place: USA:Blue River Watershed | collected 2017-08-17
CGCGTGGCCGCGGCCGTGCTGGCCACCGCGCCCGCACCCCTGGCCAAGGCCTTGCCCATGAAGCTGCGGCGCGCTTTGCGGGCCTGCTCCATCAAATCGGGGCTCAGGTGGTTTTCAGGTGCGGCAATGACGCGCCCAATGACTTGGCTGAGGTCTTGAGACACTTGGATCTTCCTTCTGGCTGAACAGGGACTCGGGGCTGGGCCACACAGCAGCAAATATATAATTGTTTGCTGATATATTGATTAGTAAAAACCCTAGCGCCGATCGCTGATCAACAGCGGCCGCTCAGGACGGCACGCCTCAGTCGCTGCCGAGGCGCCCGTTTGCCATGTGCAACACCCGGTCGCAACGTTGAGCCAGCTGGGGATCGTGGGTCACCACCACGAAGGCAGTGCCCTCGTCGCGGGCCAGGTCCAGCATCAGCTGGAACACGTTCTCGGCAGTGCTTCGGTCCAGGTTGCCTGTCGGCTCATCGGCCAGCACGCAAGAGGGCTGCCCCACCAGCGCACGCGCCAGAGCGACCCGCTGGCGCTCGCCACCCGACAGCTCGGAAGGCCGGTGGTGAAGTCGTTCGCCCAAGCCGACGCGGCGCAGCCAGGTTTCAGCGACCGCGGCAGCCTGATCCGTGGTGGTCCGCCGTATCCACAAGGGCATGGCCACGTTGTCCAGCGCGCTGAATTCGGGCAGCAGGTGGTGGAACTGGTACACAAAACCCAGGTGCCGGTTGCGCAAGCGTCCTTGCTCCGCCGCGCTCAAGCCTGCCAACGGCTGCCCCGCCACCGAAACCGTGCCTGATGTGGGCGCGTCCAGCCCGCTCAAAACGTGCAACAGGGTGCTCTTGCCCGAGCCTGAAGCCCCTACGATCGCCACCGTCTCACCGGCGCGAACCTGCAGGTCCACGCCGTCCAACACGGTCACATCCAGCCGCCCTTCCTGAAAGCGCTTGACCAGACCGCTGGCCTGCAGCACCACGTCCTTGCCCTGCATGGAAGGCTCATTCATAGCGCAACGCCTCCGCCGGGTTGACGCGGCTGGCCCGCCAGCTCGGGTAAAGCGTGGCCACAAAGGACAACGCCAGGGAAATCAGCCCGATCGGCACGATGTCGGCCTGCTGTGGATCGCTGGGCATGCGACTGATGAGATAAATGTCCTGTGGCAAAAAGCTGGCACCCAGCAGGCTTTCCAACGCTGGCACCAGGGTATCGATGTTGAACGCCACGCCCAGACCGAGCAACAAACCCACGCCCGTGCCCAGCACACCCACCATGGCGCCCTGCACCACGAACACCGCCATGATGCTGCCCGGGCTGGCGCCAAGGGTGCGCAGAATGGCAATGTCAGCGCGCTTGTCGGTCACCGTCATCACCAGGGTGGACACCAGATTGAACGCCGCCACAGCCACGATGAGCGTCAGGATGATGAACATCATGCGCTTCTCCAGCTGCACAGCGGCAAACCAGGTGCGGTTCTGGCGGGTCCAGTCGCGGATCATCAAATCGCCACTGAGCTGCCCGGCCAGTTGCACCGCCACTTCGCGCGCCTGGTGCAAATCGCGGATTTTCAGCCGCACACCGGTCGGTCCTTCGAGCCTGAAAATGCGCGCTGCATCGTCCTGATGCACCAGAGCCAGCGTGGCGTCGTATTCGTAGTGGCCAGAATCGAACAGGCCCACCACCGTCATCTGCCGCAAACGCGGCACCACCCCGGCCGGCGTGAGCTGGCCGCTCGGTGCGATCAACGTCACCGCATCGCCCACCGTCAGGCCCAGACTGCGCGCCAGCGCTCCACCCAAAACCACACCATAGCCGCCAGACACCAGTCGGGGTAGCACGACGTCGCTCAGGTTGGCCGCCAGATCAGTGACTTGGGGCTCCTGCGCCGGGTCAATGCCGCGCACCAGCGCGCCTTTCATGTCTTCGCCGCGCGCGAGCAAGCCTTGCGCAGCGATGAAGGGCGCAGCACCGATCACTGCGGGGTGAGCGCGCACTTCGGCCAGGGTCTTTTCCAGATCGGGCAAAGCCTCGCCGCCGGGCGCAAATACCTCGATGTGCGACAGCACGCCGAGCATGCGGTCGCGCACTTCCTTCTGGAACCCGTTCATGACACTCAGCACGATGATGAGCGCCGCCACGCCCAGCGCAATGCCCAGCATGGACACGCCACTGATGAACGAAATGAAACCGTTGCGCCGGGTGCCACGGCCAGCGCGGGTGTAGCGCCAGCCGACCCGGAATTCGTAGGGGATTTGCATGGATCTCCGCATGGGACAGCCTGGATTGTGGCATCACCGACAATCACCCCATGCGGCTCGACACAGTCTCCCCCGGGGAACATCTGATCATTCCCTACGCACACGCCAGCACGCCTGAATGCGACGCAGCCCTGGCCGACCTCTCATTGCCCCATCTGGAAACGCTGCTGGCACGCTGGCAGGCGGCCGGGCACGATCGCGCAGACGAGTACACCCTGAGCCCACCGCACGAGCGCGCACTGGGACACGCCCTGGGCTGGACCGACCCGGGCGACGGCCGCTGGCCTTGGGCCGCCTGGCAAGCCGGACTGCCCGATCAGCCCTGCGCGTGGTTCACGCCCTGCCACTGGAGTGTGGGTATGGAGCAGGTGACCCTGCTGCCCCCGGACGACCTGGACCTGCGGGCAGACGAATCGCAAGCTCTGCTGGACGCGCTGGCCCCCTGGGCCCGTGAAGATGGCATCGACCTGACTTTGGACACCCCGCAACGCTGGCGCGCCACTGGCGAAGTCTTGCGCGACCTGCCTTGTGCGAGCCTGGACCGTGTGGCCCACCGCCGGGTGGACGCCTGGCTGCCCAGCGCCCAGCAGGCGCCAGGCGCCAAAACTTTGCTGCGGCTGCAAAACGAAGCCCAAATGCTGTTTTACACACACCCAGTGCACGATGCGCGCCAGGCGCGGGGCGTACCGCCCATCAACGGCTTCTGGATCAGCGGTGCCGGTGTCTGGACCGGACCATCGCCAACCCAGGGTGTGACCGTGCAAGACGCCTTGCGCGGCCCGGCCCTGAGTGGCAACTGGGCCGCGTGGCGACAAACCTGGGTGACGCTGGACCGCGACGTGATCGGGCCATGGCTGAACGACGCGGCGCTGCCCGCCAGGCGCCGCCTGGTGCTGTGCGGCGAGCAAGGCTGGTCCGCCTGGCAGGCTGGCACCACCCCCGATGCGCCACGCCGCTCCTGGTGGCAACGCCTGTGGCCCACATCCCCAGCCGCGCACACCAGCACCGCCCACACCCTCGCCCAGCTATGAAGATCGTCCCCCGTGACGTGCCTCCGCGCGCCGTCTGGACGCTGGAGCAAGCCGGCATTCACCCCCTGCTGGCCCGCTTGTACGCTGCCCGCGGGGTGCACCACGCCGACGAGCTCAGCGATGACCTGGCCCGCCTGACCCCGCCCGAACAGATGCTGGGCACGGCAGCCGCCGCCCGCCTTCTCGGCGACGCCATGTCTCAGGGCCTGCACCTGTGCGTGGTGGCCGACTACGACTGCGACGGCGCCACCGCCTGTGCCACCGCCGTGCGGGGCCTGCGCATGCTGGGCGCGCCCCTGGGTCACCACCGCATCAGCTACCTGGTACCAGACCGGGTGCAGGATGGCTACGGTCTCACCCCGGCCATCGCCGACCGGGTGCGTGCGCAGGGGGCCGATGTGCTCATCACCGTGGACAACGGCATTGCCAGCGTGGACGGTGTGGCCCACGCGCGGGCCATCGGCTTGCAAGTCCTCATCACCGACCACCACCTGCCGGCCGTGCTGCAAGGGCAGGTGCAGTTGCCGCAAGACTGCGTCATCGTCAACCCCAACCAGCCAGACTGCCCGTTCCCCAGCAAGTCGATCGCCGGCGTGGGGGTGATGTTTTACGTGCTGCTCGCCCTGCGGGCCGAATTGCGGGCCAGGGGCGCCTTCAGCGTTTCGGATCAACCCCGCATTGACCGCCTGCTGCCCCTGGTCGCGCTGGGCACGGTGGCTGATGTGGTGCGGCTGGACGCGCACAACCGACGGCTGGTCGCACAAGGGCTCAAGCGCATCCGCGCCGGGCAGTTGCCGCCAGGCATGGCCGCCCTCTTCCAGCTCGCAGCGCGCCAGCCCCATCAGGCGTCCAGCTTCGACCTGGGCTTTGCCCTCGGCCCCCGGCTCAACGCCGCCGGTCGCCTGAGCGACATGAGCCTGGGCATCGAATGCCTGATCACCGATGACACCTCGCAAGCCCACGCACTGGCGCAGCAGCTCGACCAGATCAACCGCGAACGCAAGACCCTGGAGCAGGACATGCGCGAGCAGGCCCTGCAAATGGCCGAAACGCTGTGGGACGACAGCGATACGCCGCCGCCCGCGCTGTGCCTTTTCGACCCCGACTTTCACGAAGGGGTGGTTGGCATCGTCGCCGCCCGGCTGAAGGATCGCCTGTATCGGCCCACCTTTGTGTTTGCCGCCAGCCGCGCCAGCGGCAAGGGGCATGAACTCAAAGGCTCGGGCCGATCCATCCCGGGCTTTCACCTGCGCGATGCGCTGGACCTGCTGGCCAAACGCCATCCGGGGGTGTTGCTGCGCTTTGGCGGCCACGCCATGGCGGCGGGCTGCACCATTGCCGAAGACTCGCTGCCCACCTTCGAGGCGGCATTGCAACAGATCGCCGCCGAATGGCTGGATGCGGCCACCCTGCAACGCAGCCTGGAAGCCGACGGCCCACTGGATCCACAGTACCGGCGGCTCGACCTGATCGACGCTCTGCAACAGCAGGTGTGGGGCCAGGGCTTCGCGCCGCCGGTGTTTTGCGAGGAACTGGACGTGGTGTCACAGCGGCTGGTCGGGCAAAAGCACCTGCAACTCACGCTGCGCCACCGGGGTGACCTGGTGGACGGCATCTGGTTTGGCCGGGCCGAGCCAGTCCCAGCCCGGGCACTGTTCGCGTTCCGGCTGGACGCCGATGAGTGGCAGGGACAGCGGCGCCTGCGCTTTCTGATCGAAGGCGCGACCTTGTGAACACACCCAGCTGGCGACAGGTGCCCGTGCCCGACGGCATCGAGTTGGTGTACGCCGACGATGCCTTGCTGGTACTGAACAAGCCGGCAGGGCTGCTGTCGGTACCCGGGCGGGGACCAGAAAATGCGGATTGCCTGAGCGCACGGGCGCAAAACTTGTACCCGGACGCCCTCATCGTGCACCGGCTGGACATGGGCACCTCGGGCCTGCTGGCGATGGCGCGCGGCCCCGAGGCCCAACGCACCCTGAGCCGGCATTTTGCGGAGCGCCGGGTGCACAAACGCTACATCGCCATGGTGGCGGGCTGTCCGGCCACTGACGGCCTGCCCAAGGACACGTGGCGCAGCATGGAATGGCCATTGATCGTGGACTGGCCCAACCGGCCCCGCAGCAAAATCGACCACGTGCTGGGCAAGCCCAGCCACACCCTGTGGCGCCTGGCTGCGGCGCCGGCCCCATCAGGCGCAGGGATGCCCTGGCCTGTGGAATGCACCCGGCTGGAGCTGGAACCAATCACCGGGCGTTCACACCAACTGCGGGTGCACCTGCAGGCGCTGGGGCATCCCATCCTCGGTGACGAACTCTACGCACCGCCGGACGTGGCTGCAGCCAGCCCAAGACTGCTGCTCCACGCCAGCGACTTGACGCTGCCCCACCCGGTGCACGGGGCCGAATTGACGTTCCAGTGCCCGCCCACGTTCTGAAACACTTGCCAGTCACCATGTTGTTTGAAACAATATAAAAATTGAAAATAAGGACACTAAGATTTCAATTGTGGGCATTCGTATCAAATTAGTCTTCGGACTGCTGTCCTTGGTTCTGTTGCCATTGATCGGCAGCCAGGCCTGGATGAACTGGCGGCTGGACCGAGGCTACGGTGCTGCCGAACTGACCCATGCCCAGCAGGGCCTGGAACGGCTGTTGGTGGCCATCGATGCACAACTGCAGATGCACGAAACCCTGGTCAACGATTGGGCCAACTGGACCGATTTTTACGACCACGTGCAAGGGCGGCAACCGAATTTCGCCAGCAACAACCTCACCAGCGAAGCCATCGAAGGTGCTCATTACAACTGGCTGGCGGTCCTGACACTGGACGGCCGTTTGCTCCACAACGTGAGCATCAGCAGCACCCAGGTGCAAGACTGGCTGTCCAGCGTCCACGGCCCACAGTTGAAGCGCTTGCCCCAACCCGGTGAACGCAGCTGCGGTCTGATCCGCCACACTGGGCAATGGCAGACCCTGTGCCGCCAGGGCATCCGCCCCAGCTCTGGAGTGGGCGAACCGGCGGCCCTGCTGCTGGTGAGCGAGACACTGCGTCCGGACTTTGAACGCCACTTGCGGGCACTGACCGGCCTGGAGTTTGTGTTTTCCGAGCAACCACTGCCCACCTTGCCTCAGGCACAGACCGGTGCTGCCCTCAGCTCTACCCTGGGCACAGCCACACCGGCGTTGGTGCTGGAGGACGATCGCATCCAAGTCTGGTGGCCGATGAAGGACATGTCTGGTCAAGCGGTGGGGCATTTGCGGCTGGACTGGCCGCGCACTCTGGCCCTGCAAGCGCGAGACGATCTGTACCGGGTGCAGTGGCAACTGGCCGGTTTTTTCCTGCTCATCACCATCGGGCTGCTGGTGCTGCTGGACCGATTGGTGGTGCGCCGCCTGCAGCACTTTGCCAACGAGTTGCGTGCCATCTATCAGCAAGAACGCTGGCAGGCACGGGTGGCCGTGAACGGCAGCGACGAGATCGCGGAGCTGCAACGTGAAAGCAATCACCTGCTGGACCACATTGACCAGCAAATGACCCGTCTCGAAGAACTGGCCGACTCTGACGCGCTGACCGGCCTGGCCAACCGACGCCGCTTTCAGCGCGAACTGGACCGGGCACTCGCTACCGCAGCCCGCCATGGGCGTCCATTGTGCCTGGCGGTGCTGGACGTGGACCACTTCAAACGCTACAACGACCACTATGGGCACGTGCAGGGCGATATCGCGCTCAAAACCGTGGCCAGGCGTCTCTTGGCACAGTCGAAACGCGCGGGCGACCTGCCTGCGCGCATGGGCGGCGAGGAATTCGCCATGCTGCTGGAAGACACCGACTTGCAGCATGCGCAAGACTGGGCGCAATTGCTGACAGCGCGTCTGCGCGATGACAACATCACCCACCCGCGCAGTCCAGTCAGTGACCGTCTGACCATCAGCATCGGTCTGGCCCAGCTGGGTCCGCTGGAATCGTCTGACCGTTTATACCGACGAGCGGATGAGGCACTCTACCAAGCCAAAGCAAAGGGACGCAACCAAGTGGTGGCAGCCGGCCCACCAAATTGAGGTCTGAACTCGGTTACAGTGTGTTTCATTGATGTTATTTTGGTCCGGACATGAACACACTATTTGCCAGTTTGGCGCTGCTGGTGGTGGCCGCATTGGTGCTGCTCAAAGTGTTGCGCCGCTCAGACAAATCTCAGCCACCATCGGCCGCGCCCCGGCCAGCAGCACCTGTGAGTGTGCCTCGCTCAGCGCCCACGGCACCCCCAGCCTCCTCTGATACACCGTCACCGGCTACGTTGGCATTGCCCACCGCCCTGCAATCGTTTCAGCGGCTGCAGGCGGGGGACCTGGATTCCGCCCGCTGGTATGAGCTTTTGCAAAGGTTGGGGCAGATACCGCGCCCTCCCAAGTCACTTCAGCGGTTGGTGTCGACCGACTTTGTTCAAACCGCCACCTCGCTCGAATTGAGCGAATTGGTACTTGGCGAACCCGAAGTTGCCGCCAAAGTGATAGCGACAGTCAATTCACCGCTGTACGGACTCAGCCGACCGGTGGTCAGCATCGGTCAATCCATCACCTTCCTGGGGCTCAACACCGTGCGCGGGATTTGCCTCAGGTACATGCTGGACCACGCGTTCCCGGTCTCCGACCCGGTGATCAAGCGCGCACTGGATCGGATGTGGAACGCCAGCGCCTTGGCCAGCGAACTGACTTTGCGGCTTGCACCCCGGCTGGGCCTGCCCGATACGGGCGCTTTGGTCACGCAAGTGGTGCTGTCTTATCTGGGCCATCAAGCCGCCCTGTCACTGCTGACACCGGCCCAGGTGCAGGAGTTGCAAGGCCAGGATCTGCTGACACGCACTCAACAAGAACAGGCCTGGCTGGGCCTGGGGGGCGCCGAATTGGGGCGGCTGTTGATGCAGAGTTGGGAACTGCCAGAAGCCATCGTGAGCGCTGTGACAGCGGTCGATGGCTGGCTGGAACAACCCGCCAACGCAAACAATGCCAGCACCACCGGTACGGCCCTGTGCTACCTGTGTTCACGCCTGGGCGAAAAACTCGCTTTTGGTGAGTGGACAGACTTGGCCAGCCACCCGCTGCAGGATGACAACAGCATCGACCTGCTGGTGGTCAAACACCAGCTGCTTTCCACCCATGGCGAGCGGCTGAGCGAGGCCCTGGCCGCACCAGAACTGCAACAAGCGCTGCAGCCGATGCTGGAAGCGATGGCCGCACCGGCGGCCTGATCGCACCGCTCAGAGCAGCGGCACGCCCGTCTTGCTCTGAATTTCCTCACGGGTCACGCCGTCGGCCAGCTCAACAAGCTTGAGGCCTTCGGGCGTCACGTCCATCACACCCAGGTCGGTGATGATGCGGTCCACCACACCCTTGCCCGTCAGTGGCAGGGTGCATTCGGGCAGGATCTTCAGGTCGGTGGTCCCGTCCTTCTTCTTGGCCACGTGCTCCATCAGCACGATCACGCGCTTGACGCCGGCCACCAGGTCCATGGCACCGCCCATGCCCTTGACCATCTTGCCAGGAATCATCCAGTTGGCCAGGTCACCCTTGCCGGTCACCTGCATCGCACCCAGGATGGAAAGGTTGATCTTGCCGCCACGGATCATCGCAAACGACTGGTCGCTGCCGAAGATGGACGAGCCCTTGATGGTCGTCACCGTCTGCTTGCCGGCGTTGATCAGGTCGGCGTCCACCTCGTCCTCATACGGGAAGGGGCCGATGCCCAGCATGCCGTTCTCGCTCTGCAGCCACACCTCGATGTGGTCGGGCACGTGGTTGGCCACCAGCGTCGGGATGCCGATGCCGAGGTTGACGTAGAAGCCGTCCTGCAGTTCCTGCGCCGCACGGGCGGCCATCTGGTCTTGGGTCCAGGCCATGATGAATGCTCTCCTAGGGGGCTTCGAATTACTTGCGATCGCGGATGGTGCGCTTCTCGATGCGCTTCTCGGGCGTCGGGTTGTGCACGATGCGGTGCACGTAGATGCCCGGCAGGTGCACGTCGTCCGGCTCGATCGCGCCGGTCGGCACGATGCGCTCGACCTCGACGACGCAGATCTTGCCGGCCATCGCCGCGGCCGGATTGAAATTGCGCGCGGTCTTGTTGAAGCGCAGATTGCCCGACATGTCGGCGACATCGGCCTTGACCAGCGCGACCTCGGGGTTGAGCGCACGCTCCATCACGTAGGTCTCGCCGTCGAACTGGCGCAGCTCCTTGCCCTCGGCCACCAGCGTGCCCACGCCGGTCTTCGTGAAGAAGGCCGGGATGCCGGCGCCGCCGGCGCGCAGCTTCTCGGCCAGCGTGCCCTGCGGCGTGAACTCCAGCTCCAGCTCGCCGGCCGGGTACTGACGCTCGAACTCCTTGTTCTCGCCGACATAGCTCGAGATCATCTTCCTGATCTGGCGCGTCTCGAGCAGCTTGCCCAGGCCGAAGCCGTCGACACCGGCGTTGTTCGAGATGACCGACAGGTCCTTGACGCCGCTGTCGCGCAGCGCGTCGATCAGGGCCTCGGGAATGCCGCACAGGCCGAAGCCGCCGACGGCGATCAGCTGGCCATCGCGGACGATGCCTTCCAGCGCCGCTGCGGCGCTCGGGTAAACCTTGTTCATGCGCTCTGTCTCCGGAAAATTCGGACGGGCAGACTGTAATGCGTAATGCCTTACGTAGGGGCTACGTAGAATTGAGTAATGGTTGAGCTGGATTACCGGATTGCCTTCGATCTCGCCCCCGTCGGTCTGGTGCTGTCGCGCCACCGGCTGATGGTGGACTGCAACCGCCTGGTGCTGGACATGTTCGGCGCGCGCCGCGACGAGCTGATCCATCAGAGCTTCGAGGTGCTCTACCCGAGCAGCGCCGAGTTCGAGCGCACCGGCCAGCGCATCGTCGCCAGCCTCGATGCCGAAGGGCGCTATGCCGACGACCGGGTGATGAAGCGCCTGCATGCCGCGCCCGGCCAGCAGGAGCTGTTCTGGTGCCATGTCAGCGGCCGCGCGCTCGACCCGGAGGATCCGCATGCCGCCGGCATCTGGACCTTCGAGGACCTGTCGCAGAAGCGCCGCATCCAGTCCGACCTGACCCCGCGCGAGCGCGAGATCGCCGCGCTGCTGGTCGAGGGCCTGACCAGCAAGCTGATCGGCCGGCATCTGGGCATCAGCCCGCGCACCGTCGATGTCTACCGCGCCCGGCTGATGCGCAAGTACGAGGCGGCCACCACCCCGGAGCTGGTCAATCGGCTGCTGAGCCGGTAGCGGCCGGCGCCCCCTTCGTCTCCGCCAGACCTGCCAGATCCGCCAGATGGCCGCGCGGCAGCGGCCGGCGAGGAATACGCAGCGGCACCGCGTAGGCATCGCGGTCTGGCCGGGCCTCGCACGCTGCCGCCGAGCGCGCCATCGCGCGCGGCAGCGTCGCCATGCGGAAATCCTTGAGCACCAGACGGGCACGCTCGCTGAAGGCGATGCGCTCGGCCAGCCCGTTGAAGCCACCGTTGATGCGCCGGGTGATCTCGCGGTCGTCGAGCAGCTCGGCCAGCGCGTTCAGGCCCTGGCTGTGCCAGTACAGGCCCGCCACCGACAGGCCGACCTCGGGGGTGGCGGCGCGATCGGGCTGCGCGATCAGGTCCAGGCCCAGCAACTGGCCGTAGCGCTTGTAGTTGGCCCGACCGGTGATCTGGATCGGGCCGCGGCCGCGGTAGAGATGGCCGTCGCCCGGGCGCAGATTGCCCAGCCGCACCGACAGATCGGTGACCGGCTCATAGCGCTTCTGCTGCGCCGTCGGCCCCCAGATCTCCTCCATGTAACGGAACTGGCCGGATTCATGCGCCAGCTGCCCCAGGAAGGCCGCCGCGCGGCGCGGGGTGTGAATGCTGTAGATCTGCAGCGTGCGGTTGATCGCCGGCAGGAAGCGGCTGCGTCGCTCGGCCGGCATCTGCGGCATGATCGCCTTCAGGTGGGCATCGGTCAGCATGGGTGTGGTCCTCCTTGGGTCGTCGGGCCGGGGGCCGTGTCATGGAAACGACGGCGACTCTGTCCCGGAGGGGGTGACACCACAAGCGTCAATATTCACGCCTGCCGCTGCACGGGTGTACGGGCGGGTAACTTCCTGAAGAAGTGTGTCTCAGCCCGGCAGCGCGAACATCCGCGAGGCGTTGTCCCAGGTCGCGCGCGCGACCGTCTCCAGCTCCAGTCCCTTGATCTCGGCGAGCTGCCGGGCCACGAAGGGCACCAGCGCCGGGGTGTTGAGCTTGCCGCGGTGCGGCGCTGGCGCCAGGTAGGGGCTGTCGGTCTCGATCAGGCAGCGCTCCAGCGGCACCAGCGCGGCGATGTCGCGCAGGTAGGCCGCATTCTTGAAGGTCAGGATGCCCGAGAAGGAGATCGAGAAGTTCAGGTCCAGCGCGGCGCGGGCGACCTCGGCCGTCTCGGTGAAGCAGTGGAAGACGCCGCCGACCTCGGCCGCGTTCTCCTCGCGCAGGATGCGCAGCGTGTCCTCGGCGGCGCTGCGGGTGTGGATGACCAGCGGGCGGCCGAGCTCGCGCGCGGCGCGCACATGGATGCGCAGACGCTCGCGCTGCCATTCCATGTCGGCCAGCGTGCGCTCGCCCAGGCGGTAGTAGTCCAGGCCGCACTCGCCCACCGCCACCACCCGGTCGCGCCGGCCCAGGCGCACCAGCTCGGCCACGTCGGGCTCATGGACATCCTCGTTGTCCGGATGGACGCCGACGGTGCACCAGAGAAAGTCGTGCTGCGCGGCCAGCGCGTGCACGGTGTCGAACTCCTCGATCGTCGTGCAGATGACGATCGCGCGCTCCACCTGCGCCGCGCGCATCGCCGCGCGGATGTCGTCCCAGCGCTCGCGCAGCTCGGGGAATGTCAGGTGGCAGTGGGTATCGATGAACATGGGAACAGGGATGGAGACGAAGTTCGGCTTCAGATGGTCTGCGTCGGCTTGGGCGAGTGGATCGCGGTGCCGAGAATTTCCTCGATGCGCACCCGCAGCACCCGGGTCTTCTCGTCGACCGGAAAGCGCACGCCCACGCCCTGGACGCGCCCGCCCGAGGCATTCGGCGGCGTGACCCAGGCGACCTTGCCGGCCACCGGATAGCGCTGGGGATCCTCGGGCAGCGTCAGCAGCAGGTAGACATCGTCGCCCAGCCGGTAGTCGCGCTGGGTCGGCACGAAGAGGCCGCCCTCGGCGAACAGCGGGATGTAGGCTGCGTAGAGCGCGCCCTTTTCCTTGAAGGCCAGCTGGATGACGCTGGGCCGCGGTGCGGGTGGCGGGGTGGCGCCAGCGGCGGGCTGAAGCGGCATCGCGCCGGACCGGGAATTGAATTCGCTGCTCATGGGGATGCTTGATCGGGGGAGTGCACAGAAGGGTAATGCATCGTTCGGCGCAACGGCGGGCCGCCTGAAGCTCAGAGCGGCCGCGACCGTGCGTCCAGCGCGCTGCGGGTGCGCTGCAGCAGCGCCTCGATCGCCAGCGGCGCGCTCCACGGGTGATCGGCCTGGGCCGCGCGGGTGCGCAGCCAGGCGGCGGTCTCGGTCAGAGCGGCGATCATGCGCTCGGTCGCCACCGGTCCCTTCGGCGGCTCGAGCTGCGGGAAGGCGCGCGCCGGCAGACCGAGCGCCTGACGCAGCCGGTCCTCGCACAGGCGCTGCAGCGCCTCGACCAGCACCGGCAGCGGCCAGCCGGCCAGGCCCGCGCCGTCGCCCTGCAGCACCTGCGAGGGGAAGCGCCGCCAAGCCTCGGCATCGCGGCCCTCGCGGGCCTGCTCGAGCGCACGCAGCGGCTCGCCGCCACAGGCATCGAGCACGATGGCCGCATCCTGCAGCCCTTGCGCCTGCAGCCAGGCCAGCGCGGCCTCGCGGTCCGGGCGCGGCAGCACCACGCTCTGGCAGCGGCTGCGCAGGGTCGGCAGCAGCGCCTGGGGCGCGCCGCAGCCCAGCACGAAGCGCATCGGGCCGGGCGGCTCTTCTAGCGTCTTCAGCAGCGCATTGGCCGCGACCAGATTGAGCTCCTCGGCCGGATGGATGAGCAGCACCTTCAGGCCCGCCCGCGACGGGGTCAGACCGATGAACTCGAGCGCCGCGCGCACCGCGTCGACCTTGATCTCGCGGCTGGGCTTGCGGGTCTTGGCGCTGCCGCTCTCGCCGGCCTCGTCGGCGGGCAGGCCGGCGGCGGCCCGCAGCGACTCCGGCACCAGCAGGCGCAGGTCCGGGTGCGAGCGCTCGTCCACCAGATGGCAGCCGCCGCAGCGGCCGCAGGCCAGGCCGCCCGGCCGCTGGATCGCCGGGGTCTCGCACAGCCAGGCCCGGGCCAGCGCGATCGAGAAGTCCAGCGGGCCGCGGTCCTGCGCGCCCTGCACCAGCAGCGCATGGGCCTGCTGACGCGCCAGGGCCTCGCGCAGCGGTGCGTCCAGCCAGGGATGCTGCGCCGCACTCACCACCCGCGCGCCTCCAGCGCGGCGTCGATCTGCGCGGCGACCGCCTCGGGCGTGCATTCCGCGTCGATGCGGGCGACACGCCGAGGCGCAGCGCCGAAGCGCAGCGCATAGCCCTGGCGCACCGCGGTGAAGAAGGCGATGTCCTCGCTCTCGAAGCGGTCGGGCGCGCGGGCGGCGGCGCGGCGGCGCGCGGCAATCTCGGGCGCCAGATCGAACCAGAAGGTCAGATCCGGCTGGCGGCCCTGCTGGACCCAGTGCTCGAGCTGCGCCAGCACCGTCAGGTCGAAGCCGCGCCCACCGCCCTGGTAGGCGAAGGTCGCATCGGTGAAGCGGTCGCACAGCACCACCGCGCCGCGCGCCAGCGCCGGCTCCACCACCTCGCGCAGATGATCGCGCCGCGCGGCGAAGACCAGCAGCGTCTCGGTCAGCGTGTCCATCGTGCGGTGCAGCACCAGCTCGCGCAGCGATTCGGCCAGCGGCGTGCCGCCGGGCTCGCGGGTGCGCACCACCTCCAGGCCGGCCGCACGCCAGCGCGCGGCCACCCGCTCGACCTGGGTGGACTTGCCGGCACCGTCGATGCCCTCGATGGTGATGAAGCGTCCGGCCAGCAAGGCAGGATCAGGAGCGGCACAGGACTGGGACATGAAGCGGTGAAGTCGGAGCGGTGAAGTCGACTGGAAACGACGGAAGAAGAGAGAGGCGGCCAGGCTCGGCGCGGGGCTCAGCGGGCGGTCGCGCCGCGCTGGTAGCGGTCGACGGCGCGATTATGGTCGGCCAGCGTCTCGCTGAACTGGCTGCTGCCGTCGCCACGCGCGACGAAGTAGAGCGCGCGGCTGGTGGCGGGCTGGATCGCTGCCTCCAGCGACTGCTGGCCCGGCATCGCGATCGGCGTCGGCGGCAGCCCCTTGCGGGTGTAGGTGTTGAACGGGGTGTCGGCCTGCAGGTCGCGCTTGCGCAGATTGCCGTCGAAGGACGGCCCCAGACCGTAGATCACCGTCGGATCGGTCTGCAGCGGCATGCCGATTCTCAGCCGGTTGATGAAGACGGACGCGACCAGTGGCCGGTCCTCGTGGCGGCCGGTCTCCTTCTCGATGATCGAGGCCAGCGTCAGCAGCTCGGCCGGATCGCGCAGCGGCGAGTCGGCCGGGCGCTGGGCCCAGACCGCCTGCAGCCGGCGCTCCATCGCCGCATGCGCGCGGCGCAGCACCGCCAGATCGCTGCTGCCCGGCGCATAGGCGTAGGTGTCGGGAAAGAAGCGGCCCTCGGCGGCGGTGCCGGCCGCAGCGCCGATCGCGCGCATCAGCTGCTCGTCGCTCATCGCGCTGCTGTCAGGCCGCAGCGCCGGCGCGCGTGCCAGCTCGGCGCGCAGCTGGCGCAGCGTCCAGCCCTCGATCAGCCGCACCCGCGCCAGCGTCTGGTCGCCGTCGACCAGCTTGCGCAGCAGCTCGCGCGGGCTGGTGCCGGGCTCGATCTCGTAGCTGCCGGCGCGGATCAGCCGGGCATCGCCCGACCAGCGGAACCACTGGTACAGCAGCCAGGGCGAGACCTGCAGGCCGGCCTCGACCGCGTCGGCGGCGATCTGGCGCGGCGAGCGCCCGGGCTGCACATCCAGCTCGACCGCACCGCCCGACTGGCCCGGCGGCGACACCTGAGGCATCGGCGACAGCACCCAGCTGGCCGCGGCGGCCAGCGCCAGAACCAGGGCGATGGCGAGCGTGGCCCCGCCGATCACCCAGCGACGAAACCGTTTCATGACAGAGTGACAGCACGATGCATAGCCGCTCATCATAATGACGCGCATGGACACCTCGACCCCGAACTCTCCCCTGCCGTCCGGCGGTGCCTGCCGCCTGAGCGACCGTGGCGTCATTCGCGCCGTCGGCGCCGATGCCGCCAGCTTCCTGCACGGCCAGCTCAGCAACGATGTCAGCCGGCTCGGCAGCGCCCAGGCGCGTCTGGGCGCCTACTGCAGCCCGCAGGGCCGCATGCTCGCCAGCCTGGTCTTTGCCCGCAGCGGCCCCGAGGAGCTGTGGCTGAGCCTGAGCGCCGATGTGCTGGCGCCCACGCTCAAGCGTCTGTCGATGTTCGTGCTGCGCGCCAAGGCCAGGCTGTCGGACGCCAGCGCCGAGCTGGCGGTGGTCGGCCTGGCCGGCGCCAGTGCCGCAGCCTGGCTGGGCGAAGGCGCACCGGCCACGCCCTGGGACAAGGCCGATCGCGACGGCGCGATGGTCATCCGGCTGCAGCCAGCCCGGCTGGACGGGGCCGAAGTGCCGGTCTGGCTGTGGATCGGCCCGGTCGCGCAGGCCGAGGCGCTGCTGGCCGCGCTGCCAGCACTGCAGCCCGCGCAGTGGGCGCGCCTGGAGCTGGCCACCGGCGTGGCACAGGTGACGGCCGCGACCTCCGGCCAGTTCGTGCCGCAGATGCTGAACTACGAGCTGGTCGGCGGCGTCGACTTCCGCAAGGGCTGCTATCCCGGCCAGGAAGTGGTGGCGCGCAGCCAGTACCTGGGCAAGCTCAAGCGGCGCGGCTTCCTGCTCGGTGCCGTGGTGCCGATGCAGCCCGGCCAGGAGATCTTCTGGAGCGAGGATGCCGGCCAGCCCGCCGGCGTGATCGCCGCAGCGGCGCCGGAGCTGTCCGGCAGCGGCCATGCGGCGCTGGCCGAGCTGAAGATCGCGGTCACGCAGTCGGGCACGCTGCACCTGGGCGCGGCCGACGGCCCGCCGCTGGCGCTGCTGCCGCTGCCCTACGCGCTGCCGCACGAGAGCGCGGCGGCGACATCGGCTTGACGCCCGCGTGGAGCTCTACATCTACTACCGCATCGCCGAGAGCGATGCCCAGGCCTTTGCCGCCGAGCTGGACGAGCTGGTACCTCGGCTGACGGCCCGCTGTCCGGGCCTGCGCAGCCGGTGGTTGAGAAGGCCGGAATCCCGTGATGGAATGCTCACCATCATGGAGATCCACCACCATCCGGACGGCCTCCCAGCGGCGATGGTGAGGGATATTGAAGATCTGCTGTCGTCGTGGCCCGCCTCGCGGGTCGGTCCTCGGCATGTCGAAGCCTTCACCGAACTGCCCCACTCCACCCACCCCGATGTGCATCGCCGTTCTTGCGATTGACCACAGCCGACGCTTTCCGCTGGTGCTTGTCTCGAACCGCGACGAGTTCTTTGACCGGCCGGCGACGCGCATGGGCTGGTGGATGCCGCCGGCCAGCGAGACCGAGGTGCTGTCGGGGCGCGACCAGTCCTCGGGCGGCACCTGGCTGGGCCTGAGCTCGGCCGGCCGGCTGGCGCTGC
>JACCDS010134287.1_pt1 | contig 17031 bp, 11 predicted proteins | sample 7446441 | NCBI WGS metagenome assembly JACCDS01 (sample SAMN15323445, study PRJNA562643) | freshwater metagenome | isolation source: river surface water | place: USA:Blue River Watershed | collected 2017-08-17
TCCCAAGAGCAACTGGGCTTAAGGATTGGACTTGAGCCAGAATCAGCAAGTACCCGAATGAACCGATATGAGCTCGGTAAGCGGGTACCGACCTTTGAGTTGGTAGAGCGAATCGCCACCGAGCTTGGTCTGCCCGCGGCTTATTTTTACGCTGCAGAAGATGAAGAAGCTGAGTTGCTCAGGAAATTTCACAGCCTCAATGCTGAGCGTCGGCTATTGGTGTCAGCTTTCATTCGTGAGATTGATTGACAGTTTCGTTTTCCCCGGCGGATTTTGGGGCCCTGCAGATGGTCCGAATGGTAAACTTGGGCACCTATTCGAAGAATCAGTGCTTCGATGTCAAAAAAGGTCCCGGACATGAACCATCCTGATGATGAAATTCTCACGTTGGATGGGGTGGCGGTTTACCTGAAGGCAGGAAAGAAGACCGTCTACCGACTGGCCCAGCAGGGTTAGATTTCTGGGGTCAAACTGGGAGGGGTGGCGTTTTCGTCGCAGCGAGTTGGACCGCTGGATTGCTGCGTAGATAGCCGAGAAGATGCAGAACAACACATGAACACCCCAAGAAGCCATAGCATCCATGCGGTCTGGTCCTAAGGGGGGCCGCAGACATATGAACGCTGTTGAAATCGAACAGGCGGTAACTAACCTTGCGGAACAGCCATTCGATCCCGAAGAATTTCCTTATGCTTTCCTTGAAGCTTTCGGCAACAAGTCCACGACCATCAAGCGCCTGCGAGCGGGTGCGTCAAACAAGTCCGATCTTGGCGGCGTTCTCCAGACCAGTAACATCCACATCCTGACCTGCGACGTAGGGCAGGTGACGGAGACGCTTACCGCTCTCAAGGCCAGCCCAGCGACGGCCAAGGCCAAGGCGAAGTTCATCCTCGCCACGGACGGCGCGGACTTCGAGGCCGAAGACCTGACCAGCGGCGAGACCGTCGCCTGTGCCTTCAAGGACTTCCCGGATCACTTCGGCTTCTTCCTGCCGCTGGCGGGCATCAGCACTGTCCGCCAGATCAGCGAAAACGCTTTCGACATCCGGGCTACCAGCCGCCTGAACCGTCTGTATGTCGAATTGCTGAAGGACAACCCTGAATGGGGCACCGCCGAGCGCCGCCACGACATGAACAAGTTCATGGCGCGGCTGATCTTCTGCTTCTTCGCCGAGGACACCGACATCTTCGTCGGCAAGGGGCGCTTCACTGAAACCGTCGCGCAGATGAGTGCCAGGGACTCGTCGAACACGCACGAGGTTCTCGCCGCGCTGTTCCGCGCCATGAACACCAAGCGCGAGGACCGGGTCGCCGCCAGGACTCCTCGGTGGGCCGAAGACTTCCCCTATGTCAATGGGCAGCTGTTCTCGGGTAGGGACGAGGTGCCGATATTCAGCAAGATCGCCCGGTCCTACCTGCTGCACGTTGGCGGGTTGGACTGGACCAAGATCAACCCGGACATCTTCGGTTCGATGATCCAGGCCGTAGCCGAAGACGAGGAGCGCGGCGAGCTGGGGATGCACTACACCAGTGTTCCCAACATCCTGAAGGTGCTGAACCCGCTGTTTCTCGACGACCTGCGTGCAAAGCTAGACGAGGCGGGTGACAACCCGCGCACCTTGCTCAACCTGCGCAAGCGCATCGCCAAAATCAGAGTTTTCGACCCGGCCTGCGGTTCGGGTAACTTCCTTGTTATTGCCTACAAGGAGATGCGTGCCATCGAGGCAGAGATCAACATTCGGCGCGGCGAACCAGATCGCTCGTCTGACATCCCGCTCACCAACTTTCGCGGGATTGAGCTGCGCGACTTCCCGGCGGAGATTGCCCGCCTTGCGCTGGTCATCGCCGAGTACCAGTGCGACGTGCTGTACCGAGGGCAGAAGCTGGCCTTGGCGGAGTTCCTGCCCCTGCGCAATGAGAACTGGATTACCTGCGGCAACGCGCTGCGTCTTGATTGGTTGAGTGTTTGCCCGCCAACTGGAACGGGGGTGAAGTTGCGGGCGGACGACCTGTTCAGCTCGCCGCTGGACCAAGCCCAGATCGACTTCGAGAACGAAGGGGGCGAAACATATATTTGTGGCAACCCGCCGTATCTGGGAAGCAAGTGGCAGTCAGACGAACAGAAGGGCGAGCTTAAGGCGATATTCGAACGCACTGGTGTCGCGTGGAAATCTCTGGACTACGTTGCCGGGTGGTTCATGAAGGCCGCAGCATATGGCGAGTGCACTAATTCGGCCACTGCCTTCGTTTCCACCAACTCAATCTGCCAAGGCTTGCAGGTTCCTATTTTGTGGCCTGCAATTTTTAACACCGGACACCAGATCGTATTCGCGCACACATCCTTCAAGTGGACCAATCTCGCAAGCAATAACGCTGGTGTGACTGTGGCCATCGTGGGTATTTCATCCACGCCACAACCTATTAAATGGTTGTTCTCCGTGAGTGAGGATGGCTCCGTGCAGAAGCGGCAAGTTGACTACATCAATGCCTACCTTGTGCCGGGGCGCGTCAACTCGGTGGAGCAGGAGCGTCGACCGATTTCATCTGTATCGCCCATGCTGTTTGGCAACATGCCGCGTGATGGTGGTGCATTTGTTTTGGACGGCGAGGAACGAGCACGTGTGCTGATGCAGCACCCCGAACTCGAACGCTTCGTTCGCCCGTACATGGGCTCTGAACAGATGATCCAGGGAAAACCTCGGTGGTGCCTGTGGATTGAGGACGACGATGCGCCTTATGCGCAGCAACACCCCTACCTGAAGACGGTGTTGGACCAAGTACGGGATTTCCGCCTATCAAGTGCTGCCAGTTCTACCCGCAACTTTGCGGCACGGCCTCATCGCTTCGTCCAAATTGCCGGCACCGCTAAGCAGCATTCGCTTGTCGTAGCGAAAGTCTCGTCCGAGCGCCGAACATACCTGCCTGTGGACCTTTTAGACGGTAGCGTGATCGTTAGCGATCTCTTGTTCGCGCTGTATGACGCGCCGCTATGGAACTTGGCGGTGTTGGCGTCACGACTTCATCTCGTGTGGATTGCAACCGTGTGCGGAAAAATGAAAACCGACTTCCGGTATTCGAACACCATCGGCTGGAATACCTTCCCACTGCCTAAGTTGACAGAGAAGAATATCGATGACCTCACCAGATGCGCACAAGAGATCCTTCTAGCGCGTGAGCGCCACTACCCGCAGACTCTTGCCGAACTCTATGCGCCTGACGCAATGCCGACCGATCTACTTCGCGCACATGAGCGTAACGATGAAGTTGTGGAGAGAATCTATATAGGTCGCTTATTCAAGAATGACACGGAGCGCCTTGAAAAGCTCTTTGAGCTCTATTCACGCATGTCCGGTCAAGCGGGTGCCGAGCAGCGCAGAGCCAAACGAGCGTAATTGGAGGGCATCTTGAATCTTTCGACTTTCCTACACCGCGACGCGAATGCACCGACCACGATATCGGAGATCCGACGCATCCATGAAGAGATCACGGCCACCGATTTCCTTGGGCTGTACGCCTATGCGACCCAGTCTGGCGCCGCTCTGTTCGATTTGACGTTCGCCGGAAATTTCTGGGCGGATACACCTTCGCGATGGCTCTTTGGCATTGATTATGGTCGCACCCAGCCGCAAGCCCTTCGATTGTTGTGTTCGCGACCTAACGTGGACGTCAGGATTCACGATGGGATGTATGTTTTAGACCAAAGCGGTTTTGTCCCTCGGCGCGATTTTCACGTCAAGATGGCCATGCTGATGAACCAAGAAGCCAAGCGGTCTGGTGTAGTTGTTGGTTCCGGAAACTTTTCGTCGAATGGCCTTCGCAAGAGCATCGAAGCCGGTGCCTCCGTTATCACGCATGGCATCAACGAGTTCGACGTAGTGCTCCGTTCCACCCTCGTAGCAGCCGAACTTCTATGGGAACAGGCCACTCCTGTTGCCGACATCTTGGATGTTTACGAGGAGCGATGGAGCACCTCCTTTTTTCGGCGAGTCGTTGAGAATCAGCCCAACGTCGAAGTCAACCATGCTGCGACACCTGTCTTCTGGATCGAAGCAGGGTATGTCACCAAGAATCGCGGGCTTCACCGCCCAGGTAACCAGATCGACTTTCCTCGGGGAATGTCCAGATATTTTGGGTTTAACCCTCCGGCCGACCTGCCCGCCAACTCCGTCATCGGGCAGGTTGTCTTCGAAACTCCGACTGGCGCGCCCGTAGCGAATAACCTCCGTCTAGGGAACAACATGATGGAGAAGATCTCGCTGCCTATCCCGGAAACGCATGGTTTCGACATCTACGATGGGAAGGTCCTTTTGTTCCAACGAGCCAAAGGCCGATTCGTAATGAGGGCATTGGAGGCGGACGATTTCGAAACATCTTTCGGCGACCGTCTGGCGGAGGTTCGTGTCATGAACAGCGGCAGGCGTTTTGGCCATATCACATGACAGCAAAGCCGGCACAACGCAGCACCGAAGCGAGACCTTCCTCATGAACAACATTAAACCTAGGAGCGTCCCCTCCGTATCTGTTACGTACGCGCGTAACGGTGCATCAACAAAGGCTAATGCGCTGGGTATGCGTCCGATGCAGGAGCGGGCCTATGACAAGCGGGGCGAGCAGTACCTGCTCATCAAGTCGCCGCCCGCTTCGGGTAAGAGTCGCGCCCTGATGTTCGTGGCGCTCGACAAATTGCAGAACCAGGGCTTGAGGCAAGCCATCATCGTCGTGCCCGAGAAGTCCATCGGAGCCAGCTTCAACGATGAACCGCTGTCAAAGTATGGCTTCTGGGCTGATTGGCACGTCGAGCCAAAGTGGAACTTGTGCAATGCGCCAGGCAACGACAACGGCGGTAAGGTCAAGTCCCTCGGCGCGTTCCTCGAAGGCGACGACAAGGTGCTGGTCTGTACGCACGCCACTTTCCGATTCGCGGTCGATGCCTATGGCGTAGAGGCGTTCGACGACCGTCTGATCGCCGTCGATGAGTTTCATCACGTTTCGGCCAACCCCGACAACAAGCTGGGCACGCACCTGGGCCAGTTCATTGCGCGAGACAAGACGCACATCGTCGCCATGACCGGCTCCTACTTCCGGGGCGACGCGGAGGCCGTCCTCGCTCCGCACGACGAGTCGAAATTCGATACCGTTACCTACACCTACTACGAACAGCTCAACGGCTACGATTACCTCAAGCAACTCGACATCGGCTATTTCTTCTACAGCGGACCTTATGTCGATGACATTCTCAATGTCCTCGACCGTGTTGAGAAGACGATCATCCACATCCCCAACGTCAATTCGCGCGAAAGCACGAAAGACAAAATGCGCGAGGTGGAGCACATCATCGAGACGCTGGGGGAGTGGCATGGCATCGACGCCACCACAGGGTTCCAGCTTGTTAAACTCCCCGATGACCGCGTGTTGCGCATCGCTGATCTGGTCGATGACGATGCCTCGAAGCGCGACCGAGTGTCCGCCGCGTTGAAAGACCCGGCTCAGAAGAACAATCGCGACCATGTGGACATCATCATCGCGCTGGGTATGGCGAAGGAAGGCTTCGACTGGATTTGGTGCGAACACGCGCTGACCGTGGGCTACCGTGCCAGCTTGACCGAGATCGTTCAGATCATTGGTCGTGCGACCCGAGATGCGCCTGGAAAGACTCGCGCGAGGTTCACCAACCTGATCGCCGAGCCGGACGCGACCGAGGAAGCGGTCACCGAGGCCATCAACGATACGTTGAAGGCCATCGCGGCGAGTCTGCTGATGGAGCAGGTTCTCGCTCCGCGCTTCGAATTCAAGCCCAAGAATCCCGACAGTGGTCCGGCGCCAGGCTTTAATTATGGCGAGGGTGGCTATGACCCGGACCTCTGTAACATCGGTGTCAATGAGCAGACAGGGGCCTACCAGATTGAGATCAAGGGCCTCGCCGAACCCAAGAGCAAAGAGGCAGCGCGCATCTGCCAGGAAGACCTGAACGAAGTGATCGCGGCTTTCGTGCAGGACAAGCACACCATCGAGCGTGGCTTGTTCGACGAAGAGCTGGTTCCCGAGGAGCTCACGCAGGTTCGCATGGGCAAGATCATCAAGGACAAATATCCCGAGCTTGACGCTGAAGATCAGGAGGTGGTTCGCCAGCATGCCATCGCCGCCCTTAACCTTACGCAGCAGGCCAAGCGGCTTGTCACCGAAGGCGAGAGCGGCGGATCGCCCAACACCGCCCTGATCGATGGCGTGCGCCGCTTTGCGATGGACGTGCGCGAGCTGGACATTGACCTCATCGACCGCATCAACCCATTTGGCGAAGCCTATGCCATCCTCGCCAAGACTATGAGCGAGGACAGCTTGAAGCAGGTCGCGGCGGCCATCTCGGCCAAACGCACCTCTATCACATCTGAAGATGCCAAAGTGATCGCCAAGCGCGCGGTTGAGTTCAAACGCGAACGTGGGAGGGCTCCATCGGTTACCTCGCAGGACGCCTGGGAAAAGCACCTTGCCGAAGGTGCGGCCGCATTCATGCGGTTCAGGGCGGAGGGACGCTATGAGTAACTCCGATCTTGACGACCTGGCGGCAGAGCTGGCCGAGTTCGCTCCGCTTGAGAAGAAAAATGGCCGCCCAGCCAGCGAGGAGCGTGTCATTGCCGGCTTCGAGGAAATCCAACGCTTCACAGAGCAGCACAGGCGTGCGCCGCAGCATGGCGAAGACCGCGACATATTCGAGCGCCTATATGCCGTGCGGCTCGACCGTCTACGCGCACTACCGGATTGCCGCACCTTGATTGAGCCGCTGGACCATCAGGGCTTGCTTGCTGGGGCACCAACCGTTGCCGCTTCGGCGGACGAAACTATTGACATCGACGACCTGGCTGCCGAACTAGCGGATGTTGCCGGCGCGGACGACATCATGGTCTTGCGCCATGTCCGTGCCAGCGCCGAAAAGCGCGCCGCCGATGAGGTCGCGGAGCGCAAGCCCTGCGAGGACTTCGAAACTTTCCGGCCATTGTTAGAGCGCGTGCAAGCGGAAGTCAAGACCGGTATGCGCCAGTCCCAGCCCATCGAAGCGGGTCGCCGTGCGATTGAAGCCGGGGACTTTTTCGTTCTCGATGGCCTTACTCTCTACGTTGCCGAGGTCGGAGAGCCGTTGAAAACCACCGCTCGGGAGGTAGACCGCCGCCTGCGCCTCATCTTCTCCAACGGCACCGAAAGCAATTTGCTGCTGCGCTCGCTCCAGCGTGCGTTCTACAACGACCCTGCCGCGCGGCGGCTGGCCTCGCCCGAGAGCGGGCAACTCTCCTTTGGCGGCGAGCTTGAGGCGGATGATGTGGAAAGCGGCACGATCTATGTCCTGCGCTCCCTGTCCGATCATCCTTATGTCGCGCAGCATCGCGACATCATTCACAAGGTGGGGGTGACCGGCGGCAGAGTGGAGGCGCGCATCGCCAACGCCGAGAACGAAGCGACTTACCTCTTGGCAAAGGTCGAGGTCGTTGCAACCTACAAGCTCGTGGGTATCAATCGCACTCGATTGGAAAACCTGTTTCACAGACTGTTTGCACGTGCCCGATTGAACATCGCCATCCACGATCGCTTCGGCCACCCAGTACAGCCAGAGGAATGGTTCCTTGTACCACTGTTCATCATCGACGAGGCAGTAGGGCGGATCAAGGACGGCAGCATCACCGGTTACATTTACGATCCACAGGCCGCAAAGTTGGTGAGATATGGATAGGACGACGAATCGGGTAGCAATGCACGGCGTACCTGCCGTTCGACTTTGAATAACCACGAACGACAGCTTTCCTATCTGGCCAATGTGTACTCCGACCCGAAGCGGAAGTAAGTGGTTGCGAAAAGCGGACAATTAAGAACGTGGAGTTATGGGTCATTAGCATCGAAGCTCGAGAATATGCAGGCGTCGAGCGTGCACGGATAGATGCCTAGTTCGGTAGATATTTGCTGAAGCCCACTTTGAAGGAACCTATAAACTGTTTCGTCACTCAGCGACGTAGCACGAGGAACGAATGAGCAACCCAATTCCTTTAATTTCTTGAGAACTCGACCATCCAAAGGAATTTCATAGCGGGACAAGCCGACCCACTGAATGAAGTTCCTCGACTGTTTCGGCCCGAGTCCAGGATACTTGCGAGACTGTAAATACGCTGCGACCTTTTGCTCTTTCTCCCTCGTGGTGTTGCTTTCCAACGTAGCTAAATATTGCAGGAGAGTCTTCCACTCCCCGCCTTCGAGTTCTGCAAGGATTTGCTGGAGATTGCTCGCGATCGTTGGCGCACGCCGCAACCCCGCAGAAGTTAGCTCGCGCTCAAACATTTCCCTGACTGAGAGCGTCCGACGACATGCTTCATAGTTCAGAGCTGGACTGTCGGAGTCAATGAAGCGACTTACTGGAGTGCCAGGGCCTGATCTTTGCTGTGTCGTCACTTGGCACCCGACGAATACCCTCCAAAGTGCCGGTTTAGATAGGTCAATATCCTTTCGTTCGACATTTCGTCTTTGTCGTTCTCTTACGACAGCGTTTCCAACATTCAAATCCACGAACTCGCGCCAACGTTGTATTGCGCACTCACCAATTTCCCAGTACGGCTTCATTGCGAGCTCCATGAAGCGTAGCGTGGAAGTGAGCGGTTAGACATCGGCCTTGATACGGTGCAATTCACGGCGGAACATTTCCAAATCTTTATTTGGTACGTCGAGAACGAATGCGATCTTGTTCCCGTATCCGCCAAATGAGGTGCCGACAGCTTTTGCTTCCTCATCGTTCCTGATGAGAACACGGTCATGTATTTCGGTCGTTTCCCAAGTCTTGAGCGAAATGTTCTTTTTTTTGCAGTGTGCCGCGACTGAGGAGTAGATACGCCTGTTCGGTCCGGGAAGATGAAATACCTCAATCTGCTCGGTGTGCTTTGGTATGAACTCAATTAACCATTCTACGTATTGCGCCTGAGTTCGAAAGGCCTTGTTCGGGCCACTGAACGAGAAGAAATATGGATCAACTATCGTCAGTCGGCTTGTACCTGCGAGCCAAGTAGTGATGTGCTTCCGTTCCTCATTAAGGCGGCCAACCATCCCTGTAACGAGATACGCCATCTCATTCGCATTTTCTCCTTCGGAGAACGCACAACGCCTTTTTTCGATGGACGCTAACTGTCTCTCAATCCGGCTAAGACGTGCAGACAATTCATCACCAGATGGGCATCCCCACCACAAGTACCGCAACCAAGGGCGTAGTTGCGAGAGATCGGCTTCTCGGTTTTCGACTATTTCGAGAAGCTCTCGAAGGTGACGACTCAGCAATTCGCGTTCGGATGTCATAGGAAGGAAGATATCTAACGTTTTAAATCAACGACGCTGCGCGGCTTCATCGCGCAGCGTCCGGTTGATTGTTGGGTTTGGCATCATTTGATTGCTCTTTTCCATCGGCCACCTCGTAAATATTCGCAAAAGGAAATGCAGAAGACGGCTTGGAACTCAAGTCTAAGAGTCGAGTGAAGATCTTCTCCTCAGCCTTAAGCGGTGTCTGCATATTCTGTTGTCCAAAGAAGGCGGCAAGATAGCCGCAGCCAGCATGAAGCACGCCAATGAATATCTCCTGAAGGTGACGCGCCGTCGAAGCCTGAAACGCTTCGATAGTTCGCACGCCTTTCAAGTGCGCGGTGTAGAAATAGCTCGCTCCAAAGGGGGAGCCATGAATGATCTCTGATGAAAAAGAGTAGATCAGGCCATAAGCTGCGAGTAGCCGAGAGGCAGCACGGGGTCCAGCAAGTTCGCCAACGCGCCTAATGCGGCTCGGAACATCGAGGTTCGTCCAAGAGGCATTGCCTTTCCCGCAGAACTTGTGGAAGTCCCTTTGGAGGGTGGCTGGAGAGTCGGGGTCGGAACGAACCTCATTTGAAAAGTCCCCGCTTCCGTACTTCCTATTGTTGTGTCGCCATGCAGCGAAATTTATGTAACGGAGCGCACGTGCTGCAACTTTGTCGGACTCGGCCAACAGGTAGCTCGCGTTGACGAAGGATTCGATTGCTGAGCGTGCCACTGGATATGCGTCTCGAACCGCGATACCCCGAAGCTTTGCCATACGAAGTAACGTTTCAAGCGATTGCCCTGCGGCCATGGCCAGAAATGTACTTGTTCCTCGTTGGCCGTCAGCGAGGCTGCACGTTAGCATTTCTCTCTCGAAGTTTGCAGGGTCCTCAGATGCGACGACGAGCGCAAAACGAAGAAACTCTTGTTGAAGCATTGCCAGACCGCGCAGTGCATCAAGAAGGGGTAGTTCTTCCCTATCGATCATGAGAGGCTTTGATGATGCCGAACGGCTATTCAGGAGCAGAAACGTCAGTGTTATTGCTGATAATACGTACCTTCCTGGATTGCCTGTAATTTTTTAATGATACAGAGATTATCCGATGCAGATTTCCTTAACAATCAAAATTCATACGGACCGAGTCAATGTCTGCAATGTGACGATTTCCTGAGAGGCCACTACTAGCCGAGAGTCCAAGTACAAGATGGTTCCAAAAAACGGGCCGCACATATTTGCAGCCGTAGGGCGCGCCTAGATTTCGGTTTGCTCAGAAATCTCCAGCGCGTCATCCACCTCGATGCCGAGGTATCTGACCGTGCTTTCAAGCTTGGAATAGCCAAATAACGGTTGGACAGCCTGCAGGCTTTTCGTGCGTTTGTAGATCAGCGTATCCATGGTTCTCCGCATCGAATGTGTCCCGTAGGCCGACGAGTCAATGCCAGTAGCTTCAGCCCCGTGATGCACGATTCGGGCATACCGACGTGTGGAGACATGTGACGAACTTGCTACCCAGCTAGGAAAGAGGTACCGGTCGCCGCGCAGATGGGCCTTCTCCAACCAGGCAGACGCCGCTGTTCTTGTAGGCTCAGTTAGTTTGAACTGCACCAGTCGCTGTGTCTTCCTCTGGATCACCATGGCCCGGGAAGGCACTTGGTCTCCGCGAGTGACATCGCTCACGTGCAGGCTGACGAGATTGCAGCCCCGCAGCTTGCTGTCGATTGCCAGATTGAACATTGCAAGATCGCGGACGGAATGCACATTCTGGCGGTAAATGCGGATGGTCCAGATGTCCTTCGGCTTGAGAGGAGGCTTCTGGCTGACGAGTTTCCCCTTGCTCCAGGCTTCGCGCTTGTGGGGGCTTTCCATCACAGACTCCTTGGTTGTTAACCAGAGCTTGATTGTTCGCCTTGTGTGGGAATGACTGTTTAGCGGTAGGATGCTTTACGCGGGCTGTCTGCCAATTGTCGTCGGTCACTGGTGGCAGCTTCCGGGTAAACTGAAATGCGTCTGCAGTTATTTCAGAGGGCCCCATGTGCAAAATGCTTGGCACGTACGCTTTACTTACGGGACGTATGACCAGAATGTGAGTTTCGTCCCCTGTGGCTGAACGAGGGTCCAAATGAAGTGCTGGATTTGTGGTGCAGAAGAAGCGGCGACGCGCGAGCACTTGGCTAAGGCATCTGACCTGAAGGCATTGTTTGGCAAGCCATCTCAGAGTACTCCACTTTTTTTCAGCGCCACCGACCGCCCTGGTATGCCCAACCGCCTGAACCTACGCGTCGGCAGTCTCAAATCAGATACGCTGAAATTTGTGCATCGCATCTGCCTCACTTGCAACAGCGCACGCACCCAACCATACGACTACGCGTGGGAGCACTGCTCAAGGAAACTGCGCGCGTCGATGCCGAGTCTGCTTGCAAAGGGGGAATTTCGTGCCAACTGGTTGTTCCCCTATGACACACGCCGCGCGATGCTTAGTCTGCATTTGTACTTTACGAAGCTGTTCGGTTGTTTGGTGGTCGAAGGTGGAGTCCCCATCGATATCGCACCGCTTGCCAAAGCTATTATGAGCGGAAAGCCACATCCCAACCTCTGTCTCGCCTTCGGTCAGTTGGCAATGCCGGTTAAAATGGCCGGTGGAAGTAGGGTCGTTGCGCGGCAGAAAGATGGCGAAGTGGCCTTCGCAACGTGGTTCTATAACCTAGGCGACCTTGCGGTGGATGTGATGTACGCGCTGCCCGACGAAAGACGGCAAGGCCTGGAGGTCGCCTGGCATCCCCGCATGGGGGCTAAGCGGCTACGATTCACGCGGTACGAATAGCGGGCTAGCTAGCCCTAGGCTAGCTGTCTTCTTATTCGTTGAACGACTACTTTTTGGTGGGCCAGTTTCCTCGTGCCTACTTCCGCTTCGGGTCGATAGCGCCAGTTCGCCCTACAGAAAAGCTGCCATTCGAGGTCGCCGGAGGCTGAAGGCCAGCTTACTGGCGGATAACTGCCCGGCTCTGGTCGGTTAGCCAGTGGCCGGTTTCGCCGAACAGGGGACGTTGGACAGGATAGATTCGATCGGTCCTCTGACAGCAGCTAATTCTGGAATCGCTCGCGAGGGAGCGGCAGCAGCCCAAGTGCGTGTGTGTGGACATATTGATTGGGGCGTGGACAGATGCTTATTCGTGCCCTTTGACGAGCCTGTTGCCGCAAGTCTGAGCTTCAACGACGACCGATCGATATCACCGTCGTCCATTGTCAGCTCGTCCAGAGGAGTCATTCGTTGAAGGCCCCCGTTATTATCGACGTCAAATGCCGTGCCGTCGGGCGTACTCGGCCAACCGCTGGTAGCGATGATCAATGCGCAAATTCGGAATCTCCTTCGCAATGCTTTCCAAGCACATCCTAAGTTCTCTGGGGATCCACGGTTGGTCAGCGAGAATGGCGTCGAGCAACCGCAAAGCGGTTTCCGGGAATCGGGCAGTTAAACCAGACTCATACAGTTGGTGCACAACTTTGTGGGGGTGCTCAATCGGCCGTAGCCAGTCAGCGATAGCGGCAACGGCCGAAGGAAATTCGCCGCCTGCGGCAATGCTCATGAGCCCAAGAGATTCGGCAATACTGTTTGACGCCAGGTCTCGTGACTTGGGCCATACCTCCTGCCAGAACGGGCGGACGCGGTTCTTCCAATAATCCTCACGTTGTTCACCAGCGCCTTTGAGGGCTTGTGAGAGTGCTCGCGCGACTTCGTGTAGCCCCTCTTGCGGTAGCATGCCAATGGCGGTCCTAAAGTCCGTCGACGTATAACCTTCCACGGAGTCTAAAGCAGCATAGGTGAAAAATGCAGCGAATTGTCCACCGTGTTCGCCAAGCTCCTTATAGTGATGCGTTGTGCAGAGGAACTGCGATTTTAATTCGATGAGGAGCGGACGATATAGTCTGGGGGAGCAAAGAAAACCCTCCCAAGCTCCTTTTGCCTCGTTCGAGCTGTTTTTCCAGTCGAAAAGGGGGAGTAGGTATTTCTCGGTCCAAGGCCTATCCACCCGGAACAAGGAAATTAGTTGAGACGCCAGTAAGACCCGGCCATGGCTGAATCGAGCAACTCCGACGTCGCAGATTTGCGTAAAAAACGTTGCGATGTCTTCCGGCAATAATTCATTGTCATTCGGTTTTCGTTTGAACCACAGATTCATTAGGGCTTGAGTGACGTGCCCGATCGGATGGTTGATAGCCTCGGTTACCGGATTTCTGGTTGGTTCACAATTCTTTTGACTGCTGGTGTTTGACTCAAAGGTCAACGACAGTATGCGCCGGCATAGATCGAGCAGGATTGCCTCATGGCGGTCGACGACTTTAGAGGCTGCCTCTATCCACCTGGCGAGACCGTGTACGCTTTCCTGAGCGACAGAATCGGGCATGTTCTGCACCAATGGCGCGGTATAACGCCACGATCGCGGAATGCGACTTTCATCACTCCACGCTTGCAGAGCATCTCTCCAGCGCGCTGCAGGCCAGATCTCTTCCTGCGCTAAGTCACGCAAGGCCAGGAAACTGTGAAAGAAGCGCGCGCGACAAGTGTCTGCCCAAGTGTCATGATAGTAGAGCGACGAGCCTTCTGGTGGGGGGGATTTGAGCCATTGGACCAACTCCGTCCTCTTGCGGGGGGCGACGTTGACCTGTCGACTAGACTCGTAGTCGGGGTCGCCAGAACCGCTCATCCAATGTGAGAATTCGTCACGTTCGTTGCTTGCCAATCGCCGTCGGGGCTCTGCCGCCGCCAGGTCGTCAATGCGTCGAGACGCATCGTCACCTATCTGGCCGCCGCTCTCGCGCAATTTAGCGAGGTGCAGCCAAATCTCATCATCCACCAGCGTTTGCCATTCATCGGGCTCGAGCTTTGCGCTATACATGTGCCGCGGTGGACCGGCCATAATCGCAGCCTCCAGTGAGGCCCTGCCGGACGGCGAGAGCATCGCTCCTTGCATTACCAGCAAACGCATAGTTTCGCGCTGTGTATTTGCAGACCACAGCCACCAGCCGTCCTCTCGCGCCAGCCAATCGACCCACTGATCTGAATCGATGCAGCCATCCTGGCTTGCCGCAAACAAGGCCAGTCGCTTGAATGTCGGGTACGGGATTTCGAACCAACCTAATGCGATCCGCTTCGCGCGCTCGGGGGCGATATTCAATGTTGCAAGCCACGCATCGCGTAATAGCTCGATTAGCGCAACCCAGTCCCGGAAACCTCGATTTTGCCGGTGCTGGCTGATCGATGGCATATCCCAGTGTGAGCGATCGTTAAGATCATCTGCATCACCTAACTCACGCAGCAGATCCAGTGCATCGCGAAGCAATTGCTGAAAGTCATCCAGCAGCACCGGCAACGCTGCGCTCCAGCCATCTTCCGATAGATCGCGGATTGAAGAGTGCAGGTGGTCGGCGGTCAGCACCAGCTCCCAATCCACTAGCTGTCGGATGCGCGTTGACTCATCGGTGGATTCCTGCTCCCCGCCCCATTGAAATGACTTTTTCAAAGCAAGCTTGGGCGAAAGGAACTCGCGCAACTCCAGTCTCAGCGAAAGGGTTAATCCTTCGCGCTTTAGTCGATCCTTCCAGCGGTAGAGGTCGGCTTCACGCGATGGCGACCTAACCCGCCCGGTGAGCAGCAGGCGCCATAGTACTTGCATCAGTGTCCCAGGGATCGAATTGGGCGCGTTGGCGCGAAATTCGTCCAGCTCTGTTATTTTTCCTTCCCGTGCCAAGCGTGCAAAGAGATCCAACTGCTGTTCGATCAGCCACGTCCATTGATCGTGCAATTGTGCGCCGCGCTCAGCCAGCCAGATGATTAATGCCGGGTCGTTCAAATGCCTCACCAGCCAGCGGGCCAACTGGAACATCACGTGATCCCATTCGCTTCCGCTGGGACCATGCGATACCAACGCCATCCATGGCGAACGATGATACGGGGTGGGGCGCAGGATCAGGCTGAACCGAAGCTTTTCGTTGATGTCTGCGAGTGGCGGAACGCCGAAGCGATTCAGGTCGCGATGGAGGTAGCGTGCATCAGATAACGCATCGAGCCAATCTAGAGCGGGGACCGGATTGAATTCTGCGAAGCGCTTGGCAGGCATTCCGGACTCGTGGGACAGCGCCCAAAGCATCCGCCCCACGAAATCATCTTGCTGGGTGCTGGCGGAGGGCCGCGCCAACGCATAGTCCACTACGATGCGCTCTTTACCGAGGATGCCATCTCGATACGTCTCGGCCCAGGCTCTCAGAGTGTTGTGCAGCGCCGAGTGATCACGGCCGTCGGCTGGCACTGGGTAAAGGATGGGGGTGACGCCCTTGGCCGCCCATTCGTTCGCCTTGGAGTGTTCCTGCCCTGGCTTGCATTCGCCTAGCGCATAGGCCTGGAGATTAAATTCGCCCTGCATGCGGTCAGCGGCTAGCGCATCCATCATGTAGCGCATGACCGGATCGTTGATGCTGTAACCGACGAAGCAGACCAAGTAGTTGTGGAAAAGTTCGCTGACGAAACGTGCCGCCCATCGTTCCGTCAGGTAAGCGAGGCCAAAGTCCCCACTTGTCAGCACCAGTCGGTGCAGCGCGCTCTCGTCCGGCTTTTCGGGCAATAACCCGTGAAGGTAGACCAACCCGTTCCAACGACTGTTCTTTGGAATGGGCAGCATAGGGGCTGCGTAAGCCTGGAAGGCTTTGCCGGGTCGTTTTCCAACACGCTCGAAAATTCGATCGAAGTTAGTCGTCACGAGACGAAGAGACCCGTGGCGACAGCGAGCTAACTCCAGCAGGGCCTCGTGCGTGTCCGTGGCACCCTTGCGGCGCCACTTTGGCTTTAAGGCATCCGCCAGCATTCGACGAACGGCTAAACGTTGGCCGGGAAATCGGTGTTCCAGAAGATCGAGCGTAGTATCGAATTGCTCGCGATCGTAGGCATCCTGCTCGATTTCCAAACGCGATGTCCCAGCGAGCCTGTAGAGCTCATCCACCAGTCCGCGAAAGTTAGGTAAGCCGGCGGGGTAAGAGATGCCAGCGCCACAGAAGAACACCACGCGACCTTCTTCGTGTGCTTGCAAAAGGGGATCAGGAATATCTGGGCCATTGGCGACAAATTGCATGATGGACTCGGGTAGGTCGTCATACTCTTACCAAAACGGTGTGTTCTCAACCCAGGCCTCGACAGGGTAAGGGGAAGCAGAGAGCCAAAGCTACGCAATTTTGGCAAGTTAGACGATTTGATTAAGATTCATGACGCGGCACGCAAGTCGCGCATTTACGAATCTGCGGCGCTATGACGAGATCGTATCATCCGGGAGACATATATCCTTTGGGCTTGAGCCGCCTAAATTGGCAAGCGTGCCACGCGGCCATTGGAGAGGCGAAGAGTGCCAAGATGGGGCCGCAGGAGCTATTTGACAAAGCCGCGAGTTCTACTACCGCTCCGGGAGCACTTTGATGGCGGAAGCCGGCACGAATCTTGGGGGCCGCAAACTAGCCGCCGATGAATGGCCCTGACGGTATTCTCGACGGTATGAGAAACGCGCAATCGTCTGAAAGCCTGAACCCATCGAGGTTTGGGATGTCAATTGACAATCGAGTGGGAGTGAATAAATTAACGCAAGTCTTTGATTTTAAAAGATATTTAAGTTTCACAAAACTTTCTCAAAGCCCAACTAAGTCGTTGATTTAGTTGGGCTTTTGGTTTTATAGTTACACAGAACA
>JACCDS010655817.1_pt1 | contig 17021 bp, 9 predicted proteins | sample 7446441 | NCBI WGS metagenome assembly JACCDS01 (sample SAMN15323445, study PRJNA562643) | freshwater metagenome | isolation source: river surface water | place: USA:Blue River Watershed | collected 2017-08-17
ACGGCGGTAGTTATACCAGACCATGTTGGCCACGCCGGCTTTCTTGACGGCCTTGAGCATGGCCTCGGCTTCCTTGCCGGTGCGGCCGAGCGGCTTTTCGCAGAGGATCATCTTGCCGGCCTTGGCGGCGGCGATGACCTGCTCGGCGTGGAGGTTGTTGGGCGTGGCGACGTCGATCACGTCGATGTCGTCGCGGGCGATGAGCTTTTTCCAATCCGTCTCGATGGATTTGTAGCCCCACTTGTCTGCGAACTCCTGGGTCTTGGCGGCGTCGCGGCCGCAGACGGCCTGGAGGACGAGCTTGTAGGAGGAGGGGAAGAAGTGGTTGACCTGATGGAAGGCGTTGCTGTGGGCGCGGCCCATGAAGCTGTAGCCGATGAGACCGATGCGGAGTTGTTTCTTCATAGTGGCGAGTAGCGAGTAGCGGGTAGCGGGTAGTGAGTAGCTGGAAAACGCAGCGGATGGGCGAGGGCGGGAGCGATGCTCGCTACCCGCTACTCGCTACCCGCTACTGCAGGGCTCAGCCGACCCAGCCGTGGTTGGTGCGGACCTCGATCATGGCGGCGAGGATGTCGTTCCAGGTCTGCTGCTTCATGAGCACGTCGTTGGAGAACATGCAGCCGTCCCAGCAGATGTGTTTCATCTTCTTGGTGACCTTGCCCTGTTTGTCGCGGAGCCAATAGCCGGAGTCGCGGGCGATGTTGAGTTTGCCCTTCGGGTCGGTGGCGAGGCAGTGGCGGCCGGTCTTCTCGTGGGAGCCGGAGCCGTAGGTGCTGCCGTCGTTCTGCGCGACGTGGAAGTCGATCGTCCAGGGGCGGAGGGCGTCGGTCAGTTTGACCATGGCCTTGTGGAATTCCGCGGGCTCGTAGTGGTAGTTCTTCGGGACGATGCGGTGGGCCTCGGCGTTGGCGCCGAGGGTGTAGAGGTGGGTGTGGGACATGTCGGCTTGGAAGCCGACGACCTTGGGCATGCCGACCTGTTCGAGGAGGTTCACCATGTGTTTCCACGAGTGCATGCCGCCCCAGCAGATCTCGCCTTCGGCGGCGATGCGCTCGCCCTCGCCTTTGGCGATCTTGCCGCATTCGCGGAAGGTCTGGGCGATGAGCTTGGTCGTGCCCTTCGGGTCTTTGTCCCAGGCGGTGACAGGGGTGGCGGAGTCGATGCGGACGATGCCGTAGGGGCGGACGCCGAGCTCGCGGAGTTTCTTGGCGATGCGGATGGCCTTGCGGACGTGGGTGACGAAGTTGGCGCGGGCCTTGTCGTCGCCGCCGGCGGAGGCGTCGAACCAGACGGGGGCGACGACGGAGCCGACGACGAGGTTCTTCGATTTGATCTTGGCGGCGAGGGCCTTGATGCCGTCGTCGGAGATATCGATGTCGGTGTGCGGGTTGTAGAGGAAGAGATCGACGCCGTCGAATTTAACGCCGCCGACATCGGCTTTGGCGGTCATGTCGAGCATGGTGTCGAGGTCGATGAACGGTTCCGCGCCGGGCGAGCCCTTGCCGACGAGACCGGGCCACATGGCGTTGTGCAGTTTGGGGAAGTTATTGGCAGGCATGGTTCGGGGATGAGAGTAGCGGTTAGCGAGTAGCGGGTAGTGAGTAGACGGAGATGGCCGCGGTGAGTGCGGCGAGGGCGTAAAGCGCGACGAGGGAAGCGGGGAGTGGGAGCGGCGGCGAGATGCTCGCTACCCGCTACCCACTACTCGCTGGCCGAGATCAGAACTTGTTGTTGCGGTACGCACCCATGGCGGGCGCGTTGGGGTTCACTTCGGGGCCGAAGTAACGGAGGCAGACGAGGGGTTCGGTGGAGCTCGTGTTTTCGAAGGTGACGCCGGCTTTGGCGCCGTCTTCGGTGCAGAAGTATTCGTCTTCGGTGAGTTCGTGGAAGCGGATGAGCTTCGGGGAATTCAGGGGCTGGCCGTTGATCTTGCCGGAGCCCTGGACGCAGATGAGGCCGTAGGCGCCAGTGTCCTTGATCGTGCACTTCACGCCGGGATCGACGGTGAGTTCCTTGGCGGTGAAGAGCTGTTCGCCGTCGACCTTGCCGTAAACGATCCAGCGATCGACGAAGCCCTCGCTGCGGGTGTCGGCGACGGGGACGGGCTCGAGGTAGTGGTTGTCCTTGAAGTTGGGGTCGACGTTTTTGTCCCAGTCGAGCTGGTCGACGATGAAGTCGATGTCCTGGTGTTTGGACTTGGGCATGTCCTTCACGAGGAGGGACCACGGCACCTCGCGGCCCTCGACGAGATTCTGGTACATGCCGAAGACGTCCGAGCCCCACTGGGGTTCATAGGTGCAGAGGGAGCCGGGGGCGTGGAGGATGCAGGGATCGATGAGCCAGCCGGTGCCGGGCTTGAGGCGGTAGGCTTTGGAGAGATCGAGGATGCCGTTGTCGCCCTTGTTCCAATTCCGGATGCACTGCTTGACCTGTTCCTTCGTGGTGCCGGGTTCGAAGCCCATGAAGGTGTAGGGGAAGTTGTTGCCGACGTTGTTGTGCTGGGGCGGGAAGTAGTAGGACTCGGGTTTGCCCTCCTGGCCGACCAGTTTCGCCTGTTTCTGCGACTGGTGCATGTGGTGGGGGATGGGGCCCATGTTATCGAAGAACTTCGAGTAGACGGGCCACTTTTTGTACTTCTTCCAGATGGCGGAGCCGACGAGAGTGGCGCCGGTTTCGGCGACGGCCTGCTGGAGGGTGAAGCGCTTGTTGCCGACGACGCACCAGCTGAGACCTTCGTCCCAGGCGCGGCCTTCGTTGGCCGTCACGGTGGTGGAGGCGAACCAGCGTTCGTCGATACCGCCGCGGTTGAGGCCGTAGGCGTAGGTGTCGTCGGGGTGGAGCTTGATGCGCAGGCCCGGCTGGAGGAAGGAGCGCGGGACCCAGGCGGGGGCGAGGCGGAGGAGGCCGCCGGTTTCGGCGAGCGCGCCTTCGACGAGGCCCTGGGTCTTGGACTTAACGGTTTTGAGATCGAGAACGGAGGATTTCGACATGGAAGGAGCGGAAAAGAAGAAACGCGGGGAAAGAGGGAAATCGGGAAACGGGGGGCGGCGGGAAACGGAAAAGTGGGAAATTGGGAAATTGGGAAATTGGAAAACGGGAAATCAGGAACGGGGAGGGGCGCGGGGGGACGCGCGGGCGCAGACAGGGTACGCCGCGGGGGTGACAGGGACGCTGACTCTAACCCAGCCGCAGGCAAACGCCTAGTAGGGCGGCGGCTGATTTTGGTTAAATTGCGGCGGCGGACGCTCAGCCGGCGCGGATGGGCGGGGCGGCGGTGCGGAGGCGGGCGGTCATTTCGGCGGTGAGGTCGAGGAGGCGGGCGCGGAGTTGGGCGAGTTGCGCGGGGCCGATACGGGAGATCGGGGCGCTGCAACCGACGGCGAAGAGCAGGCGGTCGTTGGCGTCGAAGACCGGGGCGCCGACGGCGGCGACGCCGCTGTGGCCGACGTTCTCGGTGGCGGCGAAGCCGTCGCGGGCGACCTGGTCGAGAATCGCGAGGGCTTCGGTCGCGGTGCGGGGGTTGTTGGGGCCGAGGCGGGCGTAGGCCTCGGAGCGGACGTAGTGCTGTTGCACGGGGCGTTCCTGGAAGGCGAGGAGCACGCGGCCGGAGGCGAGTCCGATGGGGTGGTCGATCGCGCCGGTGCGGTGCGTGACGGCGAGGGCGTGGTCGGCCTGGATCCAATCGACGACGACGGCGTGGTCGTGCTGCCAGGCGAGGACGACGATGGTTTCGTCGGACTTGGCGGCGAGGGATTCGATGAAGGGGCGCGCGAAGCGGCGCATCGGCGCGAGGGGGTCGGCGCCGGAGCCGAGACGGACGGCGGCGAGGCCGAGGCGGTACTGGCGGGTGATGGCGTTGGCCTCGACGAACTGCGCGGCCTGCAGGGTTTTCAGCAGGCTGTGGACGGCCGGCGGGGAGACGCCGAGCAGGCGCGCAAGATCGCGGACGCCGAGCCAATCGCCCTGGCGGTCGAGGGCCTGGAGCAGGCGCAGGGCTTTTTCGACCGATTGGACGGTGCTGCGTTGGGGCGGAAGTCGGACCGGAGGGGCGGACTTGGCGGCGGGCGCGGCGCGGCGCGGGCGGGGAGGCGTGGCGGAGCGGGTCACGGCGGCGTTTTGCCGGGGAAGCCGGCGGCGAGGCAAGCGCAGAGTGTTCGGCTAATCGGAACAACATTCACATTAGCCGAATTTCGCCTTGCCGGTGCCGGCGGTTGCGATTGCGGTCCCTGCACCCCGCTTCCCCTTGCCGGCCGCCGTCCGAATTCCGGCGCGACCGTTTCCCTGCCCTGCCGTGTCCCTCGGTCCCAAAATCCCCATGCAAGCCCCGACTCTTTTCCCTGCTTCGTCCCCTGATGCGCACCCTCGTCGCGTCCGAACGGCCGGCGCATTCCGCACCGCGGCTTGGGCGGCGGCGTGGATCGCCGCAGTGCCGTTGCTCCAGGCGCAGACGGCTTCGGCGCCGGCCCCGGGTGCGGCGACGACCGCGCCGGCGCCCGACGAGAAAGCGCCGGTGGTGCTCAGTCCGTTTGCCGTCACTTCGGACGGCGATGTCGGTTACGCCGCGGGCGACTCGCTCGCCGCGAGCCGGTTCAAGACGCGGCTGATGGATTCGCCGGCGACGGTGTCCGTTTTCTCGGAGGCGTTTCTCAAGGATCTCGGCGCGAGCACCCTCGCGGAGGTGCTCGAATACGGCGTCAATTCCAACATCGACTACGACCAGAACCGGCCCGATCCGACGATGTTCTACGTCGACGCCGGTCTGCAGAACACGCGCATCAACAACCGCGGCCTGTCGGGCTCGAGCCTGACCGATTTCTTCCGGTCGCGCATGCCGGTCGACGCGTACAACACCGGCCGTTTCGATTTCGCGTCCGGGCCCAACAGCGTGCTCTTCGGCGTCGCGAATTCCGCGGGTTCGATCAACACGTCGACGCTCCAGGCCGAGCTGCGGAAGAACCACTACAAGTTTTCCGCGCACGCGGGCCGCTGGGAGGATTACCGCGCGGCGATCGACGCCAACTTCGTCATCGTGCCGCAGCGCGTCGCGTTCCGCGTGCTCGGGATGCACGCGCGCAAGGAGAGCTGGCGCGAGTGGGACAACCGCGAGGACAACCGCGTGACGGGCTCGCTGCGCATCGTGCCGTTCAAGAAGGCGGGCACGCAGATCGTCGCGTCGTTCGAGAAGGCCAACCTTTCCGGCATGTGGTCGGTGCCGCAGAACATGGCGGACAACGTGTCCTTCTGGGAAACGCTGCCCGACGCCCAGCGCCTCGTCGACAACCGCGGCACCGCGGCGCTCAACGCCAACGTCGCCGCCGCGCGCGGCCTCGAGCGCATCGCCGGCAACCGGCACTATATTGTCACCAACTCCGGCGACACCTACGCCAACACCGTCGGCGGCGTGTTCGGCGGGCTGAACCTTTATACGAGCACGAGTTTCTACGAGACGGCGGCGCAGTTCAACACGCTCGTCGGCGTCGTGCCGGGCTGGCGGCCCGCGGTTTTCCGCGACACGTTCCAGACGCTCCTGCCGGCGACGGCGCGCGCGGCCGAGCGCAACGGTCCCTACCAGTCGAACCTCGTCGCGCCCTACCAGATCGGCTACGGCCCGGACACGACCAACCTGAGCGACATCGAGCGCCGTTTCCTCCGGATCGAGCAACCGGTGGGCCGGAATCTGTTCCTCGATATCGCGTACCAGAAGGAGAAAGCCGCGGGCTCCGCGTTCCGCCTCGATACGCAGATCTCCGCCGACCCCAATCTCTATATTCCGGACGGCGCCGGCGGCGTGAAAGCGAATCCCTTCGTGGGCCGTTACTATATCGACGGCGCCCCGCTCCGCACGATCAACACCGACAACAACGAGGCCCTCCGCGCTTCCGCGCTGTACAATCTCGACCTGAAAAAATTCGGCGACCACAAGATTCTCGGCATGTGGGAGCGCAGCGAGAACACCAACTCGCAGCTCCAGGGCAACCAGGTGCTGGTCAACGCCCGCACCAATGTGGCGATCGCCAATGCCGATATCCGCAACGCCAACAACCGCGTCGACTACCGCACCTATATCACGCCGGGCACCGACTACCGGGCGTGGTTCGCCGGTTCGTTCGCGGGCAACCAGCTCGTCCGCCTCAACGGCATCGACTACAAGAAGGACTTCACCGACCGCAGCGTTTCGGGCAACAAATCCGAGGCGAAGACCTACGTGCTCGCGACGCAGAGTTCGTTCTTCGACAAAAAGGTCTTCGTCTCGCTCGGCTACCGGCGCGACGACTACAAGACGCTCACGCAGGTGGCGTCGCTGCTCGCGGCAACCGATCCGCGCGTGACCTCGGGCCAACGCTACGCGGGCGACGGCGTGCTCACCGACCGCTACCTGCCGATCAACGACGAGGCTTTCGACACCTACACCGCCGGCATCGTGTGGCATGCGCATGCCCTGGTTTCTGTGTTCGCCAACCAAGCCACCAACGTCGCGCCCGCGATGACCAACCGCCGCGTGATCGCGAACAACTTCGACGTGCCGAGTCCGGTCGAGGGCAAGGGCTACGACACGGGCGTGATGATCCGGCTGCTCGACAACCGCTTCAACGCGCGTCTGACCACCTTCAAAGGCGAGAACCCGGGCAACCCGGTGAACCGCGTCAACTCCGTCGTCGTCGACCACGACCGGATCGTCAGCGCGCTCGCGACGACAAACAATCCCGCGACCGGCCGGCCCTATATCACCCAGGCCGAGGCGCAGGACAAATTCGTCTATCTCAAATCCCGCGGCGGCACCGTCGGCACCTACGGCGGCGCGCTGCTCGACGGGCTCTCCGACGACGTCACGACCGGCTACGAGGCGGACCTGAAGTTCAATCCCTCGCGCAACTGGACCTTCACCGGCGCGTGGTCCTACACGAAGCTCGAGCGCGGCAATATTTTCTCCGAGTTCGATCCGTGGTTCGCCTCGGTCCGGCCCTACCTCGAGCGCTTCGGCAGCCCGGCGGGACTCGTCGACCAGAACAACAGCCCCGTGAACGTCGCGGAGCACGTCGAGCGCATGCAGCTCGCGATCGACGACGTCCGCAACGCCGGCGCCTTCGGTTTCAACAACCGGCCCTACAAGGCGAACATGTTCACGCGCTACACGATCGGCGCGGGCCGGTTGCGCGGCGTGTTCTTCGGCGGCGGCGTGCGGTGGCAGAGCCAGAACCGCGTGCAACGCGTCGTCACGGGGCTCTCGGCCCAGGGCCGACCGATTTACGGGGCGACGCTCTTCGGTCCCGAGATCCTCGAGGTCGATGCGTTGCTCGGCTTCTCCGGCCGCACCGATTTCTTCCGCCAACGCACCAACTGGCGCGTGCAGATCAACGGCTCGAACGTGCTCAACAACCGCGAAATCCAGGTGCTGCGTTATTCCGCCGACGGCAGCCGCCTCTGGCGCGTGACGCCGCGGGCGCCCGGCAGCTGGCGCGTGTCGTTCTCGGTGGATCTTTAAGCGATGGGGACGCCGCCTGCCGCCGCACCGGAGCCGTCCGCGGCGGGCCCCGCGCTCCCGCCTGGCCGGGCGTGGCTGCTGTGCGCGTTGCTGTTCTTTTCCGCGGCGCTGTGCTTCCTGGATCGGCAGGTGCTGAGTGTGCTCGCGCCGCAGATCACGGCGGAGTTCGGCATGACCAACACCGCGTACTCGCGCGTGGTGTTCGCGTTTGTGCTGAGCTATACCGTGATGCTGGCGCTGGGCGGCCGCATCATGGACCGACTCGGGCCGCGGCGCGGGTTGTCGATGGCCGTGGCCTTCTGGTCGGTGGCGAGTGCGGCGCATGCGTTTGTGCTCGGGCCGTGGACGCTCGGCGTGGCGCGATTTTTCCTCGGCGTCGGCGAAGGACCGGCGATTCCCGGGGCGATCAAGGGCGCGGTCGAATGGATGGATGCGCGCCGCCGCAGCGTGGCCATCGGACTGGTCAGCAGCGGCGCGGCGCTCGGCTCCGTGCTGGCTCCGCCGCTCACGGTCTGGGCGGCGGCACACGTCGGTTGGCGCGGGGCCTTCGCCGCGACGGCTTTGCTCGGGCTCGCGTGGCTCGCGGCGTGGCGGCTGGCGTTCCGCGGGTTGCCGGTCGGTACGGGCGGCGCGGCGGCGGCAGGCGCGACGACGACGCCCTGGCGGGAACTGCTCGCGCGTCCGGAAGTGCGGCGTCTGCTGGCGGCGCGGTTCTGTTTCGATCCGGTGTTCTATTTCTACATGTTCTGGATACCGCAGTACCTCTCGCGGGAGCGGGGCATGTCGCTGGCGGAAATCGGCGCGCTGATGTGGATCCCGTTTGTCGCGCTGGAGGTCGCGAACATCGGCGCAGGCCAGGTTTCCGATTCGCTGGTGGCGCGCGGTTGGCCGCGGCGGCGGGCGCGGATGACGTTGATGCTGGTGGCGGCGGTGCTGACGCCGGCGTCGTTCGCGGCGTCGCTGGCCGGCACACCGGGACTCGCGATCGGCTTGATGGCGGTGCTGCTGTTTGCGCACGGCATCTGGATCACGAATTTCATGACACTGGTCGGCGAGACCGTCGCGCGCGAGGACGTGGCGACGACGGTCGGATTGACCGGCATGTGCGGCGGCATCGCGGGCATGCTGTCGAATCTTGTGATCGGCCCGGTGGTCGACGCGCGCGGCTTCACGCCCATCTTTCTCGCTTCCGCCGTCGTGTATCCGCTCGCGTGGCTGATCCTGCGCGTCGGCCGGCCGCTCCGCTGATTTTTCCTTTCATGCAACCGCTCGATTCCGGTTCCGTTAACTCCAACCCGCGCATCCCGCGCCGCAAACCCCGCACCGCGCGCGTGGGCATCTTCGGCGTCGGCCACCACACGTATTGGGGCCAGTTTCCCGGGCTGCGGGACGAACTGCTTGGAAAAATGGATGTGCTGGTCGCGCGCGTGGCGGCGACGGGCGTGCAGGTGACGAATTTCGGTTTGGTCGACACGGCGCCGGCGGCGTACGCGCTGTTGCCGAGGCTCAAGGCGGCGGACCTCGACCTCGTGTTTTGCGACATGGTGACGTATGCGACTTCGGCGACCTTCGGCGCGATCGTGCGCGCGCTCGACGTGCCGATCGTGCTGGTGGCGCTGCAACCGATGGCGGCGATGGATTACGCGCGGGCGACGACGCGGATGCAGCTGGCGAACGACGATTTCTGTTCGGTGCCGGAGTTCACGGGCGTGGCGATCCGCATGGGCAAACGGCCGCCCGAGGTGATTCTCGGGACGCTGCACGACGATCCGGCGGCGGAGGCGGAACTCGCCGAGTGGTGCGACATCGCGATGGCGTTGCACGACGTGAAGCGCGCGCGCATCGGGCACTTCGGCCACCCGATCGAGCACATGCTCGACATGCAGACGGACCAGACGGCGCTGACGGCGGCCTTCGGCTGCCACATCGTGCAGACGGAGGCGGACGACCTGTTGCGGCTGGAACGCGACGTGACCGCGGCGGAGCTCGCGGCGAAGAGCGCGGAGATATTGGCGCTGTTCGACACGCCGGATCCGAAGGCCGATCCGTTGACGCGCAAACTTACGGACGAGGATTTGGAAACGGCGGCGCGGGTGGCGGTGGCGTTGGACAAATTCGTCGCGCACCACGATCTCGACGGACTCGCCTATTATTACGAAGGCGAACCGGGCAGCGCGCTGCGCACGCTCGTGACCAACTTGATTGTGGGCAATTCGCTGCTGACGGCGGCGGGTTTCCCGATGTGCGGGGAATCGGATCTGAAGACGTGTCTCGCGATGCTGATCATGGACCGGCTCGGGATCGGCGGGAGCTTTGCGGAATTCCATCCGATCGATTTCAAGGAAGGCTTCGTGCTCGTCGGCCACGACGGGCCGCACCACCTCAACATCGCCGACGGGAAGCCCGTGTTGCGCAGCCTCGTGAAGTACCACGGCAAGCCCGGGCACGGCGCGAGCGTGGAGTTCAAGCTGAAGGAAGGCCCGATCACGATGCTGAGCGTCGGTGTGACGGCGCAGGGGAAGTTCAAGTTCATCGTCGCCGAAGGCGAAAGCGTGCGCGGGCCGATTCCGGCCACGGGCAACACGAACACGCGCGGCTTTTTCCGGCCGGACGTGCGCACGTTCCTGAAGCGCTGGGTGGCGGAAGGACCGACGCATCATTTTGCGCTGGGTCTCGGGCACCGGGCGCAGGCGTTGCGGCGGATCGGCGAGGCGCTGGGGATTGAGACGGTGGTGATTGAAGGAGGGAAATGACGATGGAGAAGCAGACGGCGGGCGGAATGGGCGACGTGGCGCGGAGCTTCAGCCCGCGGGGGCGATGCGTTTCGGAATCGGGCCGCGGGCTGAAGCTCCGCGCTACGTTGTGCGCGCTCGTGCTGGCGGGGACGGCCTTTGCCGCTGCGGCGGCGCCGGCGCCGACTTTGGAAGCGGGCTTTCGCGCGCCGCCGCCGGCCGCGCGGCCGCACACGTATTGGCTTTGGCTCAACGGGCATGTCGATTTGCCGACGGCAGCGGAGGAATTGAAGGCGATGCAGGCGGCGGGCTTGGGCGGAGTTTTGCTTTTCGAGATGGGCGCGCGGGGCGATCCGGCGACTACGCCGCCGCCGGGACCGGCGTTTCTCAGTCCGGATTGGGTGCAACGGTTGCGGGCGACGACGGAGCAGGCGAAGTCGCTCGGCCTGCAGGTCGACATGTCGGTGATCAGCAGCTGGGACATGGGCGGACCGTGGATCGAGCCGAAGCACGCGGTGATGAACCTTTACTCGACGGAGACCAACGTCACGGCTGCGGGCGGCGCGGCGGTCGACACGGTGTTGCCGTTTCCCACGCCGGAGCGGGCGGCGCCGCTCGGGGCGGACGGCAAGCCGGCCTTCTGGACGGACGTGGCGGTGGTGGCGTTGCGGGAACCGCGGCGGCGGGCGGCGCACGAATTCGTGCTGCGGCTCGATCCGGCCGGAGAACAAGAGATCGCGGCGGTGGCGCTCGACCCGGGCAAACCGGATGCGCCGGCGGCGCTCGCGGGCACGCTGACGCCGGTGCGCGGGTTCAGTGTCGCGGTCTCGACGACGGGGACGCGCGACGGCGATTTCCGCGAAGTGCTGCGGGGCGAGTTGGCGCCGACGCCGGGGGCGCAGCGGTTCGTGTTGCCCGCGGGCACGCGCGCGCGGCACGTGCGGCTGCACTTGCTGAGTGGATACGATGCGACGAAGACGCGGTGGACGCTGGGCGAGTTCGAGGTGTTCGATGCGGCAGGGAAGAACCTCGCGGCGTCGCATCGCGCGGATCAGACGCGCGACGGGGCCTTGCTGGTGCGCGAGCCCGTGCCGCTGACGTACACGGGTTGGAGCGCGGCCAAGATTCATGACGGCCTGCGCGCGGGAGCGGGCGGCGTCTTTGCGACGGCGGGACGGCCGTCGTTCGAGATCGCCGGGGTCGACGACGTGGTCGACGTGACGTCGCAGGTGGACCGCGAAGGACGGCTGCGGTGGGCGGCGCCGGCGGGGACGTGGACGATTCTCCGGTACGTGTGCATGGTCACGGGCGAGAAACTCAAAGTGCCGAGTCCGGCTTCGGACGGATTGGCGAGCGACCACCTCAATCCCGAGGCGACGCGCCTGCACATGAACGAGGTGATCGCGCGGCTGCGCGCGGGACTCGGCGCGGATCTGGGCAAGAGCGGCATCGAGAACTTCTATCTGGCGAGTTATGAAGTGGTGGGCCGGGTGTGGTCGCCGGTGTTTGCGGGCGAGTTCAAGCGGCGGCGCGGCTACGAGCTGACGCGGTGGCTGCCGGCGATCTTCGGGGCGCGAATCGGCGGCGACGAGGCGACGGAGCGGTTTCTCTTCGATTACCGAAAGACGATGGGCGAGGTCGTGGTCGACGCGTACTACCGCACGGCGGCGGAGGTGGCGCGGGCTGCCGGGCTGAAGATCAAATCGGAAGCGGGCGGGCCTGGTCCGCCGATCCACACGCCGCCGGTCGAGGCGCTTTCGGCCTACGGTGCGATCGACAACGTGCAGGGCGAGTTCTGGCCCTTCTGGCCGGACAACGACGCGATCAACGTGATCAAGGAACCGGCGTCGGCGGCGCACCTGTACGGCAAGGCGCGCGTGCACCTGGAAGCGTTTACCTCCTTCCATCATTGGGCGGAAGGGCCGCAGGACCTGAAGGCGAGCGCGGACCGTGTGTTCACGGAGGGCGGCAACCACTTCGTCTGGCACACTTGGACGCATCAGGCGCCCGGATACGGGTTGCCTGGTTTGGTGTACGGCGCGGGCACGCACCTGAGCCGGTCGGTGACCTGGTGGCCGCAGGCGAAACCATTTCTCGATTATCTGGCGCGCGGTTCGTTTTTGCTGCAGCGCGGCCGCTTCGCGGCGGACGTGCTCTACTACTACGGCGACGGCGGCATGAACTTTGTCGGGCCGCGGAAACCGCCGGCGGGACTCGGGGCCGGCTACGATTACGATGTGACCAACGCGGAGGTGATATTGCGGCGGCTGAGCGTGCGCGACGGCCGGCTGACGACGCCGGAGGGCGTGAGCTATGCGGTGCTGGTATTGCCGGAGCGCGAAGACATCCATCCGCCGGTGCTGGAGAAAATCGAGGCGCTGGTGCGCGCGGGCGCAACGGTGCTCGGCCGGCGGCCGGTACGGGCGACGGGTTTCGAAGGTTTTCCGGCGAGCGACGCGCGCGTGCGCGAAGTGGCGGCGCGGCTATGGGGCGAGTCCGACGGCGCGGCGCGCGCGGGCCGGCGGCACGGGGCGGGCCGGGTGTTCGCCGGCGTGACGGAACGCGCGGTGCTGGCGGAGTTGGGCGTGAAGCCCGATTTCACGGCGCCGGCCGAATTGGATTTCACGCACCGGAGCGATGCGGAAGGGGAAATTTATTTTGTCCGCAACCGCACCGCGGCGCCGGTGCGCGCGACCGTGACGTTGCGGGACGGCGGGGCCGGGCACGGGGCCGAGCTGTGGGATTCGATGCACGGCACGATCCGGGCGGCGCGCGGGGCGCGGCCGACGGCGGCGGGCATGGACGTGCCGCTCGACTTGGCGGCGCAGGGCTCGGTGTTTGTCGTGCTGCGGCCGGGGGCGAAGACCGCGGCAGCGGCGGTCGCGGCGACGTCCGCGCCGCTCGACCTCGATGCGGGGTGGACGGTGGAGTTTGCGTCGGCGTTCGAGGCGCCGGCACCGTTGACGTTGGCGAAGGTGGCGCCGTGGACGCAGCAGGCGGCGCCGGAGCTGCGTTACTTCGAAGGTCGCGGAAAATACCGGCGCACGGTGACGTTGCCGGCGGGTTGGCGGGCAGGGGCGGGGCGGGTGGAGTTGGACCTGGGCCGGCTGTGGGCGATCGGCGAAGTGTGGGTCAACGGCGTCGCGCTCGGCCCGGTGTGGGCGCCGCCGTTCCGCGTGGATTGCACCGCGGCGCTGCGCGACGGGGAAAACGAGATTGTCGTCGAAGTCACGGGCACGTGGCACAACCGCCTCGTGGGCGAAGCGCGCGGGACGTTGCCGAAACGCACGCGCACGAACATCGCGGTGTCGCAGCGCAAGGCGTGGAAGGACCTCGAGCCGATCGAGGCGGGGTTGTTCGGGCCGGTACGGCTGGTGGCGCGGGGAGGCGACGAATGAGCGCGCGGGCGATCGGCGGCGGATGGCGGACGGCGGCGTGGCTGGTGCTGGCGGCCGGGATCGCCGCGCCGGCAACGGCGGCCGCTCCGGACCGGCCCAACCTCGTGCTCTTGCTGGCGGACGATCTGGGTTACGGCGACCTTGGCAGCTACGGGGGCCGGGACGTGCCGACGCCGCACCTCGACCGGTTGGCGCGCGAGGGGGTACGGCTGACCGATGCCTATGTGACGTGTCCGGCCTGCGCGCCGAGCCGGCTGAGCATCATGGGCGGGGCGTATCCGCAGCGTTTCGGGATGACGTGGAACGACGACCGCAGCGCGCATACGTTGCCGGCGACGCAGGCGTTGTTGCCGGAGGTGCTGCGGGCGGCGGGTTATCGGACGGCGCAGATCGGAAAATGGAACCTGGTGCGCAAAGCGGAAGGGGTGTTTGATGAAGTGCACGACTACATCGAGTGGGAGTCCGATTTCCTCCCGCAGGCGGACGGGCGTTACATCGGGAGCAACGCGACGACGTCGCCGGGTTTCGCCTCGAGCAAGACACAGGGCTGGGGGGCGGACGGGACCGGGGAGGAGTACCTCACGGATCGCCTGGCGCGGAAGGCGGCGGAGTTCATCGGGCGCAATGCGACGCGGCCGTTTTTCCTGTCGGTCGGATTCAACGCCGTGCACAGCCCGTGGCAGGGGCGGGCGGCGGACCGGGCGCGTTTCGCGCACCTGCCGCACGAGGTGCAGCAACTCTACGCGTCGATGCTGGCGGCGCTCGACGACGGCGTGGGCCGCATCGCGGCGGCGCTGCGCGCGCACGGGCTGGAGGAGAACACGCTCGTTGTGTTTCTCAGCGACAACGGACCGGCGAAAGGCGGCCCGCACATCGAAGGTTGGAAACGGGATTGGCCGCAGCGGCAGCTGATCGTGGGTTCGGCGGGACCGTGGCGCGGGGCGAAGACGGATCTGTGGGAAGGCGGCATCCGCATCCCCTGGATCGTGCGTTGGCCGGCGCGGCTGCGGACGGGCGCGGAGTATCGGGCGCCGGTGATCGCGAACGACCTGCTGCCGACCTTCGCGGCGGCGGCCGGGGCGCACCTGCCCGCGGCGACAAAGGTCGACGGGACCGATCTGCTGCCGTTTCTGCGCGGGGAACGCGCGGGCGGACCGCACGGCACCTTGTATTGGAAGATCAAGTCCGCGACGGCGCTGAGGCGCGGCGATTGGAAGCTCGTGCAGCTGGCCCCGGAGTGGCGGCCGCAGCTCTTCAATCTCGCGGAGGATCCCGGGGAGACGCGCGATCTTGCGACGGCGCAGCCGGCGCTGACGCGGGAATTGCAGGCGGCATGGGCCGAGTGGAATGCGCCGCTGCCGCCGCCGGCGCGGAAAACGCCGGCCGCGCAGAAGAAATGACGGCGCGTTTTCAGGACTTTCCCGTTTCATGAGTATCCGGATTTTCCCTTTGTGCCTGCTCGTTTCGGCGGTGGCCGGCGGGATGCCGGACGCCGCGGAGACGCCGCCGTACCGCGAGCCGTTCGCGCAGTCGTTTCCGAATCGCCGCGACCAGCACCTGCAGATCAAGGCTTACGCGGACAAATTGCTCGAGGCACAGGCGGAGCGGGCCCGGCAAACCGTGGCGCCCGATTTTTCGAGTTTGGCGGCGTATGCGCGATCGGTTGAGCCGTACCGGGAACGCCTGCGGGCCGCTTACGGGGCGCCGCCGCCGGGCGCGAAGGACGGGCGCGTCACGGCCTTTCGGCAAATCGGCGAGGATGCCGATTGCACGATATTCCGGGTGTGGATCGAGGTGGTCGACGGCGTCGACGCGTACGGGCTTTATCTGGTGCCGAAGCAGCGGCCGGCCGGGGCGAAGTTGCCGTTGTTGATTGCGCAGCACGGGGGTGGCGGCAACCCGGAGGCGATCGCCGATCTGGATACACGGGAAAATTACCGCGGGTTCGGACGCGAGGCGGTGAGGCGCGGGTACATCGTGTGGGCGCCGGCGTTGGCGATGCGTTCGACTTTCAGCGGGGACGAGACGATCCCGGGCGCGAGCCGCGAGGAACTCGACCGGAAACTCCGGTTGGCGGGGACGAGCATCATCGGACTCGAATTGCACAAGATCATCGAGAGCACGCGCACGTTGATGCGGACCCGGGCGGAGATCGATCCGGCGCGCGTCGGGATGACGGGACTATCGTGGGGCGGATTTTTCACGCTGCACGTGACGGCGTTGAGTCCGTTCATCAAGGCGGCGGCGCCGTCGGGGTATTTCCGCGAGTCCGGCCGGCTGCTGCAACGGATCGCGACGGGGGAGGCGCGGCAGCCGGATCCGGAACGGTACGGCGGGCTCGGGCACGCGGAGCTGATCGCGTTGATTTGTCCGCGGCCGTGTCTGGTCGAGATCGGCGAGCAGGACGGGGCGTTGAATCCGATGGCCGGGGCGCGGGAGGAGGCGGAGCGCGCGGCGGAGTATTACCGCAAACTCGGGGTGCCGGAGCGTTTCCGGTTCAGCGCGCACGCCGGCGGGCACGAGTTCGACACGAAGACGGTGCTCGATTTTTTCGACCGGGAATTGTGAGGCGCGGCGGTCAGCGCGGGGGCTGGAAGCGGTTGCGGTAGGCGCGGGGGGTTTCCGTCATGAACTTCCGGAATTCCTTCGTGAAATGGCTTTGGTCGGCGAAGCCGTACGCGCTCGCGACTTCGGCGAGGGTCTTGCGGGAAAAGACGAGGGCGCTGCAGCTCATGCGCACGCGCAGTTGCCGGATGTAGTCGTGCGGCGAGCTGTTGTAGGCTGCCTGAAATTGGCGCTCGAAGGCGCGCACGGAGAGGCCGCAGACGCGGGCGAGGTCTTCGTTGGTGATGCGGTCCGCGTAGTGTTGGCTGATGTAGCGGATCGCGATGCTGAGCGGGGAGCCGGTCGGGGTCGGGGCGGCCGGGGCGAGGGCGGTGGCTTCGCGGGGCTGGAGGGGGCGGGTGACGCCGGCGGTGCCGACGATGCGGCCGGCGGCATCGCGGAGCGGGACCTTGGAGGTGACGCACCAGCGGGCGGTGTGGTTGAAGCGTCCGACGAGCTCGACGCGGGAGAGGATGCGTTCGCCGCGGAGAACGCGTTCGTCGTCGATGCGGTATTGGTTGGCGAGGACTTCGCCGCAGAAATCGTAGTCGGTGCGGCCGATGAGTTCGGCGCGGGTCTTGAGGCCGAAGTTGAGGAGGAGGGCGACGTTGGCCCACTCGTAGTGGCCGGCTTCGTCCTTCATCCACATCGGCGTATCTTCAAGATAGTCGAAGAGCTCGATGACCTCGGGGGCGCCGGCGCCGATGCGACCGAGGGTTGCGAGCATGTTGTCTTCGGCGGAGGTCATGGCGGGGACCGGAAGAGAAACCAATTTGTCGGTGCGGGCGAGGCTCGTTCGGGGGG
>JACCDS011788125.1_pt1 | contig 17015 bp, 12 predicted proteins | sample 7446441 | NCBI WGS metagenome assembly JACCDS01 (sample SAMN15323445, study PRJNA562643) | freshwater metagenome | isolation source: river surface water | place: USA:Blue River Watershed | collected 2017-08-17
CTTCGCGGCATCGCCGATGGCTTTCTCGATGTCGGCCATGCCCAGCGTGTCGCAGCCGCGGATCACCGGCACCATCAGCCCCTTCTCGGTCGAGACGGCGACGCCGACGTCGTAGTAGTGGTTTTCAACTACATGGTCGCCGTCGATTTGCGCGTTGATCGCGGGGATGTCCTTGAGCGCCTGGACGACGGCCTTGGTGAAGAAGGACATGAAGCCCAGCTTCACGCCGTGCTTCTTGACGAACTCGTCCTGGTACTTGCTGCGCAGCGCCATGACGGCGGACATGTCGACCTCGTTGAAGGTCGTGAGCATGGCGGCCTCGTGCTGGGCGGAGACGAGGCGCTGCGCGATCTTGGCGCGGAGGGGCGACATCTTCTTCCGGGTCTGGCGGGAGCCGGGCGATTGCGAAGTGCGGATTGCGGGTTGCGGAGTGGCGGCGGGTCCGCCTGCGCCCTGCGGGCTACGGCGCGATTCGTCCTGCGGCGAAGCCGCAGGCGAAGCGGGCTTTTCGGCGGCGGCGAGCATGTCGCCCTTGGTGACGCGGCCGGCTTTGCCGGTGCCGGAGATGCTCGCGGGGTCGAGGCCGGTTTCGGCGGCGAGGCGGCGGACGGCGGGCGACGGCGTCGCCGCGGCGGCGGCCGCCGGTTCGGAGTTTGGAGTTTGGGGTTTTGAGTTGGCGTCGGCGGTGGCGGACGCGTCGATGGTGGCGACGACTTGGCCGATCTTCACTTCGTCGCCGGCGGCGACTTGGAGGGAGATTTTGCCGGCGGACTCGGCGGTGCCTTCGGACGTGATCTTGTCGGTCTCGAGTTCGAAGAGCGGCTGGTCTTTTTTGACGACGGCGCCGTCGGCGACGTGCCATTTCGCGAGGATGCCGGAGGCGATGGATTCGCCCATGGGCGGGATTTTGACTTCGATGGAGGCCATGGAGAGGGGACGGTGGAGAGAGTAGTGGGTAGCGAGTAGCGGGTAGTGGGTAGCGAGTGGCGGAAACGCGAAGAGGCGGGGCGAAAAAGAAATGCCCGCTACCCGCTACCCACTACTCGCTACTTCAGCATCAGATCGTGAACGCCTGTTTGAGGAAGGCGGCGAGTTCGAGTTTGTGCAAGGCCAGCGAGCCGACGGCGGGCGAAGCGGAGGCGTCGCGGCCCGCGTAGGCGGCTTTGCGGCCGAAGATGTCCTCGAGCTGCGGGGCGATCCAGGTCCAGGCGCCGTTGTTTTCGGATTCCTCCTGGGCCCAGACGAGCTTGGCGTTGCCGTACTTCTTGGCGATTTCGGCGAGGCGTTTGCGGTGCAACGGATACAGCTGTTCGAGGCGCACGATGGCGACGTCGGCGAGTTTCTGTTTGGCGCGGTAGTCGGCGAGGTCGTAGTAGACTTTGCCGGAGCAGAGAATGACGCGGGACGGCGCGGCGGTTTCGGCGGGGAAGGGCGCGCGGGTGTTGCCGGAGACGAAGAGCGGGTCGTCGATGATTTCCTGGAAGGCGCCGGAGGTGAGGTCTTCGATTTTGGAGACGGCGGCCGGGTGGCGGAGGAGGGACTTCGGCGACATGACGACGAGCGGTTTCTTGACGTCGCGTTTCACCTGGCGGCGGAGGGCGTGGAAGAAGTTCGCCGGGGTCGTGATGTTGGCGACCTGGATGTTGTCCTCGGCGCAGAGCTGGAGGAAGCGTTCGAGGCGGGCGGAGCTGTGCTCGGGGCCCTGGCCTTCGTAGCCGTGCGGGAGGAGGAGCACGATGCCGCTGGTGCGTTGCCACTTCGATTCGCCGGCGGCGATGAACTGGTCGATGACGACCTGGGCGCCGTTGCCGAAGTCGCCGAACTGGGCTTCCCAGAGGCAGAGCATGTCCGGGTAATCGAGGGAGTAGCCGTAGTCGAAGCCGAGCACGGCGGCCTCGGAGAGGAGCGAATTGTAGACGCAGAAGCGGGCCTGCGACGGATCGAGGTGCTTCAGCGGGGCGTAGGTGTCGTTGGTCTCCATGTCGTGGAGCACGGCATGGCGGTGGCTAAAGGTGCCGCGCTCGCAGTCCTGGCCGCTGAGGCGGATGGGCGCGCCTTCGAGGACCAAGGTGCCGAAGGCGAGGGCTTCGGCGAAACCCCAGTCGACGGGACCGCCGTCGCGGTGGGCGGCGACGCGGGCGTCGAGAAAGCGTTTGATCTTCGGATTGGGTTTGAAGGATTCCGGCAGCGTGGTGAGACCGCGGGCGGCGCGGGCGATGAGCTCGGCGGAGACGCCGGTGGGCACGGGCTTGAAATCGAACTGGGGCTGGAAGACGGCGTTGGAGCCTTCGAATTTCTTGGCCTCGAGAGCGGCGGCGCGTTTGGCGGATTTGGCCACTTCGGCGGCTTTGGCTTCCTCGAGATTCTTTTCGAGGGCGGCGGTGTACTCGGCCTTGATGCCGTCGGATTCGGCGGCGGTGATCGTGCCTTCGGCGATGAGGCGCTGGCTGAGGACGGCGCTGACCTGCGGGTGGGTGGCGATCTTCTTGTAGAGCAGCGGCTGGGTGAACGCGGGTTCGTCGGTCTCGTTGTGGCCGTGCTTGCGGTAGCAATACATGTCGATGACGACATCGCGGCCGAACTTTTCGCGGAATTCGAGGGCGAGCTGGGCGGCCATGCAGACGGCCTCGGGTTGGTCGCCGTTCACGTGGAAGACGGGCGCCTCGATCATCTTGGCAACGTCGGTGCAATAGACGGTGGAGCGGGAATCGCGGGGCTCGGTGGTGAAGCCGATCTGGTTGTTGACGACGATGTGGAGCGTGCCGCCGGTGGTGTAACCGGGGAGCTGGGACATGTTGAGCGTTTCGGCAACGATGCCCTGGCCGGCGAACGCGGCGTCGCCGTGGATGAGCAGCGGGAGGACGCGCTTGCGGGTGGCGGTATCGCCGCGGACGCGCTGGCGGGCGCGGGCTTTGCCCTCGACGACGGGATTGACGATCTCGAGGTGGGAGGGGTTGGCGGCGAGACGGACCTCGACCTTCTTGCCGGAGGCGGTGTCGAGGACGGCTTCGTAGCCGAGGTGGTATTTGACGTCACCGTCGCCGCCGACGGTTTCCGGGATGTAGTTTTCGGAAAACTGCTCGAAGAGGACGTTGAAATTTTTCCGCATCACCGAGGTGAGGATATTGAGGCGGCCGCGGTGGGCCATGCCCATGACGACTTCCTCGACGCCGACGCTGGGGCAGTGCTCGATGATGGAGTCGACGGCGGCGACCATGGTTTCGCCGCCTTCGAGGGAGAAGCGTTTCTGGCCGACGTACTTGGTGTGGAGGAAACGCTCGAAGAGCTCGGCTTTGTAGACGCGGCGGAGGATGCGGATTTTCTCGGACTTGGAGAAGTCGGGCTGGTTGCGGGTGCGCTCCATGCGTTCCTGGAGCCAACGGCGGACCTCGACATCCTGGATGTGGGTGAACTCGGCGCCGATGAAGCCGCAGTAAGTGCGGCGGAGATTGGCGACGATGTCGCGGAGGGTCAGCTGGCCGCCGCCGAGATAGGAGCCGATGTCGAAGACGGTATCGAGGTCGGCGGCGGAGAGGCCGAATTGCTCGATCGAGAGGCTGGGGTGGGGGATCGGCGCATCGGCGAGGGGATCGAGGTGGGCTTCGCGGTGGCCGATGGAGCGGTAGCGGTTGATGAGATGGTGGACGCGGGACTGCTTGAAGCTGTCGATGATCGGGGCGGCGGCGGCGGCCTGGGCTTCGCCGGTGGCGGCGGCGGCGAGGGCGGCGACGGGCGAGGCGCCGTTGGAGGCGAGGGTGAAACCTTGGAAGAAGGCGCGCCAGGTCGGGTCGACGGAATTGTGGTCCAGGAGCCACGATTCGTAGGCGGCCTCGATGACGGCGGCGTTGGCGTGAGAGGAAACGGAAGAACTGTTCATGAAGGAGGAGGAAAAGGGAGCGGAACGGTCGGGCGCCGGGACAGAGACTGCTCGGCGCCGAGACGTGCCGCGGAAGGAAAAAGGAGCGGTGAATGGACCATACGAGGGCCTCGGATACAAGAGCCGCCGAGCCGGAGGCGGGGATTGCAAAGCCGCTTAACGTAGGTAACAGCCGGATTAGAAATTCCGGAATCCGACTTATGGAAACACAGATCAAGGACGCGTTGGGGGCCCTGCTTGAGGCGATTAAAAACGCTGACAGACAAGGGATTGCGGGAAATATGGCCAAGCTCGAGGCCCACTTGGAGCAAGGGCGGGAGACCCTGCATCCGCAGTTGGTGCACTTCCTGGCGAACCGGAGTTATGCGAAGGCGCACCTCTTTTTGGGCGGAGTTTCCGATATTCCGGTCGGGGTTTGCGGAGGCCGCGCGGGGCGGGCGGGGTCGTGAGCAAAGACAAGATTCCGACCGAAGGCGGGCAGGCGTTGGGGCAGAATCCGTTCGGGGCGCTGAGCAGTGCGGGTTTGCCGGTGGCGCCGAAGGCGGTGTTGGCGCAGGCTCAGGCGCAGGCGGCGGGCGGCGGCAAGGCGCCGGCGGCGGCGAAGAATCGCGGGCGCGTCGACATCCGGCGCGAGACCGGCGGCCGGGGCGGCAAGACCGTGACGCTGGTCGAAGGCTTCGTCGGCATCGGATTGCCGGAGAAGGAACAGCTTTGCAAAAAGATGCGCGGCGCCTGCGGGTGCGGCGGGACCGTCAAGGACGGCACGACCGAAATCCCGGGCGACCAACGGGAAACGGTGGCGCGGATTCTGACCGAGGCGGGCTTCCGGCCGGTGTTTGCCGGAGGGTGAGTTGAACGGCAGGGCGGCCGGGTCAGGTCGCGCGCTGGACATATGCGCGCCAGCCGCCGAGGGCGGTGATGTCGGCGGCGCCGGCGAGGGCGGCCGGTTCGCAGAGAAAGCCCTTCACGGCATCGCCGTTCTCGAGGTTGACGGTGCCGATCGAGAGAGGCGGCGGCACGGCGGCGACGAAACTGCCGAAGGCGGCCACGGGCATTGCCCAAACTTCGACGGCGATGGCGGCGCCGTCTTCCGCGACGCGCAGGAGCCCGGGTTTCGGCGGTTGCGTCCCGGGCAAGGCGTAGAGCCGGTACGCGGGGGCGGTGCGGCCGGTCCAGACGAGTTGCGCGCGGCGTTCGGTGAGTTGGTGGTTGAGCGGCAGGCCGGAGAGATGGGCGCCGACGACGGCGAGGCGCACGGTATCGGGGCGGGGGGAAGGCGGCACGCAGTGCACGCGGGGCTCGTGGGGAAACGTGGTGGCCCCGAGTCGGCCTCCGATCAGGTCGTGCCACCGCGCACCGAGGGCGAGCAGGTCGCGGTCGCGCCAGGCCGGGGCGAGAAACGTGACTCCGTGGGGCAGGCCGTCGCGGCGGAAACCGGCGGGCACGGCGACGCCGGCGAGGTCGAGGAGATTGACGAAGTTGGTGTAGGTGCCGAGGCGGGTGTTGGGCAGCAGCGGGTCGGCGGCGACGTCGGCCAAAGTATAGGGACGCGGCGCGGTCGGGAGCAGGAGCACGTCCATCTTTTCCCACTCGGCGGCGGCGCGGCGGCGAAGTGTTTCGAGCCGGTGGAAACCGGCGAAGGCGTCCGCGGCGCCGAGGGCGCGGGCGCCGGCGATGATCCCGGCGGTGACCGGCAAAAGGGCGTCGGGGCGTGCGGTGTGGAATTCGCGCAGCGCGGCCCAGCGTTCCGCCACCCACGGTCCCTGATAGAGCAACGCGGCGGTTTCCCGGAAGGGCGTGAAGTCGATCTCGACCCGGGTGGCGCAGAGATCCGGCAGTCGGGCCAGGGCGGCCGTGTAGCCGCGGCCCGCTTCTTCGTCGCCGCAGAACTCGCGGTCGGCCGGGGCGAGCACGCCGATCCGCAGCGCCGCGGGCCAGGGCTCGGGCGGAGCCGGCCGGCGGGACCAGGGATCGGCGGGATCGAACCCCTCGGCGAGGGCGGCCACCGCGGCGGCGTCGGCGCAGGTAAGCGCAAAGATCGACACGCAGTCCAAGGAACGGCACGCGGGCACGAGGCCGCGCGTGCTGAGGGCGCCGCGGGTCGGCTTGTAGCCGACGAGGTTGTTCAGTCCGGCGGGCACGCGGCCGGAACCGGCGGTGTCGGTGCCGAGCGCGAACGAAACGAGGCCGGCCGCGACCGCCACGGCCGAGCCGCTGCTGGAGCCGCCGGGGATGACCGCGGCATCGAAAGGGTTCCGCGGCACGCCGTAGGGCGAGCGCACGCCGACGAGTCCGGTGGCGAACTGGTCGAGATTCGTTTTTCCGACCGGGATGGCGCCGGCGGCGACGAGGCGGCGCACGACTTCCGCGGATGCGGCGGGCACGTATTTGAAATCCGGACACGCCGCGGTGGTCGGCGCGCCGGCGAGATCCAGGTTGTCCTTGATCGCGAACGGCACGCCGTAGAGCGGCAAGGAAGCGGGGGCGACGGGGTCGAGCCGCCCGGCGAGCGCGAGGAGCTCATCCCGGGGCAGGAGGTGGATCCAGATTGCCGGGTCGGCATGGGCGGCGTTGCGGCGCAGGATTTCGTCGACCAGCCGCGAGGGAGTCAGGCGTCCGGCCGCGTAGGCCGCGCGCAGCGAAGCGAGGTCGAGGGAGAGGGCGGGCATGGCTTCAGTCGGCGGCGCGCGGCGCGGGCGGGGCGAATTTCGCGCAGGCGGCGAGGAAGGCCGCCATCAGGAGGTAACCGCCGGCGACGCCCGGGCTCTGGGCGAAGCCGATGCGTTCGCCGTGCATGAGGCCGAAGAACGTGAGTCCGGCCCCGGCGGCGGCGAACGCCGCCGCCCAGTAGAGCCGGCGATCGATGATGTAGACCGCGATCGCGCCGAGCACGAGGCCGCCGAGGGCGGCGCCGCCGCCGAGCACCTCGAGTCCGTGGAACAGCACGCCCTCGCCGGCCATTTTGGCCGCGAGTTCCGCCGAAACCGCCGTCACGCCGGCCGCGCCCAGGGCGCCTTTGACGAGGCCGACCGCCCAGGCCGCGAGGTGGGGCACGAGGGCGACGACGACCGCCGGGGCATGCCGATGGGGCGATTCGGAAAAAGCCTGCGAGCCCATCAGCATGCCGATGTAGAGCAGAATCGGCAAAATGGATACGACGGGGATCAGCGCGAGCAGCACGGACACCGTCCCGAGCCAGCACAGGACGATGACCATGGCGCCGGTGGCGACGGAGTAGCCGATGCGCCCGCCCATCGCCTTCCAGCCCGGGTGGCCGATGTAGACGGCGAGGACGAAGGGACAGCCCATGGTGCAGCCGATGAGGCTGATGATGCCGTCGGCCGCGAGCACCTTGGTCGTCGGGTAGCTGTCGCCGCCGACGGCCGCGCTCTCGACGTTGTCGATGGCCTCGACGAGGTCGTAGATACCGAAGGGGATCGCGGTCACCAGCAGGACGCCGAGGTAGTCGAAGCCCGAGAAGACGTGCCCGAAGGCGGGCAACGGTACGCTGAAGCCGAAGTGGGTGAACGACTGCGTGAGTCCCACGAGGGTCAAGCCGCCGTAGTTGAGGCCGAAGAGATTGGAGCCCCAAGCGACAAGCGTCCCGACGGCCATCGCGACGAGGCCGGCCGGGAGGCCGCGGAAGTAGCGCACGCCGCCGAACCAGTTCACGAGCAAGATCGCGAAGCAGACCAACCCGATGGCCGGGGTCAGGAACATCTGCAGGGCCGGCCGCATCGAGATGAACGTGATCGAGACGCCGGCGAGGGTGCCGAGCAGGGCGGCGCGCGGCGTGACGCGGCGGACCCAGCGTCCGAGGAAACCGCCGACAATCAGCACGAGGCCCTGGATGAACACCCAGGTGAGGCCGGCCTCCCAGGCCTTGATCGGGTCGTTGGTCGCGAGCTTGATGGGCAGCATGACGACGAACACGCAGATGAACATGTGGCCGACGCCGGGGCCGGACGGCAGCGCGCAGACATCGGTGCGGCCGGTCTGCCGCGCCAAGTCGTAGGCGAGCCACGCGTAGTAGCAGGTCGAGAGGCAGAGCATCAGGCCGACGGCCGGCAGGATGCGGCCGAAGACCAGCGCGTCGGGCATCTGCAGCACGAAGCGCAGCAGGCCGGTGAGGGTGAGGACGTTGACGAGGATGTTGGTGCCGAAGCCGAAGAAGGCGTTCCAATCTCCGGGCACCCAGAGTTTCGGGCGGAAAGGCGTGGTCATGGCAAAGCGAGGGCGGCGAGGATTTGTCCGGAGTCGGTGACCCAGCCGAAGATGCCGCTCTGGGCGGAAATCATCTGCAGCGCGGCGGCGTGGAATTCCGGGAAGTACGAGCCGGTGGCGTCGGCCGGCACGAGGCAGTCGAAGCCGCGGTCGTTGGCCTCGCGGACGGTGGTGTGGACGCAGACCTCGGTCGTGACCCCGGTGACGACCAGTTGGCGGATCCCGCGGGCGAGGAGTTGCTCGCGGAGGCCGGTGGCCCAGAAGGCGCCCTTGCCGGGTTTGTCGATGACGGGTTCGCCGGGGAGGGGATAAAGTTCCGGGATGATTTCATGGCCGCGTTCGCCGCGGACGAGAATCCGGCCCATCGGACCGCGGTCGCCGATGCGGAGGGCGCCGCGGGCGCGCATCAGTTTCGCCGGCGGCAGATCGGAAAGATCGGGAGCGTGGCCCTCGCGCGTGTGGAACACGGCGAGACCGGCGCGCCGCCACGCGGCGAGCAGGCGGACGTTGGGGCCGATGGTGCGGCGGAGCAGCGCGACATCGTTGCCGAGCGCGGCGCCGAAACCGCCCGGCTCCAGAAAATCGCGCTGCATGTCGATGACGAGGAGCGCGCACGCCGTCGGCTCGAAAGGAAACGGGTACGGCTCGGCCGGAATCCCGCTGATGGCTCCGTCCGTCTTCATGCGACCAGACGCGCCACCGGGGCGGTGCAGACCCCGGCGGCTTCGAGCACGCGGGCGACGCGCAGCAAGGTGGCTTCGCCCCAAGGGGCGGCGATGAGTTGCACGCCGATGGGCTGCGGGCCGGCGGTGTGCACGGGGGCCGCGACGACCGGCAGACCGATGAAACTGATCGGCTGGGTGAAGAGGCCGAGGTTCGCGCGGACGGGCATTTCGACGCCTTCGAGCGACATCGTTTCCTGGCCGAGGAACGGAGCCGGTATCGGCGTCGCCGGGGCCAGCAGCACGTCGACCTCGCGGAAAACCTCGCGCACCTGCGCCCGGAACCAGGCGCGGAATTTCTGCGCGTGCACATACCAGGCGGACGGCGTGAGCGCGCCCGCGATGAAGCGGTCGCGGAGCTTCGGATCGAAGTCGCCGGCGCGGGTGCGGGTGCGGCCCAGGTGCAGTGCGCCGCCTTCGGTGGCGGTGATGAGAAACGCGGCGGCCCGGGCGAGGCCGGCCTGCGGCAGTTCGACGCGGCGGCCGCCCGCGGAAACCCCGAGGGCGCGGGCGACGACCGCCACGGCCGAGCGGGCCTGCGGCGGGCATTGCTGCTCGAAATAGCCGCCGAGCGTCGCGATGCGCAGACCCTCGATGCCTGCGGCGATCCCGGGCCCGGCGGGCTCGGGCGGCCGGAAGGCGCACGCGGCGTCGCGCGGATCCGGTCCCTGCATCGCATCGTAGGCGGCGGCGAGATCGGCGACCGTGCGCGCGAACGGTCCGATATGGTCGAGGCTGTCGACAAACGGAAAACTGCCCGCGCGCGAGAGCCGGCCGTAGGTGGGCTTCAGGCCCCAGATACCGCAGAACGAGGACGGCACGCGGATCGAACCGTTGGTGTCGGTGCCGATCGAAAACGGCACGAGCCCGGCGGCGACGGCGGCGCCGCAGCCGCCGGAAGAGCCGCCGGCGGACCGGGCGAAATCGTGCGGATTGCGCGTCGAGCCGTCGTGGGCGTTGTCGGTCAGGAAATCGTAGGCGTACTCGCCCATATTGAGGGCGCCGAGGCAGACGGCGCCGGCGCGGCGAAGGCGCTCGACGCAGGCGGCATCCTCGGCCGCGGGCGGGCGCTCGCGGTTGATCTTGGAACCGGCGACGGTGACGCAGCCCGCGAGGTCGAAGAGATTCTTCACCGCGTACGGCGCGCCGGCGAGCGGGCCGGGATCGCGGCCGGCGGCCACGGCATCGTCGACGGCGGCGGCTTCGGCGCGGGCGCGCTCGGCGGTGACGAGCGTGAACGCATTGAGGGCAGCGTGGGTGGCGCCGACCTGGGCGAGGGCGAGTTCGGTGACGGCGCGGGCGGAGACGCTCCGTTGCCGGACCGCGGCGGCGATTTCCGAGGCGCTGGCGACGAGAAAATCCCGGTTCATGGCGTGAAGACCGGCGCGGGTTCGGCGGCGTCGGGCAAGGCGAAGGCCAGCAGCGGGGCGGCGACGGCGGCGGTGCGTTGCAGATTCGCCACGACACCGGGCCGATGCGCCGGATCGATCCGCAAGCCGAGCGCGGCGGCGCTTTGGTCGACGTAGGCCTCCCAGGCGGCGGGAGTTTCCGGCGCGGCGAGCGGGTTCGAAACGTGCGCGGAAACGATTTTCCAACCGAGACCGGGGAAACGCACCCACACCTGGGATTGGCGGCTGTGCTTCGGCAGACCGGACACCTTTTGCGCGATCTCGCACATGATCGAGACGGTGTCCGCGCCGATCGCGAGAATCTCGCGCCGGAGCAGGGTGCGTTCGGTAAAGGCCGGCGCGGAGGCCTGGCGGTAGGCCGCGACGGAAGCGGCGCCGTAAAGATGCTCGCCGACGCCGTAGCGGACCGTGTGCGGAGAATCCCAGAAAAACGCGGTGAGCGCGGCGACGTCGTTGGCTGCGAGGGCGCGTTCGTAGCTGTCGTGGAGGGAGGTTAGTTCGGCAACGACGGCCGGGGCGTTGATGGCGGGCATCTGTCCGGGGGTTAGCACGGAGCGGACCATGTGGGTTGGGGCAGGAGTTGAAATCGGGCGATGGGGGCGGGCGGAGCGCGGGCCCCGAATTCCGGGGTCGGCCGGCCCGGCCTACCGTCGCCCGATTTCTTGGATCACCACTTGTAGCTGACGGTCAGGTCGGCCGTGGGCCCGATGCTGGGGCTGACGAACACATCCCAGAAGAGGAACTGGGGCGTGTAGTAGCGCTCATCGAGGAGGTTGTTGGCGTTGAGGCGAAACGACCACGGGCCGCGATTGTAGAACAGCGCGCCGCGCGTCACGAAGTAGGCCGGAAGTTTCACCTGCTGGAGGTAACCGGAGTAGAAAGAGGACACGTAGGTGCCGCCGAGCGAGACGCCCCAGCCTTGCTTCGACGTGTAGGTGCCGTTGAGCGAGAAGACGCGCTGCGGAGTCGGCGCCTGGATGGGAGATTTCACGCCGATGAGGCCGCCGACCGCGACGAAGCGGCCGCCGTAGGTTTGCGCCGGATTCAGGCCGAGCGCGGAAGGCGGCACGCCGAGGAAGAAGGGCGGATTCTGCAGATCCGTGCGCTGCCACGTGGCGGCGGCGGTGAAGCTCAACGAGCGCGTCGGGGCGTAACGGGCCTCGGCTTCGAAGCCCTTGGACTTGTAGGTGTCGAAGGTGCCGGCGGTCGGGTTGAAAGCGGTCTTTTCCTGGCGGTAGTACGCGAGCGAGGTGAAGAGTTTGCCCTTGAAGAGCGTGCCCTTGAGGCCGCCTTCGGTGAGTTCCGAGTCCTGCAGCCAGGTGCTGCCGGCAAGGTTGAGCCGGTCGATCATGCCGCCTTGGCCGAGCTCGACGTAGCGGGAGGTAGCGTGGGTGACGTAGGGGCTGAGGCCGTCGAACTTGTAGGAGAGGCTGGCGTTGTACGTGAGGGCGTTGTCCGAGGCGTTCGCGTAATCGTAGACGGCGCCGAGATCCGTGCCGTAGGTGTGCGCGTTGTAGCGATCCCACCGGCCGCTGGCGATGAAGCCGAGCTTCTCGGAGAACATCAGGTCGACGAGCGCGAAGGCGCCGAGGTCGGTGAACGCGCCCGTCTGGCGCCAGTTGTAAGGCACGTTGCCGGAGCCGGTGTGCGCGCCCTCGAAGCGGTCGTTGCCCGTGGGGCCCGCGGAAATGTCGCGGCGGTCGAGCACCTGGTAGCCGCGGCCGCGGGATTCGCGCTCGTCGCCGTCGGAGTAACGCCAGGAGACGCCGAAGACGCCGTCGAGTTTGCTGGTCGCGGTGGGCTTGGCGCTGAGGGCGAGGGTCGTCTTGTTTTCGAAGACCATCGCGAGGTAGTCGGCGGTGAAGCCGTAGCTCGAGTACTTCGTGTGGTTCATGTAGTCGTAGAACGACTGGTTCTTGAGGCTCATGCCGTCGGCGAACGACTTCGTGACATCGAAGTAGGCCGTGAGCGCGTCGGTGCGGGAGAAGTCGATCGGTTCCACCTGCACGGTGTGGTGGCTGAGCTTGACCGTGCGCACGGTGGCGGGATCGAGCGCGAAGGCGGCCTGCTGGTCGGCGGAGAGCGCGCCGTACGGGAACGGATTGGCGAATGCGAATTGTTCGAGGGCGTAGCGGCCGATCTCGGCGGGGGTGAGGAAGCCGTTGCCGTTGGTGTCGAGATTCAACCGGGCGCGGCCCGCGAGGTATTCGCCGTCGGTGTCGATCATGCGCTGTGTGACGCGGTTCCAGCCGAGGCTCTGGTTGAGATCGGACCACTGGGCCATGAAGCCGTACTCGAGGAGCACGGAATCCGTGAGCTGGGTGTCGATCGCGAGCTGCACGAGCGAGTTCTCGTTGTAGATGTTGTCGTAGAAGCTGTCGGAGTCCTCCGTCTGGACGAAGACATAGGCGCCGGACTTTTTGCCGAAGAGGGAGAACGGAGCGCCGTATTCAAGACTGCCGATTTTCTTGCCGTAGGAGCCGAAGGTGGCGCTGGCGATGCCGGCCGGCTTTTCGATGAACTTGGCGGTTTTGCTCTTGGCGGTCTTGGGAATGAAGTTGAGCACCCCGCCGACCTTGCCGCCGCCGTAGATGGGCGGGGGCGGCCCCTTCACGATCTCGGTGTAGTCCGTGCTCGCGATCGGCGTGGGGAAGTTGCCGCGGTTCTCGATGCGGCGGAAGCCGCGGAAAAAGTTGTCGGCGCGTTCGCCGCGCACGTCGAGGGCGCCGGGGACGCCGAAGTAGTTGCCGGTGAAGGAACCGGCCGTGACGGCCACGAAGTCGTTGACCGTGCGGATCGAGAACAGATCGGTGAGGGAACTCTCGATCACGGTGATCGAACGCGGGGTGTCGATCAGCGGTCGCGAGACGCCGAACAGGCTCGCGCTCTCGCGGGCCGGGAGCACGTCGTAGAGGTCGTCGGCCTTGGCGGAGGCGACGAATTTTTCGAGCGTGACGACGCTGTCGGCGGCGGCCGGGGCGGACTGGGCCCGGAGGGCGGGGAGGGCGGAGAGGGCCGCGAACAGGAGCGCGGCGGCGCGCCCGGGCGACGGACGGTGGGGGAAACGGGAGGCGGTCAGGTGTGGAGCATGCATCGGCGGAGCGGCGGTCGGATTGGGTGAACGGCGGAGGACGGCCGGGCCAAAGCAGCGGGTATGCCAGATGGGATACAATAATGTATACATTAACGTATGCGATTCGCCGTTGCGTGTCATCAGGGCGCCCGTTTGCCTCCGCGCCGATGGCCCGTCGTGTCAGTTCACCCGATGCCTTGGCGGCGAAAACCGCCGCGCCCGCCGTGCCGCCGGCCGCGGCGGGAATGGCGCCGCAAATTCTGAAGACGCTGCGCGAGCGCATCCTGAATTGGCATTACCCGCCGGGCCGGCATCTCGGCGAGCAGGTGCTCTGCGAGGAGTTTTCGTCGAGCCGCATCCCGGTGCGCGAGGCGCTGCGGGTGCTCGCCGAGCAGGGACTCGTGGACCAGGTCCCGAACCAGGGTTGCTACGTGAAGCAGCCGGACGTCGACGGCATCCACCAGCTCTACGATTACCGCCTCGCGCTGGAACTCTTCACGATCGAGCGGGCGGCTTCCGCGGGAATTTCGGACGAACTCGTCGCGCGGACGCGCGCGAAGTGGCAGCCGCTGCTCTCGATCCGGGCCGATGCGCCGGTCGACGGCATGGAATTGGTGAAGGCCGACGAGGCGTTCCATCTCGGTTTCGCGCGGGAGATCGGGAACCCGTACATCATCGAGGCGCTGGAAGACATCAACGAGCGGCTGCGCTTCGTGCGCCTGGTGGTGATCACCACGCCGCACCGCGTGCAGGCCACGGCGGGCGAACACCTCGCGGTGCTCGAGGCCGTGGTGAAGAAAAATCCGGAGGCCGCACGCAAGGCGCTGCGGCTGAATATCAGCGCGGCGCGCAACAAGGTGGAGGTCGCGCTGGCGCAGGCGCTGACCAATTCGCATCGGCGGCGCTGAGCGGTGCGGCCCTCACTGGCCGGGCAGGCAGAGGCAGGAGGACGTGAGCTCGACGTCGGCGTGGGCCCAGACTACGCGGAAGCGGGCTTCGAGGCGGTCGGCGTCGGCGGGATCCTTCTTCTGCAAACGGAGACTGCGGGCGAGACCGTAGAGGGACCAGCCGTTGTCGGGATAGCGGGCGAGGTCGGCGCGGTAAACGGCTTCGGCTTCGGCGAAACGCAGGCGTTGCATGAGGGCGGCGCCGAGGGCGTGGCGGACGGGTTGGGCCCAGGCGGGCGGTTCGGCGTAGCGCAGTTTGTCTTCGCGCGCGATGGCACCGCGGAGGGCGGCGAACGCGGGTTCGGGTTGGCCTTCGGCGAGGAGGATTTCGCCTTCGAGAAGGCCGGCGGCGATATCCATGACGTCCTTGAGCGGGTTCTTCCGGTACTCGGCTTTGGGCGGGAGCTTGGCGCGGGCGGCGACGAAGGCGGCCTGTTCGGCGCGGGCGCCGACGGGGTCGCCGCGGGCGGCGAGGGCGATGCCGCGGGCGAGGAGACGCCAGGCGCGGGCGTGGGTGAGTTTCTCCGCCGGGGCGGGGGCGGCGAGGATCTCGTCCCATTTGCCGAAACGCTTCATCACATCGAAACGCATGGCGTGGAAACCGTCGGCGGCGGCCGAGTCCCGCTGCCATTCGGGCGGCTGGCGGACGAAGAGGTCGTCCATGATTTTGGCGGCGAGGGCGCCGCGGCCCGACATCATCGCGGCGAAACACAGCATGTGGTAATCGTGCGCCATGTAGCCGAGGTAGTTGCCGAGTTTGCGGTTGGCAGCGGCGACGTAGGCGAGGTCGATCTCGATGGCGCGTTGGTTGACCACGATGGCTTCGTGCCAACGGCCGCGGCGCACATCGATGTGCGAGGCCATGTGGACGAGGTGGCCGAGCCCGGGGGCGATGACGCGGAGGCGGTCGGCGGCGGCGTCGGCCTTTTCCGGATACGCCGAAGCCTCGTGGGCGTGGACGGCGAGGTGGTTGCCCAGCGGATGGCGGGGGGCGAGGCGGAGGACGGCGTCGAGGACGGCGATGACTTCGTCGGTGCCCGGCTGGGGCGAACCATCGGGGTGCCACAGATCCCAAGGCCGCAGCACCATGAGGGCTTCGGCGAACCAGGCGCCGACGTCGGCGTCGCGGGGGAATTCGCGCCAGACCTCGCGCATGGCGGCGGCGTAGGCCTCGTCGAGGGGGCGGCGCGGTGCTTTGGGGTCGGCGGCGAAGTGGGTGCGCGCGGCGCGGATCAGAGCGCGTTCGACGGGGGTGGCGGCGGCGACGAGGGCGTCGGCGCGATCAAGGGCCTGCCAAGCGAGGGCGGCGCGTTCGGCGGAGACGCCGGCGGCGTTGATGTGCGGACTGCAGGCCAGAGCGACGCCCCACCAGAGCAGGGGCGCGTCGGGCGACAAGACGGTCGCGTGCTGCATCGAGCGCAGGCCCTCGTCGTGGTTGAAGTTGGTGACGAGGGCGACGCCCTGGTCGAAGTAGCGTTGGGCGAGCGGCGAGGCGCCGGTGACGGGACGCGTGTGCTGGCCGGTGCCGGCGAAGTGCGGCACAGCAACGGGCGCAACAGCGGGAGCGGCGGCAGCGGCAGATTCGGCGGCGCGGAGCGCAGCGGAAAACGCGAGGGCCAGGCAGAGCAGGGGGCGCAGCAAATGCATGGGGCGGGGAGTGGGCCGACGGTGCGTGCGGACGGGGGCGTTGACGAGCGGGAATCCGCGGGGAGGAGCAGGGCGGGGAAAGGGCGAAGACGTTTTCGTTAGCGAAACGGACGGGAACGCGCATGGTCGCGGGCATTCCATGAAACGCATGAAGACGCTGCTGGGGTTGCTGCTTTGCTGCATGGCCGGGATGATGCAGGCGCAGGTCGAGACGATCGATCTGGGGGCACGCGGGAAGATCACGCTGTACCTGCTGGGCGAGTGGAGCGTCGACTATTCGACCTTGGGGAAAACGAACACGGTTTCGATCACGCCGAAGCAGGAAGGCGTGAACGCGTCGTGCACGCTGGCGTTCACGTTTCCGGAAATCGACCGGCTCGAAACCAAGGCGCGGCTGAAGTCGCAGGTGGAGACGGATTGTTTCGGCATGGCCGAAGGATCGGCGGAACGGAAAGCGGTGGCGCGGGAACTCGCGGTGCGCGCGGGCATCGGGTTTGCCTGCAACTTCACGGATCCGGAATTGATCGGACAGCCGCCGAAGAAGGGCGACTACAAGGTCACGACCGTGGGCAAAGTGAAGCTGGCGCCGGACGTCGTCATCGACGTGCAGATCCTCGCGGACGGCTTCAAAGACGAGCCGTACCAGCAATTGCTCGGGGCCATCGAGGGAATGGAATTTGCGCCGGGGCGGGGACGTTGACGCGACGGAATTCGGGGCCAGCGCGGGCTTGAAACGCGGCCGCGGCGGCATCGCGCTGCGGGCATGACGAGCGGTCAAGGCGAGGATCCGGGCACGGCGGTGGCGGAAATCCAAGGGTTGTACGGGGCGTTTTCGTTTCCCGAAAAGCTGCTGCAGAAAATTTGGCTGCGGGGAAATTTCGACCGGACGCGGCTGGCGACGGGCGCGGGCACGACGGTGCAAGTCGGGCATCCGGGAAAATGGAATCTGCTCGGCGGGCCGGACTTCCTCGGGGCGCGGCTGCGGTTCGGGGCGGAGCGGGAAACGGAGGGCGACGTCGAGCTGCACCTGCATGCGCGGGATTGGGACGCGCACGGGCACGCGGCGGATCCGGCGTATGCGCGGGTGGTGCTGCACGTGGTGCTGTTTCCGCCGGA
>JACCDS011406121.1_pt1 | contig 17005 bp, 16 predicted proteins | sample 7446441 | NCBI WGS metagenome assembly JACCDS01 (sample SAMN15323445, study PRJNA562643) | freshwater metagenome | isolation source: river surface water | place: USA:Blue River Watershed | collected 2017-08-17
CGGCGGGGAAAGCAGCAGTCTGAGCGGGCCTCAGGGTGAGGCAAAAATGAAATCGGTCTCATCGACCGAACTGATACCGATCAGCGTAATGCTGTCGCCATTGTTATTGAAGGCCAGCACCAGGTTGCCCCCATCCACTGTGGTCGAGAAATCCGTAACGTTGTAGATGAGCTTATCCCGAAGGTTGATCTTGTCTTCGCCATGATGGAAGTCATACACATAATCAGTGCCGCTTTCCATGGCAAATACGAATACGTCATTCCCACAATGCGACTGACTGGTCGTATTACCGTCAAAAACAGCGAAATCGCCCCACATATGGTCAGTACCTTCCTGGCTGAACAACATGTCATTTCCGCCGCGGGCCTCAGCGCTGCCGACGTATGCATCGCCATACAAATAGTTGACCGCTGCTCGCGGGGCGCCTTCGATGGAATCGTTGCCGCCAACGCTGGCGTGATCCATGGAATAGGCATCACCGTACAGATAATTTGTTGAAGAATGAAAGCCTCCCTGCAAATGGTCATTTCCACCATGGCTGTAGCCTTGCATGCTGAACGCATCCCCGAAAATCGCGCTATCGGCATAGAGACCACCCCGAATTGAGTCGGCTCCGCCTGTGCTGTCACCTGTCATCGTTACGGCATCGCCAATGAGTACGTTCGTCAGCCACGCGCCGTTGCTGTAGTTCGAGTGCTGATAACCGATGATCCAGTCATCGCCCCCGGTGCTGATTCCGGTCATGAAGCTCGCGTCACCCACCAGATACAGCTCCTCGAGCGTTGCCTTCATAACATCATCGCCGCCTGTCTGTTTGCCGACCAGGCTTCCGTCGGTATCGCCATATAAGTAATCCATGACACGCTCCTGTTATGTCAATTCACGCAGAATTAATATCGATTCTGCGCAGTACTGATTTCCGAGAACCTTTTGCAGTCACGCCGCAGCGACATGATCTGGCTGGCCGGAGCACTCAAATTCGTACACTGGAGGCCAGGGTGATTGAGCAATATCAATTCCTTGTATTTTCAATCAATGCGATAGTGCATTTTGTACAGCGCTGCCAACAGCGTAATCCGCCTGCCAGGCCATTCGAAACCAAGACTCTCAATCAACAGGCCGCTGACGGGGTTCGGAGGTCTTGCCTGACATGTGATTTTTCCTCTGCCGGGCATCATCCGGATCGCCGCCCGTTTCATCGGACCAGTTCTTCTTTCGGCGATTATTGTTCGATGTGGTTGTGACGCTCGACCGGCAAATCGTTGAATCGCCCGCTAGCCACACATCGCAACTGCGGCGGAACAGACGCTCGAGCATGACCGGGTAGCTCGCTTGTGCCTGTACGCGGCGTTCGACGGCTGCCGGGCGAAATTCGGCAGTAGCGCAGCCTGAAATCACGAGGTTGGCTGCTGTGGCAAATACTAGTGTTTGACGATTCATTGACTCCTCCGGAACGAGAATGCCAAAGGGAGTCACCCGGTGATCAGTGAAATTCCATCACCTGCGCGCCGTCTGGCAAGCAACGGTAGGCGCACGGTAGCAATGCCGATGGTTGGCATCTGCGGTGGCCGCCCGTCAGTCATGCCTGCGTTGTACCGCTGGGAGATGCAGGTCTGCTGTCGTCAGAAGGCGGCGCGTGCCAGTATTACAACCATCAAGCGCCGCAGCTGGCCGCGCAGGTACGCCGCTATGCGCATGCGAAGCGGTACCAGCGGATGAAGAAGACGCTGCACGCGCCGGAAGTCGATTGCATCAGTAAGGACAAGGCGAAAACGCCGTACGAGTTCGGTGTGAAGGTCAGCATAGCAACCACGTAGAACGAAGGACTGGCGGTGGGCATGCGCTCGATGGCGTGCAACCCATACGATGGCCATACCTTGGCCGAGACGCTCGAACAGGTCGGGATACTGGTTGATCAGATGCCGACGCCAGCGATTGTCGACAAGGGGTATCGGGGTGTCGAAGTCGATGGGGTACGCATTCTGCGTTCGGGTCAGCGGTGCGGGGTCACGCGAACCCTGAAGGCGATGATCAAGCGGCGCAGTGTGATTGAACCGACGATCGGGCATACGAAGATGGACGGGCGACTCGGTCGTCATCCGTTGAAAGATGCGCTCGGTGATGCGCTGCATGTGGTGCTGTGCGGCGCGGGGCTCAACCTGCGGCTTTTTTGCGCCGATATTCGACAGGTATTCAGGCTGCTCATCGCCGAGATACGGCGAGCGCACGCACCGGCACGGACAGACGCTGCATAAAAACTGAATTATTCAAGACGGACTCGATACTGCTGCGTCACATGCAACGCAGCAGTGGCCTGCACTCGTGTCAAGCTGGGGCAAAGATGAAATCATCCTCATTGAGTGAATCGATTCCAATCAATGTGATACTGCCGACATTATTTTCGAAGTTCAGAACCAGATTGCCTTCACTCACTGTCTTGGTCAGGTCATCCATGCTTTTGGCTGGCGTATAAACCAGATTGATCTTGTCCTCGCCACGATGGAAATCATAAATGTAATCTTCCCCCGTAATCGAGAAAAATATGAAAACGTCTTGGCCAAAATGTGTGCTGTCCGTTGAATCTCCGTTGAAGGCAACAAAATCTCCCCACATATGGTCAGAGCCTTCCCAACTGTACAAGCTATCATCGCCGCCATACACGCCTGCGTCGCCAGTGTATGAATCACCAACGAGGAAATTGACGGAATCTGCAAAGCCGCCCCGCAGTTGGTCATTGCCGCCCACGCTGGATTGAGTCATGGTATCGGCATCACCAAAAAGCATATTTGTTTGGGCAATGGTATCTGCCGACACATAATCATCTCCGCCGCGGCTGTTACCCTCCATAATTAATGCATCGCCATACGCGATGTTCATGACGTCCATGCCGCCATAGATATAGTCGTTCCCGCCGGTGGAGTAACCGGTCATCGTCAGCGCATCGCCGATCAGAACACATTCCAAAGGCTTGCCTTCATAGTCATCGTCCAGATCGCTCAGGCCATAGAGTAAGTCAGTTCCACCAGTACTAATGCCTGTCATGAAGTATGCATCGCCCACCAGATTCATGCTGTCGAGTGTTGCCGACATCACGCTGTCGCTGCCGATCAGCTTGCCGACCAGCTTTCCGCTGGTGTCTCCAAATGAATAGTCCATAGCCCACTTCTGTTGTTCGAATGCGATTCAGATGAATATTGAATCAAAGAGATCACAATGCCCTTACTACACGCCGGCTGACTATGTGGCCGCAGATGACGGCGCTCATTTACGCCTGTCGTTGGGCTTGCCTGCCATCACAACCGACCAGAAAAACAAGTCGGAACCTTTACATTCGTATACGAAGTCGTTCCGAATTTGAGCAATCGCAAGATCCACCGAATCAAGCAGGCCACTTAGTGCATTTTGTAGATCGCTGTCCACAGCCGACTAATAGACTCGCGAGCTACAGACAACGCAGGAGACGGCGGTGACGTCCTTCAAAACAGTGGCTCAGCTGTTGCTGTTCGCGCTTGTCTGTTGACCGTCCCGCGGCGATTCGCCGTCGCCTGCATGCGCGAGGCCCTCGAGCAGCGACACCAGGTGCGTACGGCCGTCGCGCCGCGCGCGACTGAGCAAGGCAGCCGGCTGGTAGTACGCATCGCCGCTGCGATCCGTATCGTCCGCAAACAGCGAAACCAGTGCCGGATTGCCCGAGGCCTGTGCCAGATCGTTCGGCGTGAGGCCGTCGTCGTTGACGGCCAGCGCATCGGCCCCGTTGGCCAGCAGCAGCTTCGCCATGGTCACGCTGCCAATGCCGCCATCGTCACCGTGACCATCATCGTCAGCGCCGCAGCAGCAGGCATCGTGCAGCAGCGTATTGCCGTCCTCATTGGTCTGGTCGATCGGTTCACCCAGCGCGAGCAAAAGAGCGATCTTGCAGTAGATGTCACGTGCGCTGCTGTCCACCAGGTACCACAGCACCGGATTGTGCAACGGATTGAAATGCGAGTGCAGTCCGTCCAGGCCAAAGAAGCACAGGGCCTCAGCCAGTTTGTCAGCGCTGCCGTGCGACAGCGTCGCGCGCAGGTAAAGGATTTCCTGTGAACCGCCGACCTGGTCGGGCGACTGTGCCGAGCGCAGCGGATGATGCACCTCGCATCGGTGCGGCTCGACCAGCCGCAGGGTTTCGCCACTGGTACGGCCCAGCGCGTCGAACAGTGTGTCGGCCGACAGCGGATTGCCGCTGCGCCAGGCACTTTCCACTTCCACCAGCGTACGCTGGATCACGGATTCGGCATCGAGCTGTTCGATGGCGTGCTTGCCGCCATTGAGCAATACCGGCCTGGCGATCGGTGCCAGTGCCGGCAGTACGGCCTTCGCATGGCAGCACGACAGCACGATAGGCGCCGGGCGTCCCGGCCCGGGTCGCGCGCAAGGGTCAGGTTTTGACAGCAGATTCAGCAGCACGACAGCCGGCAGGCTGATGCTGCCGGCCTCGTCGGACAGCATCAGTTCGCCCTGATCCACCTCGCCATGGAAGTACAGGATCGTCGGTACCTCATTGGTCAGCACGCCGCGGGTAGCCAGCGCGCGGATTTCATCAAGCAGCGCGACACCCCGCTCCTGCGGCGTGGTGCCGGGTAGTTCGTCGCAGTAGATACCGTGGGTCGGGAAGGGCGGCCGGCTCAGCGGGTTTTCCATAAAACGACGGTTCGCGCGGTCGCCGCCATGACTGATGATGAGCAATGCAGGACGGTCGGCGGCCGCACGACCGCCGGACTGTATGGCAGTGACCGCACCAGGCGTGGTCAGCGACGACGCGGCAGCCGGCAGCGGCAGGGAAGGGCGAAGGGCAACAGAAAAATTCATGGCGGGTCGTCTCGTAGTCGATGGACAAATGTTTGCGCAGTGTCCGATCCTCGACTGGTCGCCAGCGAGCTCACGCCCGGTGCATCTGGCCAGGCAGTCCGTGAATCAGACGGCCATTCGTACCAGTCACCGGAACTTTGTTCATCAATTCCTATTGGAGATAAGACGATGCTGATTCCGTCAGCCGAGAGGCCGGCTCGTCACCTCATGCCCGCCAGTCAAGCGACCTTGCGCTTCTTGAGTGGATATCGATGGACGCTGCTTGACGGCACGCGGACACCGTCGTCCCCGTGACCGCCACAGCTTGCGTGATCCATGGCAGCATCGCTCCGCACAATGGGATGGGCTCATCGACGATGGATTCCAGCTTGTGCCGTGATGACATGTGAAGCTCGGTCGTTCCCCGACAGGGGCGTTCCAACGCAAGCTGGAACCCGGGATGGCTTGAAGCACTGCCAACTGCAGCCTTAACTGACAAGTAGCAGGCTCGTCTCGGGCGATGCCATCCTCATTGGAATACGATGGAGGGAAGAATGTCGCTCAGCTCGAGGTGGGTTCCCATGAGCGTGACCAGCGTGTGCGCGATTGAACTGTCATCGATATATTTCAGTTGACAAGCACTGTCGTTTCCGCTCATCGGTATCAGCTGCAGCTGCAGCTGCGGCTCCGGGCCGAAAACGAAGCCCGATGCGAGCAAGCGCAGTGTGTCGCCTTCCGCCGCATTGAAGTCGCCGATCCGGAAGTCGACGTTGCTTAAGTCACAGGTGATATCGAAGCGGTCAGCGCCGGCGCCACCGTAGCCGATATGTACGCCGCTGGGAAAGAAATTAATCGTATCGGCACCTGCATCGCCGTACATCACAACATCGCTGGTAGCAAATAACGTGTCATTGCCATCGCCACCGTGCAGGACAGATCCGGTACGTCGGGCTACCAGAAGATCGTTTCCTGCATCGCCGAACAGTTGGGCCATTGCAGTCGTGCTAAAAATTTGGTCATCACCGTCCCCACCCTGCACATATTCGGAATCATCCGGCAAACTGATCGGCTCACTGAACCAGACGTCATCTGAGACGCTGAGGACGGTCGTCGTTGCCCGGTTGAATCCGGTAATTTGCACGCTGGTTTCCGTGCTCAGCTGCATGCCGGCCTGGCTGAATTCATAGAAGCGCCCGTCAAAGCTGAATCCGTCAAGTTGCCAGCCGCTGCCGGGATTGATCAAGTTGCCGTGGTCGCCGGTGATGGTGAGGCCATCGGTGTCGGATACGCGTTCGACGTCGGCGCTGGTCAGGCTAAGCTGGTTCCCGCTCGCGGCGAAGTCGATGGCCTCGATGCCGCCGATGCCCGGAGCAGTGCCGAGCGTGACGGTCTGGCCGCCTGTGCCAAAGCGTAGTGTGTCGAAGCCGGCACCGCCATTGATAATAAAGTCGTTGCTGTCATACACGAGGATGTCGTTGCCATCGGCACCATACAGGATATCGGACCCGGCGCCGCCGTCGATGTAATCATCGCCGGACGTGCCGACCAGTAAATTGCGTCCGTTGTTGCCGATTATTGAGTTCGCTGCACTGCTTGTTGCTGTCGTTGCCATGTCTGTCTCCTGAGAAGTGGAAGGGGCGAGTCCACTCGGAAAACGGACCGGACCCGATATCCAGAGTAGGTCAGCGGTGCTGTGCAGCGAATAGTGCAGTTGCACTATGTTGTTTGCCAGGCGACGGCCGGCATTGGCAGGCCCTTCTCGACCGCTTGCACTACCCGAGGTAGTGCCGCTTTGCTATCGACCTGACAAGATAGGTAGTCGGTCCACGCTGACGCTAATTTTTACGGCTGAGCTGTGCTGCTTCCTAGTCCGCGAGGTCGGGCACCAGCCGGTGACGGATGGCATAGTGAGTCAACTCGGCGTTGTGGCGTAGTTTCATCTTCTGCAGCAGTCGCGAACGGTACATGCTGATGGTCTTGACGGACAGCGCCAGCTCGGCAGCGATCTCGCCGACGGTCTTGCCGGACGCGATCATCACGAGGGTCTGGTACTCACGGTCAGACAGGGCCTCGTGCGGCGGCTTGCCGCTATCGTCGCCGGTGCTGAACTGATTCGCCATCTCCTGTGCCAGTGCCGCAGTGATGTACTTGCGGCCGGAGGCGGCATCGCGCAGCGCATGCAGCAGCTCGGCCGGCGCGCTCTGCTTGTTCAGGTAGCCGGACGCACCCGCCTTCAGCGCACGAATTGCATACTGGTCCTCGCGGTGCATCGTCAGCATCAGCACCGGCAGCAATGGCATTTCTTTCTTCAGCTGCTTGAGCACCTCGATGCCGTTACGGTCGGGCAGCGAAATGTCGAGCAGCACGATATCGAATGTTTCGCTGCGTGCCTGCTGTATCGCCTGCAGGCCATTGTCGGCTTCGCCCGCGACGGCAAAGTCAGTGCTGTCAGCGATGATCTGCTTCAGGCCTTCGCGGACAATCGCATGGTCATCGGCGATCAGTACCCGGATCGGCTTGCCGGGTGCGTTGGTGCGCGACGTCCTCATCATCGACTGTGAGTGATTCTATGTGGCGCTTCAATCAGTCATGTGATCGCGCAGTGGCAGGGTCACGCGCACCGTCGTGCCATCGCCGCGGCGCGAGTCCAGTGTGAAGTGGCCGCCAAGCGCCGACATCCGTTCGGCCATGCCGAGCAGGCCGAAGGCGCGTGGATTGTTGTACCTATCGTTGTCGATGCCGATGCCGTTATCGACGATTTCCAGCGCCAGTTCGCCGCCGCTTTCGCGCAGGTAGATGTCGACCCGGCTTGCCTGCGCGTGCTTGCGCACGTTGTTGCACGCTTCCTGCGCGACACGAAACAGCGAGGTGGCGAGACTGGCGGCCATGTCGATGTCCAGTCGGTCGCAGTGCAGCTGGCAGGGAATACCGGTCTGGCGCTGTTGTTCCTGCACCAGCCACGCGAGCGCGGCGACCAGGCCGGCGTCGAGAATGCCAGGCCGCAGGTCAGCCGAGATGCGGTGGATCGATTCAATCGAACGATCGATCAGCTGGTTCAGATAGTCGCTGCGCTCCCGCAGGAAAGGTTCCGGAGGCAGCTGCTTCCACATCTGGGCAAGCATCATCTTCAAGGCCGACAGGTTGCCGCCAAGGTCGTCATGCAGGTCACGCTCGATACGTTCGCGTTCCTGTTCTCGCACGTCCAGCACATGGGCGGTCAGTTCGGCCAGTTGTATTCGCGACTGGCGGATGGCTGCGGCCTGTTGCTTGCCTTGCGTGATGTTGGTCATCAGGCCGCTCCAGAGGATGCCGTCGGTGCCTTCATCGCTCGGCGTAGCGCGCAGGTTGATCCATTTGAGGTCTTGCCAGGACGTGATCCAGATCCGGCCTTCCCAGTTAAGTACGGTGAACGTATCGGCCGACTGGCGCATTTTGGTGGCCAGGTCCTGACGGTCTTCATCGACAATCTGGTTGAGGAAGCCGTGCGCGTCTGCGTACAGCGCTTTGGTAGCTTGGCCGAGCAGATCCTGGCAGGCCTGCGACAGGAAGCAGAACTGCAGTGCGCCGCCTGGCCAGCGGCGTAGCTGGAACAGGAGTCCAGGCACATGGCCTTCGATCGCGGCCAGCCGCTGTTCGGGCCTGAGCGTGCACGCGGCGCCGGGCGCGCCGTCGACGATTGCGATCAGCGCGACGATGCCGGGCAGTGGCAGCAGCGACAGGCGCAGCTGCACGCTGGCCTCGCTGCCATCGCGGCGGCGCTGCGTAACAGGCACAATCGTTTCGGGAGTGGCGCCGAAACGCAATCGCGCGATGACGCGTTCGAGCCGCTGTGCCGACAAGTCCGGCAGTACGTCGGTTATACGCAGCGGTGACAGATGCCCGGCACGACAGGGCAGGTGGCGACATGCCGCTGCGCTGACTTTCAGAAGCGCAAGCGTATTCTCATCAAACACATAAATATCGCTGACCGACTGATCGATCAGTGTGGCCAGCCAGGTACCCTCGACCATCGGGCTAGGGATGCATGCAGGGGCAGAGGGCGGCACAGCAATGATTCATCCATGGACGTGAGCCGAAGGTACTGGGCGTCTCCAGTGAATTGCCGCTGCTCGGGTAGGTACCACGCTTGCCAGCGACCGCGCCGCTTCGTTCCGTGGTTTGATTCATACGCTTGGCTTCGGTGCGATCAGCTCGTGGCCAGATTGAGATTCCGCAAGCGGGACCCACCAGACGCTAGGGATGAAGGAACCCGGCGGCGGCGATGACTGTACAGGTCATGCAGATCCTGTTTCATCAGGCCGTTATCGGACCTGCCAGCAAAGCGGCAAGACGGTGGCATGGCGGGGTGCTGACGGCAGCTGGGCCCTGTGGCATCATCCGCGCCGATGGCGGAGGGATGACATGACGGGTGAGATGGGCTGGGTAATGGTGGGGATCGAGCTGGCTGTGGCCGCGATTATTGGCGTCGCTATCTGGCTTGCTCTGAAAAAATAGTAGTGATCGCAGGGATCAGCCCGCTTTTTTGACCGCTTGTTGCAGGCATTTGGACAGCTTGTCAAAATGCATTAGCGCCGCCTGCGTCAGTTCGAGCTGCTTGCGACGCGCGTCTTCGGTATCCGCCAGCAGGATCCATCCTTTTTCACGCATCGATTTCAGGCGGCCGTGCAGCATCGCCGGCGAGCCGAGTTCGCGCTTGCTCATCAGGTCTTTCACCGACAGTCGTTCTTCCGCCTGGCGCGCATAGGCGATCAGTTCGAGGATGCGTTCCTCGAGCGGCTCCAGCGGCGGCAGCGATGGAATCGAGCGCAACGTTTCAGCCAGTTGCAGGAACCGGAGGTAGATGTCTGCGGGACGGGTGCGTTTTGCCATGTTGATCCTTTTCATATAAGGGTTAATTCCACAGAAGCAACTATGATAATTGAATTCAAAAGAATATGCAGGGCACGCCAATTTTAAAAGGCGGGTTTTTACATTAACTTTTGGTCATGTTGAAGTAACTTCTGGCTTATTTTGTAAATAGACAGGAAGACTCGCTGTTTTTCGTGCGTTTGTTTCCTAGTTGCCCGGCATGGAATTGGCTTTATAAAACATAATTGGGCTGCCGGCCCCGTTCGGAAACTTCTTTTTTTGCTGTCGGACTTCCTTTGACTCTCCTCGGTAACGCTGCGAAGCCGGTCTGAGGCCCACCTATAATCGCCGCTTCGGTTCTCAACGCAATGAAAAGGGCGCAGCGCGCCCGGAGGCAAGGCATGCAACTCGTGACCCGTTTGTTGTTGCGCCTGCTGGCGGTCGGCAGCGCGATGATGGTGATTGCGCTGGCACTGACGCTGCTGGCGGCACGACGCGATATCGCGGATGAAGTCGATAGCAGCCAGCGCATCGGCCGTCTGGTGGCCACGCTGTCGGCGCTGCATGCCGGCGAATCGCTCGCGCAGCGGGTGGCGGCCATCGACGCACTCAATGACAGCGGGACGTTGCGCAATTTCCGTGTCGTGCTGCGCGCGGATGACGGTCGCCGGCTCACGCGCGACCCGCAGCACGAGCGTGCGCCTGGCCTGCTGGCTGGCTGGTTGCTGCAGGGGCGCACAGCAAGCCCCTATGTGCTGCCGCTGACCTTCACCGATGGCACGCGCCTGACGCTGGTGCTGGAGCCGCAGCCGCAGGCCGAGAGTGCCGAGGCCGTCACGGCGGCGTTGCTGCAGCTCGCGCTGTTTGGTGCGATCACGCTGGCGCTCATCGCTGCGCTGTGGATCAGTGTCAGGCGGGCGCTGGCGCCGTTGTCGGGCATTTTGGCCGGTATTGCCCGGATTGAAACCGGCGACTATGGCGCGCGTATCGGCGATTGCGCCACGCGCGAGCTGAACCAGGTCGCGCAGGCGCTGAATCACCTGGCCGACGCATTGACTGAGCAGCTGGCCAAGCAGCGCGAACTGCTGTACCGGTTGCAGGATGTGCAGGAGGAGGAGCGGCGCAGCCTTGCACATGAGTTGCATGACGAGTTCGGCCAGTTGCTGACGGCCTTGCAGGTGGACGCGTCTTACCTGCTGAAGCAGACCGGCGACCAGCCGGCATTGCAGGAGTGCGCGAAGGCGATGTACGAAAACAGTGGCAGCATCCTGGCGCAGCTGCGCGGGCTGCTGGCGCAGCTGCGGCCCTACGGCCTGCAGGGTGGCGAGGAAAATCAGATCGCGCTGGAGCAGGCCTTGCGCGACCTGGTGCGGCAGCGGCAGTCGCGCGCCGATGCCTCGCTGGACTGTCGGCTGTCGGTGTCGCTGCATGATGCGGCGATACCGCAGCGACTGGCGGTCGCGGTCTACCGCATCGCGCAAGAAGCGCTGACGAATGTATTACGGCATGCACGTGCAACCGAAGTACGGATCGTGCTCGAGCTGGACCCGCACACGCGCGAGCTCATGCTCAGTGTGGCCGACAACGGCAGCGGACTGCGCAGCGGGGGCCAGCCGACCGAAGGTCTGGGGCTGGCCGGCATACGGGAACGGGTGCTGGTGAACCAGGGCAGCCTGATGCTGCAGAACAGCCCGGGTGGCGGACTGGTGCTGGTCGTACGATTCCCGCTGCCGGCCACTGCGGCGGCAACGGCCCGGGCTGCGCTTACGGCATGAGTCCGTGTTCTTTGGCGTAGCGCTGCAGCTCGATCGATGAACTGACGCCGAGTTTCTTGCGGATGTTGGCCTGGTAGTTCGATGCCGTCTTCGGGCTCAGGTGCAGGCGCGCGCTGATGCTGTCGACGCTCTCGCCGTTAGCCAGCAGCATCAGCACTTCGAATTCGCGCGGCAGCAGCTCGTTATGTGGCAGGTGCGGCGCGTTCAGCTCGTCGAGTTCGGCGCGCAGTGCCGGCGCCACGGGCCGTGCGCCACGCATGGCTTGATGGATGGCATCGATGATCTGGTCTGGCGCCATGCTTTTGGTCAGGTAGCCGCAGGCGCCCAGGCGCAGCGCCTGGTTGGCGATCGATGCGTTTTCGTGCATCGAGAAGATCAGGACCCGCTGCACCGGATAGCGGTTGAGGATGCGCCGCAGCGACTCGAAGCCGCCCTGGCCGGGCATAGACAGGTCCATGATGACGACATCGACCGGCACGCGGTCAAGCAGCGCGTAGGCGTCTTCGCCACTGGCTGCCTCGGCCGCGACCTGCAGGCCGGGGTCGAGTTCAATGTAGCGCTTGTAGCCGGCGCGTACGACGGCGTGGTCGTCGACCAGCATGACGGTGGTTTTCTTCATCTTCTTCTACATGTTCCGGGCCAGGAGTCTCGCGTGCGTCATGGTACAGAAAACCGTGCGCGAAAAAAAACGGGCGATGCCGACGGCATCGCCCACAGCACATCGACGCCAAGGGGGAAGGTCTCGATGGGTGACAAGAGAGAAAATCGCCGGCACAGGAAGCGACTGCACCGACCGGGAGGCACTGTAGCGATCGCCGGGTGATTAATAAATAGGAAAAATTCCCGAGTGGTTGGGAAGAATGACTGCCGAGCCCCTGCGGGCATACAGTGAGGCGCATCGGGAAAAATTCCCAATCCGTTGACAAGGGAACACCCTTACAATCCGCCGGGAAATTCAGCCTGCCGACCGTACCTGCCGGGTACGGCATCCGACGTGTGGGCCATGACAAGAAGACGAAACGAGGGAGACGAGATGAAGAAGTTTATGCCGCGCGCGTTCCGCCTGAGCGCCGTTGCGCTGTCGGTGGCCGGATTGTTCGGTGCGCCGCTCGTGCATGCGCAGGAGCAGGACGGGGGCAAGGAAGAGAAGACGCTCAAGGAAGTCGAGGTCGTCGGTACCTCGCCGTTGCCGGGCATCGGCATCGAAGAAGACAAGCTGCCGTACGACGTGCAGAGCGTGACCGCCGAAGACATCGAGCGCGGCCAGACGCTGAACCTGACGGACTACATGGCGCGCAACCTGTCCGGCATCACGATCAACGAAGTGCAGGGCAGCCCGTTCCAGGCCGATATCTCTTACCGCGGTTTCCGCCTGTCGAGCATTCTCGGTTCTGCACAGGGTTTGTCGGTTTACCTTGATGGCGTACGCGTGAACGAGCCGTTCGGCGATGTCATCAACTGGGACATGATTCCTGAAGCAGCGATTGGCAACGTCACGCTGATCCCCGGCTCGAACCCGGTCTACGGCCTGAACACGCTGGGCGGCGCACTGGCGTTCACCACGAAGTCCGGCCTGACCACGCGCGGTACCGAGCTGAAGCTGCAGGCCGGCAGCTTCGGGCGCAAGCGTGCCGATGTCTCGTATGGCAGCAAGTCCGACGATGGCACGCACCGCTTCATCAGCGCTACTGCGTTCGACGAGAGTGGCTGGCGTGATTATTCGTCGGGCAGCCTTGGCAACGTGTTCGCAAAGATCGGCCGCCAGCAGAACGACAGCAACTGGGATCTGTCGCTGTTGGTTGCGCGCAGTAACCTGCTCGGCAACGGCCTGCTGCCGAGCCGGAATTACGGATCTGAGGGCGACGACGATCCGACCCGCAGCATGTATGAGAACAACCGGCGCTGGATCTACACGCATCCGGATAAGACGCGCAATGACCTGGACATGTTGACGTTCAATTTCCAGCGGCTGCTTGACAGCAGCACTGAACTGTCGGCGATGGCTTATGTGCGCAGCAGCAAGCGCCGTGCCTCCGGTGGTGATGCTGAGCGCGAAGATTCGGATGAGGTACCCGGCGAGTACGAAGACGAGGTCGTCGTCAATTACAACAGCAGCCGTTCGACCAGTTACGGCAGCAGTGTGAACCTGACCAAGCTGCTGGATATGCACCAGCTGACCGTCGGCGCCAGCGTCGATGCCAGCCGCATGCGCTATGGAGCTTCACAGGCAGAGTGCGAGGGACTGAGCGCCAGCCGTTCGCCGCTGGATTGCGAGCAGGGCGAATCCACTTCGGGCGTGCGCGGCAAGACCTCGGCAGTGGGCATCTACGCATCGGACACCTGGACTGTGAACGAGCGTACCTATGTTACGGGTGCGGCGCGCTTCAACCATGCGACCGTGGCCAATACCATCACCAACTACGACGGCGGCGTGGGCACCGACCGTCCGCGCGAGAGCTTCACTTACAACAGCCTGAATCCGTCGCTGGGCATCAGCTACAAGCTGGCGCCGGCGATTTCCCTGTTCGGTAACATCGGCCAGAGCAACCGTGTGCCGACCGTGATCGAGCTGGGCTGCGCGGATCCGCTCGAGCCCTGCCGCCTGCCGACCGGCCTGCAGGCTGACCCGTACCTGAAGCAGGTGGTCGCGCGCACCATCGACTTCGGTGCGCGCTGGAGGCTGTCGGATTCGGAGTTCACCGCGTCGGTGTACCGCTCTGAAAACAAGGATGACATTCTGTTCCGCGCGGTGTCGGTCAGTGGCCTCGGCTACTTCAGCAACTTCTCGCGCACGCGTCGCCAGGGCATCGATCTGTCGGCCCGCACCGAGATCGGCCCGGTCAGCCTGCATGCCAGCTACAACTACCTCGACGCGACCTATCAGGATGACGGCGAACTGTTCGGCGGCGAGCGCAATATCACGGTGCGGCCGGGCACGCGCATCGCCGGCCTGCCGAAGCATACGGTGCGCATCGGCGCTGACTGGCGCGCGCAGCCGAAGCTGGTGGTAGGCGGTACCGTGCTGGCGACCTCGAGCCTGGTCTCGCAGGGCAACGAGGACGGCCTGATCGGCGACGGCGAGAAGGTCAACGCCAGCGTGAAGGGTTATGCACTGATGAACCTGCACGCGAACTATGAGGCGAGCAAGGGGCTGGACTACTTCGTGCGCCTCAACAACGTGTTCGACACGCGTTTCGAGACCTATGGCCTGATGGCGCTGAACATGTTCGACCAGTACGGCAACCAGGCATCGTCGCCGGCAACGCCGCCGACGGTCAGCCGTTTCGTCGCGCCGGGCGCACCGCGCAACTTTATGGTGGGCGTGCGCTACCGCTTCTGATCCTTACCCTGCCGGGGAGCCACGCTCCCCGGCATTCCCAACGCCCAACCCCAACTGGCGCTTGCCGCAGTCGTCGGCGTGCGATTCATTGTTGATCTGGAAGCGGGCAATCCTACGGTCAGGTTGGAAAACCTCCTGCGGGTCCTCCAGGTGCTCGGGGCAACGCTGAGCGTGGCGGTGCTGGACGATGACCAATCGCAAGGGGGGCCGACATGAGCCGCGTCCTGGCAGTCTGGTTGATGCGGCGACCCATGGGCCGCCGCCTTTCATTTGCAGCGCCTTGCAGGCAATTCAGGCCTACTTCAGGATGCGTATCGCCTTCACGTCGATCTCGACCGAGCGCATAAAATCCTTTTCCACTTCGCCGCTGATCTCAACCTTGGTTTTGTCGTCGAACGGCTCAGCCGGCATCACATCGTCATCGATTTCGATGCGTATCTCGCCGGTCGCATCGCGAAACAGGAATTTCTCCCAGCCGACCTTCTTCACCACATGGCCGGTCAGCGTTACGCGCTGGTCGTCGCGGCCGCGCTTGAGCACGTCGGTCACGGTGGCAATCGGGCCCTGCGCCGCCGCCTTCGGTGCCCGGCCGCCGGGGCCCTGGTATTGCGCGCCGGCCGGCGCGGCTAAGCCGGCACCCAGCGCGCCCGTCAAAATGAGCGTCCATCCCAGCTGTTTCATGCTTCCCCCTTGTCGACTGGCTGATAATTCATACTGGTTTTTAGCACATTTTTCGCGCTCTGGGCCTGCGCCTGCCACAGGCTTGGGGTAGTGGACATCGTCCAAGCCGTAATTCCATAAATTTCAAGGCCTTGCCGGAATTCGCCGTGGCAGCCGTTTGCTAGAATGGCAGGCTTTTGCGGTCGCCAGAACCGCATCTCAATTACCGTAACGGAGACAAGCCCATGTCCTCACCGCTGAAGCTCGAGATCGACCAGTCGCTGGCCGTCATTACCTTCAATACGCCCGAGCGTGCCAACGTACTCGATCTGGCGATGGCGCACGCATTCGCGGCCGCGGTCGAGCGTATCGCCGGCGATCCGTCGGTACGCGCTGTACTGATCACGGCGGCCGGCAAGCATTTCTGCGCCGGCGGCGATATCAATGCGTTCGCCGATGCTTCGCGTGCGCTGCCGGATATCCTGCAGGAATTGCTCGACCCGGTGCATGAGGCAATGAAAATGCTGACCCTGCTGCCGATGCCGGTGGTATGCGCAATCAATGGCCCGGTCGGCGGCGGTGGCATCGGTTTTGCTCTGTGCGGCGACATCGTGCTCGCAGCCGAGTCAATGAAGCTGCGTGGTGGCTATTCGGCGATCGGCCTCACGCCCGACGTTGGCGGCTCGTGGTTCGTCACCCGCCGTGCCGGCGCCGCGAAGGCGAAAGAGGTGTTCCTGACCAACCGTGCTTTCCCGGCCGCCGAGTGCCTGGCCATCGGCCTGGTCGACCAGGTGTTCCCGGATGCCGAGCTGCCGCATGCGGCGCGTAAGCTCGCGCTGCAACTGGCGCAGGGTCCGGCGCAGGCACAGGCGCGCATCAAATCGCTGATCGAGTCCGCGCAGCACCACGGGCTGCATAGCCACTTCGACCTCGAGCGTGAATCCATGCTGGCCTCGGGCACGACCGACGACGGTCGCGAGGGCATCCGCGCGTTCATCGAGAAGCGCGCACCGAAATTCAATTAAGTACCCCGCAGACATTCGCAGACATTCGCAGAACAGAAAGAACGAGGAGACACATGAAAGCCGTCGTATGCAACGCCTGGGGCTTGCCCGAAACCCTGGTCATCGAGGACCGTCCCGAACCGCAGCCCAAGGCGGGTGAAGTGCTGGTCGACATCGTCGCTGCCGGGGTGAATTTTCCCGACGTGCTGATCATCCAGAATAAATACCAGTTCAAGCCGGAACTGCCCTTCACGCCAGGCAATGAGCTGGCCGGTACCGTGCGCGCTGTCGGCAATGGTGTGACCGGGCTGAAGGTCGGCGACCGCGTGTTCGGCTTTGTGCCGCATGGCGCGTTCGCGCAGCAGATCGTCGCTTCCGAGAGCGCGCTGATCCGCATGACAGACGCGATGGACTTCGATACGGCCGCCGCGCTGACGCTGACCTATGGCACTTCGCATCACGCCGTGGTCGATCGCGCGCAGCTGCAGGCCGGCGAGACCATGCTGGTGCTCGGCGCGGCCGGTGGAGTCGGACTGGCGGCCATCGAGATC
>JACCDS012067276.1_pt1 | contig 16999 bp, 11 predicted proteins | sample 7446441 | NCBI WGS metagenome assembly JACCDS01 (sample SAMN15323445, study PRJNA562643) | freshwater metagenome | isolation source: river surface water | place: USA:Blue River Watershed | collected 2017-08-17
ATGTTCGGTGTCTACATCTTCATCACCCAGTACCTGCAGGGTGTGCTGGGCCTGAGCCCGCTGGCCGCCGGCCTGGCCACCGTGCCCTGGGCCTTGAGCTTCGTCGTCGGGTCCTTGCTCGCGCCCCGGCTGGCGCGGCGCTGGCCCGCGCACCAGCTGCTGGCCGGGGCGCTGCTGATGGCGGCCCTGGGTTTCGCACTGCTGCTGGGCAGCCATGACCGGGCCACGCTGCCCGTGCTCATCGTCGCCACCATCGTCATGAGCCTGGGCATGGCCCCGGTCTTCACCATCGGCACGGAGATCGTGGTCACCTCGGCGCCGCCGGAACGCGCAGGCGCAGCCTCGGCCATGGCCGAAACCGCTTCGGAATTCAGCGGCGCCTGCGGCATCGCCCTCTTCGGCAGCCTGGGCACCTTGCTCTACCGCGAGCTCCTGCTGGCGATGCTGCCGCCCGACCTGCCCAGTGACAGCGTGGCCAGCGCTGGCGCCACCCTGGGCGGTGCCCTGGCTGTGGCCGACGCCCTGCCACCGGGTCTGGGCGAGCTGCTGCGCCAAGCCGCACGCCTGGCCTTCACCGACGCACTGCACGCGACAGCCGCGACCGGTGCGGCGCTGCTGGTGATCGCGGCCGTGCTGGTGCGGCGCATGCTGACGCCACAGAGGCCAGAAACGAATCAAGGCCCCGCAGGGCCTTGATTCAGAGTGATGGTTTGGGGTGGCTGATGGGACTCGAACCCACGACGACAGGAATCACAATCCTGGCTTCAAACCCAATGCCCATGCGGCTTTAGATCGAATTTTCTGGAACATTTGCTCAATAAATAGGCACGTGTTTATGCGGCTTTCCGCAACTCCGTTCCAAGAAAAAACACTCACTCCAGCTGCTTGGCGGATCCACCCACATCACGCCAATTGGCAGACGGCGCACACCAAAAATACGGGAATATGTCTTCCCTGCAGAGACAGCTCCAGTGTTAGCAAACCTGACACAGCGTGGTTAAAACTCTCTCGGTCAACGCTCTTTGAGGCCTTAATCAGCTTGGTGCCACAGCTCGTTTTGCAGCCACCTGCCGGGTGGCAAGGGCAGCTGACGGTGCAAAAAACCACTCCACTTTTTCTTTGAAGGGTTAGGAAAAATGTACCCCAATGAAGAAATATCCGCGAAAGGAATGAGGATCAGCGATAGCACCCGGGCGCAATATGTTCTCACGCTACGCAGGTTCGCCAAACGAGGGATGCGGTACCTTGAAGACATGGGTGCCAAGTCCACTGGGCACGTTTTCTGCGCCGCCCTACGCTGGGCGCTGGAGACGGAGGGCGATTTCGACGGGGACGATGCACTCCACCAGAGTGCTCGCGAAGAAGCCCTTGCGGTATTTGGCGGACGGCTGGGCGCAATAGACTTCTTGAAGCACTTCTCCTTGGACCCATTGAAAAAGAGGGTTGGAAGGGTCAAGAAGCTTCGCGGTCTTCCTCCGGACTGGTGCCAGCAAATTGTGAGGGCCACTATCACAGAGTCACCGGTTGAGCATGCAAGCGTTGTCGCTTTGGTGCAAACGGGCTGTCGACCGTCCGAAATTGAAGGACTTCAAATGGCTGCCAAGCAGGGCAGACTATTTATCGTTGTGAAAGGAAAAAAGGTAAAAGAATTTGCTGGCCAAGCTCTCCGTGGGGTTGGATTTGAGCTTTGTGAAGCTCTGGAACCATTGGTGAAACTCTGCCCAGTCGATGGCTCTGTAGTATCGCCCTTCAAATCCGTCAATGCACGCCGTATAGAGCGTCTACTTGAAAAAGCAAGCAAAAAAGTATTTGGCGATCCGAGACGGGTCAATGCTTCGACGATCAGGAATGGAGCTGCTTCAAACTTGAAATTTCACACTTGGAGCAAGCAAGACGTAGCGATGTTTTTGGGCCATCAATCGGAAAAAACCCAAAAATACTATGGCCGTCCGCTTTTGGGTAGACGAGGTACCCACTTCATTGAGCCCCTTAGCGTCATTGCCAAGACCACACCAAGGCCGGCTAAGACACACGGCTTCAAGTTGAATGAAGCTCAGGGATATCCTTTCGAACCGCTTCGGGATTCTTAGATTATGCAAACCTTTGACTGGTCTGCTGCCGGTTTCCAAGCCTGGAAATAAAATGATCGGCCATTAGGATAAGTCTCCCGACCAAAGTTGTCGCACCAGAACGAGTGTTACGGGCCATATGAGGGCTGTATCCTTTGTAAACGCAATTCCACGGCAAATACCTCTGGTAATGCTTACTCGGCAGCCCCAGCGCACTGCGGTGGAATACACATCATTTCGAGAACAACCCATGAAATGGCGTAAGCCGCTGCCGTTGTTTACTACTGCGCATACATTAAAAGCGCAAAGACCATCACATCCGATCCGACAAAGAACCACCGCAGCATCGGCGTTCGAAGATGCCGGCGAGAGATATTGATTGCCATTGATGACCTAGATGCACCAAAGACTAAGTAACGAATTCGCCTGGCCGGGATCGACTCGCCTGAACAGCGGTAGGCCTTTGGGCAGAAGTCCAAGGAGACTCTGAGCGACTTGGTGCTTGAGCTCAAGGTCCCTACAAAAAATATCACCTTTCAAGCTCAGCATACAGCGTAAAGTCTCCTGTGACCGACCTGAGACGACCCAGAGCAAAAGCACATCGATTTGAACAAGCCGTGTTTTTGCACAACGTCAAACTAGAGTCGGACCGACTAGCGAAGCAGGTTCAGCCCCCTCCCCGAGGAGAAAAATCAGGCGCCTTCTCGTTGATCGCACGGGCGAGGGCCGCAAGTTCTGGGTCGTCGCCATGGATCGAGGGTGGGATGACGATGCCGTGCAGTTGCGCCCGCAGGTCATCCCAGCGGCGGCGCAGTACCACCCAATTGTGCTCGTCGTAGGTGCCCTTGAAGACCACCGGCAGAATCTCGATGCGAGGCACCTCGCCGCAGCTTTCCGCCGGCCGGCGCTCTGCTTCGGCCAGCAATTGCTCCCAGCGACTGCCCAGTCGGTCCACGCGGCCGATCTGCTGCTCCACCACGCCGGGGTTCCACTCGGGGTGCAGCAGCACGACCGTCCTGCACGCCCGGTGCAGGTTCAGGCCCTCCCGGCCGACGACCGATTGCGCGACCAGCACGCGGGGGAGGCTGTTGTGGCGGTTGAAGGCCAACTGCAGCAGCCGCCGCGTCGAGGGCAGCGTCTTGCCGTACATCAAACGAGCGAAGCCGCCTTCGCGGCGGCCGAACTCCTCGTTGAGCCGCTCCGCTACCCGTCGCCACAGGCGCTCCGCCTCGCGGGTATCGAGCGCACCGTCGCCGTTCTCATCGCCCTCGTTACGCTCAAGCGTGGCCTCGACGACATGCCGGAACTCCGCCGCCCAAACAGATGGCGAATCCTCCTGCGGCTCGAGCACCTCAGTCAATGCGCGCACCACGATAGGAATGTCGCCGGGGCAATGCCGAAAGGCGTCGAACAGCCGCCACAGGACACCCTCCCGCGGCTCGGCCGCGAGCCCCCGCTCCAAGAACCCGACGAGGCCCTCGCGCAGCTTGCGCCGTCGCTCTTCCACGACTTCGTACTGCGCGGCTAGCCGGCGGCTGATCCCCTCCAGTCCTTCGTCGAGGAACAGGTCCAACTGCCGGCTGGCGGCCCGCACAGCAGGTTCATCCTCCTCCGGAATCACCGCCTGTGCCCAGGGCCGCTCCTCCTTAAGCGCCAGCAGCATTTGCCGCGCGTTGAGCAGCGACACCAGCGCGCGCATGGGCCGCGTGTAGCGGCCGAACACCAGCACCTTCTCGCCCGCGCGATTGGCTGCCTCGATAGCACGCATGGCTGCCTGTAGCCCGGGGTGTTCCATCAGCGCGTCCTGACCGTCGCCGCCCACCACACTCTCGCGCATGACCTGCAGCCACCAGTCCACGCGCTGCGAACGCTTTTCGTCTGCTCCGACGGGCGCTGCGCCCGCTGGGTTGCCGACCGCTCCGCTCTCCTGCGCATCCATCGACTCGTCCAGATCGAGCTGCAGCCTGTCCTCCTCCTCGTCGCAGTGGCAGCGGTCCAGTAGCTCGTTGATGCCGTGGCCACTGCCCAGCGTCAGGCGCAGCCGCTGCGCGCGTGGGTCGAACCCGCCCGCGGCAGCGACTGACAAGGCTTCTGCGGCGCAGACGGCGCGCCGCCAGCGCAGATCCAGGTCCTCTGGCATAACCTCAATGGCGGACTCCCTGCGATAGGCTTGCAGTGGCTCCCCCGACAGCGCGTGGAAGCGGCGCACCGGTTCGCTCTCGCGCTTGTCGCGCCGCAACAGGTACGGGTCTAACGTAGCCTTGAAGCTGATACCGGCCTGCTCGAACGCCCTGCGGCGCTCTGCGCTCGCGGGCAGATCCTGCACCTTGCGGCACGCGTCGACGTACTCGTCGATCACCTGCCCAGCCTCCTGCGTATCGGCGCCGATACGTTGCAGGATGTCCATCCACTGGCGGGCATCCAGTTCTACGGGGGTTGCCGTTAGCGCGAGGCGGCGCGCCTCGGGCGAGGCCACCGTGACATTCTCAAGGAGCCGGGTAAGCCCCGACGCGTCGCCGCGGCTTTTGTGCGCCTCGTCGACCACGACCAAATCGAACAGCCCAAGACCAAGCCCAACCGCGCCCTCAAGGGCGTGGCGGTAATCGCCGTGCCTGCCATAAGAGCCGGCCTTGAGCACGCCGGGCCAGAGGCTTTCCTCCAGCAGTCCGTCCAGGAACTCGGCCAAGTAACCCCCTTCCTCGGCGGCGCGCTGGGTGATGCAGGCGGCGGCTGCGCGGATACGGGGATCCTTCAATAAAGGGTTGTTTACCGATTTGTACGCCACGCGGTTTCGGCGCACCTTGCGCCACTGCGCGAAAAGCGCCGGCAGCAGCGCCCACCGCCAAGGCTCGGCATTGGCCCCGAGGCTCCATCTCGTGAATGCGTGCGAGAGGAGGACGACTGGCTCCTGGTCCCAGGGCCGCAGCTCGGCGCCGGCCCACGCATCCAGGTACTGCTGCAGACTTCGCAGCAGGGGGCTGCACCGGACGCCGCCGGCTTCTAGTTCGTCGCGCCACTGGAATCCCAGGCCCGGCGGCACCAAGATAACAGCCCGGCCACCGGCCTGCACGACGGCGCGCACGGTGGCCACCGCGATCCGGGTTTTGCCCATCCCAACCTCGTCCGCGACAACCACGCCGTTGGACGGAAGCCGGCTCGCGACGGCCCGCAGGCTCCGGCGCTGCCCGCCGTCGAGCCGCCACCCGGAGCCCGGCGCGTCGGGGTCGTTCGAGAGCCGCCGAAGCCCGTCGGCGACCGTTGCCCAGCCGCTGAACTTCATCGCATCCCCCTGAAGGACTGGAGCTCACCGAGCCCCCAGGCGGCCGCCACGCGCGCGAGCACCGCATCGTGGCGCACCGCGGAATCGCCGTCCCGCACGCACGCGTGAGCCGGACGAGACGCATCGATCCAGAGCACCTGGAGCGGGTCTAGCCCTAAGCGCAGGAACTGGATCAGCCCTTCGCTACCGACCACGCGAATCAGGACCTCCTCAAGTCGCACGCACCAGAGCGGCCAGTCCGCCTCGCTCACCGTCGTTTGCAGCTGCGCGATCTCCTCAAACTGCCGCATCATCGTTCGCACCGGATAGGAGGCCGCCTGGCGCTCGGCACCGAGCGGACGCTGCGGCGGCGCCCCGGCCGCGGCGCCGCCCTGGAACGGATCGTCCTCGTCACCGTCGCTCTCGTCGTCCGCGCGCGCGGGGAAGGCGATCAGGTGCGACGCCAAGTCTGCGAGTTCGAGGGCCAGCGCTTCGCCCGCGGCTACCCGGCCGAGCTCGTCGACCACGGGGACAGACCGGCCTTCGCGCCCGCCGTCCCAGCGCAGCGCGGCCTGGCGTGGCATCGCCCCGCGCCAGACCCATCCGTCACCCTCGCGAGCGCAAGGCTCGCCGCCAGCATCCAGCACGTCCAGGTCCGCGGGCACTGCGGCGCCGCCAGCCGGAACCGTGAGCGCGCCGCTGCCGCCGGGCCCGGGCCGCCATTGCAAGAAGGCCACGGGACCTGCGACGAAGGCGGGTGGCCTCGGCGGCATCGGTTCTCCCTTGGACGGGGGAGCGTTTCGGGAAAGGCGGCCCTCATCGTTGCGCTGCAGAGGGACTAGCGTTTCTACGGCAAGCGTGCCAGCCGGCGCGACCCAGGGCAGGCGCGGGAAATCGAGGAATACCCCCGCTTCGAAGTTGCCCGCGCGGCCCGCGCGGTTCAGGAAGCCCGCGGGCGTGAGGTTGCCCGAGCCAAGGTACAGCCACACACTCGTGCAGGCCTCGGTCCGGCTGTTAGCGCTGAAGATGAACTTCGCGTGCAATTTGCGCGACGATCCGGCACCGAACATTAGGGGCCGCGCTGGCGTCCGCACGCGCCAGCCGGCATCATCGATGGCTCCCATCGACGTCGCGACCGACTGGCAGGCCTTCTCGTTGACATAGATGTCCACGCTCGCCGACTGGGTCAGCAGGCCGAGCGCATCGACCTCCCGCACGGTCCTTTCGAGCACTGGCGGCACGCCGCCGCCGGCGCCAGCCTCAAAGAAGCCCGAACCGAGCGCGAGCAGGTTGCGCCGCGTGCCCCCGGCGTGCTCGCGCAGGTAGCCGAGCAGGCCATCCAGCAGTGACCGTTCGCGATTGTCGAAGATGCGCGGCTTCGCTGTCCCGGCGTGGCTGGCGCACAGCGCGACCTGCGCAGCGAGTTGGCGCACGGCCAGCGAGGTCTCGCTGTCACGGCCCGCAAGCTCGACGAGCGATCGGTCGTAGTGCCCACCCAGCCAGCCGAGGATCTCGCTCGCCCTGGCCACGTCGGCGCAGCGCTGAGCCAGGCTTTCGTCGTCCTGCCCGAGTTCCGCCCTGTCGACGTCGAAGCACCAGGCAAGGTCCAGGCTGTCTTCCAGCGTCTGCTGCGTCCAGTTGCCCGTGGATACGATGACCCGCAGGCGCCACCCCGGCGAGGGGCCGCGGAAACCCAGGAGCGCGATCTTGGCGTGCACCAGCCGGAACGCCTCACCGGGGGGTGTGCGCAGCGGCAGGTCGACTACGCCCGGCACATCGAGCACGGAGATCGGCTCGTGGAATGGGTCGAGCATGGCGCCCAACACCAGCTGGCCGTGGCGGGCGCGGACGCTCGCGGGCTTGCGCGTGAAGCGCTCGGCCGCCGCGTCTAGAAATCCCGCGTCCGCCGAGAAACCGCAAACCCAGCCGAACAGGCCTTCGTGGTCCTCAGGCGGCTCGAACAGGCGAAGCAGCGACGGCGTGCTCATTGGACGCCCTCATTTGCGGCGAAGCGCACGTGCAATTCGCCGTGCAATTCCAGGTTCAGCAGGTAAAGATTCCGCATCCGAGACGACAGGCCCTCGGGCCAGCCTATCTCACCAGCCAGTTGCGCGCCGCCCTCGTCCGCCGCCTCGCCGATCAATTCTTCGGCATCGTGTTCGCGCGCGGCGACGGGCCCCGGGCTGCGACGGAAAGCCCCCCCCGGTCGCAGGACCTGGCCGACAAGCGCCACGACACGGCCATCGCGCTCCGCCAGGCTGCGCAAGACGGCCGCCGGGTCCGCCGCGGCGCAGGCCCGGCAGAACTCGTTGGCCTCCGCATCCTGGTGCCGCATCCGCAGGAAGGCGTCGGCGGCCCTGCGCAAAAACTCGACCTGTTCGCGTACGGCGGGCACCGCATCGGCGATCGTCATGAGCTCCGCCGGCGAGTGCGCGATGCGTGCCTCGAGCGCATCGAGCAGTTGCAGCGCCGCATCGCGGGCGAGCCACAAGCGCGCGCCGGCTTCTAGGTCTTCCCAATGGCGGTCATCCTGCACCTCCGGCGGGCGGTCCTGCCAGGTCAGCGGCTCGCCCGGCGGGACATGCCGCAAGCGCTCCACCCATGCTAGCGCAGCGCGCCGCCGCGCCTTCGCCTGCGCCGTCTCATCCACTCCGCCCGCGAGAAAGCGGCCTTCGAGGTGCTCGAGCGCTTCGCCGGGCAGGGGCACGCAGGGCGAAAGACCGCCGGCGACGGCGCGGGTCGTCATGGTGACGGCCTCACCCCGGACCCATTGCGACAGATGCTCGGTCATCGACCGGTTCGACGGCCGGTAGCCGCCCAGGGCCGCGGCGAGGAAGGCGCGACCTTCGGCGGTCGATTGCAGTGTGTTGAAGCGCCGGTTCGACGAAGTCGCAAACCCGAGCGGTACCAAGGCACTGCCAGCCGCCATGCGCATCGGCTGCGTCACGTAAAAGCCACGGGCACGAAAGCGCGCATAGAGCGGGCCCGCCTCCAGCTCGTGCTCATGGGGGAACTTGTTCCGCCCGCGCAGTCGGGGATCCGACGCCCAGCCGATGTCGCGATACGCGAGCCAACAAGCCAGTGCCTCGATGGCGTTGGCGCATTCCATCTTTGCAACGGCGCAACCCCGCTCGGCCTGGAGTTCAGCAACCCGCACGCCCAGCAAGGCCAGCATCAACTGTTTGCCGAACCAGACGCCACCAAGGCCCGGAACGGCTCGCTCGTTGAACCGGCGAACCGCGCCCGCGATACCGAGCGACCGCAGCCGCCGGGACGACCCCACCCTGTCCGGCCCCAACACGCCGCAAAACAACTGCATGCTTCCTCCCAGATCCCGTCAGTGCAGCAACACCGCCAGCACGATTTCATACCCGAACAGTACCACCGTCGCAACAGCGGCCGCAACGGCGGGGGCAAGCGGCGAGACCATCCAAGGTGACTCGGACCTACGGGATAAATTACGTGCGTCTCAAGACAATGTTTTAGAAAAGGGCGCGGGGACGGTCCCTGACGACCCATCGTTGTCTCTCAGCAACCTGGAAAGCAGTCGCTCAACGTAGGGCTTATGCGGCGCCGTCCACCATTCGCTTCAACTTGGGTTAGATCGCTGCGGAAACCAGTAGGCGCACCCTACGCCGAGCGGATAAAGCGCCTCGGGTTCGAGTGCCGCAAGATCCTGCCACGAAGGGCGGCGCTCCAGCATGGCGAGAGCGGATAGCGCGGCAAGTGCGGCATCGCGTAGGTGATGCCCGCTGCTTTGAATGGCGGGCAGAGCAGAGAACTCTTGGACTTCTGCGCATACTTTGAGCAGCGCCTTGGGATGTGCTTCGGTGATTTCAGCATTAGGCCATGACTCACGCACAAGCCGCGCCGCAATGGCACCTTCGACCAGACAGGCTCCCCGCAGAGAGTTCACATGACTCACAGTACCTTGGTGACCGCGAGAGTCACATACAAGTTTTCTGACATGAACGTCAGCGCGGCGGTCACCTAGGGAGGACCAAAACATTGGAGCATCAATTCCCACTGCGGCAAGTTCGCTCGAGAGGTGCTTCTTAACCTCTGCGGTAGCGGAACGCGCCCCACTACAGACCCCACCCACCAAGAAACGGGGGGCTTCGAACGTACCCGAAACAATAGCCCAGCCAAAAGCGTTTGCGCCACCAGGATCAAGTCCTGCAACAAGCATAGTTTTCCCTTTCGCGACCTAACGCTTCAGGCATCAGGGTTCAATTGGCAATTCGCTCTCGACTGTGTGATTAAACGTCATCCAGCCTAGCAAGCGCTAAAAACTCCACTTACTAGAACTTAAGTGGCAGTCACTAGGTGAGAACCCTCCTCACATCACTAATTGCCTCACCAAAACCACGTAACCACCACTCCAGCATCGCCGTTTCGACCACAGTGGCGGTGATTTGATAGTGCGTTGCGCTCACCTCTTTTACCTGCTGGTCCTTGGAAAGCCATGATTCCCGAAGGTGCTCACCAGCGCCCTTCTTGATTAGGAAGCTCAGCTTCACGCGTTGGCCGTCACCGAAGCCAAAACGTCCGTCGTCATCGAACTTCTTGAGGTCGAAGCTAGGTGATTTGAAGCACCCCATCGCTTGTGCTGCCTGGATCCGGTTCAGCGCCAAGCTACGCTCGTTGTCATAGCCCTTGTAGCGGCCCACGAGGTAGAGGCGCTCACCCTGTTGGGCCAGGCCCAGAGGCATGACTTCGGGTTTACTGAGTTCGCCCTTGGCGTTGCGATATTCAAGGTGCAGCCAGCGGTTTTCATAAAGTGCCTGCGTCACAGCCTCGAAGACACCAGACTTGATGTCGGGCGGCAACAGGGGCTGGCTTGTAGCTACCACGCGCACCTTGTTAGGCCATTGCTTCTCCAACGTGTCATTGCTTCCGGGGCCAAGATTACGGCGCGCTTGCTCAAAGAAACCTTCCATGGATTTCATCAGCTTGGCCGGAAGGAGATTGCGTAGGTGCTCGCGCGCCAGCAAAAGCAACAGGGACTCTTGCGGCGAGAGGTTGGGCATGGTCAAGGCTTTAGCTTGGTCTTTCCAGCGGTAGCCATAGGGCTTGGCACGCTCGTCACGCTCGATATCCAGATTCTTGCTCAGACTTTCCAGTAGACGCTGAATACTGCGCAGATCCCGCTCAAAGCCTGCGTCCGCGAGTTGTCGGTGAAGTTCAGGAGCCGAGACAGAGTGTTTGCTGGGAATGCGGCGCAGCAACTCAAGGGCAAGCTGGACAGTTTCAAGGGTTTCGGGGCGCTTGGTCATGTCAGTGCTTTAAAGGGTTGCCAGTAAACGCCGCCCACAACCGCACCGTGGCATAGGTGTCGAGCTTGCAATACCTCAGCAACTGCTGTTCGATTTCCTGCTTGCGCGCTAAAGTGGTCCCTGGATGAATGGCTTCCAGATAAGCAGCCTGCGCCATGCCCCCATCTTGAACGCCGTCCAATGTCTGGTAGCTCATTGCGGGTTCATCGGGGAACATTGCGGGGAGAACGGCCTTGATGCTCCAGCTTCCCTGCTGGCTGGGGTGGTAGTAGTGGTCGCGCGCCAGCGGCAGCAAATCGACGACGCGTTCGTTCAAAGCCAGCAATGCGTGACGCAAACGAGGAAAACGTTCCGCAAGCTCGCTGATGCGCGACTTCTCGAAAGCCTGGTTGTACACGAAGATGGGGCCGCGTTCGCCGCAAGCGGTCAGGAGCGCCTTCGCCAACGCCTCGGACGGATCGTCTCCGCTCAAGTCCAGAAAGGCTTGCTGGTCAAGCTCGCCGGTAGCCGAGAGTCGATGCACGCTGAACTGGAAGACCAGTTGCTGATAGGGGCGCGTTCCTTTCCATCTCGGTACTGCGAACTGTATGCTTTCGAAGTCCAGAAAATATGCCGGCAGTGAATGTGACGCCAGTGCACGCGCCGCACCCTTCTGATCGAACCAAGTTTTGCCACTCAATGTCGCCTGCTTGACGCGTCGTTGCTGACCGTTTAGCAATTCGTCTGGCGCCTCGCGCATTTCCATAAGGCCGTGCGTCTCGATGTGTCCGTTGAGTTTTGCACTACGTCTGGGCAGCCATTGGATGGGCTGCTCGGCTTGCGGCTCCTGCGCCTGGCAATAGGCTAGGAAGCCGCATTCGTAAGGGTCGCTGCAATGGCTACCGGTCTGCATGAGAGGTTCTTTGTCTTGGGCGGCGATGCGCTGCGCCTCTCTGATCCAGTCCCGCACTTCTGAATTGCGCTCAAAAGCCTCTCGTGTCAGATCTGCCTCGACCAGCAGGCCGCGATAGTCGTCTCCACCGGGATACACCCAGGTGTTATCTACATAAGCCAACCTAAGAGAAGCCAAGGAAAGACCCGACTGGCGGGCCAAAAACGCCTGGATCGCTGCGTCGTCACGGTGGTAGTCCTTGACCGAGGTAGAAGACTTCACTTCCACTATGCTCCATTGCTTGCCTTTGGCTGGGAGCAACACATCGGCAAAGGCCATGGCGCCTTCAGCGCGGAAGCCCGCCTCAAATATCGGCTGGCGCTTTTCCAGAAGATCCTGCGTGTGCCGGAAGGAAGCTTCAAAGCCCAAGGCATCTCGGTCAATCACCGAACCCAGACTTTTTGGATCGTAGATCTTCTGTGCCAGATCGCCTACCTGATGACCGCCCTCGAAGCTGACCAAGGTTCCAGCCGTATCCAGCCGCAGATCAGGCTCATGGATTTCCAGCCAAAGGCGCTTGGCGCACTGGCGGTAGTTCATAAGCTTAGATTTGGAAAGATAGCGCATGTGTAAAGCCTCCCTGACTTAATGAATATACAGCGACCTTTCGACGCGGCCGAATGAGCAGAATCTACTGTATGAATCCAATGGACTGGCGCGCGCCCTCCTTCAATGCACATTCGGCTTGCAGCAGCTCCACCCACTGCGAAGACGAGGCAATAGGACGAAACCGGTGCTGGCGCATGGCAGCGGCAAAGTCTCCGGGCGTGACTTGTCGCAGTTGCCGAACCAGTCGCTCATCCTCTTCATCCGGCGTGGCCAACGCCATTTGTCGACAGTAACGGCGCAAAAGCTCCACCACCTGCTCGGGTTTAAGCCAGTCAAACTTTGCCTTGAGGTCGAACCGCCGCAGCGCGGCGGGATCCAGCCCCTTAATCAGATTGGTCGAGGCGATGAAAACGCCGCCAAATCCTTCCATCTGTGTGAGCATTTCATTGACCTGTGTCACCTCCCAGCTGCGACTAGCGTTGCGGCGATCTTGCAGAAAACTGTCTACCTCGTCGATGAGCAGCACGGCCCCTCCCTGCTCAGCCTCCTTGAACGCGCGGGCGATGTTCTTTTCCGCTTCGCCCACCCACTTAGAAAGCAATTCCGACGCGCGCTTGATTAGCAGTGGCTTACCCAGCTGATCGGCAAGCCACCGACCATAAGCCGTCTTGCCCGTGCCAGGTGCGCCATATAGGCACAGCCGCCCTGAGCCACTGGCTTGAATTCCCTGTGCAATTGCGGCTAGATCCGCATCAGCATTGATGAAAGCCGGGTCATAGACCTCAGGCAGCCGGTTCGGATCATGTGTTTTCAAGCCGCCATGTCCTTGCAACTCCAAGGTGTTGCTGATGAGGTGTTCCAGAGCTTGCTTCTGCTGGGTGATAGTGAGCGCATCCCCTTGACTAATACGCTCCACGCTAATGGCTTGCACCACTGCGGCGGCACGCGTAACCACGGCGGGCGCCAGCTCTTCCACCTCGGCCAAGCTCAAAGTGCCAGCCGCGTCTACCATATCACCGCAAGATTGCCGGATAATTTTCTCGCGCTGGCTTCTGGGGGGAACCGGTAGCTCAAACACCATGTCGAATCGACGTATAAAAGCCGGATCAAGCTCGCTGGAGTTGGATAGCCAGAGCGCGGGCACGGGGTTTTCTTCCAGCGTCCGGTTGAGCCAGGCTTTGCGCTGCTGGGCTGTGCTCTTGCTGCCAGTAAATGGACCTAAGCTATCACCGTCGTTGAAGACGTCTTCCACCTCATCGAACACGATCAGCGCTTGGCGTTTGGCAAAGAAAGTCTGCGCTGCACGGAAAGCACGTAGGCGACGTGCGCCGGTGACCGGATCGCCGTCTTCATCTTCGCTGGCCACTTCGAATAGATCGCACTGCAAATCTGTCGCCAGGGCGCGCGCGAGTTGGCTCTTGCCGGTGCCTGGTGTGCCGTGGATGAACACATTGACGCCAGCCCGCTTCGTCGCAATGGCATGACGAAGCAAAGGACGTAGTATGCTCAGATCGGTCTGGATATGGACGTAGTCCTCCATCTGCAAATGTCCTAGCGAAGCGTGGTTGACCGTACCGCGCAATAGGTTCACGGGATCCGCTTCAGATACCAGCATCTGGTCAGCAAAGGTGTCCGACAGAAGGTTAAGCTTTCCACGCAAGGTACTGCTGCCATGACGATCCAACGAGACCAAACCAGCTCGCGCCAACAAGCCTTGCGCGTTTAGGGCACAGCGAATATCAGCCTCAGGCAAATCAAGTATGACCCCGAGCGCGTGGCAAACCTTCACCGAAGACATGCTATTGCCCAGGTAGTCAGCTGTGTCGTCAAGCAGGCGTTCGTTGTGGATGAGGATCGCAAAACCCAGGATGCGGCCCTCGACGGGGGTCAGCCCTACCAACTGCGAAAGGCGCTCCACATTGCTCTTCAAAAGTTTGGGTAATGCTGAATTTACATGCTCGCGCTCACCCTTTTGGTGCATGGCGCGCAGCTCGGCCATGAAGCGTCGATAGTTGAATTTCTTCTTGTGCGTCTCGTCGCCGGTGAGCCAGAAGTCCTCTTCCGCCTCGTCCTCCGCGTTATCGAGCCAATGTCCCAATCCCAGTGCTCGGCACAAGGCGTCGTTGTTAATGCTGTCCGTGGTAACGAATTCCTTGTGTGTACTCAAGGTGACCAGAATGCGCTGGAGCCAGAGTCGGATGATGGGCTCGTCCATCATCAGACTGCAACTAGATCGGGAAAACCGCTTGGCACGGCGGCGGAGTTTGGGGGCGGGCATGCGATGACTCCTTGCTTTTGATGTTCGTCATCTTCCATTCAGAAGCGACAAAATGTGTCGCATAAAATTCAAGACAACACGACACAATTTGTCGTATATCCTCAACCAATCCCCTCAGCTCGTTAAAAGGACTCCATCAGCTCAGAGGTTCTCACCCCATGCATACCGCTATTTGTGCTGATTTAGGTGGCCGTGTTTTCAAGTTATCGATTTGCCAAAGGTTGGCATGTGAAGCATCAGTTCACGTCATGATCAAGAACTCATTGACCATTCTGGCGCCGCAGCTGTCTTGAATCTCAAAAAACTGATTCATTGTTGTTTCTGCCGGAACCTTCTGAGACGCTTTTCCCAGATCAATGATGCGAAGCTCGTCAGCCAGACTCTTCATGGCGCAAAGTCCCTGAAGGACTCTTTCGTGGTGATGTTCATCACCTTCCCAGGCAAAGGGCAGATACACCAGACCCAAGACCTCCACACCTGTTTGTTTTGCAAGGCGAGCAACGAGAGGGGTGACGTAGGAGCCAATACAGCCACCCAATCCGGCTACAAGGATGAGTCGATCCATTTCTGGCAGGGCTGAATACGCTTTCCATGCTAACTTTTGCGCGTTTTGACGTATGGCTTCACGCAAGAGAAGACGTGGCTGCATTTCGGGAATTTCCAGCGGGATAGGCAAAATCCCTGCGGAGTAGCGAATGACGTCCTTTGCGTTTGCATGCATCAGTGTGGCTTGAGCCAATCCCAGCCTGTGGAGGCAATTGACCACATTGCCTCCGGCTCCGCCTACTCCCAGGACGGTCATGCGTTTGCCACGTGCAACGTAGGCATAGCCAGACAGTGAGATGGTGGCAGCCAGCGTTGCCATACTCAACGCCAATAAGTGCCGGCGGGAGACACTCTGCGAGTTGTCCATGGTTTTCTCCATAAAGCGATGCGGCAGACATCGAGGTAGCGTTGCCCGCCATCGTGCACTGCACTGCGACGAAATGTGTCGCAGGCAAGTCATACGACGGCGCGCTGCGACGCATGGCGTCGCAGCACCGCCTATCGTTTCAGGAATGTTCCCGCTAATTCCACCAGCCGCCCCTCTCACCTTTGCGCTAGTCTTTCCTCCACCGTCTACCCCCTTGACGCACAGCACGTGGCGCAACCTACAAACCCGAACCTTGCTCATGCCCGTCAATCAGACGCTCTGGGTACTGGATGCCAGGGGCGCACGCTGGACACAAGAGCGACTGACTTATGCGGCCGAACTCCTGCTCAATACCCAAACCATAGACTCCGTCTTGTTGAATAGGCTGCGCGACAATCTAGGCTTGCCTGATTTGCAGGTTCGCCCTGTTAATACAGATGACTTCTCGGCAGACGGTTGGGCGACGCGGTCGCTTGCTGTAGCGCTTTATCTTCAGCAGGTTTTCAATGTGAGCCATGGCGCTCCGCCTTCCGTTAGCTCCGAGGTGCTGGACCAATTCCACGAGGATGTACGTCAACAGTTGGTCATGAGCTTGTCTGAGTTGAAAGCCAGAGTTCATCCTCAAGCGATGGATATCGCCACACAGTTTCGAGATGCCTCAGGTTTAATTTACAACTACCTTCTTCAATCACGATCACCCGTGTACTGGCAGCAGTTCGCACATTCCTACCCAATATTTCTGAAAGCCATCGTCATGCGAGACGCACCATGGCCACTACAGAAGCTGGTGGACTTGGTAAATGATGGGCGACCACTTAATGAGGAACTGGTACAGATACTAGGCATCACCCCAGCAACTCTTCGCTGCCTAGTCGGCATCCCTGTTTGTGTCATCGGAAATCGATGGCTAAGCCAGTTAGATACGCTGGTGGAGTTGCTTGATCGACTTCGCCCTGAAAGCCGGCCCAGAACAACAGAGGCATGGCAAAGTTTTAACGAAATAGTTGATTATCTGGAAAGCCGGTCAGTACAGAAAATCCGGCGTTCTTTTTACATCAGGGTATGGTTATGTGCAATCTTAAATTCAACGAGTGAGCGTGCTCGTTTTGAACGCCACTTTCAAGAGCGCCATGTCACGGCGGTGGATGCTTTGTATGGATCCTGCCTTGCAGGCATCGCTTACGAGCTAGGTTTGCTAGGAATGACTCGCACCGTACGTTTACCAAAAACTGTACGCCTGATCGTTGAGGGATGGCTCTTGAAGTTCAAACCGAATCGACTGATTCAAATGAGCATGCAGTATCAGGAGCACCAGCTCATCCAAAAAAGCGTAGACGAAAAGTTGATGGCTACGGCACTGGGTGAACGTTACTGGCCCTTGATTCCCGAGGATTTCATTAGCACAGACCAATCACGACGCATTACACCCTTGATCAACGCACATCAGCTCAAGAAACATGGCGAGACTATGCAAATCTGTCTGGGAGATTTCCCCCAATATCACATCGATTGCAAGAATGGGCATGCCTTCATTGTCGCTCTGTTCGATCCCAACGGCCATCCGATCTCAACTGCAGAGTTACGTATCCGAAATACTGTCCCCAGCCCCAATGAATCTATAAGCATCAGATTGGTGGAGCACACAGCATATAGAAACTCCGAAATCCAACCTCAGTGTCACCAGGCCATGAGTGATCTCCTTGAGTATGTCAAAGGCAACGTCA
>JACCDS010879261.1_pt1 | contig 16993 bp, 9 predicted proteins | sample 7446441 | NCBI WGS metagenome assembly JACCDS01 (sample SAMN15323445, study PRJNA562643) | freshwater metagenome | isolation source: river surface water | place: USA:Blue River Watershed | collected 2017-08-17
CCCGCCAGAACGTGGCGAACCGAGGCAAGCCCTTGGAGGTCCACCCTCTGAACCGATAGGTCACGCGTGTGCCCAGCGGCGGAGGGGCCATGCGCTGGGCATCGGTCAAGCCGCTGCCCAATGCAAACTCGCGTCCGGCCGGATCCCGAACCCTCAGGGCACCGACCCGTCCGGCGTGGCGCCCCCGTCCTGGCAAGTAGGCGATGACTGTCGCTTCGTCGTCCTGCCAAGGCTTGAGTCGGAGCAGCTCTGGTCGGCGTCCGGTCAGATAGGGCGCATCGGCCAGATGCAGCATCAGGCCTTCCCCGCCGAGCCGAAGCACCTCATCGTGCCAGGCCTGCACCTGCCGAGGATCAAGCAGTTGGCGCTGTTCGGCCGGTCGCCAAACAGCACCCCCGTGTCGCCGGTGCAAGGTCGCCAGCCAAGCCACCCGCTCGCGGAACGTGCCAGGCGCCTCGGGCGCCTCGTACACCACGTAGCGAACATCGGCCCAGGCAGACACCGAAGCACCGTGGGTTCGCGTCAGCGCCGACACCTGCTCAAAACGCCCACGCCCCATCCACAGTTCGCCATCGAGTGCCTGTCTGGGCAGGTGCTTCAGCCACTGTGGCGGCGGCTCCAGACCCGCACCACTGCGCGTGCGCATCGAATGCCCGTCCCAGAACGCCCGCACCCCGTCGAGTTTCTCGCTGACCAGATACCGAGCGGGGTCGAGCTGCCGCAGGTCGGGGGCATCCTCAGCCAGGAGCAGTGGCAAGCCCCTGGCCTGAATCGGCGCCGCGGCCACCGCGCCCCCCATGAACAGCAGCCGGGCCAAGGACCACCTGGATGACCAACCCGTCGCCATGGCGGCGACTCCCAGATTTCGACGATGACGATTCAAGCGGCCTCCTGATGGCGCGACCCCTCCGTGGGTCCGCACGAGACAGCTTAGGCGGCCTCTCCGGAACACCCCATCGCCCGGAAGAGGGCCCTCCACGTTCCGCCCCACCTTCTTGGCGCCCCTTCATGGGGGCCGTCCATCATTCACGCTCCGGAGCGATGTGCTCTGCATAGTCGACCAGCGCACCCAGGATCTCGTGGGCCCGTTCGTCGTCTTCCCGGGATTCCATCAACCGATCGATCTGGTCGAGATAGCCCTGCAACGGGGGGTGCCCCGGGGCGCCGTCGTGCAGCCGCGCCGAGCGGAAGGCCTCCCAACGCTGTCGCTCGTCCTCCCTCAGGCTCCCGGGATGGTTGCGCGCCCGAAACCGGAACAGCAACTCCTCCAGTCGACCATCCTGAAAGGACGGCGGATGCGGATCGCAACGCACCGCCAGTTCAGGCCCCGACAGCCCCCCCAGGCGCTGCAGCGTGCGCCGGTCCTCCTGCCCGAGAAATCCGCCGTACAGGTCCTCATCGACATCCGCACTGGCACCCGGAGCCGGCCGAACAAACACCTCGGGCCACAAGCCCGCCAAGCGAGCCCCCTGCCGGGCCAGGAGATCCGCATGTCGGTGAACCGCCTCCAGATCCACTGGCCAGCGCTGCGCCCCAGGCCCCTCCAGCACCTTCAGGTTCCCGATGACCACCGGCGCCCGGTTGATGTGAACCGTCTTGATGGGCAGCCGCGTCACCCCTTCCGGAAGGTCTTCGGCCCGGGTGTACAGGCGCTGGCGGACCTGCTCGAAAGACAAGGAAAACAACTCGGCCGGATCGTGCGCCAGATCCCAGACGATCACCTCGTTTTTGTGCGTTGGGTGTGGCGCCAGCGGCCACACCACGGCCATGCAGCCGCGCTCGGTGCCGTACATCCCGCTGATGTGGAGGAACGGGCGCCCCACGCCGATCTCGGCCAGCACGGCGTCCTTGCTGCGCAACTTCAGGCAGAAATCGAACAGGCGCGGCTGGTGTTGACGGATCAGGCGAGCCAGGGCGATCGTGGCGCGCACGTCCGACAGCGCGTCGTGCGCCGCATCGTGCGCCAGGCCGTTGGCCGCACTCAGGTGCTCCAGCTTGAACGACGGCCTGCCGTCCTCGTGGGTCGGCCACTCGATGCCTGCCGGGCGCAGGGCCCAGGTGCAGCGCACCACGTCGAGCAGGTCCCAGCGACCGCATCCGTTCTGCCATTCGCGGGCGTACGGATCCATGAGATTGCGCCAGAACAGGTGCCGCGTGACCTCGTCGTCAAACCGCAGCGTGTTGTAGCCCACACCGACGGTACCGGGCCGGGCCAGTTCAGCCTCGATGCAACGGGCGAATTCCACCTCCGGCACCCCCTGCTCCAGACAGGTCTGCGGCAGGATGCCCGTCAGCAGACAAGCCTCCGGACTGGGCAGGAAATCGGGAGCCGGTTGGCAGTACCACATCACCGGCTCGCCGATCTCGTTCAGTTCCGCATCCGTGCGGATCCCGGCGAACTGCGCCGGCCGGTCTCGGCGAGGGACGTTTCCAAACGTTTCATAATCGTGCCAGAAGAAGGTCAGTGCGCTCATCCGAGCAACATACCTCAGTTCCTGCGAATTTCCGGCACACCCAGACGTGGGGCGCGGCTGAAGATGAACCGGATTCGCGCCGACAATTCCGTTGTTCTATCCCCCGGCAGAGGGCTCACCGAGTGGGCTCTGCTGCGCTCTCAGCGAGGAAACCTGACTCCATGAAAATCACAGTCATCGGCACCGGCTATGTGGGCCTGGTCACGGGCGCGTGCCTGTCGGAAATGGGCAACCACGTCCTGTGCCTGGACGTGGATCCGGCCAAGATCAAGATCCTCGAGGACGGCGGCATCCCCATCCACGAGCCCGGCCTGCTTGAAGTCGTGCGCCGCAACGTCGCCGCCGGCCGCCTCGAATTCACCACCGACATCGAACGCTCGGTCGCCCACGGCACCCTGCAGTTCATCGCCGTGGGCACGCCCCCCGATGAAGACGGCTCGGCCGATCTGCAGTACGTCACCGCCGCCGCGCGCAACATCGGCCGCCTGATGACCGACTTCAAGGTCGTCATCGACAAGTCCACCGTGCCCGTGGGCACCGGCGACAAGGTCAAGGCCGCCATCGAGGGCGAACTGGCCCGGCGCGACATCCAGCTCGACTTCGCCGTGTGCTCGAACCCCGAGTTCCTCAAGGAAGGCGCGGCCGTGGCCGACTTCATGCGTCCGGACCGTGTGGTCGTGGGCGCCGAGGACGAGCGCGCCATCCTGCTGATGAAGGCGCTGTACCAGCCTTTCGTGCGCAACCGCGACCGCCTGATCATCACCGACATCCGCTCGGCCGAGTTCATCAAGTACGCGGCCAACTGCATGCTGGCCACCCGCATCAGCTTCATGAACGAGATGAGCCGCCTGGCCGAGAAGGTCGGCGCCGACATCGAAATGGTGCGTGTGGGCATCGGCTCGGACCCGCGCATCGGCACCCAATTCCTGTACCCCGGCGTGGGCTACGGCGGCAGCTGCTTCCCCAAGGACGTCAAGGCCCTGGCCATGATCTCCGCGGAAAACGGCATGCCCAGCAAGATGCTGGCGGCCGTCGAGGACGTCAACGAAGAGCAGAAGATGGTGCTGGTGAACAAGGTCGTGGCCAAGTACGGCGACGACCTGTCGGACAAGACGTTTGCGATGTGGGGCCTGGCGTTCAAGCCCAACACCGACGACATGCGCGAGGCCCCGAGCCGCGTGATCATCGGCGAGCTGCTCAAGCGCGGCGCCAAGGTGCAAGCCTACGACCCGGTGGCCAAGGACGAAGCCGCACGCGTGATGGCGGGCTGGGAAGGCCTGAGCTACGCCGAGTCGTCGATGGGCGCGCTCGAAGGCACGGACGCACTGCTGATCGTGACCGAGTGGAAGGAATTCCGCACACCGGACTTCGACGCCATCCGCGACGCGGTGGCCGACAAGGTCGTGTTCGACGGCCGCAACCTGTACGAGCCGGCGCTCATCCGCTCGTTCGGCGTCGAGTACCACTCGATCGGCCGCGGCTGACCTCTTGCGAAGGGGGCCGGCTCCGTGCCGCCCCTGCGCTGAGGCGCTCGCCGACGGCGCGCCGGCACAAAAAAAGGACGGCCACGCCGTCCTTTTTCATGGGTCCTCGAAGGCCTGTCAGCGCAGGTAGGCCTGACCGAAACACGACACGGTGTTGACCTTGTAAGAGTACGACTGCGAGGTCAGCTTGCTGGCGTCGCGCTCTTCGTGCGTCAGCCCGCAGCCCAGGTCCACGTTGCGCAGGATCGAGTAGGTCATCTGCAACGAGGCCGACTGGGTGGAATCGTCGGTGGACGTCACGACGCCCCCGCCTTCCAGGGTCCGCTGGGCGTAGGCCAGGTTGGCGTTGAAACGGATCTTGCCGGTCGGCTGCCAGGTGCCGCGCAACGACAGCACGTTGCGCATCACGCTGTCCGCGTCGGCGTAGATCGACACCGGCAACGACGGATCGTCCCGGCCCCCCACGCTGGTGTCCCGCGACAGCGACACGCCCAGGCTCGTCTTGCCCGTGACAGCCCAATCCCACCCCAGGGATCCCGTGAACCCGTTGATGTCGTTCACACGGGTCGAGGTGTGCGTCTCGTTGGTGTGCGCGAGGCGGGCGTTCAGCGTGCTTTCGCCGGTCAGACGCAGGAAGCTGCTGACCTCGATGTCGTTGCGCTTGATGTCGTCTTCATTGCCGACGGTGCGGTCGAAATACGAACCTTCGGTGCGGCGCAGGCCCAAGCGGACGTTCCAGTCCGGCGTGGGTCGATAGGTGACCCCTCCGTCGTAGGAGTGCTGCCGCAGGTTGGAGCCGGCGTAGGCGGCGTTCGAGTACTTGTTGCGCTGCGTGGAGACGCCCGCATCGAACGACCACATCGTCACCACACCCAGGCGCGCCACAAAAGCCGCGTTGTCGATGCGCAGGGTGTTGCGGCCGCTGCTCGTCAACGAGGTGTCCTGATACAGCGACTGGCGCGAGCCGACCGACAGCGTGCCCGACAGGCGCTCGATGGTTTCCCAATCGAGGGCCCCACGCAGGTCGTAGTCGGTGTTGTTGTATTCGCTGTGGTCGCTGTAGCGGTTGTAGTTGGTCGACAGCGTGGCGCGCAGGCGCTGGCGGCTGAAGGGCTGGTCCAGCCCGGCCAGCAGGCCCGTCGACGAGATCACGTCGCTCTGCTCGGCACCGTCCGGGGCCTTGCGGATGTTGCTGTCGGACTTGAAGGCCTGCGAGATCCCGATGTAGTACGGGCTGGTCTCGGCCTGAGCCCACGTCGAGGCGGCCAGGGATGCCGCCAGGACCAGACCCTTGACGGCCAGGGACGAAACGGAGGAGTGGTGCATGGACATGGGCTGGATCGGGGGGCCGCCGGACGGATCCGGCCACACTCACCCAGTGGATGGAGATCCCCCATTTTGAATCAAGCCACCGCCCGTGCTCCCCCGCGTTGCTTACAAAATGAAAACCTTCGCACACGGACCACGGATTCGGGGGTCAGGAAATGCAGGTTCGGTTCTTGCCAGCCCGCTTGGCTTCGTAGAGGCCTTCATCGGCACGCTGCAGCGCCGACTCCAGCGCCTCGCCCGGGCGATAGAGCGTCACGCCGGCCGAGAACGTCACGAAGGTCTGGTTGCCCTCGTACATGAACAGCGAAGACGACAGGTGGCGCTGCACCCGCGTCAGCACCGTCTGGGCCTCCGCGACCTCGGTGTCGCGCAGAAGCACCACAAACTCCTCGCCGCCATACCGGGCCAGTGTGTCGCTCGGCCGCAAGGCCTCGGTGACTTGGCTGGACAGGAACTTCAAGGCCTCGTCACCCGTCTGGTGGCCCATGGTGTCGTTGAGCTTCTTGAAGTTGTCGATGTCGAGGATGCCAATCGACAGCTGGATCTCGCCACGCTCGACCCGCGCCTTTTCCACCTCGAAGTGGGTCAGCAGGCCGCGGCGGTTGGCAATCTGCGTCAACTGGTCGGTGCTCACCTCCTGGGACAGGCGGCGCAGCTCGCCTTCCAGCGTCTGGATGCGCTCGCTCAGGGCGGAGGCTCGGGCGTGCTCGGCGTGCAGACGTTCGGTGGTCTGGGACACGAGGCCATGCACGGTGCGGGTTTCCTCGACCATCTCGCGCACGACACCCGCCAGCCCCTCCAGGCTGTCGGCCTGGCCAATGACCTGGGCGTAGCGGCCCACGCTGTCACTGAACCGACCGGTGTGCTCGCCCAGGGAGCCCAGGTCCTGCAGCATCTGGTGGATGAGTTGTTTGAGCGCTTGCTGGGCCTCGGCGCGCTCCTGCCGCAGCTGTTGCTGACGCAGGCGGGTGCTGCGCAGCAGATCGCTGACGGCGCTGATGCTGCGGGGCGTGAGGCCCAGCGCCATGTGATCACGCATGGCCAGGCATTGGCCCTCGACCCAGGAATCGTCCTCGGAGAGTTCGCCCAGACCGTCGGTGAGCTCCGTCACGAGCCCCGTCACCTGGGCCACGAGGTGGTGGCGCAGTTGCAGGACCCGGCGCACTTCTTCACAGGTCGACTCCAGCTCGGCCAGATCTCCACGCAAGGCCGGCTGGGACATCCAACCCGCCGCCACCGCCTGGAACCGCTGCCCGACCTCCTGGGCCCGCGGATCGTCGTGAGGCAGGGCATCGCACACGGTGTCCTGGAGGGTTCGCACCACCTCGCTCCAGGTGTCGGCGCCGAGGTCCGCAGCCGTGCCGCTCACCTGGCCCGTCTCCCCGGCCGCGACCCCAAGACCGGACTCGGTCGAAGCCCCGCCGTCCGGCGAAGCCGGCTCCAGCGGGGAATCGGACGTCAGTTGAGCGACCGCTTCATCCACCGCGGCACAGGCCTGCGCCGCCCCTTCAACGGGAGCGTCCGCCTCCACGGGAGAGTCGGTGGATTCGGCCGACGGGTCGCTCCACGACGCCAGCAGCTGGCGCAACCGCTGCTGCAGGCGCTGGAGATCCCCTCGGCTGGAAGTCAGCACGTGATTCAGGCTTTCCTTCTTGCGGCCCATCGGCCACAGGCGACTGCCCCGCTCCATCTGCCGCACGGTCTGGTCCACCAGATCTGCCCACGCCGCGCCCTGCGCAGCACTGCTGGGCACCTTGTGGTCCACGAGGCGCTGCAGGTCCTGCCAACGCTCGGTGTGCAGCGCCTGAATCAGCTCCTGCCGGTCGTCGCCCACCGGAAGCAGGCGGGCGGCCAGGGTTTCCAGGGCCATCTTGGCCACCCCGATCAGGGGTTCCGACGGCTCAGCCCCCCCCTCCTCGCGCCAGGCCCGCGCGTAATTCTGGGGTGTGGGCTCCAGGCGAGACAACGCCAGACGTTTCAGTGTGGCTTTGGCCAGTTCGGCGTTGGACGGCGTGGCGGTCTTGTTCATGTCGTCAGGATGGCATGGGGGCCCGGCGTTCAACCGGGGGAATACGCAGGATTCGAGGTGCCTTTCCGCCGTTTCCTCCGCCTGCAGCGGCTTCGACCGAACCCGATGGTTCAGGCCCGGAGCGGCAGCCCCCGGCCCCTGAACTGGTTCACCAGCCAGTGCGTGAGGCACTGCGCCTCCAGCGGACGGGTGAAGAAAAAGCCCTGCATCGTGCTGCAACCGAGGCGGTGGAGCACCTGCCGCTGCCGCTCGGTCTCGACCCCTTCGGCGATCACGCGCAGGCCAAGCGACCTCGCCAGGGCGATGATGGCGGTGACCACGGCAGAGCTCTGTTCGGTGCTGCCCAGATCCCGCACGAAGGAGCGGTCGATCTTGAGTTCGCTGATGGGCAACTGGGTCAGGTAGGCCAGCGAGGAATAGCCGGTGCCGAAGTCGTCGATGGAGATTTCCACACCGCTTTGCGTCAGGCGCTGCAGCACCGGCATCACGTCCTGCAGGTCCTTCATCAGGCCCGTTTCGGTGATTTCCAGCTCCAGCGCCCGCATCGGCACACCGTGCAGGGCCGCGTTCTGCCGGATGGACTTGACGAGGTCACAGCGCTCGAAGGCCACGCTCGGCAGGTTCACGGCCACCGACAGGTCCAGGCCGGCCACGTCTCGCCACAGGCGCACCTGGCGGGCGGCTTCCCTCAGAGCCCACTCGCTCATCGGCACGATCAGTCCGGTTTCCTCGGCCAGGGGAATGAACTCGGCGGGGGCCACCAAATCGGCGCCACGCTGCCAACGCATCAGGGCCTCGACACCGACGATGCGTGTGGCCCCGACCTCGACCTTCGGCTGGTAATGCAGCACCAGCTCGCCTCGTTCGACGGCCTTATAGAGATCGCTCTCCAGGCGCAGGCGTTCGCGGCTCTGGCGCGACAGCTGAGGACGGTACACATGCGTGGCATTGCGGCCCGCTGCCTTGGCCGCATACATCGCCACGTCGGCATTGCGCATCAGGTCGAGCACGCTGTCGCCATCACGGGGGTACACAGCCACCCCCACACTGGCGGTCACGAAATACTCCACCCCCGCCAGTTCCACCGGTGCGCGCAGGGCGGCGAGCATGCGCTGCGCCACCTCGTGTGCCGCGTCCTCGCTCTCGACCTCCGGCAGCAGCGCCACAAACTCGTCGCCCCCCAGGCGCCCCACCGACTCCAGCAGCGCATGGGCATGGGGCAGCACAGCTTCAGGACTGCCCTCGACCAGCAGGTCGTTGTGCATCACGCAAGCCGTGAGCCGGCGAGCCAGCGTCACCAGAAGCTCGTCCCCGACGCTGTGGCCCAGCGTGTCGTTGACCACCTTGAAGCGGTCCAGGTCGATCAGCAGCAGTGCGCAGTGGTGTCCCAGCCGGCGCGAATGGTCCAGCGCGCACTCCACCCGCCACATGAGCTGGCGGCGGTTGGGCAGGCCGGTCAGCGCATCGAAGTTGGCCAGCTGCACGATCTTGTCCTCGATCATGCGCCGATCGGTCACGTCCTGGATCACGCCGGTGTAGGCGATGAGCTGGCCCGCGACGTCGAATTCCGGTTCCGCCTCGATGTGGATGACCCGCTTGCGCCCGTCGGGCAGTTGCATCGCGCAATCCGTGTCCAGTACGGTGGCGTGGTGCCAGACGCTGCGCAGCAGGCCGACCATGCGGGTGCGCTCGCGGCGCTGCAGCAGGCGCAGAACGCTGCGAAGCTCCCCCCGCGGACGCAGCGCATGCCCCAGCACGCGCAGGGCTTCAGGCTCCAATCGAACCTGCGGCCGCTGGTGCTGACGCCACTCGAAACTGCCCATGCGGGCCAGGTCCTGCGCCCGAGCCAGACGGGTGCGGCTGCGCTCCAGTTCGGCATGGGTGTTGGACGTGCGCACCAAGTGCCGCAAGCGACCGGCCAGCAGGCTCCACTGCTCCGAGCGCACGAAGTAGTCGGTGACCCCTGCTGCGTAGGCGTGCTCGATCGAGGCCTCGTCCTGCAGACCGGTGAGCATCAGGATAGGCAAGCCCGCCAAGCCCGGCGTGGCCCGCACCCGTTGGCTGACCTCAAAACCGTCCATCCCGGGCATGCAGGCGTCCAGCACCAGCACGTCTGGCCGCACGCGGCCCAGCACGTCCAACAGGGTGTCTGGGCGGTGGAACGTCTCCACCTCAAACCCTTGCGCGCGCAGGGCGCGCGCCGTGAGGTACAGCTGGTCGACGTCGTCATCGACCAGCATCACGCGGTGAAGGGCGGCATCAAGCACCCCACCCGGATGAGGGGTCGAGATCAGGAGCCGCGGATCACACGACACGGCGCAGACACGTGAGGACGGGACACAGGGTCATTCTGAAGGAGTGGACGTTTCACCGTGCGTCGGAACCCCAAGCCCGAAGTGGAGTTCCTGACACCCCCGTCCACTTCGTCACGAGATACGTCACGGGCTGTAACCAGCCCCTTCGCACCGCCACGCCCGTCGGTCGGCTTCGTGCAATTAGTCCGATCCTCGGGGGACACGACAGCCCGGCCACCCACACGACCCCCGATCTGAAAAAGTCGCTATCTACAATCGTTCACATGTCCCTGGATCGCGCCCCTTTTGAACCGACCCGGCCGCTGGAGCGGCCGCAGCCGGGGCTGGGCGGGTCTGCACCCCGATCGGGTCCGGGCCGGATCCTGCCCATCGTGTCGGGCATGGGTCTGCTCCTGGGCACCAGTGCCCTGGCCCCTCGTCTGCCCTTGGGCAATGCGACCTGGCTGGTTTTGCTGATCCTGTCGGCCACCGGCCTGGCCTGGAGCTGGCGCCTGCGCGACAAACCCGCCGCAGCGGCCTCGACCGAGGCCGCTGCGGCCACCGCCCCCTGCGAGACGCCGTGCGGAGACCCGACGCCACCGGTGCCCGCACCCCCACCTCCGTCCCCCGCGCCCACCCTGGCCGCCGCCCCGATCGCCCCGTCCCCGATCGCCGTCGCGGAAACCGAAGAGCGCGAGGCCATGATGTACGCGGTGTCGCACGACCTGCGCGCGCCCATCCGGGTGATCGAAGGTTTCACCCGCATCGTCCAGGAGGACTACGGCCACAGCCTCGACCGGGTCGGCAAGGATCACCTGGAGCGGGTGCTGGGTGCGGCTGCGCGCATGAACGGGATGATCGATTCGCTGCTGGCGCTGTCACACCTGAGCTCGCAGCCCCTGGAGCGCCGCCCGGTGGACCTGAGCGCCATGGCCGCCGAAATCCTTGACGAGTTGGCCCTGCCCCACCCTGAGCGCATGGCAGAGGTCCGCGTACAGCCGGGACTGCTGGTCGACGGCGATCCGACGCTGCTGCGCCGCCTGATGGAAAACCTGCTCGCCAACGCCTGGAAGTACAGCGCCCGGCGCGCCCGAACCTGCATCGAGTTCGGGGTCGTGAAAGAGTCAGACGAGATGCGCTACTTCGTGCGAGACAACGGCGCCGGCTTCGACATGCGGTTCGCCAACCGCCTGTTCGGTGCGTTCCAGCGCCTGCACAGTGCCAGCGAGTACAGCGGCACCGGTGTGGGTCTGGCCTCGGCGCAGCGCATCGTTCGGCGACACGGAGGCCGCATCTGGGCCGAGTCCGCCGTGGACGAAGGCGCCACGTTCTATTTCACTCTGCAGGGTCCGCCTCACTGAACCCTCGGGGGACCGGCTGCCGTCCCCCCGGGAACTGGGCCGTCCGTGCCTCAGAGGTCGGAAGGCAATGCCAGTTGCTCAATGGCGCCCACCATCGCGGCGCAGGTGGCTTCCAGCGTCCGGCCCTCCTGTCGGGCCAACCGCTCCAGACGCTCCAGGGCCGGGCCCCGGGCCAGCGAGTAGCGGTGCATGAGCACCCCGATGGCGATCGGCACGACCTGATCCACGGACCGCACGACCGGTGCTCGCGCCGGAGCCGGCACGGGCGCCGGTGAGGCGTAGGCAAAAGGAGGCGCCCGCCGGGGCTCATGGCCAGCAACCGGACCGGGCGAAACCGGAGCCGGCCCCCCCGCCCCCATCCCGGGACGCTGCCCGGACAGGGCTTGGGCATGGGCCTGACGCACCACCGGCACGATCTGCCCGACATCCAGCGGCTTGACCAGATAGGCCAAGGCCCCGAGTGCCCGGATCTGGGCCAGCGTCGCCTCGTCGGAAAACGCCGACAGGAACATGAACGGGATCTGCAGGTGGTCTCGCAGGTAGGCCGCCACGTCAAATCCGCTCATGCCATCCATGCGGATGTCGAGCAAGGCCAGTTCCGGCCGGTGCTCCCGGGCCAGCAGGATCGCATCGTCACCGTTGTCGGCGTCAATCACGTCGAAGCCAGCCTGCGTCAGGCCATGCACGAGTGTCGCCAACACCAGGCGGTCGTCGTCGACCACCAGCAAGCGACCGGCACCGGTCCGCGGGTTCGGGCTCTGGGGAGAAGGAGGCACGGCAAACGTCATCCGGGTCAAGGTCCGACTCAGGCTGCCACGGCGGCAACCTCTTCATTCTGCGTCACGCGCACCACCACCGGAGCGCTGAGGACGATGGAGGCCACCACCTGTTCACCCAACTGCTCGATGTCGAGGGCGGCGTTGCGGCGCGGCAGCAGCGCACGGACCAGCCCCAACCCCGACACAGCCGCGGGCCGGTGCTCGATGCGGAAGCCCGGCGACAACTGCCCACGGTTCGAAATCTCGACCTGGACCCCCTTGTCGAGCAAGGCCAGGCGACACGAGATCGCCGAGCCCCCCGGGCTGTGCTTGATGGCGTTGGTCAGCAATTCGTTGAGCGTGAGGGCGATGGGGATGGACTCGGCCTCGGGCAGCGACCACTCGCGCGCGGGTCCGGTCCCGTCCACCGACAGTTCGATGGTGCGGCCGAAGGTCCTCTGCACCGACTGGGCGATGGCTTCCACCACCGAGCGCACCTTGAGCGGCCCGATCTTGCCAACCTGCAGCCCGTAGACCTGCGCAATCGCCTGCACCTGCCCAACCACTTCGGAAATGACGGCCTGCACCTCCGGGCGGCGCGCCCCCACCTGCTGCAAAAGACCCGCCACACCTTGCAGGTTGTTCTTGATGCGGTGGTGCACTTCCTGCACCAGCATTTCGCGCTGGGAAATCGCGGCTTCCAGCTCGGCCCGCTGAGCCGCCCGCTGCGCCGTGACGTCCGAGGCCACCATCAGGATCTGCGTGACCCGTCCGGCCACGCGGGTGAGCGGCAGATAGCGCGCATCCCACACCTGCACGCCATGCTCAGGTGACTCGAACACGTATTCACGGTGGGTGACCGCTTCGGTCGCGTGGAGCACGGTCTGCAGGTCGGTCCGCACCCGCGCAGCCTGTTCTGCCGAATAAAGATGCTCGGGCAACCGGCCGATGGCCTGATCGGCGTCCACCCCGCTGAGGGCCGCGGCCACACGGTTGAGCTGCAGCACGGCCAGGGTGCGGGCGTCGTACAGCGTGATGGCCATGGGCGCGACCTCGATGATGCGCTGCAGGGACGAACGCGCCTCCGCAATGCGGGCCTCGGCCTGCCGGCGCTGCTCAATGTCCATGAGCGCGTAGGTCAGCTCCCGGTTGCCACTGGCCCCGACCGTCGCCACGGCATTGCCCACCACCCAGAAGTTGCGCCCGTCGCGGCCTTGCACGCGGCACTCGAACTTCACCGCCTCGCCATCACGCAGTTCTTCGAACAGCTTGAGGCTGTGGTGGAACGGATGCTGGCCGTCCCCGCTGGCCACGGCCGCCAACGGCTGGCCCAGGAAATCCCCCAGATCACCGTCGAACATGCGCCGCGCAGACCGGTTGAGCCAGGTGATGGCCCCCTGCGGGTTGACGGTGACGATGCCCACCAGCACGGAGTCCAGCACCGCCCGGTTGCGGTCGGCCTGCTGCCCCAGCACCTGGGCCATCTGCTCACGCTCGTGCGCCAGGGACTCCAGCTGCACGGCCTGCACCTTCAGGCGCGTGATCTCGGAGAGCAAGGCGATCGACTGCGGCGCATCGCCCCCTGGCGCCGTCCGGCGGATCGACAGGGCATACCACCGCGAGGTGCCGTCGTCCGCGGGCACCTCGATCTCGGCTTCGTAAAGCACGCCCTGCTCCAGCGTCTCGGTGATGGAGTCCGGGGATGCCTGCAGCCCGATGGTGCGGGTGGCCAGCAAGGCGCGAATGTCCGACCCCACCCCCGATCCCGCGGGCAGACGCAGCATGCTCTCGAAACGCCGATTGCAGTGCATGAGCGTGTAGCCGCGCATCGAAGCGATGCCGGCGGGGGAGCTTTCCAGGATGGTGGTCAGTTCGGCCAGAACCTGCTCGGCGCGCTCCTGGGCTCGCTGCTGATCCGTCACGTCCAGGGTCACCACCGAGGTGGTGACCCGCCCGGAAGCCAGGTGCCCTGGCTCGACACGGGTGACCAGCCACCGCACCCCCAGTTCGGGATGCTGGATGGCGTAGCGTGCCTCGCAGCGTTCGGCGGTCTTGAGGGCACGCTGCAGACGCTCGAATTCCGGCAGTGAACTCACCAGAACCAGATCGCGGCGCACGGCCTGCAGTGCCGCGGCGCTCGAAGGTGGACGCGCCGCCTCGGCGCGGGACGACCACTGCTCGTCCCGAAAGGTGGCCAGCCCCACGCCGGCCGTGTCGACCAGGGCCCCCAGTTGCAGCTGAGCCAGGTCACGCTCTTCTTCGGCGGTGCGGTCTTCGAGCATGCACATGTACCGGCGGCGTCCGCTGCGGACCTCGTAACAGCGCAGCGCCGCACGCACCCAGCGCTGACCGCCGCCCGGCAGCGGCACCAGGCCTTCCGAGGTCACCCAGGCATCGGCCGCATCCAGCGGCAGCTCCATCTGGTCGGACTCGCGCTGAAGCAACACCCGCACTTCGGGCGCCAGCTCATGGAGATCGCGCACCCCCGGCCCCACCAGCAGGTGAAACGCCGGGTTCGAGCGCATCACCTGACCGTCTTCGTCAAACAGCACCATGCCCATGGGGCTGAACTCGAACCACTGATCGAGTTCGAGCGAATAGCGCTCGGCCTGTTCACGGGCGTGGTGCTCGGCCGTGGTGTCCTGCATGATCGTCAGCAACACCCGACGGCCTTCACGGGTCAGCGTGAGGTAGCGGGCACAGCGCACCCACCGCTCGCGGCCTTGGCTGTCGAGGATCCGGTGCTCGACCTGCGCAGGCACGTCGGGAGCCTCGGGAGAGGCCTGCATGCGCTCGCGCTCGGCCAGCACCGCGGCGTGGTCGGCCTGGGGCAGCATCTGCAGCAGATCACGCCCACGGATCGCCGTCGGCGACCACCCGCCCAAGCCCACGAACGCTTCGTTGGCGTCCAGGATGCGGAACGACTCATCCTGCAGCAAGGCCGGAAACGGCGAGCCCCACAGCACACGGTGCAGATCCCGCAGCGGACCGTCGTCCAAGGCCACCACCGACAAGGGCATGGAGGCCGGCGGACGCGGAACCCCCGTCAGAGGCCGCGCCTCCGGGGCCGGCACCGGGGCCATCAGCATCGCCGCCGGCAACACCAGCAGCCAACGTCGGTCCCCAAGCGGCTCCAGCGTGGGCAGTCGGCGACCGCCGGGCACGGGGGGCTGGGCGGCGGCCCGGCCCGCCAGACGGGACTGAAGCCACAGCAGCATCGGCAGGCCCAGCACCGACTCCAGCGCCTGCAGCCCCACGCCCGGCCGGATCTCCAGCCGCTGAGCGGCCTCCCGATTGACGTGCTGCACCCGGCCCGTCTCGTCGAGCACGAGCACCGGATCGCTGAAGGCGTCCAGCGAAGCAAACGTCAGGGTCAGGGCGGCAGGCACGGAATCGGAGGTCGAGCGGGTCGAAGGACACCCCAGTGTAGGGATGCCCCACCGCCTGCCAATCCCTGGTCGCCCGGAAACCTCGGTAAAACCGGAAAAATCGTGCCTTTTCGGGCGCTTGCCGCGCCGCATTTCACCCACAGGCCCGGGTCGGGCCCGATCCGGCGTCAGGTCAGCTGTGCGGCACCCGCCAGGGCCGTGAACAAGGCCTTGTTCACCTGCTTCATGTCGATCATGGCCCGGTCGGCCGCCTCGCGGATGTCGGGCGCCGTCCCGCCCTCCAGCGTGCGCACCAGCGACAGCAGGCAGTGCAGCGGCCCGGACTCCTCCGCGAGGGCCTGGAACACCGGCTCCGGCACCGGAATCGTCTTGAGCAGTTCCGAGAACGGTTGCTGGAACAGCCGGTCCAGCAGGGAAAACACCCCGCAGATGAACATCTCGCTGCGCAGCGACTCGTTGCCGCTTTCCAGCGCCAACGTCTCCATCAGCAGCCCGCGGCGCACGGCCGCGAACATCACCGGCCGCATGTTCACGTCGGTGCCGGCGGTGACCAGCAACAGAGCCAGCCAACGCTTCAGGCGCGCGTACCCGAGCATCATCACGGCGTGCGAAAACGAGGTGATCTCCACACTCAGACCGAAGATGGGCGAGTTGATGTAGCGCATCAGCTTGTAGGCCAGCTTGGGGTCGCGCTTGAGGGTGGCCTCGATTTCCGGCAAAGGGGCTTCGTCGTCGACCTGGTTGATCAACTCGATGGTGACCTGCAGGTCCGGGCGCGAACCGGCGCCAGTGGACCGCCCGGGTTTTGTCGGTGTCGCCCCGTCTTCCATCGGCCAGCCGAGCACAGCCATCGCACCTCGATTGAAGGCCCCCTCCATGTCCGCCATGGTGTGCACGCCCTCCTGGAAAAAGCCGATGCTGCGCTTGATGCCCTCCGGCGCGCGCTTCTCGTGCAGGCGGCGCTCGTCGGCCAGGTCGACGATCGCGTACTTGAAGGCCTTGAGCAGGTCCTGAGGCAGCACACGCTCTGGCCGCCCCGACAGCAGCAAGGTGTTGCCATTGGCCGCCACCGTCTGGATCGCCTGCATGTAGGCCGGATCCGCCCCCATGAACTTCGGCACCTCGATCCACAGATTGGGGGTCAGGTGAACCTGCAGCAGGTCGGCCAGCACGCTCTCGCTGCGCACCGACAGCGAGACGGTCGGACCGTCCGCCGGCCAGACCTCGCTGACGGCAGCCAGCAGCTGGTCGGCCGGGACGCGGCGGCCGGGAACCAGCGGCGAGACGATGAGCCGGGTGGCCATCACGTTGCGGTCCTGATCGATGATGGGGCAATAGCTCATCGCGATCTGGCTGAGGATGGGGGCGTCCATGGGTGTTTCTCTTTTTTCAGTTGCCGATGTAGTTGAACAGCGAGAGCTTCTGCACCATCGAATACGACTGCAACGCCGCCTGGTAGCTGGTCTGACGGTTGGAGAATTCGCTGACGGCCTCGACCATATCCATGTCTTCGGCCGTGGAGCGGGCCGACTCGGCATTCAGGATGCGGTCCTGCGTGCGCGAATCCACACCGTCGAGCTGGTTGAGGGTCTCGCCGGCCACCGACCGGGCCCACTGGAGCTGGCCAGAGGCGCTGTCGAGCTCACCGATGCCGGTCTGGATGGCCGCCGACACTGTGCTGGACGTGGCCGAGCCGTTGGACAGCACCGAGATGGCCTTGTCCAGCGCGTCGAATACGTTGGCCCCTCCCGAAGCCCCCAGCCAGGCCTGCCGCCCGTCGATCGTCAACGGCAGGTTTTCTTGCAGGGATCCCGTGATCTGTCCGTCGCTGAAGCCGGACGCCGAGGCGTCCCACCACCCCACGCCGTTGATGCC